>TARA_R110002167_G_scaffold148524_1_pt1 | contig 28565 bp, 11 predicted proteins | sample TARA_R110002167 | Tara Oceans TARA_R110002167 (sample SAMEA4398238) | marine metagenome | biome: Polar Biome; feature: [MES] marine water layer (ENVO:01000295) within the mesopelagic zone...; material: water (ENVO:00002006), including particulate matter (ENVO:01000060) such...
GTGTCGAAAACTGGGATGTAATCTCTCGGGATACCGATCATGATGGCTGTCTGAGCCTGAAAGAAATGACGTGGACTCCGGGGCTGGAACTAAGCCTGCTTCGACAGGAATATTTTCAACGACTGGATCTGAATCAGGACAGTTACCTTGATCTTGATGAATTCAAAGTGGCGGTTGATGGTGCTAAAGCTCCTGCAGAAATTGCGTTAAAGGCTGTTTATTACAGCCGGGACGCCAACCGGGACCGACGGGTCACAGAGACTGAATTTGTGGCTTCCTTTCCCAAGGAAAAACAGCCGGAGGCAAAACGGGATTTCTTGCTGTTCAACCGGGATGGAGATGATAATCTGTCCTTCGAGGAGTATCGCTCAATTCCAGGACTGGTTCCAGCGGTATTGCGCAGTGGTTTGACACATCCACTGATGCCCCAGGTCCAAAAACAGATGGGGATCATCGGTAAACACTGGAAGCAATGGGATGTTGACGGGAATAACAGCTTGTCACCGGATGAATTGCAGAACGCGAAAATCAATGAGCACATTTCGGGGCTACCGCCAGTGGTTCTTAAAGACTGGGACCGCGATGTAGACGGACAAGTCAGCCGCGAAGATTGCCGGCAGGTGATCGAAGCCTGTTACGGTTTGCGGCGTCTGGATGGTCAACCACTGTATTTAACATCGGGGCAAATTGTCTACTGGTGGCATTTTAAAAACCTGGACCGAGATCACAATGATCAACTGACTCTGGAAGAATATCTGAGCTATTACGGACGGTATGGCGAAGAGCAGGCAAAGCAAAAATTTGAAGCAGGAGATTCCGATCATAACCAGACGATTTCCTTGCGCGAATGGGCAAAGATGCCCGGGCTTTTGCTGGATCCCATCGCTGAATTTCAAAAGATGGACCTTAATCTGGACGGTTATCTGGATCGAGATGAATTATTCGATCAGACAGCAAAATGGTTGCAATCTTTAACTGATTATACATTTCCGGGATTTGACCTGGATCAGGATGGAAGACTCTCATTAGACGAATACCGAATGACATTGCCGGCCAACAAACTGGAGAACTGGGATGTCACTTCCGTGGATGCCGACCATGATGGCTGTTTAAACCTGGAAGAGATGGCCTGGACTCCGGGATTGGAACTAAGTCTGTTACGACAGGAATATTTTCAGAGACTCGATGTAAATCAGAATGGATTTCTCGACTTTGATGAATACAAAGTTTCCATAGACAACAGCAAAGCACCCGCGGAAATCGTCCTGCAGATTAACTTCCAGAGCCGGGATACCAATCAGGATGGTCGTGTCAACGTGAAAGAATTTGTCGCATCATTTCCAAAGGAGAAGCAACTGGAAGCGAAACGTGATTTTCAGCTGTTTAATCTGGATGGTGATGATCAGTTATCCCTGGCAGAATTTTGTACAATTCCAGGAGTCGTTCCCCTGGCGCTGCGAGGCGAATTGCCGCATCCGTTGTTGCCATTGATTGAAAAACAGATGGCTGTAATAGAGAGCCAGTGGCAGAACTGGGATGCGAATGGAGATAACAGTCTGTCGTCTGAAGAGTATGCATCCTCAAAACTGAATATGCAGATCACCGGACTTACTGACCTCAAGCGGGATGACTGGGATCGGGACAGAGATGGTAAAGTCAGTCTGGAAGACTGCCGTCGGGTAATGGAAGCCGCTTATGGATTGCGACGACTGGATGGTCAGCCGTTGCAGTTACCGACCGGCCTGGTCGTTTACTGGTGGCATTTTAAAGACCTCGATCGTGATCACAATGATCAGCTGACTTTGAAAGAGTTCCAGAACTATTACAACCGTTTTGGAGAAGAAGCCGCTCAAAAGCGTTTTCAACAGGGCGATACGGATCAGAACGAAACGCTTTCACTTCAGGAGTGGGCGCAGATGCCCGGCTTTCTGCTCGATCCGATCTCAGAATTTCGTAAAATGGATACCAGTTTTAATGGCCTCCTCGATCAGCAGGAGTTATCTGCGGGGGTTGCCCCTTTCCTGAAACCACTCGCAGAGACCGTTTTTCCTGGATTCGATACGGATCGGGATGGCTTACTCTCTCTGGATGAGTATCGGTTGACGTTACTGGGTAATCGTATTGAAAACTGGATGGCCGGGGCGCGCGATCAGGATCATGACGGTAGATTAAGTCTGGAAGAACTACCCTGGACACCTGGACTGGAACTGAGCCTGCTGCGAAAGGAGTATCTGGACCGGTTGGACAAGAATGCAAATGGATATCTCGATTTGGATGAATTCACTTTTTCTGTTGATATGAACCAGGCGCCGCCCGATATCATCCTGGAACTGGGATTTAAAAGTCGCGATGCGGACAAGAACGGATTTCTATCCGAGGCAGAATACATCGCATCGTTTCCCAAGGAAAAACTGGCAGAAGCGAAACGTGATTTTCATCTCTTTGATCGGGATTCCGATGAGAAATTGTCAATTCATGAATATTCCACTATACCGGGAATGGCGCCAGCCTCCTTACGTGGCAGTCTAACGAACCCCTTGACGATTCTCGTCGACAGGCAGATGGAGAACATTGACAAACACTGGAAACAGTGGGATACGGACGAGAGCGGCACGCTCTCGCAGGAAGAATTTCAAAAAGCCGGCATGGGCAGAAAAATTCCCGGTCTGGCACTTTCCACCTGGCAGGACTGGGATCGAAATGCTGACGGGACTATCAGTCGGGATGACTGTCGCTGGCTGTTGGAGGCCGGCTATGGGTTACGCCGACTGGATGGTGAGCCACTGCATTTGCCCACTGGTCAAATTGTTTACTGGTGGCACTTCAAGGCCCTTGATCGGGACCACGATGACAGTTTGACACTTAAAGAATTTATGGCTTACTACCAGCGAATGGGAGAGGAAGCTGGCACTAAACGTTTTCAGAAGGGGGATGTAGATCAGAATGATAAAATTACATTAGCCGAATGGGGACAGATGCCGGGACATCTGCTCGATCCGATTGCGGAATTTCGAAAAATGGATCTCAATCATGATGCATTCTTGGATGAAAGCGAGTTGATGAAAGGCACCGCACCCTTCCTGAGATCACTGGCAAATTATACGTTCCCGGGGTTTGATTTAAATCAGGACGGTGTACTGTCGCTGGATGAGTATCGTACTTCCCTGACTGCCAACCGTGTTGAAAACTGGATTTCTTACTCTAGAGATACTGATCGTGATGGAAAATTAAGCTTGACAGAACTGGGCTGGGGCTCCGAGCTGGAATTAAATCTGCTGCGACAGGAATACTTCGATCACCTGGATATCAACGATAGTGGATACCTTGAATTTAATGAGTTCAAATATACGGTTGATCTGAGTAAGGTTCCCAAAGAACTGTTTTTTACCCACTGTGATGAGAATCAGGATGGCTCACTTACTCTGGATGAATTTCTGACCACAGAGAAAAATAGTGGCAAAATCAAGCTTGATGGGAGTCAGGAGCCACGGGTTTTAAAGATCGAAGAGGCCTTTTATCAGGCTGATGTCAATGGCGACAAACTGATCAGTCTTGCGGAACTTAATTCAGCTGCAGGGCACAAGATTATTTCACCAGATATGTCTTTTAAGACTGGTAACAATAGCAGCCTGCATGCAGGAGCTCAGTCAAACACCCCCGGGGAAGATTCCAGCATGATGTCCGTGATTCTGGGACTGAATATTTTATTAGTGTTGGGAGTCGTAACATTTCTGTTTCGATCCCGTTTTAAAAAAGCCTGACTGCTACAGGGAAGTGCTGCATCTACTAACGGGTATGAAGTCCATTTAAGAATTAAGACTATGAGAAATCGTATGATTCAACGACAGATCCAATTTTCACTTTGGGTGAAACGGTTTGGTTTCACAAATGTTGAACTGTTGCTTGTGATCTGCGTTGTCACCATTTTGATTGCGATCATTTCTCCACTGATTATCTATTCCCGTGAGTCGTCGCGAATGCTGCAATGTCAGCAGAATATGAAACAACTGGGGTTAGGGTTGCAGGCCTATCAAACCACACATGGTTCATTGCCACCCGCGGCGGTCTGGAGCACTAATGAACTGCACTCTCTAGCACTTAATATGAGCACACGCCCCGATCTGTTTACCCATGCCAATTGGGCATTAATGCTGTTACCTTTTATAGGAGAGGAACAACTGGCGAACCAGATGGATTACCATCAAAAGATTAGTTCAAAGCAGAATTCACCGATCAGAAAGACAACCCTGCCATTGATGAGTTGTCCAGAAGATGATTATAGTCAGCCAGGTAACTCACATCAGTTCGAACCGACTTCAGGCTCGGCTGTCGAATTTGCCCGTGGCAATTATGCCGTCAATGGCGGGTCCCACAACATGCGACTTACTCCCGGCTCCACAACGATTCCGACTGGAGACGGAGCCGAGTTAAAGATGGATCAGGAAAATAGAGTCTTTCAATACTGGGGAAATGGAGTTGCTGGTATCAATATTGCTTTTCAGCTGGATGATTTCGTGAATGGTAACTCGTCTCTGGTCGTATTAGATGAAGTCCGGGCCGGAATTCATCCAGTCGATCCCCGCGGGGTGTGGGCATTTGGCCAGATTGGCGGGAGCATTACCTGGGCTCACGGGGTAAACGGAGATGACTATGGACCTAATAATCAATGGCCCCGCTCAGATGACATTCTGGGATGTGCCCGGCTGCATGAAACAGTGGGAACAGAAACCCTGACCCGTGAAGGAATGCCCTGCGTTTCGTATTTAGACAGTAACACCAATGCCACGGCCCGCAGTCGCCACTCTGGTGGTGCAAATGTGCTTTTTCTGGACGGAGCAAGTCGCTTTATTTCGGATGACATCGATCCAGGGCTCTGGCATGCGATTCATTCTCGTGAAGCACCTGCGGACCTGTTCGATACAGAGCATTTTGCAGAGCAACTTTTAACCGAAAACGTCAATGCAGAGGCAGAATACCCACATCAGATTTCCGACCTGAAATCTTCTAACGAATATCCCGCTGAATTGACGAATTCAATCGATATGCATTTCAAGCTGATACCTGCAGGGGAATTTACAATGGGGGTACCTGATAAAGGAAACCATCTTAATCCTCCGGCTGAAGCTCCGGCACACGTTGTCACTATTACCACCGATTATTTCCTGGGATGTTTCGAAGTGACCCAGTCACAATATGAGCAAGTCATGGGAAGCAATCCAAGTCACCATCTGTCTGAACTACCAGACGAACCGAAACATGACAGTTATCCTGTCGAACAGGTAACCTGGTATCAGGCTCAAGAATTTTGCAAACGACTCTCTACTCTTCCGGAAGAACAGGCAGCCGGTCGTACCTATCGACTTCCCTCCGAAGCAGAATGGGAGTACGCCTGCCGGGCTGGTTCTTCAGCCCCATTCTACTGGTCCGGAACTCGAACACAAAATGATAAATCGGGAAATGCGGCAGGAATCAGGCCATCTTTACCGGTGATATCTGTCGGACAATATCCGCCAAATCAATTCGGGATACATGATATGCGCGGGAATGTCTGGGAGTGGTGTTCTGACTGGTTTGATCGAGATTATTATACCAGGTCACCGCAGAAAAATCCTCGCGGACCTGGAGCGGGATTTATTAAAGTTGTCAGAGGAAGTGACTGGCGATTTACCGGTGAACCCTGCCGGATTGATTATGCGATGATGCCTCCCTGGAAATCCAGCCCGTTTGTTGGATTCCGCGTGATCTGCGAGTTGGTTCGGAGGCCGGAGGCAGATTGACCTCCAGGATCAATTTTTGGGAGGTAAGATTGTTTTCATCCTGAAGGATTACTTAAAACTCAGGCATCAGCCTGTGTCGAGATCAACTAAAGTGTCTTCAGCGTTGCCTGAAACGAGTATCACAGAGTCATAATATCAATATTGAGAGGGACTCACTCTTGAACTGCAGAAACGAGCATTATTGAAATGATCACTCTGGATGCACCACAACAGGAGACGGCTTCCTCTAGATCGTATGCCGCACTATGGTGGCTTATTCCCATCACAATAATAGCCATTGTTCTCAGAATTCAGTACTTATCTGAAATTGGCTATCTGTTTGATGAAAGTTTCAGCCTCAAAATGGCTGAATTTCCCTCGGGAGAAATGCTGGAACGAATCCCTGAAGATATAAGTCCGCCACTGTTTTATTTAACTTTAAAAACATGGATGGGATTATTTGGCAGTTCAACATATTCAACACGTATGCTGAGCGTCGTTTTCGGCACTATCGCGGTAGCCGGTGTTTATTTATTTGTGTACGAAGCATATCGTAATCAGAAGTATGCAAATGGGAAAAGACAAGCGATATTTGCAGCAGTCACGGCAGCATTGTTGATGGCACTCTGTCCGTTACACATTTCCTGGGCTCAGCGAATTCGCATGTATTCAATGGGGACAGCGCTCACAGCCTTATCGAGCTGGCTGCTTTTTCGTGCGATCCACAAACATCAAACACACACACGCGACTGGGCCTGCTTCACCATCACTTCCATTCTACTTATCTACACCCATTACTTCGGAATTTTTACCCTGGCTGTCGAATATGGATTTGCCTGTGGTTATCTCTTCCTGAATTCTTCCGAAAAAAAAGTCTCAGCGCGTCTGGCTAATTTAAAGCCATTACTCATCTCTGCTGCCTGTGTCTGGTTTGTGTGGTCACCCTGGATCCCCCAGTTCTTATATCAAAGATCGCATGTAAATCAGGCGTTCTGGAGCAGTCCCCTTACCTGGGATCGTTTCGGGGCCCAGTTTTTCTTACTTTTTGATCTGAATTTATGGTTCTCAAATTCTGCCAGCACTGGATTGATCGCAGCTGAAGTCTGTTTTGTACTCCTCGCAATTCTGATAATGGGACGACGTCCTGCCGATATCTACGTTGCTATGGCTGCGAGTCTACCAATATTTTCAGCTGCCCTCATATCCAAGTTGTCAAGAAGTGTCTTCGCCCATCGCTATTTACAATTCTCACAGATTTTCATGCTAATCGCGATTGCCGTCCTGCTTTCGCGGCTTCCCATAAAACCATTACGTTTAGGAATCACAGTTCTTGTCATTTCAGGAATGGGCTTCCTTGCCTGGAGACACACTGAAATCAGAGAACGTTATGCTGTACTGCCGGGCATGCAAGCTGCGATAGCCCGCTTTGAAAAGACACGGGGACCGAAAGAAATTCTAATCTGTTGTAATCCGATGTTATATACCTCTGCTGACGCTTATGCCAAAAATCGTAATTCCATATTTATCAGCGGTTCTGCAGACAGGTATCCCTATTATCAGGGGACTGCCGTCATTCGAGACGGCGAATATTTCTCAGCATCACAATCTCTTGATGATTCAGTACAGGCTGTCTGGACTCTGGATGCACAACGCTGGTTTAACCACAGTTGGTCCGTTGATATGCCTGCCGGATGGAATAAAACGGGAGAAATGAAATTTCCGGAATTTTATGCCGACCTCATTTTGAGATTATACGTGCGTGATGATAAACCAGAAAAAGAAAACAAAGTGATCAATACGAAAGTGTCCGATTGAGATTTCTGATGAAGCACAGGGACTGAGAAAAGTGATGCAAACTGACCTATCTGTCAATTCTATGGGAGAAAAGCACCATTTCCGTGTCACTGTCTGGTTACTGATTGTTGTGTTATTAATTGCGATTGGATTAAGAACTCAGCGAATTAGTGCGATGACTTTCTGGTTCGATGAAAGTTTCTGTCTCAAAATGGCTGAGTTCTCCGAACCTGACCTGCTGGTCCATGCCCGGGAAGACCCACATCCCCCCTTTTTCTATTTTGTGTTGAAGTATTGGATGGCAGTGTTCGGCTCTTCCACATTCGCAACCAGATTAACCAGTCTAATACCGGGGCTGTTGGCGATCATCGGTATCTTTCTCGTGGTCCGAGAAGCATATCGCGATCAACAGACGAAAGAATGTACCAAGGCGGTCAACATGGCAGCCGTTCTTGCTGCCGCTCTGATTGCACTCAGTCCACTTCATATTTTGTGGTCGTATCAGGTGCGCATGTATGCGTTGGGGACTGCCTTAGCAGCGTTTTCAAGCTGGTTTCTCTTGAAAGCACTTTTTCGGGAACCATCCCACAAAAGTAACTGGTGTTTTTTTACCATAACGGCCATCGCGCTTGTTTATACCCACAACTTTGGCCTGTTCACAGTGGCAGCTCAATACCTGTTTGCTGCAGGCTATCTGGCGTTTCGCCATCGAACGCCTCCTGAACGTAGTACGGTTCAGCGTTTTCTGCCTCTAATCGTTTCAGCAACGTGTACCAGTCTTGCCTGGCTGCCTTGGGTTCCCTCATTTCTGCATCAAAGGCAGCTTGTAGTGGATGGGTTCTGGACAAAACCATTTAGCTGGGAAACTGCGGGAGCCACGTTGTTCGATATGTTTGGGGTCGATCACATAATGGATCTGAATCCCACAATTGGTTTAATCATTGGCCAGGTCGCATTGTTAGTAGTACTGCTACTTATGCTAGGCAGGCGCCCTGGTGACTATTTCCTGGCTTTTGCCTCTGGATTTCCTTTTTTGGCGGGAATACTGGTGTCTGCGTTCTCTCGAAACATTTTTAACGATCGCTATTTTATGTTCAGTCAGATCTTTTTGCTGGCGGCGATTGCTGTGCTCATCAGTAGAGTTCCTTTAAGGTCGATACGCTATAGTTTGGTTCTACTGTGTGTTGGTTGCAGCGGTTTTCTGGCATATCATCAATGGCTCAATAGGGAGGCGGATTTCCAGCTGCCAGGTATCCAGGGAGCGATGGGAAGTGTGGATTCCCGTCGTAAACCGGATGAATTGGTGCTGGTGTGTGACCCGGCGATTTATGTTTCCGTGATTGCACATACGAAACAACGTCAAGGAATATTCACATTTCATCCTGGAGAAGATTATCCATTTACCCATGGTGCCGCTGCCATGAGTGCAAACGAATATCTCACTGCGGATGACATTGCCAAACGCGCAGATGCATGGATCTGGGCTGTGGATGCAGACTCTTATAACTGGAAAGTTCCGATGTTTAGTGGCTATAAAATTGTAGGAGAGAGTCGATTTCCTGGCTTCAGAGCAAAATATGCTGTTCGTCTTTATGCACGGTCCACGGAGCTGTCAGCAAATACCCAATAACGAAATCTCCTATTAATTATATGTCATTTAATGAACCTGATAAACAGGTTGGACTTGGATTGAATTTAGTGGTACGAGGCGCTAATTCAATCAGAGATCGACCGGAACTATAGACGCCTTAACCACTCAGGAAACTCCGCATGATTTACCAGACTTGCTTTCGATCAGATGAGTCAATCAGTTTAATGGAAGCTTCGATTTATTCGGAGAGTTTGTCTGGAGCAGTGAGCAGTCCAGCGAAGTCAGGACACTGCCCAGAACAACTCTTATCTGAATTTCAGATACAGCCTGGACATTTTTCGGCAATGCAGCATTTCTGGAAAAACCCACGAGAAGATCATCATGACTGGATCGGGTTTACCTCCACTGAAAAACAAGACGGATCAGAAATTGGTTGTTTCGCTGCAGGCGAAATCGAATTACTGCTGGAGAAGAATAATATTCTGTCAGGCTCCACATTTTGTTCAAATCAGGGCGTGGCCACTCAGACTGAAAAATATTACGTCGGCATTACTTCGTTGATGTTAGGTATGTTTGCAGATCTGAATGATAAAATCCCCGGAATTTATTTTGATCTGAACATTGGATTTACGACAGAGACACTGTTAATGAGAAAAACGTTATTTAACCAGTTTATGGACTGGCTAACTCCATTTCTTGACTATAGCTCTGAGAAACTGAAATCCCATGAATTCCTTCTTAAGCATCCCGGAAAAGGTCTGGAAGTTGTATTTGACAGATTGTTTATGATCTGGTGTCTGAAGCATCATTGGACGGTCTATGATTTGAAGACAAACAAGAGCTATCTGGACGGAAGGTATGAAATAGATGCAGCAACACATCATGTTTCACTTGGTTGTGTCAATTATAAGCGCGCGGCAGACGAAAACCTGCTCGAGGCGACTCGTACAGGCAGAATCGCCGGGGGAAGATTTGTTGAGGAGCTGGAAAATAAATTCTGTGATAAACTTTCCGTAAAGCATGCCATATCAGTCTGTAATGGCACGATGGCGGATGCCATCGCTTTATCCGCCATGGCAGCAAAAACCGGTGTCAAAAATGTGATCACTCCTGCTCTTACTTTCATAGCACAGGCAAATGCAATCCTGCACGCAGGCCTTACCCCTGTCTTTGTTGACGTGGGGGAAGATGGATTACTGGACGACATTTCAGAATTCGCGGATTCAGGTGACTGCATTGTCTATCCAGTACATTTGATGGGGAAAGTCTGTCACTCTGTAAGTCAACTTGCAAACCGATATCCGGTTCTGGAAGATGCGTGTGAGGCATTGGGCAGTCAGTCAAAGGGAAGATATGCCGGAACGCTGGGAATGGCCGGCACCTTCTCGATGTATGTATCCCATTCCTTTACTAGTGGGGAGGGAGGAATGATCGTTACAAACGACGATGAGATCGCAACCCTCTGTCGATCAATTAGAGCCCATGGCAGGCTGAGCGATGAAGTGGGAGAAAGATTTCGTTTTCCCAGGCTGGGATTCAACGGCAAAATGTCTAATCTTCAGGCCGCATATGCAACGGCTCATTTCGATGATTTCGAAGAAATAATTGAAACCAGAAAACAGGTTGTACAGAAACTCGCAAACCAGTTAGGAGACGATTTTGGTGTTGCCTCTGATGAAATTGTCGCCCACGGATTCCCCGTTTTGTATCCCGATAAGTCATCCAGAGACCGTGCTCTTAAAATCATCAGTTCTCAGGGTATTGAGTGTCGCCCTTTGTTTTCCAGTATTGCGTCAGAACATTTTAATGCAGTCGGCCATTTCCCGAATGCAGAAAATATCTCGTCCCGCTACTTATATGTGCCATGTCACCATCAGCTAAGTGATCACGAGATAGGATTAATATGTCAGGCAGTATGCGACTCTAAGAACCTTATAGTCAAGTAATGAAAAGTCGGTTTGATCAGGGCTGCCGGATGACTTTGATATTAGGAGAATTGTATCCTATGCATGGGGGGAACCTCGGCATCAGGGAGCTTGGAAAGAATTTTTTCCTATGAAAAACGTTTGGTAGGAAAGATCCCTCTGGGATGTCATCGTAACCTGCCTTCCGAACTTATTTTTTTAGATCCGGATTCTACGAAATAAAATGCTATCAAGGTTTTATTCGCGTTCTCTGAAGAGAGACGCTTATATACCTTCATTGAGCAATATTACAGCATGCCCTTACTCTTCAAACACTTACGACAACACTGATCGGCGGAAGATGTTGTGAAAATGCTATATTTTTACGATTCGAACCCATTAATTATTAGTCTGGCGTCTTCCGCTTTAACTATTCATATTTCCGGGCAGCTTCAGAGTTCTAATAGAATACGATTTTCATCGTTTAGAACGAATTATAGTATTTTGATTTCGCGTACAGCAAGATCGTATTCAGCATGTATAGATTAAATTGATGAGCTACTGATTCGATAGCGGTTCGCTAAAAGGAACGTATTTCAGCATAGTGAAAATCCAGCTGTCTCGACTATTGTCAGTTGATGATCATTATCGGCACTGGTTGTCCATACTTGGGCAACCTCAGAGAACAGTACAATCGATTACTAAATCATGTGACTGGTGTTATTCATGAGGGCAGGTCATTGCTCCGATCGAGTTCAAAATCTATTCAACCAAATATGTAGAAACGTAATATCGGACGCAGGCAAGCCTGTCTCAACGTAAGAAAAACCTCTTTCGTGTGTGGTTATATGCGTATCTTGTGCGAAAAGAATCGGCTTTACATGAGGGCACACAGTGGTAGTGAATTTCGTCTTGATGGATGTGGATTTCTCCAACGCATCGTTGAGCTTGGGAGTAATCGTGTAGCCCTCAGCGGCGTATCCAACCATTATCGCGCTAAGCATAACCCTGATTGATAACAACATCACCAACGAGGGAGTGAAACATCTGGCTGAGATGCCGAATTTGCGTAAAATTCAAATTCAAGACAATCCTCAGTTGGGAGATGAAGGATTTCGCCATCTAACAAAATTAAAATCGTTAGAACATCTGGAATGCTCAATTTCTCTGACCGAAGAAAGTTTTTCTCATATCGCTGAAATGACCTCATTGCAAATATTAACCCTCCCCTGGCGGCCAGCGGGTACTGATTTCTGTTTTTTACGAATTCCTCAGATTTCACCGCCAAGTTGGATTGGAAATACCGCTTGAGATGGTGTGTGCCGGGATTGTTTCAAGAGAGGGATGGATTTCTTGAAACTGTTCGAAAACAAAAATAACCGCTCAATCTAAGGTGTCTTAATGAATTCCAACCAGTTATGTCAGAAGATGCGAATTTCGGAAAAACAGTTTTCAAAAATCTGCCAGCATCTGGGGATTTCCGTTTCTACAGGAATTGATCGCGAATTCACTCCCCGTGAAATCGATCGTCTGCAGCATTTTGTGATCCGAAAGCGTGCAGAGTCCAGCCAGAAAAAATCGAAACCTCAAACGGCCATGACGACAGAAGTCGCATCGATCCCTGTCGCTCCTGGAGCGCCTGAACCGGCTCTGCCTCAAGCGAATGTGGTTGTGAAAGCTCCGGCAGTGGAAGCAGCTGGTACCGGGATCAGGGTAGTTGCCTACATTATTGATTGCCTGCTCACAATGATTTTAGCTCCCTTGATTCTTGTGCCGATCCTGGGGCAGATGCTCATCGGGATTTTGCTGTTCTTTTACTGGCTGTTGAGAGATGTCGGCGGAGCCAGTCCCGGGAAGCTGATCCTGGGACTGCAGGTTGTGAATGATAGCGGCGATCCCTTTCGGGTGGGGCCCCGCATCCTGCGGAATGCTTTACTCTCGATTGGGCCGCTGCTGTTTTGTATTCCCGTCATAGGTATATTTATCGGTGCCCCGATTGCCATTCTGATGGTGCTCGTCGAAGCTGGCATGCTGTTGATCACGGGGAATCGGATTGGTGATATGCTGGGTGGCACTTCGGTCAAACTGGTTCCCAAAGTCAGGCTTGCTGCAGAATAGGCCCCTGATCTTGCCTGGATCGTATTGAGATTGTCTGTATGACTGGAATTTAACGGGAAGAAACTGTTTTAAATTGGTGTGCATGTATCCATAATAAGAGTCTCGTCTATTTGATATTGATAATTTCTTCGAGATCTCTCAGGAAACGTGTATGCGCAACTCGGAATATCAGCTGCTCCTCAACAACTCATTGCAGGGGAACCAGGATGCCATTGGAGAATTACTGGACCGGCACCGTCCCTATTTGAGGCTGATTGCCCAGAGAGCATTACAGGGGCAGTTGCAGGCACGCATTGACGATTCGGATATCGTTCAGCAGACCTGTCTGTCCGCGTTCCGGAAATTTGAGCAATTTGATGGAACGGATGAAGCACAGTTTGTTGCCTGGTTACAGAAGATTCATGAGCGAAATATACATGATACGATTCGCAGGCATGTCGGAGCCGGAAAACGATCCATTACGAATGAGCGGGGGGTAGAAGCCGAAGCGCATGCTCAGGGGCTGTTTCACCTGGAAACATTGAGTCCCTCGCAGCGAATGATGCAGGCAGAGGATGCCGTCCGACTGGCTGAAGGACTGTCGCTGATCCCGGATGACCAGCGGGAGGCGGTCCGGTTACGACATATCGAAGGCTGGTCGCTGGCAGAACTGGAAAAACATTTTAATCGATCCGAAACCGCAGTGGCGTCCTTAATCAAACGAGGTCTGGAAAATTTACGCAAGCAACTCAAACCTGAAACCTGATAACCCACTCACTTGCTGGTGTTGCCCCTTACTATCGCTCGCTCCTCTGTTAAAGGCAAACTATGTCGAATCAAGATCAGCTTCTGGAAGGCGATCTCGAACTGATTATCGCCAGTTGCATGCGCCGGATTGATCAGGGAGAAGCGGTCAATCAGCAACAGCTTCTGATGGACCATCCCTATTTACGCGCGGAGCTGGAAGCCTATTTTGCCGATGTCGCGTTGATCGAACAACTGGCGGGACCAACGGCATCCGATCTGTTAACGCCCGCCAGCAGTGAGGCGCATGGTAAGACTGTGACATTCGACGGGGCGATTGCCCCGGTCGGTTCAGAACAGGCGGGGCAGAAGCTAACGGAAAACAGACAGAATCTTCAGGGGCAGTTTGGTCGCTACTGGATTGAAGAGATTCTCGGAGAAGGGGCCATGGGGGCCGTGTACCTGGCTCACGATCAGGAACTGGATCGACGGGTTGCGTTAAAGGTTCCCAAGATCGATGCATCGGATTCCGCACAGGAACTGCTGGAACGATTCTATCGCGAAGCGCGGGCCGCAGCGACATTACGTCACCGGGGGATCTGTCCGGTATACGATGTGGGAACCGAGGATGGCGTCAGTTACATTGCGATGGCGTATATTCCCGGTCTGCCTTTATCTCGATTGATGAGTCTGGGCAAAATCAAGTCAATGCGTAATATTGCAGTTGTGATTCGCAAGTTGGCGATGGCTCTGGAATCTGCTCATCAAAAAGGAGTGATCCATCGGGATTTGAAACCAGCCAATGTGATGGTGGATGAGGACAATGAACCGGTCATTATGGACTTTGGGCTGGCCCGGCAGCTCAACCGGGAAGAAGCCTCGCGTCTGACACTGGTGGGAACCATCATGGGCTCGCCCGCGTATATGTCGCCGGAACAGGTCTCGGGAGATATCAACTTGGTTGGTTGTCAGAGTGATATCTACAACCTGGGAGTCATGCTCTACGAACTGCTGACCGGACGGGTTCCCTTTGAAGGACCTGTGGTCGTGATCATTGGTCAGATCATCGGCACCGAACCCGGTCTGCCTTCGACCATCAAGGAGGGAATTGATCCGGAACTGGAAGTGATCTGCCTCAAAATGATGGCGAAAAAAAAAGAGGATCGATATCAGTCGATGCAGGAAGTCGTGGACGCTTTAACCGCCTGTTTGAAACAGATCCGAAAATCAACGGCGGGCAAGTCTGAAAACGAAGACGGAAAGGGTTCTGCAGGCGGTACCGCGAAGCAACGATCAACTCAGCCGGCGTCCCAATTGGAGAATTCGGCTCGAAAAAGAAAAACGAAGCAGAGCCCGAAAACAATTCAGCCCCAAACACTGATTGATAAAATCAAAAATGCTTCTGGGCGTCCTAAAGTGATTGCGGCGGCCTTTGTTGCGGTACCGCTGCTTGTGGCAGCTGCGATTACGCTTTTCTTTCGAGTGGAGGGGCGCGAAGTCTCGATTACAATTGATGACCCGACAGTGAATGTTGTGTTCGACGGTAAACAGCATGTCGAATTCGATGGAAAGCTAGTGGGGCACGTGGAGCTGGATGTGGGGCCGCACAAAGTGACGGTCACCCGAAATGGGACCATTGTCGAAGGGTGGAATAAATTCAACTATGTTGTCCATGACGAAGGTCAAAACCAGCTGGAAATTCATGTGCAGGACAAGGAAGCAGTCACTCAAAACAAGCCAAAAGAAAAAGAACTGCAAACGAAAAATAGTACCCCTGAAATAAAATACGGCAGGATGCTTAATGATCGCCCGCTGCACAAGGCGGCAGGAGCAGAAACGGTTCCCCTTGCTAACGATTACGACAAACTGGCGACTGTCGAATGGTTGAACTTTTTTGATACTATCGGGCTCAAAGATTTTCAAAAAGAACGAGCCGGTTTACGGGATGGTTTATTTGAATTAAGGGGCACCGGTATCTCCTGGCCCCGATTTTCAGCGAAAGATCTGATATTCCGTGCCAAAGTAAAGCAGTTGACTGGAACGAAGTTTGAAATTTACTATCGCGGCCAGACCAGTCCGGCAGGCTTCAAACAGTATTCCGTGAGTGTGGAATTACCAAATAAATTCAGTATCGCACGTAAGACGGGTCAGGTTATTCAGGATTTGAAAACAGTCCAGATTGTTCCCGTCACAGACGCCGATGGTTTCATCGAAATTGCATTTGCAGCCATTAATGACCGTTTGACGCTGTATGTGAACGGAACTGAAATTGCCGATGTGACTGATGATCTCAGTTCCGAGGGAGGATTTGGCTTTACATCCTTTCCAGGGGAAATTCAGATTAAAGATGTTGAATTGATGCTGCTGGATACTCCCGAGGCAGGAGACTGGATCAACCTGATTACCAGCATTGATCTGAACAGCGATGTCATCAGCGGCGACTGGGAAATTGTCGACAACGCACTCCGCATGAAATCTGGCGGTTACACGAACATAGTACAACTGTCAGCGAAACCGAAAGGGTCTTACGAACTTGAGCTTGCCTTCACTCGACATGATTTCGATGGATCCAAGGCGACTGCTTTGACCTTACCTGCTGGAGAGCAGGCAGTAGATGCCGTATTTTTTGGCTGGGGAACAAGAGAACTGAGTGGCCTGGCTGCGGTTGACGGACTGGAGCCCGATCAACCCCGAAGCCCTTGCAGGACATCTGCCTTCAAAATTATCGAAGGAAAACGGCACGAAATTCGACTCCAGGTTCTGGTGAAAGAGGCAGAAGCGACAATTTCCGTCTTTACTGACGGTAAAAAGCTCTACTCCTGGCAAGGCCAGCCCTCCAAACTCATAAGCCTGTTTCAATCTGGTCTCGCTATTCAAAAAGATAAGGTGTTACTGGTGAATCATGGTAACGGACCCACCACATTCCACAAAATACGTTGGCGCCCCATCAGGACCTGGCCGCCGGGCCCGGCGGAAAATGTCATTCCCGGTTTCGTTGACCGTCCCACTTCGATTCCCGGTCTGAAACGCTGGCAGGTTATCAGTAAGACTTCTCATTCCAGTCAAACCTGTGTTACGTTTAGCCCCGATCAAAAGGAATTTGCTTGTGTCTGTGGTGATGGTCTGATCCGGATCTATGATACGCAAACGCTCAAACTCATTCGTCTGTTGAGAGGGCATACTTCTATGGTGCAGTCGGTTGTTTACCGACCAGACGGCAAGCAGATCGCTTCCGCAGGAATTGATAATACGGTGCGTCTCTGGTCTGCCGACGGCACTCCGGAACTTGTTCTTAAAGTAGATGATGTGCCATTGACAAGTGTTGCGTACCGGCCTGACGGGCAGGAAATTTCTGCAGGAGGTTATGATAACAAAATCTATCAGTGGTCAGTCGATGGAACGCCGAGGCTGATTCTGTCAGGGCATACAAGCCCAGTTATTTCGCTGGCCTATCGTCCCGATGGAAAGCAACTGGCTTCGGCCAGTCGAGACAAAACTGTTCGTCTTTGGAATACAGATGGTTCTTCGGGGCCAGTGCTAAAAGGTTATAGCCATAATGTTTCATGTGTTGCGTGGCGTCCCGATGGCAAACAACTTGCTTCAGCAGGCGATATGGAAGTTCGCCTCTGGAGTGTTGAAGGCACTCCAGAAAAAGTTCTTAAAGTTATGGAACGGGGTGTTTTAGCTGTGGCCTATCGTCCAGACGGGCAGCAGATCGCGGCGGCTGGCGCTGACCGAATCATTCAAGTTTGGGATCGTGAAGGAATTCCCGGGCCAGTTTTCACCGGGCATTCGCATCAGATTAATTCCCTGGCTTACAGTCCGGATGGTAAACAAATTCTATCGGGAGCACACGACAGTGCCGTTTTTCTTCATGATCTTGATGGGAGTCAGACCCGGTTTTTAAAAGGGAGTACATCGGTAATTCGAACCGTGGCTTACCGCCCCGATGGGCAACAGTTAGCTACCGGTGGCACTGATGGCACGGTACGACTCTGGAATCCGGATGGGACACCCGGACCCGTTTTGTCGGGGATAAAAGTCAATGGATTTATCCAACCGGTTCATACTGTCATCTATCGGCCTGACGGGCGAGAACTGGCTTCAGCAGGATCAGATGGTAAGGTTCGAATATGGCAGTCGGATGGTTCTGCTGGTCCCGTTTTTAGTAGAATCGACACGGAAATTAATTCCCTTGCCTATCGTCCCGATGGAAAGCAGGTGGCTGCAGGCTGTTTTGATCATACTGTTCGGCTCTGGTCTTCAGATGGTATACCACAGCAGATTCTGAAAGGACACAAAGGTTCTATCAGCTCGGTGGCTTATCATCTTGATGGAAAGCAGCTTGCCTCAGTCAGTTATGATAATACACTTCGACTGTGGAACATGGATGACTCGTCGGGGACTGTTCTGGATGAATTTACTTCTCCCATAAATGTTGTCTGTTTTCGGCCGGATGGAAAACAATTTGTAACGGGCGGGAAAGATAGAATTTTGAGACTCTGGTCATCAGAGGGAACTCCAATAGGAACATTCAAGGGCAACTATCCTCAGATTTCAGATCTCGATTATCATCCCAGGGATCAAAAGGTTGTGATTGCGGGTGGAAACAACCTGTCTAAACCAGATGATTTTCCCATCCATATTGTATCCATGACGGGGGCCATGGAACGCACACTCAATGGGCATAACACGTTTGTAGCGTCTGTTAAGTATCGCCCTGATGGGAATCAGATCGCATCCGCAAGCTGGGACCAGTCTCTTCGCTTATGGAATGCCAAAACGGGGGAACCTCAATTAACGATTGTTCCCCTTTCAGAGGAGCGTGCTGTTGTGTTTACAGCTGCGGGGGAACTGCTGCAGAGTGAACCAGCCGAATTTGATGACGTATTGGTTTACATCACGGAACCTGAAAGTGGTGGCCAGGAGATTCTGACGCCGACAGAGTTCTATGCGAAATACCGTACTGCGCCCGGTACACCTCATACTGGTATGTAAGACGCTGAGAGCAATGCGAAACCTGTAGAGGTAAAGAACAGCAACCAAACTAAGGCTGATCATCATTTTGAACAGGAACTGGCTGCGGCGCGCTGGTTGTATTCTGTGGGGGCCGTGAATTCCAAAGCGCGCGCGGTGAAACTGGATAATGGTAAATACGATGAAAAATTTGTCATTCTTGATGCAGATCTTCAGAGCTGTCAGTTCGAATCGAGAGATCTGAAACACTTAATTGACTTACCGGCACTCGAGACGATCACGATTGCATTAAGTGAACATGTAATCGATGACGAAGCGATAAAGTGGATTGGACAGTGTGAGTCACTTCGCGCGTTACGTTTGTACTACTGCAAACTGAAAACATCCCAGCTGGCAAAGATGCCGGGGCTTAAGAAATTGCAGTTTCTTCATATTTCTGAGAAGCAACTCGATGACCAGTGGGCATTTTTGGCTGAGTATCCCAATTTGAATGCGATTGCCTTCAGTGGTACTGTGCCTCCGGATCTCTCCGGTTTAGGGCAATTTCCTCAGGTCCGCTCTCTTTATCTATATGATGTAAAATCGATGGACGCCAAACTGGTACAACAGCTGCAAAAGAAGAACCCGGGTATCCGGGTGCTGATTAATAATTCAAGGGAAGTCGTTGGCGCGAATCCTGTATTTCCGATTGCCAGAACTTTGGCAGAGGCTGGCTGGGTTTTGTCTGGGAAGCAGATTGGCCGCAATAAATCAGGAGTCTGGGATGGCACATCGCACTGGCAATTCAAGGAAATCGAAATTGAAAAGCCGAAGAACTTAACGACGGAAATGTGGGAATCTGTCCCTGATCTTTCCGGAAAGTATTCAAAAATTGAAGTGTCCGGGCTGCAGAATGCTGACGAATTGCTGCCCCGTTTAAAAAGTCCTTTCTCTGTCAATTATTTTTCACTGGCGCGCTCTGATTTAACGGATCGGGGACTTCTGGAATTTGCCAGGCAGATGAATGCCGATATTCGAATTCTTGATGTCAGATGGACGAAAGTAACCAAACCCGCGCTGGAGCTGTTCAGAAAAATGCATCCAACAGTCGCTTTCAGTGCCGGAGGCGGAAATCAGAAAGATTTCCCATTCCTCGGAATGATTCAAGATGCTGCGACGGTCAGTGATTATGTGAAGATTCCACTCCTGATTCCCCCCGAAGATATCGGTAAATCAAATTGATTGAGGGCACGTATTGCTGCCGGGCAAACAAAAGGGGGACAGGAGTCGAATAAAAAAGACCTGTTCCTTAACACTTACCTGAATGTCGGCCCGTCTGGCTGGGAACGACAAAAGATCGAATGTGCAATTGGGCCAGTGAAGCTTTCTTGGGAAATGAGTGAGATCGAATGTAATTCGGTCCCACCATAGCGAGCAGGAGGTCTCAACTGCTGCGATCGATGCAGGGGTGACTGCTTTACTATCCGGTCATGCTGATTTCATGGTGAGCTATTTGTATTTTCGTGACGTGTTTTCAACGTACCATTTAGGGCCCCCGGTTCCGAAGACTGGTGCTCTATCCAGTTGAGTTAATACTGGAGCAAAAGCTATCAATTCCTATGTTTCTGAAACCAAACATTGACACGACTCAAAAAGCGGACTCCCTACGTGTGCGTGGAAGCCAGACGTATTCGCTGATTCATCGCAAACTGAAACACTCTTACCAGAACGGCTCCTGGAGTGTCCGATCAAATCAATGTTATTCCGCACCCAAATTTAAGGCTCCCCATTCCCAACTCTCTTCGTAAAAAAGTCGCGCGACCCGCGTTACTTATTTTACCTGATTTTTGTTGTCAAAGATCAATTGACTGTTAGACTCAAGGTTCGACAGTCTATTTGTACTCGACGACATTCATTATTGAACGTAGTTTGAAATTGTAAGCTCATAGCACATTGGCATGGCAACACTCAACAACTCGTGCAGCAAATCCTGCGAATAGTGTGGGTTTGGTCTGTGATCTCTGTGGCTAAAAACAATCCGTGTAATCCGTGGTTCAGAACACAGTTTAAGGAGATTACATGTTTGAACTATCACGACGCAATTTTCTTTCTCAGGGGGCAGCGGGTGTTTCGACTGCGATGCTCACCTCACTTGCGCCGGGTGATGCACCTGTTAGTGAGAAAAAATATGCCGTGGTTGATGAGGTTGCCTTCCGTGGGCAGACGCGGCGGTTGAAACTGATGCAGGGTGACCGCTACATGGCTGCATTGATTTTTCCCACCGATTATCCCACGCACTTTCGATTGAAACCGGAACTGTATCCTGTCTGCACACCATCAGGTGTTCCAGTGACCGATACGCACCAGTATTGCTTCATTCACCATCAGTCGATCATGACTGGTCACGGCAAGGTACATGTTGACGGAACTGATCATGCTGTCGATTTTTATCGACAATTGCCCTATCCCAATACAGAACGCATAGACAAATATCACAATACACACAACCTGTTCCAGATGGGCCCTTCGGGTATTCAGAAGATTGTAAAAGCAGACTGGAAGGTGACAGACCATATTCAACTGCGTTTGATACTTGAATGGCAATTACGCGATAAAGAAAGTTCCGGAGGCAAGCCCGTCATCAGCGAACAACGCCGGTACAACCTGTTCCAACGTGGTCCCCATACAATTATTGATCAATTCACTCAACTCAGTCCGCATTCAAAATCACTCACATTGAAAGCAGATCGGCATTCGCTAATGGGGGTGCGCGTGAACGATTTAATCGATCCCGATGATGGTGGCATGATGCACGATTCTGAAAAACGTAAGAATCCTGATGGCAATTATTGGGATGCCTCAGGTAAGCGTAAAGCCCCCCGCTGGATCGACTGCACTGGACGCATCGGCAATCAGACAGCGGGGATCGCTCTGTTTAGCCATTCCAACAATAACCGCAACGAATTCTACTGCCGCGGCTGGGGGCTGATGATTCTCTCACCTACACTCGGTCACGATGTGCGTGTTACCAAAGACAAACCATTACAATTTGCTGCACGCTTCGTTGCCCATGACGGTGCGTTAGCAGGGGAGACTGCTGAGGAGTTGTCTGATGAGTTTGCGGCGGTAGATTATCGGAAGATGTTTGAGACGGGGAAGTAGCGCTTTACAAATCAGTTATGTCGATGGAGGGGCTGCGACGATCACTGCGTCATCTCGTCACTATGATTGAAGACCTGAAGGAACGAGAAATCAGATTTCGTTCGATTTGTGATGGTATCATCGATACAACAACACCTTCAGGTGAACTGATTTTTCATGTTTTCTCTGCTCTCGCCCAATTCGAGCGGCGACTTATACAAGAGAGAACTAAATCAGGATTGGCTGCAGCCCGAGCACGAGGACGGAAGGGAGGACGCCCCCCACTGGATCCAAAGTCACCTAGAGTTGTTCTGGCACAAAAGCTGTTTCGCGATAAATCGAATAGTATAGACGACATCTGTGATACGTTGAAGATTTCGAGAACAACTCTTTACAAGTACGTTTCGTTACAAAACATAAAAAAAGATCGTTCCGGGAAAACGTCTGAATAACGAAATGAAGATTCTGGATAGTTGATTGCACCATCAACGAACCCACGATTCGGTATTTGAGTATATTGAATCGTCAAATCTCAGAATCTGTTCGTGAAATTCACTGAATGCCGGACAGCAATCTAAAACGAACTATAAAACAGAAAACACACAAATACAAAGAAGCTGTACTTTTTCATAGATTTCGACGGTCAATTGTTCCGCTAATCAGTTCAGGATATTTCGACCAATGTCGTTTTAAATGCATAGGAGGCTGTTTTTCCTTTTCGTTCTCTGAGACACCCGGCTTTCCCTTTCGTTCGACTCAAACAAATATGATAATTAACGAAGTGTACAAATCATTTTCATTATTTGACGTTTTGAGAGCAGAATGAACAATCAGCAGTCGCGAGTTTCAAGTCCCAACGCAACCGGTGGTGGTGGTACGCATTTTGAGCAGCATGTGGACGCCGTATTCTTGGCATTGCTTCTGGTGCGAGGCATTCCACCAATTTTTACTGACTGTACAGTGAAAGCTGTTCATTTACAGGCAGAGCGACTGGGGTGGAAAACGGATGATCTCATTGTTGAATGCGAAACCAGTTCCGGCAATCGAAGACAGCTTGTTGCTCAGGTCAAACAGACTGTGACAGTCAGTTCTTCGAACGACGAATTCAAGAGAACAATCGTCGATGCTTGGCTTGATTTCAATAATGAAGAACTATACGACCGCAGCAATGATCGAATTGCGATTATCACTCTTCGTGGAACAGATGTGTTTTTACGAGAATTTGCCGGACTCTTGGATTGTGCAAAATCATCGCGCACAATTGAAGAGTTTACTAACCGCCTTGGTACTGAAGGACTCGTTAGCAAAAAAGTGGCTCATTATTTCGCTGAAATTAAAAAAATCATTGACGAAGCAGAAGATTCTTCGGTTGATCAATCAGAGGTATGGAAATTTCTCTGCCTTCTGAATGCATTGAGCTATGATCTGAATACGATGACGCGGCAAACAGAGGCTCTGATTAAATCACTTCTAGCACACACGGCAGGGGGCGCAGGTGCTGTTGGCGTAGCTGACATCACATGGAATAAATTGCTGAGTGAAGTTGGCGAAGGAAAGCCACATGCTAAGACGTATTCTTATGAAGACCTGCCGGAAGAACTACGTCATAAACACTCTCCTGTAGAGACAAGGGATCAGCAGGCACTACAACGGCTCAAAGATCACTCACGTCTCATATTAGATGGTATTAATACAACGATTGGTGACGGCATTGAATTACCCCGGGAAAATATTATTCAAAATGTTTTCGATGAACTACAACAAAACCAGATAATCATCGTCAGTGGAAATGCTGGCAGTGGAAAATCCGTTGTTGCCAAAAAAGTGATTGAACAAGCTGCAGCTGATCATTTCACTTTTGCTTTTAGGGCAGAAGAATTTACTGTGGCACATCTTGATGAGACGCTTCTCAAAGCACAAGCAGACATCAACGGGGCAACATTATCTGCAGTACTGAGCGGCCAATCACAGAATTTATTGCTGATTGAGAGTGTCGAACGTCTTCTGGAAGCTCCCACTCGCGATGCATTTATCGATCTCCTGCAACTTATACGAATTGATTCAGGGTGGGGGGTGATTCTAACTTGCCGTGATTATTCATCTGATCTGGTTCGATCTGCTCTACTTGAGACCTCTCGTGTATCTTATATGACATTGCTTGTTCCACCTTTGGATGATAATGAGTTGAATAAAGTGTCCGAAGAATGTCCTGAAATTTCTCAACCTCTAAGCAACGTTCAGCTGCGAAACCTTTTAAGAAATCCATACATGTTGGATAAGGCCACTCAGATGAACTGGCCATTAGATCAACCACTTCCAGATAATGAGCGAAAGTTTCGAGCAAAATTTTGGGCAGAAATTGTACGTGTAGATGATATAACAACTAACAACATGCCTTTGCGCCGGGAAGAAATGTTTATTGAAATCGCGCTTCGTCGAGTGCGAGCGCTGACAATGTATGCGTCACGTGATGGTATGGATGCTGAAGCAGTTAATAGACTCATAGGAGATTCTCTCGTTGTCATCTCAGAACAATCAAAGTTACTAATAGCACCAGCGCATGATGTTTTAGAAGATTGGGCAATATTATATTGGATTAATCAGCAGTTCCTTTCTTGCCAAGGTGACCTTTCTAAGCTGCCAGATCTCATTGGAAGTTATCCAGCAATCCGCCGAACTTACCGTAAATGGCTTGGTGAACTCGTGGAATATGATGTAAATAGTGCTGACTCGCTATTTGCGTATGCTATTTCTACGAACTCTTTTCCAGCACAGTTTCGAGATGATACCCTGGTATCTCTTCTCCGATCAGCTGATCCTGCAGAATTTCTTCAGCGACATATCGAGTTGTTATTTAAAGATGATAAGCTCTTACTCCAACGTATTATTCACTTACTGCGCGTTGGTTGCACGACGATTTCAAGTTCGTTTGAGGGGGATCCGGGACTCGAATTTGAAATATGTGAACCTGATGGCAAAGCATGGCCTTATATTTTGGAAATGGTACGCTCACGACTCGCAGACTTTGGCGAGAAGGATACAGGTCTGTTGCTTGGTTTAATAGAGGATGGATCAAGTGGTGTTTCTTGGAAGACTCCTTATCCACCTGGCTCCGAAGCGATAGTTGCAATTGCGCATTGGTTATTGCCTTTCTTCTTCAGTGATTACCGTCATAAAGATCAGGGGGAACGAACGCTGAAAATTATTGCTAAGCTTCCCAAATGCGACGGGGAGAATTTTTGTTTGTTGATGACAGAAGATTCTGATGCAGGTACCCGTAACCGCGTCGCAGAAGACTTTCAAGAGTTGGTTCTTTCAGGAATGGAAGGATTTCCAGCATGTCGTGATTTACCAGATGTTGTTATTGATGCAACTCGCAAATGCATGTTTCTGACTGAAGAGAAACTTCAGGGAAAAAGTGGTTTTGGGTTCTCTACTGAGATAGAGCCTGCGTTCGGAATTCAACGATTTATGTACGGACAGGATTTCCCTCCCAGCGCCTATCGAGGGCCATTCTTTTCCCTTCTTCGTGATCATTTAATTAAAGGCATTAATTTTTTAAATGAACTTTTCAATCACAGTGCAGAATGGTATGGCAGTGGTCGCGTGTCAATGGAGTATGTAGAGAGACCTTTTCAAATAACATTGACTTTTAATGATGGAAGTAAAGTCGAGCAATGGTGTAATGGACGGCTTTGGAATTTGTATCGTGGGACTTCAGTTGGACCCTACTCCCTGCAGTCTGCATTAATGGCACTCGAAAAGTGTCTTTTGGAAATTGCAGAGTTCGATTTAAATAATTTGGACGATATTCTCATTTTCATTTTGCGTGGATCTAAATCGGTTGCTGTCACTGCTGTTACAGCAAGTATTGCAACCGCTTATCCTCATGCCTGTGTAGAAACATTACTTGTGATGCTTCGGTCATCCGAATGCATTTATCTTGATCACGTACGAATGGTTCAAGAATTACATAATCCGTCAGACGTGTTAGACGCCTTTCCCTCTTTTTCTCGGGATAAAACATATGATAATGAAAGGAAAGAATCAGCTAGACTCCCTCATCGGTCTCGCCATTTAGAAAATGCGATTCTCGATTTACAGTTTGGAACCTCTGCTGAGCGGGTACAAGAAATTCTTGATCTACATTTTGACTCAATCCCGACTGAGAACGAACGCACAGAAGAAGACCGAATCTGGATGCTTGCCATTCAGCGTATGGATTTACGAAAGTACGAAGTGACGGATCATGTTGTTGAAGAGCAAGAGACTGAAGGGGAATCTTCCGAACAAGAGAAGCGAAAAATGCTCCGATATGACTTGAAAGTGGATGATTCTGATTTGCTGACAATGGCTAATGAAGCAACTAAACAGCATCATGAAATGGATGACCAGTTGGGCCTGCAGATGTGGGGATTGCATGTCTTTGAAAATAATCCACAAAGCAGATACGACCCTGAAGAATGGAAGATTCGTCTTAATCAAGCTTGTCAAATTAGGCGAACACGTGATGATGAGCGATTGGGGCGAAGTGGTCCAGAGTTCGTAGCGGCTGTGTGTATCCGCGATCACTTGGATGACCTTACGGAAGAGGATCTCAATTGGTGTGTCGACACAATTTGCGAGGCAATAGAAGAAACAGCGGATAAATGGCATCGAATGGAACGAGTTCAACGTGGCCTCATGGAGGGAGACCGACCTTGTGCGTGGATTATCTCTGCGCTTGTCAATAATTCACTGCCTTCTGTATTGGAAAGTCGTGTCCGAAAAACTCTGATTCTGGCGATTACTCATTCCAATGATGAGGTTCGTTCCTATGCTGCAGATGGCATAGGTCGTCAACTTTGTACAATTAATGCTGACTTGGCCATGTTATGCGTCAATATGCACGCACATGAAGCATCTTTGATTCAATCACGATGGAACCTAGAGCAACAACGCCCATTTAGAGAACAGAAAGAACTGGTTCAGATTGAATTCGAAGTTGCGCAACAGGTTCGAGCTGAATTTGATGAAAATATACCCGAAGATTCATACAAGAATCTTGATGTTTCTGACTGGTTCGGATCATTAGCCAATTGCCGAATTGTTTCTATTCTACGACACTTACCAGAAAATTCAGTGACTGTTGAAGCTTTTAAGCGATTAGCTGATGTCCACGTGGGTTGGTGGGATCAAGATGAGGAACAGCGCGGCAGGAGAGAGCGACGTCAACGCTCGGATGGTGTAGAGATTTCACTAGAATCTGCATTAGAAGATATTGTACTTCGTGTTGACATCCAAGCAGCCACGCTGATCCTTGATCCAGTTCTCGTAGCGATTGATCGTCATCCGGATAAAGTCGCCGACATCATTCAGGGGATCATTTCTGCAGAAGACCGATCGCCTTCAACAAAACAGTTTTGGCAAGTCTGGCAGTTGTTTTCTGATCGTATTAAGACCGCATCATGGCTGAAGAATGTTGACCGTAGGCATTCAAGTGGAGGTAAAGTATATTCTGCTATCTTTCTGACCCAGTATTGGAAGAAAGAAACAAAACACTGGAAAAGCTTAGGTGAAAACGGAACTGACAGTTATGCTTATCGACTCCACGAACTTTTCGATGTGTTGCCGCCAAGCTCGGCACTTTTAGATAACTATGTTAGATTTCTTTATGAGATTGGTGAAAAATGCTTACCCAATGCATTTCAAAATGTAGCATCGAAATTAAAAGTAAGTGATCCTGAAGATGTGCTGCGAAATAGTAGCACCATCTTTATGCTAGAATCTTTGTTGCGTCGATACGTGTATGGCAGACCACTTGAGTTAAAACGGAATGTACCTCTGCGAGATTCGATATTAGATCTCCTGGATATACTTGTCGAAGCTGGTTCCTCATCTACTTATAGAATGCGCGACGATTTTGTGACGCCAATGTCGAGTACCGCAGAGTAAACCCCGTAGGATAATAATACTCAGCCGACTTGTATTTGCATGGGTATTCGGCACTTGCGCCTCGTCTGATTTTCTTTTCTCAGCCGATTAATATTCCACAAAAAACTCATACGTTTTCCGATACCTTCCGAAAAACCACCCATTTCGCGAAATGCCATTGGTCGAATAGTATTTGAGGATAGTGCATCGGCCGCGAGCGCTTTGTTCGATATCGAACGCAGCTCAGATCGAAGGTAAGATCGAACTTCCGCGAAACTCATCGAATACAGGACAGCAAACGAAAACGAATGTTTTCTGTTTGACTTGCTCAATGAGTTTCATACTGTTTTCGTACCTTCGTTTCGTTTTCGGTTTTTTCATATTTGCAGAACACTTTGTTGCAAATGAATAGTTTTCTGGATCTTACACATTGAAGTGTCATTCACGTCAGACATTAGGTATTATACATACTTAATATCTGAACAGAAGCCGGTCTTTTTGCATGTTTTACTTCCATATCAGCTTCGTATACGAACAAGGCCATGCAGGTGAATAACAAGATAGATGGCAGGGATAAATGCGATGGTAACGTCAGAATCCATAAGCGACGATTCAGAGTTTTGGCCAACAATCCTGGTGCGTCTTCCCGGAAATGTCGAATCCGACGTC
>TARA_R110002167_G_scaffold90265_4_pt1 | contig 28438 bp, 25 predicted proteins | sample TARA_R110002167 | Tara Oceans TARA_R110002167 (sample SAMEA4398238) | marine metagenome | biome: Polar Biome; feature: [MES] marine water layer (ENVO:01000295) within the mesopelagic zone...; material: water (ENVO:00002006), including particulate matter (ENVO:01000060) such as......
GGATTCGCTGACCCAGGAATTAACAAAGTATTGATGGATTCTGATGGTGCTGGTAACGCTAAGTGGAGAGATTCTGGAATTTCATATATTGGTGATGAGGTTGTTGTTTCAGCTAGAACGGTTGGATGTGTGTTAACATTAACAACTAATAGTGGTACCACTATAACGGCTAATACATGTACAACTTATTCAGGTCCATATAAGGAAGGACAAGGAAATAACAATATAATACCTACCATACCATCAGGTGGACTAGCAAATTATACAACAACATCTAATACTTGGTGTACCATACAAGGGGGAGCACTTAACTACATATCAGGTTCTACGTTTATGTCAAGTATCTTGGGTGGAATAATTAATGGAATTAACGACTCAATGTATTCTGCTATTATTAGTGGTGCAGATAACAAAATCGTAGGTGCTACAGGAAGTGTAATTGTTAATGGTAATAATAATATTATTAAATCGGTTGAGTCAGTGATTATGGGTACATCCGGTGTAGAAGCGTTTACAGATAAAACAACTTACACTGAAAATCAACAAATTCATGGTAAAGCCAGGATATCAACCCAAGAGTATAATAAAACAAATTCATTAGACACTAATTTAGCTAAAATGACACTAGATGTTGTCCACGAAAACTCAACTATTAGTAGTTTGGGTAATGACGAAGGTGGTGGTGAAATTGTTAGATTTGGTTCAACCTCCAGCTCTTACGGTGTTGGTAAATTAGTACAATTACGGAACAACCAGTGGGTAGCAGCTAATGCTGGTGATACAACTTTTCAAGGTAACCTATTAGGTATCGCCTTAGGAAGTAGGCCAGATGAATCTGGTGTATTAATACGTGGATTCTTTAGAGCAAATATAGCTTATGATGGTAATTCTTGGATAGCTGGTGAACCATTATACGTTCACAATGGTTCGGGTCAGGTATCTAATGTTGTTCCGTCAGCACCAAGTGAGTATGTTAGAAATATAGGGTATTGTGCACTTTCAGGAGACGGATACTACGTATATTTTAATCCAGAATCTACATATATAGTAGTACAATAATGGGTGATATATTAAACATAAATAGTGTTGTTATGTGTGCCAGTATACTAGATATGGACACTGTATCACAAAACCACATACTTAATGTTAATTCAGTTCCTGTAAATTGTGGTGGAAACAGTTGGGACTGTAGCTCAATTACCATATACGATTCTTGTAGTGGTAATACAGAAGCTTCTTGTATTGGTTGTGGAGGTACCCCACATTACGAACAACCTATGAGTAACTATTTCTCTGATTGGGGAGCAAACCAAGGGTTGGTAACTAGTGATTACTATTACCTTGACTATACAGCAGCAACCAACACATTATCCTGTCTAATAAAAGGTGACCCGAAAAGGATATTACTTGGTTGGCAACTAGTTAATAATGGTGACGCATTATACGCGTCAACTGCAGGTCTTGGTATAACCCATAATGTATGGTCATCATTTATATCAGCGATGAACGCAACCGGAATTATATCACAACCAACAAGTCTTACTTCCACACAATTAAATACAGTGTTAAGTTCATTATCACCACCATCAAGTTATATACCATATTTTGGTGCTTGTAAGTGTATATACGATTGCAATTGTATATCTATATCTGGTAGTAGTGGGGCGTATAGTAGTATGACAGAATGTCTTGGAGACACTACAACGTGTTGTGGTGAATGTGATGTTAAGTCGGTTGTAGAGTTAGCACATGATAAAGATTTATGTGAAACTGCTTGTAATAACACATGTTCGTATTATTTTACTGACGCTGTATCACCAATCCCATGTCCTATGTCACTTGGTGACCATATATATATTGACACGTCATGTACCCCCGCTGGAAAAGGATTCTACTCACCAAACAACTGTGATGCAAATTGTGGGTATTGTTATGAAGTTGGTTCAGCAGGTGAAATCATCGCTATAACACTATGTGGTGAAGACTTATGTAGTGTAGTAGAGTTGTATCTTGATAGTGATGGTCTACCATGTCCAGATGGTATTGCCAAGTGTGATGACGTGGATTGTAATGTTTGTAAGTTCAACAATAAATTTAATTTATTTACTGACGCACAATTTTACATGCTGACGACCATTCCTATTTTAATGGTGGGTGACCATCTTTATCCTGAAGACACATGTATTTGTGAATCCAACTCATTAGCGAATCTTACTATGGGTAGGTACTTGTGGAAAGATGTGACTCAAGGTAAAGAGTTTTGTATTACACTTGGTCATAACTGTCTAATAACAAGTAAAGTATTGTGTGAAGGAGTACTACCTAGTTCACCACCACCAGTTGATGAGGAAACTGAGGACGAAACGGAGGATAGAGCACAAGAATCTGAAGATGAAGGAGAAAATGGACCATATAAACCAAAAAAAGAATGGATTAGTGATAAAGAAGGCAAAAGAAGGTATTATGATGAAGGTGGGTATAGATTCTACGATGAGAACGGTGACGGTATTGTAGATTACTCAGTAAATATTGGTGAAAAGCCACTTAAATAAAAAAAAGGTGGTCATTTGACCACCCTAATTTTTATCTAGATTTCATAACCATAGTATCTTCCTTTTTGTCGTAACTCAGAGTGTATCTCTTACCCTTAACCACAATACCTTTAAGAATTTCCTCAGATATAAAGTCTTCTAACTTATCCTGAATAGCTCTTTTAATTGGTCTAGCCCCATATTTTTCATCGAACCCATTTTCAGTTATGTGTTTAATAACACTCTTATTGAATTTGAAGTTATACCCCACCTCCGATAATCTCTCAGATAATTTTTCTACTTCTATTTCTGTAATTTTTTCTACTTGTTTTTCATCTAGAGCGTTAAAAATTACACTTTCATCTACTCTATTTAAGAATTCTGGACTAAATCTATTTTTAAGTGCTTTTGTAATTACATGTTTTTCCTCCTCAGCTCTTTTAACATCTTTACTTCCAGTCGTAAAACCAATTCCCGCTCCGAAGTCTTGAAGCTTTCTAGACCCGACATTTGACGTCATAATTATTAAAGTATTTTTAAAGTTAACCTTCCTACCCATACCATCCGTTAAGTGACCCTCATCAAATATTTGTAGTAATAGGTCGAACACATCTCTATGTGATTTTTCTATTTCGTCAAATAAAACAACACTATACGGTTTATTTCTTACCGCTTCAGTTAATTGACCACCTTGGTTATGACCCACGTATCCAGGTGGAGAACCAATCAATCTTGATGTGTTAAATTTTTCAGTATACTCAGACATGTCCACACGTATTAAAGATTCTGGTGAACCGAACAATTCATTAGCTATAGCTTTAGCTAAATGAGTTTTACCGATACCTGTTGAACCTAAGAACATAAATGTTCCGATTGGCCTTGTATGTGCTCTAATACCAGTACTATTTCGTCTAATAGCTTTTGCTATCTTTTTAATTGCGGTATCTTGTCCAATAACCATAGTCTTAAGATTATCTTCTATATTTAATAAGTTTTCTCTCTCGTTTTGTGAAAGTTTAGTTAAAGGTATTTTTGTCATTTGTGACACAACTTCGTAAATTGAATCGGTTGTGATATGTGCACGATTTTCATTTAAATCTCTAGCCCATTCATCTTTAAGGTACTCTAAAGTGTCTTCTACTTTTCTTTCCCTATCTCTAAGTTCAGCAGCTTTTTCATATTGTTGTGTTTGTACAACATGGACTTTAGCATCTTTTAATACTCTAATTTCATCTCTAAGTTCGTCTATATCTTCTGGATATTTTAATTTTACTTGAGCCCTAGCACCTACTTCGTCTAAAATATCTATAGCTTTATCTGGGAATTCTCTATTTGTTATGTATCTTTCAGCTAATGATACACATAACTCTAAAGCTTCGTCACCATACCTTACCTTATGGTGGTCTTCATACCTACCTCTAATTTGTTTTAATATTTGTAAAGTTTCTTCTGGTGAGGTTGCTTCCACGTGAACCTTCTGAAACCGTCTTTCTAAGGCACCATCTTTTTCTATGTTCTCTCTATATTCGTCTATTGTTGTTGCCCCAATACATTGTACATCTCCATTTGCTAATGCTGGTTTAAAGATATTAGCTGCGTCCAGAGAACCTGAAGAATTACCAGTACCAACAACAGTGTGTAATTCGTCTATAAAGATAATAATGTCCGGATTCTCCCTTAATTCATCAATTACCGCTTTCATTCGTTCTTCGAATTGACCTCTGTATTTAGTACCAGCAACCATTGATGTCAAATCAAGACTAACAATTGACTTATCCACTAAATTCATTGGACAATCTCCTTCAGCAATCTTAATAGCCAACCCTTCCACTAAAGCTGTCTTACCAACACCAGGGTCTCCGATTAGAACCGGGTTATTCTTTTTTCTCCTACTCAATATTTGAGCTATACGAGTAATTTCCTCATCTCTACCTATAACTTGGTCTAAACTACCTTCTAAAGCCAACTCTACTAAATCTCTTGAGAAGTTGTCTAATACTGGTGTGGAACTCTTTTTACTTTCACTACCCCTTTTAGGTGGACGATTTTCTGGCTCATCATCCGAACCATCAAACGAACTGAAATTATTTTCTAAATTCATATTATGTTTTTTTTTATTTAATTAAATATATGTTAATTCTAATAATAAATCAATATACTGACAATTTGTCATGTATTGGTGTCGTATTGACATTTTCTTATTTTATACTTACCATTGGTATGGTTATTGTACTACAAAAGTAATGAAAATAATTTAATAAACTATAAATAATTAAAACAAATTTAAAATGGGAAAAGTAATTGGAATTGATTTAGGGACAACGAACTCGTGTGTCTCCGTAATCGAAGGAAACTCACCAGTGATTGTGGTGAACTCAGAAGGTAAAAGAACAACACCTTCAATCGTATCGTTTAAAGACGGTGACAGGTCTGTTGGTGAGCCAGCCAAAAGACAATCAGTAACAAATCCAGACAATACTGTATATTCGGTAAAAAGATTTATCGGGTCTAAGTATTCTGAGATTAGTAGAGAAGCTAAGAAAATGGCTTATAAGGTAGGTAAGTCTAAAAGTGGTAATGTGGTTATTAAGATTGACGACAGAGAATACGTACCACAAGAAATATCTGCTGTTGTATTACAGAACTTAAAGAAAACAGCTGAGGACTATTTGGGTACAGATGTTACACAAGCTGTCATTACTGTACCAGCATACTTTAATGACGAACAAAGAAATGCGACTAAAGAAGCTGGTGAAATAGCTGGACTAGAAGTGTTAAGAATTATTAACGAACCTACTGCAGCAGCATTAGCGTACGGTATTGATGAAAAAGACGAGAAGGTTGTAGCTGTTTATGATTTAGGTGGTGGTACATTTGACATATCTATATTAGAAATTGGTGGTGGTGTATTTGAAGTTATGTCTACAAATGGTGACACACATTTAGGTGGAGATAATTTTGATGAAAAAATAATTGATTGGTTAATGGATGAATTTAAAAGTGAAAGTGGAATGGATTTATCTAAAGATTCTTCGGTATTACAAAGGTTAAGAGAAGCAGCTGAAAAAGCCAAAGTAGAATTGTCAACCTCCACACAGACTGAAATTAATCTACCTTATATTACAGCTGATAGTTCTGGACCAAAACATTTAGTACGTACACTATCTAGAGCTAAATTCGAATCAATGGTAGAAGATTTAGTTAAGAAAAGCTTAGCTCCATGTAGAAAAGCTATTAAAGACTCTGGGTTGAAGGTAACTGATATTGATGAGATACTACTAGTCGGTGGCTCAACCAGAATCCCAATAGTAGAACAAGCAGTAGAAAAACTATTCAAGAAAAAACCATCCAAAGGTGTTAACCCAGACGAAGTTGTTGCTATGGGAGCAGCAATTCAAGGAGGTGTTTTATCCGGTGATGTTAACGATGTGTTGTTATTAGACGTGACACCACTATCTTTAGGTATAGAAACAATGGGTGGAGTCATGACTAGATTAATAGATTCAAATACGACAATACCAACTACAAAGTCACAAGTATTCTCAACGGCTTCAGATAATCAACCAGCTGTAGATATTCACGTACTACAGGGTGAAAGACCAATGGTTGAGGGTAATAGAGCATTAGGTAGATTTCAATTAACAGATGTTCCACCAGCACCAAGAGGTATACCACAAATTGAAGTTACTTTTGACATAGACGCTAATGGTATTATTGAAGTAACAGCTAAAGATAAAGGCACTGGTAAAGTTCAGAATATTAAGATTGAGTCTGGTGGTTCATTATCTGATGAGGATATTGAAAGAATGAAACAAGAAGCTGAGATGAATTCTGATGACGATAATAGAAAGAAAGAAGAAGCTACAAAGTTAAATGAAGCTGACGCTACGATTTTTCAAACGGAGAAACAAATTAAAGAATTGGAAGATAAGATTGATGAAGAGTCTAAGGCATCTTTAGAAAAGTTAATTTCAGAACTTAAAGATAACATAGAAAAGAAGGACTTTGATGGTATTGACACGACAATGGAAAACATTAATTCTACATGGAGTGAGGTAACCACAAAGATGTATGAACAAACTGACGTTAATGAAGAAAAAAAGGATGATATGGAGGATGTAGAATTCGAAGAAGTAAAATAAATGAATTGCCCCCTACACTTGTGGGGGGCATTTTTTATAATTAAAATAAAATTATGGCAATTAAAAGTGAAAAAATAGAAGGGGAAGTAATCCTAAATGAGTACACCTCAAGTAATTTAATTTCTTCAGAATATAATGTTCCTAACAAAACATTACAAATGAAATTTAAAGGTGGTAGGACTTATAAGTACGATAGTGTACCGATGAACATATTTACAAAAATGAGACTAGCTGAAAGTCAAGGCAAGTACTTTAATAAAGAGATTTCAAGAAAATATAGGTATACTGAGGTTAAAAAATAACACCGAACTATATCGTTCTTACCACTATTTATAGTTATGGGAATAAAAGACAACATATTAGGAACATTTCGTCAACAAGATAATTTATCTCCAGATATTTGGGTTAAGTATGATAACGTTGACGAATTTCTTATGCAAGAGGACGTTAAGGAACAATTAATTGAAATCGCAAATAAGTTTATAGAGTTTATAGATATCGATGCTGATACGTGTGAAATAGATACTAGGGACTGTGATATTATTGACATGGTGGTTACTGGTAGTATCGCTAATTATAACTGGTCTAAATTTTCTGATATTGATTTACACATTATACTAGATTTTTCAGAGTTAGGTGGTGATGAAACAATGATTAGAAATTTTATAAACACTAAGAAGAATTTATGGAATGCTTCACATGACATTACAGTTAGAGGATTTGAAGTTGAGGTCTATGGACAAGATGTGGACGAGACCCACTTTTCAAGTGGAGTATACTCAATTCTATTTAATGAATGGGTTGTTAAACCTAGTTACGAAAAATCAGATATAGACCCTAGAAAAATATTATCTAAAGCAGAACCATGGATGGAAATAATTGACGGGCTTCATTCTAAACAATACGAAAAAGATAATTCAGAAATGTTAGAGTTAATTGATGAGGTTAAACGAAAATTAAAGAAATTTAGAAGTTGTGGTTTAGATGAGGGTGGTGAATATTCTTATGAAAATTTAGCTTTTAAATTCCTTAGAAGAAGTGGATACATTAAAAGGTTATTTCAGTTAAAAAATAACTTAATTGACCTAAGTTTAAGTTTAGATTAGGAATAATTAGAATCTTTGTAATTACAAAGTATTTATAGTAAATAAAGAATGATATTATGAGCGGAAATTTTGGAGGAAATTCCATACCAACAACACCAGTAGACGCTAACGCTTTAATTGCCGGAGCTTCAACAACGTATAAAGATTGGAAATGTACAAAGATTATCTCTAACAGAGGTACGGGTCCTTTTATATATGACGGCGTAACCGTATTACCAAACGGAACCCCTGGAGGAACCTCTATTGATTTGATAATGGACCCGTCTTTGGTTGGTCCAGCAGCATTGGACACATACACATTGTTGTGTTACCCTTGTAGTTGTGAGAATCCAGTGGTAAGTCCAGTAGTGATAACTTCAGGTGATACAAATTATCAAAATTACGGACCAAACAATAAACCAATCATCATAGGAGGTGGTGGGTTAAATAGTTAAACTAACAAAAATAAAAATATATAACGATGGGACTAAGACCAATAGGAAGTGAAAAATTAAAAGGCCAAGATAAGATTAACAGAATCATGGAAATTGCCAATTACAAATCAAACACTGAATCTACAATAGATGGTGGTGTTGAATACAGTATACAAGCATCTAATAATAGGGTATATGGTATCACAAGAGAAAACTCTAGCTACATAATTAAAGAAGGTGATAGTTTAGATAATTTAGGGTACATTGACGGAATGAGAAATTCTAGGAAACAAACTTTCCGTTCTTATGGTGCAGCTCTAAAAAAACTTAATCTAATGATAAATGAAATTAATTCTTCTACGGGTAACGAAGCTGGGTTAAGTCTTTATGGTGAACAAGAAAAATTTACATTAAAAACACCAGAGATTTCTGAACCAGAAGAAGAAATGGATGTTGACTTGGGGTCAGATGATGTGGACTTAGGTATTGACGATGAAGATGGTGGAGACATAGACTTTGGTATGGATGATGAAGAGGGTGACGATATGGACATAGACATAGACGTAGATGTGGATGGTGAAGAAGGAGAAACCACTATCAAATCAATTCAAAAGTTAACAGGTAAATTAGGTCAAAAACTAAGAGACCTTAAAGATGAAATGGAAGGAGATGACATCAAGTATGTAATTAATTCTATTATTTCTGCTGTTGATTTAGAAAAATTATCTGAAGACGATGTTGAGGACATTTTAAGTAAATTTGAGGATGGAGAAATTGACTACGCTGAGGAAGGTGAATATGAATTAGATTCAGATGGTGATGAAGATTTTGATATGGATGTTGAAGATGAAGAAGAAGATTTTGATATTGAGATGGGTGAATCGGAAGACAAGATAGATGAATTTTGGCAGGGTATGGCCGCAAGAGCAGCAGTAGGGCTAGCAGCCAATTCAATGTCAGAGTCTAAGAATCCAGTAGATAAAACAATTAAAAAATATTTTAAAGAGAGTAAGTCCGAAAAATCAAATAAAAAACAATCAATAAAAGAATTTATTAATAAAAAAATATCCACTAACTCTAACAATAATAAGGCATCTAAATATTATTTATCGTACGAACAAGAAGTGGTATCCAATAAATTAATGGAAAAATACAGTGTTAACTTTAAAGGAAGAAACAAACAAGGTGACCTACTTTTCATGAATGAGAATATTAAAGTTGGTGTATCTAAAGAAGGTAAAATTATTAAGTAGATGAAACTTGCCTTTGTCAATGAACTCGGACCTGACTTTAGGGGTAATCACATCTACGAATTTATATTCTCAGATGTTAACGATGAATTGTGGGGTGAAGATTGGGAATCAACACCAGCGTTAGGTAAACCACTACCACCAGAATTAGAACACATAAAGAAGGTTGGTAAACTTTCTAAAGGGGGATTGGTTATGAATTTAGGTAAAGACTCCGATTATTTTTCAATGGAAGACATAATAGACGGTATACTATCATTATCTTGGGAAAAAGTAGAGGATGAACCGTTAATAAGAGAAAGACTAGTATTTCATTTTGGTGAAGATATTAAGTCGGTGGAAGATAAACTATATAGTAGGGATTTAATTTTAGAATACAATAAGGAATATGAAAACGAACATTAATAACATTAAAATACTTAAGGAATCTGGTCTTACAATAAAGACAATCTTAAGTCTTAACTCTAATCAGATTAAACAACTAACCAAAAAAATTCAAGAGTCTAGTGAAAAGTCAAAGGAGGTAGCTGCTCTATATAGTCAGAAAGCAGAACTAGAGGCTAATATAGAGAATATTGAGGCAAATGAAGTTATTGATACCGATAAAATGGGTAATCCGGATGTCACATTTGATGTAGATGGTAAAGATGAGGAACTTATAGTGGATGGTGAAACTAGCATACAAGAAGTATATACTGAAAAACAAAGAAAATGGGCATGTTGGCAAGCAGGTCTTTCAGCGGATGAAAGAGTAGATAGTCTTTCAGAAAAAGAAGCGAAAGAGATGTGTGGAGATACAGACCACAGTAAGAATGAGATAGATGACATCATTGAGGGGATAGTTAAATCAGGGTACTCACGTAAGTACTTAACAAAAGCTTCTTTTAAACAAGCAGTTTTAGAATCTATTTCTGAAATAGAAGAACAAATGACCGAACCAACACCTACAATAGCACCCACAAAACCAAAGACAACCCCAGGTAGAAAACCGGGTAGAAAGTCACCATATCAACCAAAACATAAACCAAAACCAAAAGCTCAACTTCCAGACGAATTAAAATTTAGTTCATTATTCAAACCATATACCAAAGAAGATGTCAATTAAGATTACAGAAAAACAATTAAAAAGAATTAATAATCTTCTTACTGAAGCACCACCAGTAGATTATGGTGACAGGCCTGAAAGAATGGACCCAGATTTAGAATCTAAGTTAGGTAGAGGTGAATTTCCTGGTGCTGGTAATAAAGCGTTTCCATCAGTAGACTCAGAAGGAGTAGCTAATACATTTGAAGAATTAGTAGCGTCTAAACGATTTAAGGACGTTGTTGATACGGTAAAAAGATACACTGGGGTAGAAGAGGTTTCACAAAATAATTTCCAGAATCTAGGACAGATGATGATGGGAGCATTCCAGAGAATCCAACAAATTGAGGGTGAAAATAGAAAAGAGTTAGAGGATTTAGCTGTGAAAATAGTAAAAGAGTATTTAGCTGTTCCAGATGACGCTTTCCAATATGATGTTAAACTTAAGGGGTTTGGTGAAATTAGTCAGGAAGGAATGCAAATGAAACCAAATGAAAATCAAAGTGAGGAACAAAAATCTAACGCTGCTGAGGAAGCTGTAGAAGAGTTCGAAGACTTTGACTTAGAAAAAGAAAAAAGAAGATTTATGAACATGTTGATTCAGGGAGCTGCCAAGAAAGGTCACTACCTATATCATATGGTTACTGAAGAGTTAGAAAACATCAACCCCGACTTACTTGATTTGTATGGTGTAATGATGTCAATTAACGATTTAGTTTATTGGATTATGCCGGATGAAGCTGTTATGAATCAGGCGTCTGGAGGTGGAGGAATGGGAGGTAAGGAAGAAGTAGACCCAGAAACAAACCCACCAACAATTAAAGTAGAAGGTGTCGCTTTTCCAATATTAGTACATGAATTAATAAAAGGTGTTATGGAGGTGTTAGGTACACAAGGTTTGCCAGATGACCCAAGACACGCTGAAATGGTAATGAATTCAGAAGATACATTAACTGCTGAGGTATGGGACTTAAGACTTGGGCCGGTAATTTGGGAAAAGTTTAGAGAGGCTTACCCACAATCTATTATGGGTGGAGATATGGTAGAGGTACAAAATTACCTATTTAGTGAATTTGCTAGAATGGATAGTAATTTATTTTTTGAACTAGCTAAAAAGATATTATCTGGTAATGATGAGGGTAAAGAAGAGTTATCTAGAATTGTTGACGGAATAATTAAAGAAATAGAGGATGACGGAATGGATGGTGAGGAGGACTATAATAACGATGTTCCGGGGTTTGAAGGAACTATGGACGCGTTAGATGATATCACAATAAGACCAAAATCCGCACCAACAAAAGATTACAATATGGATAAAATACTAGAAAAGATTTTTTCCGATGGTATGGAATCCTTAACTAAAGGAGAGAAAGACTACTTAACTAACCAAAGTAAATAACAGTTAGGGTAAAACTCTACATTACTAAGTATTTATAGTATATGACTAGGGAGGAACTTATACAAGAATACGCTAAATGTTTTACCGATACTAAATACGCTATAGAGACGTATTTGGAGACGTACGATAACACCCAGGGTTCACACGTACCATTTAAACTATTTCCAGAACAAGGGACACTTATAGACGACTATGAGAGTAGTAATGAGAATGTGGTTCTTAAATACAGGCAAGCGGGGGTATCTACCGTAACATCAGCATGGTTATCAAAAAAACTACAATTTGCTTCACCGGAAAAACCAGAGAAAGTACTAATCTTAGCCAATAAGTTGGATACAGCTACTGAGATGGCTAATAAGGTTAAGGTTTTTCTAAGACAATGGCCTGATTGGGTTGATGTTGGATTTGACAAAGATAAAAATGCACAAAAACATTATAGGTTAACAAATGGCTCCGAAGTAAAAGCGGTTGCTACATCTGTGGATGCACTAAGGGGATATACACCCACCGTGTTAGTATTTGATGAGGCTGCGTATATAGAAACAGGGACTGACCTATGGGCAGCTTGTATGGCGTCCCTATCAACAGGAGGTCAAGTAATAGTAATCTCAACCCCAAACGGATTTGATAAAATTTATTATGAGATATACGACCAGTCAGTTAGAGGGCTTAATGATTTTAAAATTAGTGAACTTAAATGGTATTGGGACCCTAGATTTAATAAGGACCTTAAATTTATAAAATTAGAAAAGGACTTAACACATTATTTCTTAAATAGAGATGATTATGTCGACCATGAAATATTGGAAAATATTTCCCCAGATAACTATGAAAGGTTAATAGGTGATGGGTATACACCGTTCTCTAGTTGGTTTGAGACAATGTGTAAAAAACTTAAGTACGATAGACGTAAAATATCACAAGAGTTAGAATGTGCATTTTTAGGGTCAGGAGATAATGTAATACCAGGAGACACTATAACAACTATAGAAAAAGAAGTAAGGGAACCAGTAGAAAGATGGATTGGTAATGATTTGTGGGTTTGGAAAGAACCTATTGAAGGACATAAGTATATCATGGGAATTGATGTGTCTAGGGGAGATAGTGAAGATTCTACTGGTTTTACAATTATTGATTTTGACACTAGAGAACAAGTGTTAGAATATTTAGGTAAAACACCACCAGACATAGCTGCTGAATTAGCTATGAAGTGGGCAAAAAAATATACTTGTTTCGTAGTTGTGGATATTACTGGGGGTATGGGGGTGTCAACATCTAGAAAATTATTAGAATTAGGACACAAAGACTTTTTCTATGATGGTGTTGACCATGGAGATATGTGGAAATTTAATCCAGGAAAAACCGATAAGACACCAGGGATTAATTTTAACAACAAGAGAGCCCAGATAGTACAAGCTCTAGAAGAACAATTACGTACAGGATTTAAAGTACGTTCCACTAGACTAATTAATGAGTTAAGAACATTTGTTTATATAAATGGAAGACCAGACCATATGAGTGGTCATCACGATGACCTTATTATGGCTATAGCAATGGCTCTATATGTTGCACAAAACTCATTTAGTAATCTAAGAAAAAATGCCAATCAAGCAAAAGCTATGTTAGATAGTTGGGTTATAAGGGATAACCCAAGGGATGACCAAGAGAATAAACCAACTTTCAATCAGACTCCAGGTAGAATATACGAACTAGGAAATAGTGGGACTATACCACAGAACCCTAATAACCCTAATAGACAAAACGACATTATGAAAGAAAACATGTGGTTATTTGGAGGAATAAAACAATAATATAATGGCATTACCAGGATACCCAGGAGGAGCTAGAAGTGGAGGTTACCACCCACCAGGACGTAGAAGAAAGTCCGGAAAATTACTAAGGAGAGCCTTATACCAGACGGTATACTCTTGGACACCGTTTGAACCTGACTTATGGAAGAACACTGACCCTATAGAACCAATAGTTGACGAATGTTGTTTACATGTCTGTGATGAGACTGTAGACTTATGCGTTGATTACGTTTATGGTGGAAAGGTACTAGACGAAGCCGGATGTTTAATAGACCCAGTAGGTGGAGCGTATGTTGAGTGTGATTATGTTGAATAGTGGTTTACAAAAATACAAAAATTAATTAAGTTTAAGACATGGCAGAAAAATACACAATTTATCAAAGACTAGGTGGTTTATTCGGAACCGGAGGGGGACCTAAAAAACCAACAGGTGCACCACCTACATACAATTTTAATTCACAAGAATTATTAAGAACCACAGACAAACAAGATTACGATACCGCTAAGTTAGCTGCACAACAATCAGCATACATGAACAACCAATGGAAAAAGGTTGAGTCTCAGTTGTACACACAAGCTGTATATTACGAACCTACAAGACTAGCGGCTTACTACGATTATGAATCTATGGAGTTCACTCCTGAGATATCGGCAGCTCTAGATATCTACGCTGAAGAATCTACAACAATATCTGAAAAAGGATTTATGTTGAATGTTTATTCCGAGTCAAATAGGGTTAAAACTATATTAACAGACTTATTTAATAATATAATGGATATTCACACAAATTTACCTATGTGGACCAGAAATATGTGTAAATATGGTGATAATTTTGTTCACCTAAAAATCGACCCAAAAAAAGGTATTGTTGGTGTAAACCAATTACCTAATATGGAAATAGACCGTGTTGAACACGGGATGTCTTTAACTAGGCCTGAAGATGTGGATGAAGATAAAGGTGTTAAGTTCGCTTGGAAGAACAAAGAGATTGAGTTTAATACCTGGGAAATGGCCCATTTTAGATTATTATCTGACGATAGAAGATTACCTTACGGAACATCAATGTTAGAAAAGTCTAGAAGAGTGTGGAAACAACTATTATTATCTGAAGACGCTATGTTAATATATAGAACATCTAGAGCACCAGAACGTAGGGTGTTTAAAGTTTACGTTGGTAATATGGACGATAAAGATGTGGAAGCTTATGTACAGAGAATTGCTAATAACTTTAAACGTGACCAGGTTGTGGATAACAAAACAGGTAATGTTGATTTAAGGTATAATCAGATGGCTGTTGACCAAGATTTTTTCATACCAGTAAGGGACCCCAATTCACCTAATCCTATAGATACATTACCAGGAGCACAGAATCTTAGTGAGATTGCCGATATAGAGTACATCCAAAAAAAGTTATTTGCTGCATTAAGAATACCTAAAGCTTTTCTTGGATTTGAGGACGTTGTCGGTGAAGGTAAAAATTTAGCTTTACAAGATATTAGATTTGCTAGAACAATCAATAGGATTCAGAAAGCCATGGTCCAAGAATTAAATAAAATAGCTATAATACATTTATACGTGTTAGGGTTTGAAGATGAGTTAGATAACTTTACGTTAGGTTTAGCTAACCCATCTACACAAGCTGAATTACTTAAGATTGAGCAGTGGAAAGAAAAGGTTACCTTATATAGAGACGCTACAACTGACCCAGGAAGTGGTATATTACCGGTTTCATCTACATGGGCTAAAAAGAACATTCTTGGTTTCTCTGATGAAGAAATTAAATTGGACTTACAACAACAAAGAATGGAGAAGGCTATTGGTGAGGAACTTAATAATACAGCTACAATAATTAAGAAAACTGGAATATTTGCCAACATAGATAAATTATATGGTGAAATGGAATCAGATGATGAATCAGGTGAATCTGGTGAAGCGGGTGGAGCTGGTGATGTTGGTGGTGATATGGATGCTGGTGAGATGGATTCTGGTTCAGAAATAGGAGGAGGACCTCCAGCTGATACTGCTGGTGCTGAAGATTTAGAATTATCTGATATAGGAGAATCTGATTTACCATTGATATTGGAGAGAAAAAACAACAATAATAAGCTACAATTAGATAAGAGTAGTGCTGGACTTAACAAGGTTACTGAAAAATTAGATAGTTTATTAAAAGAGTAGATATTTATAAATAAATAAATTACTATGTTCGGAAAATACAAACAAACTATATTCAACACCTTATCAAACTCATATTCAAATAAAAAATTATTTAAGGAGTCATTTAACAAGACAATGGATGGTCTTAAAGAAGACAAAGTACTTAGAGAATTTTTTGTTGGTTATGGTAATGTTGAAGGTAAGAATTTCACAGACAAGATTAAAGCTGGTAAATACCTAGATGAAATTGTGACTGTTCTTAAAGATAAAAAATCACAACTTAATTTTAAAAATTTAGGAGAATCAACAAATGACATTTATAATGATTTAGATACTTTAATTTTTAAATCTAGTGTAGGTAACATAGATAACGTTATTGACGCTAAGGATTCTTTAATTGAACACATGACTAGAAAGGTAAAAGATTCTACAATTGATAAGGCAGTGTCCTCAACAATATTTAACCATATCGCAACTAAAAAATATAACGAAAAGTATTCTACTTTATCTGAGGAAGATAAGACTAAACTAAAACAATTCTTATCTATGAATAAATCGGAGATTAAAGAATATACCGATAATTTAAAAGAAGAAACTCTAATAAAATTAAATACAATTAAAGAAGATACTGACAAAATAGAGATGAAAGATAAAATTCAGAATGTTATGGAAGGTGTTACAAAATCAGGGTCTGATTTATTATCTATCGTTAAGATGGAGAGTCTAAATAAATCATTAATCAAATAAAACTATGAAAGGTGGATTTTTAAAAAACATGTTAAGTAGTGGAAGTAAGGTATCTAGTAAAAGGGTTGTGACATTTGTATGTCTATTATTTATGTTAATTGGATATACAGCAAATTTATTTTGGGATTTTGAAGTAGCATCCGACATGTTTGAATCCTTACAATGGATTGTAATGGCAGGGTTAGGATTTACAGCGTCTGAAAATTTTGGTAAAACTCCACCGGAACCACCAGTAGAAGAATCACCTTCACACACCACAGTTACTCATGAATATGATTACGATGAGGATAATCCAGAAACACACTAAACTATTAAACCCACCCATACGGTGGGTTTTTTGTTAATACCTTTGACTAGACCAGATATCTTTAGTATATTTTCAGTATGAAGAATGGAAAAAAAATTAAATTAGATTTAAGCAAGGTATACAAAACAAATTATGGGACTGTGGATAATAAGAATTTTAAATCCACATACCTAACTGTCTCCTGTTGGGCAGAACCAAATAAAGAAGAGGAGTCTTGGGAACGAGTAATCAAATCATTACGTAGAGATATTAAGTCACAACTACATAACACGGTAGACATAGATATCTTTAAAGAAGAGAAATCAATAATAGACTTAGATATTAGGTCAAGTGGTATTAGAACCGGTAAAAGGAGTTATCTTAATTGTGAGATGACATTATTTGTAAAATCAAATATAGAATTTAAATCAGAAAAGGTTAATTATTCTGTAACCGGAATATTAAATGGATTGATAGAAAACGTATTCCAAACTAACAAATATTTTAGATTCCACAAAACTAAATCATAAGGTAGAATTTAACCATTATAATAGTATTTATATTAAAAGACTATTATGAAATTATTAAAACCGAATGAGGTAGGTAAGGGTATATTGATTGAACATGACGCGGGACATATCTCACCATCTGACAATAGACATATCATAAAGGAAATTAAAGAAAACAGCAAGGAGACGCCAATAATGATGTATGCTGTTCTTCAGAAAGCAGGAGTAGAAAATAGGAACGGTAGAGTATACCCAAGAGAAATCCTAGAAAGAGAGGTAAACAAATACCAAACACTAATAAAACAAGGAAGAGCCCTTTCCGAATTAAACCATCCAGAATCATCTTTAGTTGACCTAGAAAGAAGTTCCCATAGAGTTGTTAAAACTTTTTGGGAAGGGGACGTCTTAATGGGAGAACTAGAAATCTTAACATCACCAGCATACCAATCTACTGGTATCATATCTTGTGTTGGTGATATCGCAGCTAACTTACTTAGACACGGAGTTACTTTAGGCATATCATCTAGAGGAGTCGGGTCAATTAAATCAAAAGGTAATCAAAATATAGTACAAGAAGACTTTGAATTAATTTGTTTTGATTTAGTTTCTTCGCCGTCTACACCAGGTGCTTATTTATTTAATAATGTGGAAGACCGTGAAAAATATGACGAAACTTTAGGGGAAGAAAAAGACGCTATAACCACAATAGATGGTTCAGCTGGTAACGAATCACTTAACTTAATGAAAAAATTAGACAGTTACTTAGGGGAGATGTAAAACTTTTCTATGGTATTAATATCTATAGGACGTATTTTCTTCTACTCCTACATATTTATATGTAAATAAACTAGTTTAAATAAAAATTTATAAATGACTAAAAAATCTATTTTAGAAGAAGCTCTTCTCGAAGCACAAGCTTTAGAGGAGGCTGTTAAAACCAACGCAAAAGAAATACTTGCTTCTACCATGAAGGAAGAAATTGAAGAATTAGTAAAAGAATCTCTTAACGAACAAGAGATTGAATTTGATGCAGAGGAAGAAGATGAGGTAATGGACGATGAAATGATAGACGTGGATGACGATGAGGAGTCTGACGTTGAATTTGATTTGACCGTTTTACCTGAACCAGAACAAGGTGGTGTAGACTACGACGAAGAACCTCTAGACTTAAGAAACGCATCTGATGATGAAATCCTAAAAGTTTTTAAACTTATGGGGGATTCTGATGGTGTAATCGTTACTCAAGACGACGACGTTATTGACATAGTCGATGATGGAGCTGGCGTAGAGTATAAAGTCGAATTAGGAGAATCTACTCTTGAAGACGAAATCTTAGAATCACTGAAGAGTACTGAAAATGAAGAAACAGTATTTGAAATTGAAATTAATGAGGACGAAGAAGATGGATTGCCAGAAGATGAAGATGCAGGTGATGGACCAGTTCCAGAAGGTGAATATAAAGAAGGTGAACATGAAGAAAATGAACTTACCAATTCTCGTACTTATGGGTTTGGCTCTAAAAGTGGTAGAGGTTTGAGAAAAAGTTTTACCGACAATAGAAACAAAACTTTCCAGGAAGGCACTAAAAAATCAACTGTTAAAGAATCAAAACGCAAACCAACATCAAGAAGAACTGTGAGTATTCAAAAAAAATACAATCAGTTAGTAGAACATTCTAAAAACCAAAATGAGTTAGTTGAAAAACTAATGATTGAAAACAAAAACATGAAGTCAAAAGTTTCTGAATATAAAAACGCCTTAGGTGATTTTAGAACTAAGATTAATGAAGTTGCAGTTTTCAATAGAAATTTGGCTTACGCGACAAAACTTTTTACTGAACATTCTACTTCAAAGGAAGAGAAAATTAACATCATGAGAAGATTCGATTCTGTCGGAACTTTAAATGAAGGTAAAAATCTTTACGATACGATTAAAACTGAATTAGTTAAAACACCTGTTAAAACAGAGAATACTAAAACAATTAATGAATCTATCGCAAAGAAAATAACAAGGACACCAAAAACGGGTTCAACTAACTTAATTGAGAATAAGGTTTACGAAAGTCCTCAAATTAGTAGAATCAAAGACATGATGTCTAAGTTATCATAATAAAATAACACTCAAATAAAATAAATAAAAAAATGGGAGCATTATTAGAATCAGGTATGGTCGGTAACATAGGTTTAAAACACTTAAAAGTTATTAGAGAAGATACCATCAGCAAATGGGACAAGTTAGGGTTCCTTAACGGACTTAAAGGTCACGGAAGAGAAAACATCGCTCAGTTATATGAAAATCAAGCGACTCACCTAATTAACGAACAAACGAGTTCGAACGCTTCAGGTTCTTTCGAAACTGTAGTATTTCCAATCATTAGAAGAGTATTCTCTAAATTATTGGCAAACGATATCGTTTCTGTACAAGCAATGAACTTACCAATTGGTAAATTGTTCTACTTCGTACCTAAAATTTCAAACAGAGTTAGTGGTAATAGACACACAAACCCAATAGGGAGTGGTTTAGGTAATGACCAAACTACGTACAACAATGTTAATTTATATGACCAATTCTATGAAGATGGACAAGGTCTTTTTGACGCATCTAAAGGTTCTTATTCTGCAATGACATCTGCAGCAGGAACTGTTGTTGTTCAAAATTGGGGACCAGCAGGAGCACTTACAGCTGCAACATCATTCGGTTCTTTAACATGTACTGGAGCTACAGGTTCAAACACTGGACCAACAAGAAGTGTACTTTTAGCATTCACTGGGTTATCTAACGCTGGTGCAGGTAAATTGATTGGGCCAACAGGTAATGAAATGGACACTGAAGAGTTTTTATCTTCTTTAGCTTTCACATCATCTGTAGCTATTAATTGTTGTGACGCTGACGGAGCTTCAACTACTAGTGTAGTAGCAAAAGCAGGTGGACATATCCCTTACAGAGTTGTAACTCAAAAATACGGAAAAGGTATTGTTGCTTACGGGTCGGAAACTTCTACGATTACACCAGGTGGTTCATACTTAGATATTTGTGACGCAACTGGAACTATCTATATAGAATTAGACACTACGTGTCCAGCATGTATTTCATGTACTTCTGTTGATGGTTATGTTGGTGGTGTAGTATCCCCAGCATCAGTATTTACAGCAAATTGGAGATGGTATAAAGACTTAGAGTTCGAAACTGAATTAGGTGAAGTATCATTTGATTTAGAATCTGTAACAGTTTCTGTAACAGAGAGAAAATTAAGAGCAACTTGGTCTCCGGAATTAGCACAAGACGTTTCTGCATTCCATAATATCGACGCTGAAGCTGAATTAACAGCTTTATTATCTGAAGAGATTGCAGCTGAGATTGATAGAGAAATCCTAAGAGACTTAAGAAATTCAGCTTCTTGGACTTTAAGATGGGACTACAACGGTTGGAAGAGATTCACAGCTGGTCAAGCTCCATACACTCAAAAAGATTGGAACCAAACTTTAATTACTGCGGTTAACCAAATTTCAGCACAAATTCACAAGTCTACTTTAAGAGGTGGGGCTAACTGGATTGTTTGTTCTTCTGAGATTTCTGCAATTTTTGATGATTTAGAGTATTTCCACGTGTCTAACGCTTCTGCTGACCAAGACCAGTACAATATGGGTATTGAAAAAGTAGGTACGTTATCAGGTAGATACACTATATACAGAGACCCTTACTTCCCAGCGAATAAGATGTTAATGGGACATAAAGGAACTTCATTGTTAGATACTGGGTACGTTTACGCACCATATGTACCATTACAATTAACTCCAACTATGTACAATCCATTCAACTTCGCTCCGATTAAAGGAATTATGACTAGATACGCTAAAAAGGTTGTAAATAATCGTTTCTACGGAATGATTACTGTTGATGGTGTAAGAACTTTCGATATGAGAGAATTAAGGTAATTAATCTTAATATATAATATTAAAGAGGAACTTCGGTTCCTCTTTTTTTATTTGCACTAATTTTTTATATTATATGTAATTACATATATTCTATGTGCAATTTATTATATTACATGTTTTCACATATAATACAATAACTTTATTGTCTATAATCTGAAGGGGGGTTACCGAAGTAATTAGCTTGATTAACAACTTGAAATTTTAACACATCAGGTATTTTGTTAACTTCTTGATTGGAAACGGATTTAACGTCGATATGGTATTCATTAGGTATCATATCACCAGTATCAACTATAAAGTAATTCTGGTTATAGGCTATATTAATATCAGTCCAAGGACAGGTATCTAACTGTGTTGTACCTTGGTTTACATAAATTCTATACTGAAGTAAGTCTATAGCTTCTGGTTCTTCAGTTGAGTATTGTTTTCTAGCTGAAACAGTAACCTTTCTAACATCACCGTTAACTATTTTTTCGTCCATTTTAATACCGGATATCGAATAACCGTAATGTTTTGGTTTAGCACTATTTGGTCCTAATGTGATGTATTCATTATTGTCTCTTAATACAAATCTATTAGTTACATCACCATTACAAATTCCATTAACTGTTATATTTGACCAAACATCAGTAAACATACATGGTGTTGTGTAGGTATCACAAGGAATTGTTACCGATATACAATAAACACCTTCAGTAACTTGTGAGGAGGTTATCTGTGACCCAACCAGGGTACCAGAAACGTCGTATATGTTAGCTACAGGAATAGTTGTTGAATTAGTTGGAACTCCCCCGACATTAACGTGTAAGTATAGGAAACTTGTTACACCAGCGTAAAAATGATATCTAGAATCTTTTATAGTGTCATTAAATTCTGTCTCCAAGAAGGGTTCGAAAAAGGTCTGTGTGTATCTACTAAAGAACCCCACAGAATAACTTTCAGTTAGACCTGTCATATTTTCATATTGTCTAGAAAAGGCAATACCTAACCCATTTGTTACTGTACCAGCAGTAAGAACAGTATTGATGTATGGCGTAATATCCATTTCGATATTCTCATTACCATTATCAAAATGTTGTGTCTGTAATATTATTGGTAGATTAGCGACATAATCGTATATCCCAGGAACAGTCCAGGGAGTTATAGTCGTACTATCATTCCAATTACTAGGTCTAACATCAAAAGACCTATCATCATCCATTGTTGATGTTATTAACATATCTGAGTAGTCATAACCAGTACCTTCATCCCAGAATTGTGGTACAACAAATAATATTAAGTCAAAGGATACCGCTCTTTTATTGGATTTGGCTGTTCTAGTGTTAAATAGGTCGTCATCAAAGAATGACGTGTTAACCATTCTAAGTGTGTGTTTTGATGGATAATTATTACAAGCACCATTTAAATTAATTCTACCATCGTCTACTTTATTTTGTAAATCATCTAAATTTAAATCAAATATAAATCTACTCTTTTTTTGACAAATTAATTCTCTTGTGTATCCAGTAATGGTTGTACCCAAGTAATCTGTACAAGTATCACTAGCTAAACCAGTATTGACACATTTGTAAGCATTAGTACCACTATCACCGTAATATAATTCAGTTACAGGATTTTTAGCTGTATTTACAGGACTATCACTAAGGATAGTATTGTTTTTTGTAAAATATGATTTGTGTATAGACATAATTAATTCTTTTTATATAAATATTAATTAATACGTATATGTTTGTTTAAAACTGTATTTTTCGCTGAACTAATTAATTTAACCACATCACCCTTAGTTACCGACGTTTCTTTTGCTGGGTCTTTTGGTTGTGTTCCAGCTGTACCATGTTCATGGTTTTGAATCCAATCCCACATCTGTGTTAGTAAAATCAATAACTGTTCACCCCTAACTAACGGTTCCATATTATCCCTACTCATCTTAACTAAGTTTTTTTGGTTAACCCCTACATTATCACCTAATTCGTGATTATCTGATTTAAATGACGTAACCAACGGTGTAGGCTTACCTTTTTCAGGTATAGTTTCATCATAAGAAAATAACAGTATCTCATTACTTAATATGGTTGTTATTCCCTGTGTTCTTGCTTCGTAAGACTCTACATCTATTTCTGTGGTTTCTGTCTTAACGTCTGGAAATACATTATTTTTGGAAAAAATCCTACCGAATTGTTCAACACCTAATAAAGAAATTTTATGGAAAATAGTGTCTATAACTAATGAAAATTTTGTTGGCCTAAAATAAAATGGATGTAAATTCATTAATTTTTCTAGATTTGGTGTCATAGAATTGAAGTTAATCTCGTCCTCAAACACTTTTTGGTAGGAAGTTCCAATACCTGCAGGGGCAGACACAAAGTTATGTGGGGGTGAACCAACATTATCGTTTTGTGCCTGGTATAAAAAATCATTTAAAAGTCTTATAGTCTCATCCTCTGTATGTGCCGCAAACCTCAACACACAAATAAAGTTTTTATTTGAGTGGTTTGATACGTCTGTTGACACACCAAAGTCACCAGACAACAATGGTTCTTTACCATCTTTTGGTGTTAAGTTATAAATTGATATAAACCCATCATATATTTTAATTGTCGATGACCCACTAAAGTATTCGGCAGTTATTTCGTACTCTATTATGTGCTTTAATGGAGCATCATCTTTGACCTCCTTCTTTTCTTCTTTTTTGGTCAATGATAGTTCTTGACTGTAATTATCTAGTTGTATTACTGATTGTGTAAAATTAGTCTTTGGTATTTTAACTTCTTTGTCTTGTGGTTGCGTTTGACCCGCTCTAAGAATTAATTGTCTATTTCCGAACAATAAATCGCTATCTAATCTACCACGTAAAGCTATTGTACCTTCGTAAGGAAAAACCCCTTGTGAGTCTGAGTTACCTCTAAGTGTGGGTAATACACTATTAGGTTGTCTAGTACCCTTGGTTGTAAAAATTCTACTATTACTATAGGATTCACCACCTAATTTAGTTGGTTGTGAAATTAATGGACCAATATATTCTACATCTTCACTAGCTACAGCTGTTTTATTAGATATGTATGAAATTAATTTTACAGCTTCACCCATTCTTGGCACAAGATTAAAGTATAACGGTAAAAATGGATTCCTAACATGTGGGTCATCGTCAGACCACTTAATAGAATCAGCTGTCGCATATTTAGGGTCACCTCCGTTATCAGAGGATTTACCTACATCACCATTAAATATCTTAGCTAATTTACTCTCATCATAGTTTTTTGGTGACTCACCCTTAAAGTCGTCATCCAAGACAGCTCTAATCCTACCCGCCATTAAAGGGTCGTTAGAATCTAGACAAACACCGTAGTAAATTATTTTAGTATCTTTCGACATTACTTAATCCTTTTCTTAAGTTCAGAATTTAATTTATTGTACTTCCCTTCAATACTATCCAGTCTATAAGTTAATTCGACAACCAACGTCTTAGTGTCTTCATAATTATTTTTTAACACTAACATAACTTCAGCTATATCAGAATTACCCTTAGATTTAGGGTCGTTAATAATTTCTTCCATTTTTTCTTTTTCCATAATTAAACTACCAATCCTGTACCTGAACCAGCCATTGTTGTACCAGGCCCATTAGGTGTTGTTACTGTCATAGGTGGTATCGCCACCTTAACCACACTATTTTCACTTCGTTCCTTCTCAACACCTTTAATTAAGGCATTGACCATTAATACGGTTTCATTAGCAGAACCATCAGAATGGTCTTCTGTATTTATTCCAGCTTTCTGAAAATTTTCTAATACATTTTGTAATGCTCTAGTATCACTAAATCCTGACCTTAGTTTTGTAGCAAATAACATAGGTGTTGGTATGTTTATAGGCAATGCAATTGGAGGTAGTTGAACTAAACTAAGTAGCGTACCTAGTATATTTTTACAATTCATGAAATCCTGAATGGTTTCTAATATAGTAGAGAGTATGGCCAACAAAGAATTTATTATGGTAAACAGTTTTAAATTTTGTTCACCTATAATCATTGCCATTATTTTTTCAATTAATTTTAAGATAGCTCTTTTAATTTCTTCATATAATACTTCTAGGATAAATTTAATTATACGTTTTAACATACGTTTAATTAGTTTCCATAGTTTTTTTAATAAATCTAAAATATCCTCAGCATTAAACTTACCACCTAAAGCTATTATCACAATCACTAATGGTAATAGTATTTTTGGTGAAAGTATTAAACTAATTAGTATTAATGGTAATTTCTTAAGTAGGTCTAAGTTAAAGTCCACACCTATTCCTGGTAATTTAATTCCTAGGTTAAAGTCGTCATCAGTATCTAAACCATTTAAAGCGTCAGTAATAGCTTTTTCTATTAACATATCCTGAACAATAGGGTCTGTTTCATTTTTAATGTTATCTATACTAGAATTAACAATGTCGACATTCATTTTAGTCTCTATTTCAGTACAACTAGCAAAACGCATTAAAGCTTTTAATTTAAGTGAAACCTCATCCTCTATGCGTCTAAGTTCTTGAGGGCCAAAATCAAAGAAATCGTCTTCCGGTATATCGTCTTCAGCTAAATGGTCTAATGGATTTGTTGTTATTCCATCACCAGATTCTGAATTTTCATCGTCACCACACATCCCCATAAGTCTTTTAATGATGTCTAAGAACTTTCCTTCTAATTCGAGGTCTATGGTCCCTTTAGGTATTTGAACGTCTATAACACCAGACAATACATTAAATATGACCGCCATGAAGTTATGTTTCTGGAAAACATCCACAGAATCGAAATAATCTCTTAAAAACTCAGTAACCTTTCGGTCATTACCTGCTATAAGGGGATTTGAACTATAAGACCCATCCAAACCGATAGGCTTTACAATGTATGAGTCCACATTATCGTACTCTATATCAAATAATGCTGACCCTGAACCACCATTATAGGACGTAAGTAGTGCATTTGGGTTATCTAATCTTTCTCTTAGTTCTTTATTTGTTGGGTATGGCATTGTTCCTGATACAACATCCTCCTTTTCATACATGGCACTACCCACCTTTGTGTTGGGTTCCACCAATAGAAGTCCAAAAGGGTCTATAGATTTAACTTTAAATTTGATATCATTCCCACCATCACCAGGAGCTCCTTGGCCAGATGAAGGTATCACAAAACCTAAATCACAATTTGTAAAACTAAGAAATTCTTCAAACAACATATCTTTTACTTCTGTTCTGAATTCAGTAGTAACTTTATTAATCACTTTTTTCTTAACACGAGTAACAGCATCTTTACCACCAACCATCTGAATTAGGTCCATGAAATAATCCAACATATTATTATCCTTTGTATCGACAGAACCAAATGAACCCATACTAGCTTGCATTTTTTTCTGTGCATCCATTGAGTCTATAGCTTTACCTACATTACCAAGGTTTTGGATTTTTGAGAATATTTTCTTTTTACTATTTTGTGAATCTTCCGCCATTACAGTTCGTATTTTATGTCGGTAGAACCACCTTCGGTTTTACTATTTAATATGGCATTAAGTGTTTCTTTATCACTTAAACTTAATGTACCAGAAGATTCGTTGTTAGTTGATTTAGTAAATAAACCAGATTGTAATTTTGATAGTTGTATTTTTTTATCGATAGCTGAATCGATAATTTTCTGTTGTTCCTTAATCACCGGACCCAACACAGTTAAATCACTAGCTTCTTTCATAAATCCTAACATTTTGTTTTGGATTCGAATAGCTGTATTTCTTTGTTCTACAGATTCATTGTATATTTCTTGCATTAAAGCAAGGACACTTTCTTTATCTGGAGTAATCTGTTTTTTCTTTGGTCTGGGCATATTAAAATGTTTTAATATAGTTTATAACAATAAATACACGAAGACCTATTTAATCCTCACGCATATCCCTTATAAGTAAGGAATAAAGACTCCTATATTTCTTTAATGACGACCTAATTTCCTTAGTTGTTAAATTTGTCATTTCTCTAAGAGACAACAAAACTAAATTCTTATTGAATTTATTACTGGAACCATGTTCGAATACCTGTTCGTAATTACTGAAAATATCTATCAAAGCAAAACCAATCTTAGTCTCATTTTCATTTAGGGTTGTAGCCAACATAAATCTCTCAATCTCATCTATTAATTTCTTAATAACGTCAATAGTACTCTGTTCAATATCCCCATCGATAACATAGCTATACCTTTCATTCTGTTCCATACTAGAAGAAATGTCCTCATAAGAAATACTTCTATTACGTTCTTTCTGGTCCTTAATGATTTTACCCATTAAGTAATTTTTACATATAGTTCCAAAATACGAATAAGCTTTTTTACCTTTAGCGGGTTTAAATTTATCAGCTTTAGTAATTAGAAAAGATAACGTATCGTTATGAATGTCTTCAAAAACCATTCCATGTCTATACAATTTATACCTACGAATAATACTCTCAATCATAGTATTAAGTGGGGCATAAAGATATGTACGATATATTTCGTTTTTTTGGGTGTAAGTTGATGCGGTCAGGAATCTCCTAACCGCATTTTCTTGTTCCTCACCAAAATAAGGTTTCTTTTTAGGTTTTTTAGACAAAGTAATTACGCTGTAGCTTCCTCATATGTTATTTGTCTATCATCAGTAAAGAAATATTCTTTCTTAGCTGTTTCAATCCAAAATTTAGCAACTTCAGGCATTAATCTTTTAGCGGTATGGTGTTTATAATCCCAAAATAAAGAACCTGGCCTCATGTTAGTGTGTTTATAACCTACTTTAGGTACTGTCATAACTTTGACATCATTATATGTCGCTCTCAATAAGAATTCATAAACAAATGTTAGTGTCATACCCGGTTTTAAACCACCTACGTTTTTATAGTCCTCAACATTAATAACAGCACCACTTGTTTGGAAGTTTTGATAGTTTAACAATGCTCCGTTATCTAAAACACCCATCTTTTCAGTGAAGTTCATAGCCCAACAAGCTTCATTTGTAAAATTAATAAATTTACCTTCAGCGTCCACATCTAATACTAGTGGTAAGAGAATACCCATATC
>TARA_R110002167_G_scaffold6530_2_pt1 | contig 28305 bp, 22 predicted proteins | sample TARA_R110002167 | Tara Oceans TARA_R110002167 (sample SAMEA4398238) | marine metagenome | biome: Polar Biome; feature: [MES] marine water layer (ENVO:01000295) within the mesopelagic zone...; material: water (ENVO:00002006), including particulate matter (ENVO:01000060) such as......
TGATTCTTTTGATAGGTTGGCCATCGCGCTTTCCATCCGGATGTTGTAGTAGGCTGACTTGGTTTTTGGGTTGATTTTTGGCTTACCGAACTCGTTTAGCTGCTCTTCTATGGAAAATCCGCAGGGTTTCCCTATGAACTTTTCTGTTTGAGTTAACAGAACGGTTAGAACTTCTTCAGTTCCTGTTTGGGGCAGTAGTTCTGGGAATGCAGAGCATAGTTCCCCTATACCAATCTCAATGAGCGCTTTGGTGCTCTCTGCAGTCCTCCCTCGAAGGCGCACGGTATGCGTTACTTCTTTTCTCAGTGCATCTTTGGTTCCCGTGATTCGGGTGTAGATCGCGGGGCGGTTTCCAGTCAGGTTGATGACGACTGATTCGACCGTTCCTTTGTATGTTCCATAGATTGTTGGTGTGGACGTGGATGTGGATGTGTTATTCATGCTGTTATGTGTTATGTGTTATGTGGGTTGTGTTGTTGTGTGTTATCCGAGCAGGAAGCCGAACAGTGTGCCAATTACGGCAGCTGCCTTTGCCTGCTTCGGGAGCTTCTTCCACTTTTCATGTGTGGAGGATGCCATATCCTTAACGTTTTGAGTAAGCGTTTTGGGTGTTACGTTTTTTTCGTTTTGTGTGTTATTCATATCAAAATACTACCACACTTCGTGGCTGGGCATTTCGGTTGCTGTGGGTTGTTGGTCTGGGTTGAACATGGCGTTAAAGATGAGGGTTTGTTTCATTGTTCGTGTTTTTCTTGTTTTTGAGCCATACCACGTATGTTTTACATGTAGTGTTTGCCACGGGTAGTCGTAGACATTTTCGGGTAGGTGTTGGTGTTTGTGTCTGTCGTTGCCCACCATGTAGTCTGTGTGGCGGAATTTGAGTTCAATTGATATGTTTATGTATAGTTTCATGTTAGATTAGTTGGTTAGGTATTTTTTCTTTGCTGCGATCATCGCCGCCAGCTTTCTGCTATCGCTTTGGCATATCTTGCCCTCATTCCAATATCGTATTATCAATCCCTCCAACACGGAGATTGTCTCAACTTGGGTGGTGTTGTTAATCAATCCAGCCAAGAATGTTGGTGTGTGTGTGTTCCAGTTTTTCATGTTACGTTGGGTAGAGGGTTAGGCGTGCACTGATACGCTGATTAGAGCGAACTTGCGTTTGGCTGCTACTGTCCACCAGCGACGGGCTTCATCCTTACTGACGCGTTGGATGTTGGGCAGGTGGTTGCGTCGGCAGATGCGAACATCAACTGTCTTGCGCGTGGGCGTGGTTACGAAGGTGAGCAGCGTAGTGCGGTTACCAAGAACGTGTGTGTTATTCATATCGAGTGGTAGTTAGCGTGGTCGGCTGCTCCGCGCTGTGGTGCGTGGTTTGTCAGCAACTCTACTAATTACACCCCGAAGGACACGATAGTGACCTTATTCCTGTGCTGCAGCGATAGCGTGCATTGAGTGTTAAGAGTCACATGATACGCTAGGTTGTGGGAATGTGAGGTGCTTTGAGGCATGGTAATTGGGCTGCTTATGGTGCTCTGTGGGGTGGACACCCGCATACACCGTCGCTTGGACACTCAGCTTCCAAGGTTCTTTGGCTCTGGGAAGCAGTTAGCGTCGGAGTGGCGTCGGAGTGGCAGCGTCTAGGCTTCAAAGTAATTGCGAGAACGTGAACAACGAAGCGAAGAGGGGGGGGAGGGGGGAAAACTGAACTGAGCAGTTCATATAAGGGGACCCAAGCATCTATTCACCCAAAATTCTGAGAAAGCCTTACCGAAGTATCGTTGTTGCAGAAGAATCGCAATAAACAATCGGTTCATTTCAGCCAAAAAACCAGATCCAGCCAGTCCGTTAAGCAATATGCCTGCAATAATCGCTGTGTCTTAAGACACGAACGGTATAAGTGGTAAGGCAAAAGCATAGAATTTCCCTATAAGGAGGAGAACCACTACTTACTGACTTTTTTTCATAATTTCGTCTTTTAAAAAACACAAATTTTCTGGGAAATAAGTGGTAAGTGGTAATTCCTTTATAGAAGAGATTCTCAGCACCCCCGTAGAAGCTTGATCTTTTGGGGTGTGGGGTCTAGGTATCGGTTATGTCTAAGAACACTATCCCGCTTCCGTCTCGTGAGGAGCTAGAAGCTCTTGTAGCTACTGAAGAGTATCCGATCATCAGTCTCCCAGAGCCACCTGAAGGTGAAGAAGCCAAAAATCGGAGTGGTCGCAAAGGGTTGCATCCCTTAATTGTAAAGCATGAGCGACTCCGTGCGCTTTCTGCGGCTAAGTTAGCACTGTCTCGGAGGGTGGGGAGGAGTATAAAAGGGGAGACAGAGCAACTGGCGCAAGATCGAGCAGAGGCTATTCAGCCCGGAGGACCTGAGAAGTTGGAGAGACGCAAGAAGAAGGAAGCTACGGCACTTAGGCAAAAGGCAGCGGTAGAGAAGATGCAGATAGGTGCGGCTAAGAAGCGTCGAGAGATGGCGATTATTCGAGCTAAGATGGATGAGGGAATACTACTAACGAGCCAGGAGGTGGGGGTTCTGAACATTCACGGGAACAAGCATGATAAGATGCGGGTTCAGAATCAGACGGCGGATACAATTATTGGGACCAAGGATGTGAAGGAGCTTCGGGCGATTGTAGAGCAGACGGCGGCGAAATACATGTATAATCCGATTGAGGAGTTGATTAGGACTAGTCTGCATTTGGATAAAAAAGGAAAGCCGATGGGGGAAGATATTCCGAGGATTGACGCAAAGGAGAAGATGAACATTGATAAAGCGTTGCTCCCTTATCTAGTTGCACAAGTGCCGCCGCAAAAAGCTCAAGATTCTGGTAGTAGCTCAGAATCTAAAGGGGTGCAGGTATTTATTAACCAGATTGAATTTGACGGACCGATCAATCGACCGCTTGCTGGAGTTGAGCCTCTCCATTTGGAGAAACCCAAGATGGTTGAAACTACTATCGTTCAACGAGACTAACAGCCCATGCAGCAAGTTACCCTCCCAGCAAATGACTGGAAACCTCGACCCTATCAAGCAGGGTTCTGGCAGTATATGCAGGAACATCCTTTCGGTGCCCGAGCAATTCTTTGTCATCACCGAAGAGCAGGTAAAGACCACACAGCTATTAATTGGGCGGCGGTGGCTAGTCAGCAACGAGTTGGTCTATATTTGCATATTTTTCCTTATGCCAATCAGGGTCGGCGCGTTATTTGGAACGGGATTGATCGTAATGGGGTTAAGTTTCTTGATGCTTTTCCGGATGCTTTAGTAGAGCGCCGGTCTGATCTAGAAATGCGATTGATTTTAAAAAATGGGTCAATCTTTCAGGTGATGGGTGCAGATGATCCCGATAAGCTGGTGGGGATTAACTGCGTGGGAGCGATTTTCTCTGAGTTTGCGCTGATGGACCCACTAGCGTATCGGTTGTTGCAGCCGGTGCTTAACGAGAATCAGGGGTGGGCAATTTTCCCTAGCACTCCTCGTGGAAAGAATCATTTTTACGATTTGACTGAGCGCGCTAAAAGCTCGGACAAGTGGTATGTGAGTGTAGAGAGTATCGAGACTACTGGCGCGGTTTCATTAGAGGTGATTGAGGAGGATAGGCGCATGGGAGTTGAGGAACCTCTAATTCAACAGGAGTATTACGTCAGTTTTGACGCAGCGTTGCAGGGGGCCTATTACGAGAAGCAGATGTCGCAACTAGTTGCGGGGAAACGAGTTTGCGATCTACCATACGATCCTTCTCTACCTGTGCACACGGCATGGGATTTTGGAATAGATGACTCTACGGCGATTTGGTTCTTCCAAATTACGCGGTCTGGGAAACACTTTTTTGATCACCTCGAAGACCATGACCAAGCATTTAACTACTACGTTGCCGAACTTAAAGACCGATCAACCCGAGGCAATTGGATCTGGGGATCGCACTATGCCCCCCATGACGTGGCCCAGCGAGATTTCGGAACAGGAAATACTTTATACCAGACTGCGCTCAATGCCGGTCTACGATTTACAAAAGTGGACAAGGGGGCTGTCCACGACGGCATTGAGGCGGTGCGCCAGTTACTACCGACGTGTCGCTTTGATGAGTTGCACACCGCCAGAGGAGTAGAGGCGCTTAAAAGCTACCGGCGCGAAAAAGACGAAAAGACCCAGACGTTTCGTAATAAGCCGTTTCATGACTGGTCTTCTCATTCGGCCGATGCTATGCGCACCGCAGCCATGGGACTTAGAACTAAAGCTCCTGTGAGCCGTGATGCTCCTCAGATTGCTTACGCGGATACTGACTACGATCCCAATGAATTTTAGTCTTGTCCCAGAACTTTCGCCTAATTTGTGGCAAGTTACAGTGGATGCGCATGAAGCGGCTGGGCTAGACTTTGCGAGTTGGTGGGATTTTTACGCCCGAGAGGGATACGTGGTTAATGAGCCAGATTTTATTATGATGTATGGGGATGACATTGTTAACGGTCGGGACGCTTGGCTGGTTTGGTGGATGACTCACAATATTAAAGACCCAATTACTCGTGCCGTGCAGCATATGGACTATTGGCGACCAGAGGTCTGTTTTTGCCGTGGATCGCGAGGATCGGATGTTTTGCGTTACTACTCGACAGATCGGTTATTAGCCTTTACCAAAGGTTCAACGCATTATGGACCCGTTTAATTTCATCCCATCCCCGTTACGACTAATTTTTCCTTCAGCATCGCTTTTTCCGTGTATGGGAGGCGGTGGTAGTGCGCCTAAAGCACCTCCACCGCCAGCTCAACGGCCACCACCTCCGGCACCATCTGATGCGGTGACTCCAGCAAAGACGCAGATGCAGAAAAATCGTCCAAAGTTTGGTAGGCAACAAACGATTCTTTCTCCTAGCCAAACTTTGTTGTCCACTATTCTTGGCACTCCGATATCATGATTAATAAGACATTGGAGATACACGCTCGAATGCGTGCAGATCGTAACTCTGAGGAGACTACGTTTCAGACTCTTAAGGATCTTATTCGTCCAGATACGACGGATTTTAGTAACCGCCGTGTTACTGGCCGTGCTTCAGATGCGCGCAGAAAGATATACGACGGAACTGCGCCATGGTCACTTTCTCAGCTAGCAAGTGGTTTGCATTCGTATCTGACATCTCCTGTTGATCGGTGGTTTGGTATTGGATTACTTAATCGGCCGCTAGATACAATTCCGGAAGATTACAAGCTTTGGCTGGAACAGGCTAGCGATGTTCTATATTCTCAGTTTTCCAATCCGTCAGGCAGTTTTAATCCTGCTAGTCACGAACTCTATACTGATTTAGGTTCTTTTGGAAACGCAGTTGTGTTTCAGCATTTAAACATGGCTACTCGGACTCTTATGTTTCGGGCGTTTCCGTTTGCTGAGTGTTTTCTTCAGGAAGATAGTAACGGAACGGTAAACCGAGTGCACCGTGAGTGCATGTGGACTGTGTTGCAGTGCAAGATGGAGTTTGGAGATCTTCCTCCTAAGCTTTCTAAATTACCTGATCACGAAAAAGTCTGCGTTATTCATGCCGTGTTCCCTCGTGATGACTATAACTGGACTAACCGTAGTATGAAGAGTCGCAAGTTTGCTTCGGAGTATCTTTGTAAGGATACAGACGAAATGCTTAAAGAGTCTGGTTACGATTATATGCCTTACCACACTCCACGTTGGACAAAGATGGCAGGTGATGCTTATGGGCGTGGACCGGGGCTTACGGTATTACCTGAAATCGAAATGGCAAATCAGATGAGCAAGACGATTATTCGTGCAGCTCAAAAAATTGTAGATCCGCCGTTACAGGTTCCGGATGATGGGTTTCTTGCTCCGCTACGTCTTCATCCCGGAGGTTTAAACTATATTCGTCCTGGCAACGAAGCTGTAGTTCCAATGCCTACTGCTCAACGCGTAGATATTGGCGAACATCAACTAGAGCAACGACGCGACATGATTCGCAAAGGTTTTTACGTTGATTGGTTGGTTCGTCCTACTAAAAACGAGCGTCAGACTGCACAGGAGATTACTGATGATCGAAATCAAATGCTTAGTATGCTCGCACCTATTGTAGGTCGTTTACATAATGAGTGGACTGGACCACTTATTCGACTTTCGTATAATTTACTTATCCGTGCTGGTGGGTTTTTTCCTCCAATGCCAGCTGGTATGGAAGAAGAAAAGCTGGATATTTTTTACACTAGTCCTGCAGCGCAAGCACAGCACGCTAGTCGCGGTGGTGGCATTATGGCTTACATTGGTCAAGTAACACAGTTGATGCCAATTATGCCAGAGATTTTAGACACTATCAATGTTCCGGCTTTGTCTTCGGAACTTCAAGATGTGACTGATGTTCCTCGCCGTGTTCTTAACACACCTGAGCAGCAAGAAGAAAAAGCAGCCGCTAGAGCTGAACAACAACAAGCTGCGCAAATGGCTGAGATGTTACCAGCCGGAGCTAAAGCAGCTAAAGACCTTGCCGATGCGCAAGCGACCGGGGCTGGTTAATTTTTTATGGACTTACTCCAACGAGCCAAGGAGCGACTACAACTAAACCAAGATTACCGAGAAACATTTAGCACTCCTAACGGAGAACGTGTTCTTAAGCATATCTTGTCTTCAGGTGGAGTTACTCGACCCCGATTCAGCGCGAGCAACGAGCTGACACGAATTAACGAAGGTGAGCGACGGCTTGCTTTTTCAATCTACCGTATGGCAAAAGCCACCGGAACTAAAGAACTCCCTGACTACATAGACGGGGAATTAGATAACGAATAAAACCATGAGTATCCTAAATGATCCACCAGCCGCACCGACGGAATCAGTGGGCAGTCCTGAAGGTAACACTGCAGCTGCTCCTACGACCCCTACTACTTCTTGGCGTGATTCTCTTCCCGAGGACATGCGAAGCGAAAAGTCTTTTGAGACTATTCCCGGAACCACAGTTGAAGAGGCTCTCCCAAACTTGGCCAAGCAATATCTTAATGCCCAGCAAATGGTGGGTGCCGACAAGCTTGTCATTCCCGGTGAAAACGCCACCCCCGAACAAACCAACGAATTCTTTACCAAACTGGGCCGACCTGCCGAGGCAAAGGACTATGAGATGGTTCTTCCAGAGGGATTGGATGAATCGACTTTGGACACTGCTCAAATTGACAAATGGAAAGATCGCTTTCACGAAGCCGGTATTTCTGCAAAAGTTGCCAAAGAATTCTTGAGTCAGCACATTTCCGAGGAGTTTGCTCGTAATCAACAAGCACAGCAGGGAGTAGCAGATCAGTTGCAAAGCTGGGAGCTTGAGGCCAAAGAGACGTTTGGCGACAAGTTTGACGAAACTGCTAATCTTGCACGCTACGCGCTTAAAGAGGCTGGATCTCCTGAATTGATGGAGCTTCTTAACAATACGGGCCTTGCTAACAATCCGCACCTAATTGGCACTTTAGCCAAACTAGGTGCAGCAATTACGGAAGAAACCGCTAAGGGTGGTGGAAGCACTGGGTTTAATTCAAACACAGCTGAAGGCGCTCAAGCGCAGTTGGTGCAGTTTAATCGTAACCCCGACCTACAGAAGGCTTTACACGATAGGGCTGACTCAAACCATACTTTTGCAGTTGAAGAGCGAAAACGCCTATTCTTGCTAGCTTACCCTGACGAGGCTCCCGCAGGGTAAATTAAACTCGACTTACGTTAAGTTTGGCCGCTACCTTCTTGCTGTTGGGGGTAGCGGCTTTTTCGTCCTCGGCCAGAAACATGTAGATTATGTCGCTAAGCAGCGTTAAGCCTAGAACGGGTCCAATTCGGGTAGCCTGATCGTTTAAACTTAAATTTTAATTTTTTTCTCTATTATGGCTACTGCCGCTGCTATCGAGACCTCATACAAAAACATGTTCAAGGAAGGCTTCGAACAAGCCTTCCAACAGTCGAATTCTCGGCTGCGTCCATATGTTGAGGTCGAATCTCAAGCTTCCGAGTTTGATTACTACGACCGCGTAGGTCTCGCCGACGACATGTCGGAAGATACCCAACGCTACGGGGACAATCCCGTGAACGAAATCCCTCATGACCGCCGTCGCATCGGCCTTCGTGACTTCGAACTGGGCAAGCCCATCGACGAGAAGGATCTCATTCGCGTGGTCTCTGATCCTACAAATGCTTACACGACTGCAATGGTCGCGTCTGCTCACCGCAAAGTTGATGACTTGATCATCACTGGCCTCACTGATATTGCCTACACGGGCAAAGCAGGTGGAACCAGTGTGCTCTTCGCTTCTGACACTGCCAACAAGATCACGGTCGGTTCTATCTCTAACGAGGCAAACAACGTGACTACTGCTGGTAAGGTCGTGGTTGAGGCTGGCACCGAAGGTATTTACATTTCCAGTGATTACACTGGTGGTGCAGCCGTCGAGACTGGTCTTACCATTGAAAAGATGAAAGCCGTTCGTGCAACGATGCTTCGTCTCGAAGCGATTACGCAAGATACGGTGATTAACGCCTTCGTTACCTCGTCTCAGATCAGCGACTTGCTGGGTGAAGACAAGCTGATCAATCTGGACTACGCTGCTAAGGCTCGTCTGGAAGAGGGTAAAGTCACTGAATGGGGCGGTTTCCGCTTCATCCACAGTGAGCGACTCCCCAAGACCGGCGATGTTCGCTCGTGTTTCTTTACTCTTCCTCGGGCCTACAAGCTCTCGATTGGTAAAGACATCACTGCTGACATCTGGCGTCTCTCCGGACAGAAGAACATTCCTTACATCTATATCAAGCTCGCTATGGGCGGATCTCGGATGTGGGGCGAAGTTCTTGCTGTTGTTGATTGCAACGAATAACCTCAACCATAGGAATCATTTATTATGGCTATTGTCTTATCAGACCAACTACAAAACATTGCCGATCAGGACGTAAAGTTCAATTCGGGTGTTAATACCGACGGTGCTCGGGTGCGTATCAAGTATTTCTCAATCACTTTGGCTGCGGCCGCGATTGCGGATACTGTCTCGCTTCTCAAGCTACCTGCAGGTGCTCGTATCTTAGGTGGACGGGCTCAAACCGCTGCCACTCTGGGAACCGGCTCTACGCTGGCTTTCGGAACTGGCACGGCGCTCCAAGATGGTGCTGGCGGAACTCTTGCCGCTGGTGCTGCTAACTTGAAGGCTGCTGCTGCCACTACGTCAGCAGTGAACTTTGAGCTTGCAGCTACCGCATTGCTCGGTTCTGGCGCTCTGACCACTGGTCGTGCAGAAACCCTTGTCTACGCTACCGTCGCCGGTGGTGCAGTCACTGGTGAACTCACGGGCTGGGTTAGCTACTCACAGAATTAAGTTCTCCTCGACAACCGGTGTCTCTTCCTTATAGGTAGAGGCACCGGTTTTTTTATGTCTCGAAATGCGATCCAGATTACAAACTCAGCACTCATCAAATTAGGTGCTTCTCCCATCTCTACTTTTACGGATGGGGGCAATGCTACTACGATGCGCAGTGAGTTCCCCGCGATACGAAACTTACTGTTAAGTGAGCACGTATGGCATTTTGCTTCGGAGTTAGTTACTCCGGCTGCTTTAAATGAAACTGTCCCAGGAGATTGGACCTACGCTTTTGCTATACCACCAGACTGTGCAAGGATTACAGCTTTTGATGTATCAGGAGAAGTTCATCCTTACGAGATTCGCAGCGGTAAGATATATTACGATTTTTCGACGCCTACGCTTAGATACGTTAAAAACTTTCCGGCTGACGCTACGGAAGATGCCGTGCTTTATCCAGACTCTTTTGCGTATGCTTTAACTTGCCGATTAGCTGCGCACGTTGGTGTAAACATTACGCAAAATACCAAATTGAGTGGAGACCTTATGCAGGAGTATATGTTGGCTGTTGGGCAAGCTCGATTTAGTGGAGCTTGTGAAAGGTTTGATCAAGTTACTAGAGCACAAGAATGGCTTGATTCTAGACACGGTTCATTGGGCGATGTAGATATCGGAGCCCGTCACACGGCTCCCTAATGATTAAGCAGCATTTAATACAAAATTCTTTTTCCTCTGGTGAGATTAGCCCGTGGTTGCACGGTCGAAATGATCTAGAGCAATATTTACGCGGAGCCGAAGTTGTTGAAAATTTTGATGTTCGTGTAACTGGTGGTTTAGATCGTCGTCCGGGAACTCGTCGAATTGGATCCTCTAGTAACCAAGATAGCTCAAAGGTTGTGCGATTACAGGAGTTTGCTTATTCCCGAGACGACGCAATGTGTGTAGAAATCGTTGAGGGATTTTTTTACTTTTATCTTAATGGAGTTAGTGTTGGATCAAAATCTCCATTGCCTGAAGGAAATGTCCCCGGAGCGGTTCCTTTTGGAGTAGCTCACACTTATTTAAGTGCGCATATTAACGAACTCCAGTTTGCTCAATCTGCAGACGTTTTGTTTATTACGCATCCATTGTATCCGATTCATACCCTTTCTAGGTTTCGAGCAGTAGACCCAGATGCGTATGCGGCAGCAAATGCAGGAGCGTGGACATGGGATCAATATAACCCAATTTATGGGCCTTACATTGATCAGAATCCCGGAGATGAAAACATATCTTTGTCCTTAAGCTCGGTGGTTGATCAGCTTTGGCTTACAAGTAGCGGGGCTGATTATTCGACGCTTGGTGCGGGAGACTGGGTAGAGTATGAGCATTTTGGGCAAAAGTTTATAGGAAAACTGGATGCTGACGTTTCAGGGAATGACGCAAACAATGTTCTTATTAATCCATTTGAGGAACGCTGCATTCTTTTAAATTCTAAAGTTCATTCTCCGGGGAAATATACCGGCTGGAACACTTCTCTTTCACTTCCTACATACAGTTCAGTGACTGTAGGGACCGCAGATACTGCATTTTCAGCTACTTCAACAGTTACACAGGAGATGGTAGGAAACTATCTTCGGTTTATGACAAAAGGTGGAATTTACTACTGGATGCTGGTGACTGGCGTAGAAAATATTCTTGAGCAGGGAGCTTACGGTATTAGGGCGTTAGGCGCAGTGCTTGATGTAAACAAGCCTGCTGTTGCTAGCCGAGTTACTCGCCGGAACAGGACAATTACTGGAAATTTAACCTCTAGTGATTCGTCTTTTTTTGTAATCCCGCGTGATTCAGATAGGCTCTTTCGTTGCGTATATGACAATGAAGTGGTGCATTGCCGATGCACTCAGACAGGAGATGCAACATATCAGACAATTACTGTTGAGCCTCATCGTCCATTGCCAATTTCTTCCGAAGGATCTTCGGTTATTAATAATGGTGTAACTACGTCATGGAACAAAGGCGCATTCTACACGGGTAATTACCCACGGGCAGTTTCGTTTCATGAAGGGCGATTAGTTTTTGCTTCTACGACATATGAGCCTCAACGTATGTGGTTTTCTCGGTCGGCCGATTACATTAACTTTGCGGCAACAAACGATAACTTAGAAGTAACAGATGCCGCAGCAATCAATCTTGTTGTAGACTCTAACACAGTAAATGAAGTTATGTGGTTGTCTAGTCGGACTACGTTACTTGCTGGAACATCTGGAGGAGAGTGGAATATTACCGGAAGTTCTATCCGCGATCCTATAACTCCTACTACAGCGAGTGCGCGTAATCAAAGTGCTCATGGCTCTGAGTATTTGGAGGGTCTTACATTAGGAATGGCTACTCTTTTTCTTCAAAGAGGTGGAAACACTCTACGCCAGATTGTTTATTCTGAGGGGTTAGATCAGTATGAAGCTTTAGATCTTACAGTGTTTAGTAATCACATTCTTCGCAATGGTGGCGGAGCAATTGATATTACCTATCAGCGATTACCCGAGCCACGAATAATTCTTCCTCTTGCTACAGGTGAAGTAGCTGTTATGGTTTATGAACCAGATCAACAGGTTTACGCATGGAGTCGTTACAAGATTGGTGGTGGAGGCTCAGTTGTTTCAGCTACTACGGTTCGAGGTTCTACTAGTTATGATATTTATTTTGCAGTAGAACGCACAAACAACTCCGTGTTCACTCGGACTATTGAATACATTCAACCTGAAAGCACAGTTTACATGGATTACTACATGCAGCTTACTTCAACTCAGCTAACTAATGCTATAGGCCAAGGTTGGGTTCAGCTAGCTAGCCCATATGAAGAAGGAGATGTGGTTAAAGCAGTAATAGATGGGTCGGTATCTGACTATATTGTAGATAACCAAAAAAGGATATATCTAGATCCATTACCAGCTTCTAACCAATCAATCGCATACGTTGGATTTAACTGCCCATCTATTCTTCAGTCTCTTCCGCTTAATCCTCAAGGCACGGCAGGAACCAGCACTGGGAAGCCAAAGCGCATAAACCGACTTGGGGTCAAAGTAAAGTCGAGTTCAGGATTTAAATATGGTTTAGCAAGTAGCACCGATCTTTATTTGTCTCCGGCACCTACGCTAACGGCACCGTTTGTTCCTTCGCAAATTTCAGGGGACGTTCGGTGTGACTTAAGGGCTGACTTTGACTCAGAATCCGCTTACATTATTACTCAAGATGAACCTCTTCCACTTTCAATCCTCTCGGTAATGCCCGAGGTAACCGAATATAACTGATGGCTTTTGTCCCACTAATTGGAGCTGCACTCCTTCCAGCTGGAGCTACTGCCGGTGCTGCAATGGCAATGGGGACTGCAGTCGTAGGAAGCACGGTTCTAGGGATTGGCGCTTCTGCATATGGTAGCTATCAAGAAGGACAGATCGCTAAGGATGAAGCCAACTATAACGCGGCGGTATCTAAGAACAACGCGATTTCTTCGATGCAGGACGCGGAAAGTAGTGCAGTAGCTGGTTCAGCTGAAGCTGCTCGAATTCGTAGTCGAACTCGACGTAACGCAGATTCTCAGATTGCTGCTGCGGCCGGAAGTGGTCTTCAGGTTTCAGGTAGTGTAAATGATGTTCTTCTTGATTCCTACATCCAAGGAGAAACCGACGCATTGCTCGCCGACTACCAAGGTCGCGCAGGGGCGCACCGTTCTGGCGCAGAAGCAGGTAATTTTTTTAACCAAGCATCTCAGCAGAAACGCGCAGGCAAGAACGCTGCTCGCACAGGAAAGCTTAACGCATTTTCTACTATTCTTTCACAGGGCGGAAATGCCGCTATGAACTTTGCATCTTTCTAATGGCTAAACGACAGACCATCCTTTCTCAGGGCTCGTATGGAGCCAGCACATCTACTCGGCAGGCAAATGTAGTCCCCGGCTCAATGGGAGATGCTTCTGGCTTAATTAATTTAGGTAACGCAATTTCTCAAACTGGAGCTAATGCTACTAAGTTTGCTAAGCAAAAACAAGATCAGCTTGATAAGGAGGTAGGGGCGGAAGCAGAAATGATGGTCCGTGCTAGTGCTAGACAGACTGAAGTAGATTGGGAATCAATTAAAGGAACGCTTGGACCCGGAGAGCAGATGGCTGAGTGGAACAGGATCAGCGACAAGCATTATGCTTCACTGCAGGATTCGCTTAAGGAGCTTACTAACGAAGACCCACGTAGAGCTGAGAGACTGTTTGGTAAAGAAACAGTTAAAAATGCATGGGCTGAAGCAACAAGCCGACAGTGGAAAGAAGCGGGAATTCTTGATGTAACAACAAAGCGAGCAGAACATGTAGTTACTGTTGTGGCTAATGCCCAAGATTCGATTCAAGTAAACAATGAATCTCCTAATGAATTAATTGCAGAGTTTCGAGCCCGTGCTGAAAATGACACACCGTTGTTAGGGACTTTAGAAAGAAAGGAGTATTTTACCGCAACATCATCCACGCTTCTTAGTAAACTAGCTCTTATGGAAACTCAGTTTCCTGGATCAGTTACGTCTGAAGATATTAAAAGCTTAGCGGGAAACACATATGATGAAGTAGTTTCAGAAAACCGCACTATTTCTAGTAAAGTAGCAGATCCGTGGTCTCCTTCTCCTATTCCTGCTTATCGAGAAGCCCCTTCTCCTTATTCAGTCACCAATAAATCAAATGCTACTTATTCTGTTAAGACAGTAGTAGAAGGTGAAAAGTCTTTTCCATTACTAAGTCCTGACCAACTAATTAAATTAAATGAAGTTCGGGGTAAGTCGGGTAAACAACAAGGTGTTCGTTTATTGGCTGCTGCTAAAGATCAAGCTACCGAATGGAATAGTTCAAGAGGAACCGGTGGTGTATCACGCCAGCAATTTCAGGACATTCGTCAGGAAGTTGAAGATAATTCATTTATACCTCCAGATAAACAAACCTCCATACTTTTAGAACTTGATGCGTCTTATAACTTTGCTGAATTAACTGATGCAACTAAAAGCACAGAGTATGTAGAAGAAATCGGAAATAATGCGGAGCTTGTTAAATTGAGTGAAGCTTTAAACACAGAACAGGATGTATTTAATTGGCTTAGCAGTGTTGATAAAGAAAAGGGTAAAACTTACTTAAACCTTCCACCCGGACAGCGCACGTTTTACTTAAATGCTTATAAAGGTTTGTTAACAAACTATATCGACAAGCTAAACTCAAATGAGTTTTCAGAGCTGCTTTTTGCGGATTCACTTAAAAAAACGCTTTTTTCTGAGTTAGAGGGTAACGCTTTAGTAAACGCTGTAGCAGCTGAAGCAAACAAGCTTGGTGTAAATTCTTACACTATTGCCGCAACTACTCCTGAAAGCGTAAGAGAACTTACTGATATAATTGCGGGAGGACCGCCACAGTTTACAGAACTAGGGAATAAAATAAAAGGTGAGATAGATGATTCCGACTCACGAGTATTACTTGCTGAAAACATGAGAGCTATTTCTTCAGACGAAGAACAGCCAGATGAGGTGCGTGGCGCTTTTTCTGTTCTTAGTGAGATGATTCACCTTAACAACGAAGTGCCGCTAGAACCTATTGTAGATTTGTTTCTTAATGCTATTACTATGGGCGAACAAGGACGGAGTTACATGGCGACAGATCCAGTAATGGCTGCGTATAGTGCAAAAGATCTAAATATTGTTCGCGCAACAACTGGCGAATATATGCAAGGAGTAGATGATTTAAATGAGACTATATCAGATGTTAACAAAGATAAAAAGCTGTTTACCAGCAGTCAAAATTTAGATGCACTTCTTGGCGCATTTCCTAATCCACAGCTTGTTAAAGATTGGGCCGATCTTACTGCAGCCGCTATTAATAAGCAAAGTAACAGCAAAAACCCAGCTTACGGGTATCGTGAAATTTACAACGCTTTAGTTACTTCTATTGTCCATGCTCCCATAGGTGGGCTTAACAGTAGAAACACTCAATCTCAATTAATCCCAAATTGGGTTGCTGATAGAGAGGAATTTTATTGGCAAAAAGTAGCTGATGGAACAGCCGCAGGTCCGGGTCAAGTAGCTACTTCAGTGCAAGGTTTAAGTGATGCGCTATTTCTTGGTATACCCATAGGGCGTGGATTTATAGGCGATTTAGCAACGAGCATAGATACGTTTCAAGCCGATAACTTTACTCCGGGAAACACAGAATTTGATGCGTTTGATCATCTTGGATCTAACATGCTGTCTTCGTCTGTGGAGCTTCCAGAAATTTGGAGAAATATAGATTTCGCTAATCTTCTTGTGAGAGGTGACAAAAAACAGCCCCTTGTTTCAAAAGAACTCATGGATACACGTTCTATGACACAAGAAGATCGAGACTTTTTTAATTCTAGTGTAGGCGCAGATCCGTGGTCTCGTGCAGGAGCCGTAATTAAAAAATATGGTTCTATGCTGTATAATAAAAAAACCAACACTATGGATCTTTATGTTCGAGCAGGTCCTTATTCAAAAGGTGTAGGAAACACTGTTAATCAAGCAGGTGGAATGATCCCAATTACTGATTTAGAAGGAAACAGTATCAGTGTTCCATTTGACGCATACATAGATTACACCGAAAGATACAATGCAGATCAAAGTTCTTTTCAAAGATCCACTACTGGAAACGCAATAAGCCATTGGTGGGAGTTTGTGTCGTATGTTCCTAAAGCAGTTGCTGGGGTTGTTAGAGATGCGGCTACCGCCAAAGTTGATTCAATGGGTAACATAGTTTCTTTAACCCCACGCGAAGTAGATGAACCGCGTTCCGTAGATAACACATGGAAGTTTCAACCTGAAAAGTTTGATCTACCACCACAAGAACCAGGTCCTATTATGCGCAGAGCGATTGAAATAGAAAAGGACAGCCCGAGGTATATTACTGGAGGCCAATAATAACATGCCTAATCCAATTACTGATTATCAACCGTCAGTTCCTACGGTCCCTCGGGTTTCCTCGATGGGAACAGGAGCTAGCTTTACTGGAGCTTTTAGCCAAGGACAAGCTACAAGTATTGGTGGGTCTCTTTGGCGCTATTTAAATTATATTCAGGCAGATCAACAAGCGGGAGAAAACGATTTAATTTCTGAAGAAGATTTTAATAAAAGTTACTCGATGGGGGAGAGATTAAAGTGGCAAGAAGGCATGTCGCTTGAACGTGCTCAATTAATGCTTCGTGACACTATTCATGATAGTGCAGATGAACGAAACATGCGTGGAGGTTCACTTGCACTTAATCTTGTAGGTGGTTTAGCCGGAAACATGACCAACCCAATTGACTTTGTTGTTGGTGTAGCAATGCCAGAAATTTCATTGTTTTCTAAAGGTGTAAGTGTGGCTGCAAAAACGGCACCCCGATTTTTATCACGGACAGGTAACATGGCTCTTGGTGGATTAGCTGAAGGCACAGTATCGGCAGGTGTTCTTTTGGGGGTTACTGGAGAAACTCAGCAGCAATACAATTTTTTTGATGCCGGAGTAGAGGCGCTTGCATCTGGGGGTTTTGGTCTTCTTGTTGGCGCGGGTCGTTCTACTTTTCGAGCTGCTATGCCAAGCGGGATAGATACATTACAAAGTGCTGCGATGGACGCAGCTGCAAACGGTCGAACTTCTCTTTTTCCAGAAGATGCTGCAGTTTCATTAAAAGAAGATTTTGTAAAGGACCCTCAGAAAACTCGGGCAGAAGCGCAAGCTGAGCGTTACAAAAATTATCGACCAGAATCAGTTGCAGGTGATCCGCCTCCGCAGAAAGCATCTAACCCATATTCGGAAAGGAGTGATCTACGTCCGGGAGAAAAGCCAAATGTAAGCTATGACGAGATGGTAGAAGACTCTTTTGAGCCTAAGACGGCTAATGAAAGTCTTATTAACGACACTTTTTATAAATTGTTTGGAGTAAATGTTCGGTTTTTTGATGAGGCTACTTCTCGCCGACATGGAATTTTTGGAATGACGTCACCTGATGACGCTTCCACTATTTTTGTGCGCACAGGCCAGTTAGACGGTTCTCCAAGCTCTATGTTGGGCGTAGCTGGTCACGAGGTTGGTCACACGATTCGTATGCGTAATCCTGAGACGTGGCGCACAATTGTAGATACGATGACATCTGCCGCACACGCTGAAGATGACGACATCCTTGAAGTAATGCAGGGGTTAGTCAATCGGGCCAGAAATTCGGCGAGTAAAGAAGCTCCAAACTTTAGAAACTTTGACACTACGGACGAGTTTATGGCTGCAGCGTTTGGGCAGGTAATTCAGCGCAAATCTTTTTGGACTGCGCTTTACAAAAAATCACCAAGCGTTCAAAACCGACTACTTTCTTATTTTAAGACACTTGCCAACCAAGCGCGCAAGATGAACACAGCTCCAGCTACTGCACTGGCAAAAGCACTAGGTGAAGTAATTGCTAATGCTGAGGAATCGGGGAAGTTGCGTGCTAACGCTACCGGCGCAGGATTTTCCGGAGCAGATGCATTTGGATACACTAATAAACATAGTAGGTTTTTAACCGATTTATATGCTCGCTATGGTTGGGCTAAAGAAGGCTCTGAGGATTTTCTGGATATAGCCTTTCCGCAGATATGGACAACTAGTGAGAAAAAATACCCGGCTAGTAAGACTAAGTGGATTCCAATTCCAGAAGAGATTGATGATGTTCAGGGATATTTAGCATCAAGAGTTCGCATGGTTCGATTGTTGGGTATGCGTGAAGTAGAGGACTTAAAGAAAAGCTCCGATATTTTAGACAAAGAAATTAGTCGAGTAGCTCGAAAGCTAGACGGACTTAAGTCGAGAAAGAATCAAGACAGTGCTCAGATTGAGAAAGGCCAAAAGGCTCTTACGGAGCTGACTCAAGAACGTGTTGATTTAGATAACTTACTTTCTGGGAAGATTAAGGACCTTGATCAATACCGAGGAAAAGATGGCGCGATCCCGGCCATCATCTCAACCTTTGGTCACTCTCGTCCCGGCGCACGTCCGGGGACGAAAGAGGTGAAGCTCCACTTCCACTTTAATGATGAGTTCATTCGCATGTTTGAGCGAGGGTCGAAGGAAACAGATGCCAACCAACTTCGTCCAAAAACTTCTGCAGACACCCCTATTAGAGACGGCGCTGAAGGTGTTATGCCCCCAGCGGAACGAATTAAAGAACCAGATTTGCCAAGTCCAGAAGCTACCCGACTTGAGCAAAGTGCGGGTAAATCCTTAAAAGACACTGTTCCGGTTCGGGATTACGCAAACGATTCAGTTACTAAACAGGACGCACTCGACGAGTTTAATAAAGCCAAAGAAGACCTTATCCAAGAACTTTTGGATACAATAGATGCCCAAGACGAATTCGGGGAGCTTACTGATGTTTCCCGCAAGTTCAGTCGCAAAGAGGTCGAGTCGCTACGCTTTCAGGGTTTTACCGGCAACAAGGCTACAGGCGCACTAGCCGACCTTGACGCATACATTTCAGTTCAAGCCCACAACCGAGCAGCCGGAGTTGTAGGTATGAGATACAATGACCTTCTAAGCGTTCCAGATGAAGCAGCTTTGCTCAACGCATTCTACACCGGAGAGATGGTGGACATGCCAATGTTTGGCGGAAACCCAGATGATGGACCCCAAGTTAATTTGCTCGGAAATAGTGATAAAAACATGAATCTCCGCATTATGGAAGACGAGCCTTCTAACAGTTACATGGCACGTCTCGACGAAGCTATGGAAGCTGGAAAAGCTAAGCGAATTGAGAAAATTATTAGTGAAGCTCAGACATCAAGTGCGCGGTTAGAGCGTGAAGTAAACGAGATATCTGGCTGGATGACAGCCGACAACAAGCACACGGAAGCTTTAATTAACTCTGAGGTAGCTAGTCGAGAGATGTTAAACGTGCATACCGACATTAGGACTAAGGCACCTGCGGCTAAGCCAGAGTCAGCAGAGAACCCAGATGCACCTAAAACTCCTGAAGATCAACTTATACTAGAAACTGAAATTAACCAAATTCAGAGCTTGTATCACAATTTAGTTACTAAACTTCAACAACGTAAGCGCACAAACGATTTTCTTACTAAAGAAGATTATTATAAAGATCACCAGAATTTCAAATTTGCGATAGAGTCTGGCTTAAGTGAGAGCCAAGCGTTTGATCTTGTTATTGAAGATTTAATTGAGCGCGGGAATAAAGAAATACAGATAGCTTTACTTAATAACACTGCAGAAACTCGGCTTAACGGGATTTTTAAAAACGGGTTACGGGCAGCAATGAGTTTTATGGACGGAGTGTTTCGTAAAGATGGACCCGCTGCTACAGGTTCTAGTGTTCAAGCAAAGATTGAGGCACGTATGTCTGTAGATACCGCTCCTTTCTATCTTGCATTAAGAGACCATGGATTGGTTGATGCGTGGAATAATAACGGACCTATTGTTCGTGAGACGTTCCGAGAAATGCGCGGTGAAGCGACTGGAAATCCTGCAGCTAAGGCGATAGCAAAGATTTTAAAGTCAAGCCAAGCAGTAGGAGTGGCTCGGCTAAATCGCGCTGGAGCACGGATTAAATTTCTTCCTAGCTATGTAATGTCTACCATTCACGAAGGAGGGCGTATTAAGGATAAAGCAAAATACATGGCCGATTTAGAAGAGTGGATTGATTGGAATGCTTACCCGACTATTAATACTCAAAAAGGTAGACAACAGGTAGTTTCCGACGCTTATTTTGCCTCTATTTCTAATGCGCCTGAAAATTTCAAGGCTGACGAAATGATAGGAAATGTGAAAAACATTAACAGCCGTAGTCGGATTATTCATTTACTTCCCGGTAATGAGTATGATTACGACATGGCTTACGGATCAGGAAACCCGTCCGGACAAATGACTACTCAGATTGCTAAGCGTGCCGAGCAGTCAGTAATCCTTGAAAACTACGGGCCGAACTACCAAGAAAATTGGAGTAGAGCGTTTGCTGGCCGCAAAGAAAAAGCGAGGGGGTCTGGAGATAGTTACTACGCAAAGTGGGTAAACACGACGTTCGATCATCAGACAGGACAACTAGACCATCCAGTAGACACTAAAGTAGCTGCTATTGGTCAGACTATTCGATCCTACATGAATCTTGTTGCTGGATGGACAAGTGGAGTATCTTCAATTAATGACGCAGCTGGAGCGGTTAGTATGCTTCGTTGGGCGGGGGCTGATCCAAAAGGCATTAATCGTCGATTTATGGCTACTGTGGCTAAGCATGTTAAAGACAACGACAAAGCTAAAGACATGCTTGTTGGAATGAACGCAGGACTTCAGGCGTTAATTCAGTCATCTAATCGAGCCCAGGGTTCTACAAATACATTAGGTAGTAGAGTGCGTCGTATGGGTTCAGCAGTATTTAGATTAAATGGTCAGGAGGATCTTACTCGTATTTATCAATCAGCTTATGCCGATTTAATGTCTCAGCATCTTGGGGATATGGCTGGAATGAAACAGCTTCCTCCTGCGTTTAAAAGTTGGCTTAGCAGCTACGGCATTGACGAGCTGGAATTTAAACGCATGGCCAAGGCCGCATCAAAAACAGACCCTAACGAACCAATTCGATTGGCTCCAAATATGGTTATAGATACGGCGCTTTCAGATAAATTACGAATCGCAGTTGCTGACTCAATGAGTTATGCTGTGCTCCAACCATCAATCTCTGTTGAATCTTTAATGCGTATGGGCACTAGAGACGGAACTGTTTTTGGTTCAGCTTTACGAACATTGGGTCAGTATAAAAGTTTTCCACTTACTTTAATTCAGAAGATGGGTGGACGCCTTAGAAATGGATATGGCGCAGACAAGTGGTCTACTGACGCGTTTGCTAATACTCCAATGATGGAGTATCTTGCTTATTCTTCTTCTATGATGGCACTTGGAGCTGTTTCTTTGTCGATTAAAGACATTTTACGCAACCGTGAGCCGCTAAACCCATTCGATCCAGATCATTGGACAGCTACAAATCTTCAGCGTCTTACAGTTCAAGCCGGTTTTGGTGCGTCAGTTGTTTACGATTTTATAGACAACCCTAGTCAATTACTAGGACCGGTTGGAATGGCGGGAACTAGAATGGTGGGATCTAGCACAGGAGATGGTTATTCTAGACTTTCGGCGGTTGCAGGTGTTTTACCCGGAGCTTCAATTCCTTTTGTTAATGAGTCCCTTAAGGGGATCATTGCTACGGTTTCTAGCGATGCAATGAGCGCAGCTTACAGTTCATCAAGAAAGCGGATTGAACTTGTGACTGGGCAGAAACCTCTAATAGACTTCTAATAAGCCCATGGTCACTACAACCACCAGAAACGTCTCTTACACCGCAAATGGATCTACAACGTCCTTTGATTACGGCTTCCTTATTAGCACAACGGGGGACCTAAATGTCTACGTTGACGGAGTGCTGACTACTTCAGGATTTACGATTACTGGCGCAGGAGAAGAGGCTGGCGGCGCAGTAGTGTTTTCGGTAGCGCCTTTGAACCTTAAGGTAGTTCTTCTGCAACGAGACGTTCCACTTACTCAGCCTACAAACTTTCCTAGACCTAGTTTAGATCCTCTTCAGATGGAGGATTCTTTTGACCGGCTTACTCTGCAACTGCAAGACCGAGCAACATTCACTACGATGGAGAGTAACTTTGCTACCAGTGTTGGTGTTACTCAAGCAGGTGCTGGAACAGGTCAAAGTTTAGAGTTTAACGCAACTGGTGCACCTACAATTACTCTTCCTGCAGGAACATGGTCTCTTAATGGAAGTGTTACTGTTCGATGCAGCGATGGAGATACTAACGTTTGGGCTAGATTTTACGATACTACAAACGACACAGCATTTGGAGGAGGAGCGTCTACTGTTACTCTTCAAGCTAGGCGCAGGCCGGTTAGTGTATCGGGTGTTATCACAGTCCCTGTTGGTTCTAGTTACGTTGTAAACTTTATTGTCTATCCTGCAGAGGCAAAAACACTTGATGTAGGTGACGCTGTTGGTCCTAGCGGTTACATGACCGCACTTAAAATCGGTTAACCTATGGTAACACTTAATGCAGTAGTTGATACATTTCTTCTGTCTACTACACAAGCCGGGATGAGGACGGCAATGGGTGCTGTGGGTGGCCCAGCATCATCCACCGACAACGCTGTTGTTCGATACGACGGCACGACGGGGAAACTGGTGCAGAACTCGGGGGTAGCGATAGATGATAGCGGTAAGGTATCTGTCGGAACAAACGCCGTTTATGGTGCTCCCGTTGCTCAGTTCAACGGCGCAAATGTAGCAATCACAAATACGGCAGGTCAATTTTCCATTGGCACTACTGACACTGCTGCTGCCGACTTAGGCGGGTCGCTTGGATTTACAGCAAATACTACTACGCTGGCAGGCTACCCAATGGGCAGCATCTCGGCTCGCCTAGTTGCTGCTGGCGCGGGAGCTTATGAGAGCTACATGGCGTTTGCCACAACCGGTGCGGGTGGAACTGTTGCCGAACGGATGCGAATAACCGCAACCGGCAACGTCGGCATCGGCACGGGGTCACCTGCCATTGCAGCCGCGGGTAAAAACAGTCTCGACGTAAATGGTCCTATTTTAGCTCGGGGTGGTGTTGGGGCTAACCAAACAAGCGCGGGTGGTCTCGATACTTCGGGTAATGACCTTCGGATTCGTTCATGGGGCGCGACCGCTGGGACCGGATCTATGTCGTTCCGCACGGGCGGTGGTGGCGGGTCTGTCGATGCGGAAGCGATGCGCATTACTTACGCAGGCAGGGTCGGCATTGGCGATGCAACACCATCCTACAAGCTTGATGTAAATGGTGACGCTGGGATCAATGGAGATACATATATTTCTGCGGGAACGGCTAGCAGAACAGCCGTTGCGTTCGCAAATCCAGTTAGCTCGCTTTGTCCAGAGTTGCGAATGACCCGTCAGGGTGCATCAACGTCTACAAACGATTTTATCAAACTAGATACGTCATCAGGAGAAGTTGCTTCAATTGATGCATCTGGTGGAGCATTCTTTGCAGGCCGGGTCGGTATCGGGACGGCGTCACCTGCTCATAAGCTAACCGTTTCTGAAGCATCGACCGATTTTGCTGCCTTAATTACAAACAGCACTTCGAGCGGTAATGGGTTAAAAATTAACGCTGGTAATAATTCAGGCGATCGCGTCCTTGAGTTAAACGACAAAGATGGAACTTCATTAATGCGAGTGCTTGCCACCGGCAACGTCGGCATCGGCACGACGTCACCTGCATACCAGCTCCAACTGAGTACAGACTCCGCAGCCAAACCATCAACTAACACTTGGACCATTGCGTCCGACGCTCGGATTAAAACCGAAACCGGCGAATACACCAAAGGTCTAGATGCTGTCTTGGCACTGCGTCCCGTTACCTACCGATACAACGGCAAGGCTGGCATGGTTGACGACGGTGAGGATAAGATTTCCATCATTGCTCAGGAGGCAATCACCGCATTCCCTGAGTGCGTCGGCAGCTACATGACCAAACTTGAAGAGGATGATGAAGAAGATACTGAAGTCTTGAACTGGAACGGTCACGCACTTACGTTCGCCCTAGTTAATGCAGTGAAAGAACTCACTGCTCGTATTGCCGCGCTAGAAAATAACTAATCTAAGTAACAGTTTTATGCCTGAACAAAACAACACACAAACAGCTTTGGATATTATCAAACAAGGTCTCGCCAGCGTCCAAACCCAAGACTGGAACGTGCGCGTCCAGTTAAATAACGCAGTATCTATCATTGAACAGGAGCTAGCTAAAGTTCCTGCTCCTAACCCTAAAAAATAATATGCCATACGGAAAAGGAACATACGGAAACAAAGTCGGTCGGCCATCTACGGCCGCAAAAGCTAAGGGAAAGAAAAAACCCATCGCTAAAAAGAAATCTATGTAGTAACTCTTTATTCCCCTTCCTTTTAAAAAAGGGAAGGGGCTATTTTTATGAAACAGCCCAAGCGGTTCGTTGTCGCGTCCGACAATCATGGTGACCAGTGCGATGCAACAAGCGTGGCTGCGCTTTGGCGTTTTATTGACGACTTCCAACCGCAAATACGAATCCACGCTGGGGATTGTTTTGACCTCCGACCGTTGCGTCGGAACGCAGACGCTGACGAAAAACAAGAGCGTATCGCAAGCGACGTGGAGGCCGGTCTTGCGTTCTTGAATCGTTTCTTTGATGGCGGTAGCGAGCGCGTGTTTCTTCGAGGCAACCACGACGAACGCCTCTGGGAATCAGCTGAGTCGCACAAAGGCAACATTGCGGAGGTTGCCGAACTTGGTATTCGGGACATTACTACTACGCTTAAAAAGCGAAAAGTTAAAATGCTCCCGTATGACGCTCGGGCCGGAGTTTACGCACTTGGATCACTTAATGTCATCCACGGCTACCATACTGGCATGAGCGCGTGTCGCCAGCACGCAAACGTCTACGGCAATAGCATATTTGGTCACGTTCATTCTATTGAGTCGGCTCCTGTGCCCCGAATGGTTTCAGCAGAAGCTCGCTCAATTGGTTGTCTTTGTCGCGATGATATGCGATATATCCGAACAAAGACTGCGCGTTTTCGGTGGGCTAATGGCTGGGCTTACGGGTTACTTTTTGACAATGGCAGCTATCAGCTCTTTCAGACACAAAAAATTAACGGGACGTTTTATGCCGCGAAAACAATCCAAAGCTATTAAAGATGATCATGGATGGACAGTGGTCCTTGACAGTATTATTGCGCATGCTGGACGTCCTGATGGGGATGGGTGGAAAAGCGTAAAAGAACTCCATACCAGTGCAGAGCTAAACCCTTCAGGTGTTAGTCTTAACGGAATTCAAAAAATGATGGAAGACTACATTCGTCAAGAAATAGTCGAACGTAGATCAGGCACAAGCAACAACGGTAAACGCTGCTTTTACTATCGACCAATCCGTAATTGAGCTTTAAACACAGGTATGGAAGATAACTGGTTCACTTCTCTTTGGTCTCGATTTGTAGATCTCACGTTTAAACAATGGTCTATTAACAGTTGGCGGTTTGTGGCTGTTATTGAGATGAGCATTATACTGTGCTTGTTGTGGCTACTTGGCTAATTCCTTTAACTATTTCCTTTTTAGATGAAACTTAGTGAGTTAACCAATTACGCAACTGAGTCTACATTTGCTACTGTTTTAAGCCGAATGATTGTCGAAGTTAAACCTGTTGTCGCACATTGTATTGGAGCTATTTCTGGGTTTACGGGGTTAACCGCTGCTACCGGAATGTCGGATTGGATTGAAAATACGGAAAGATGGCTTGGTTTGGGGATTGTTTTAATGGCGTTTGTTGGTGGTGCGTTTTACGCTATTTATTGGTTTCTTAAGATGCGTCGTGAATGGGATCAGCAGAAAGAAAAGAAAGATGAGTAAACCAGACAAAAATCTTTTTTCTTTTAACGGACTACCTAATGGTAACATTTGGCTAAATGGCCAAATTCTTTTTTGGGGCAAAGATCGCACTCTCGGTGTGCGTCGAAGTTATCATTTAGATCTGAGCGGGATTGTGGTTAATAAAAACATTGCCGATACAGTTAAGATATCTGGGGTAGAAGATTTTATTCTTACAATAACTGGTGTAGTTGATGGCGGTTACGAAGACTGCATTGACATCAACAACAACGCTAAGCGAGTAACGATTGATGTTATTGATGGGTTGCAAGGTAATGGTCGTTACTGTATTACATGCAAAGGTAATTCAGACGACATTACCATTACTGGTGTAGTTCTTAAACATGCAGATTACGTAGACGTTGCTTTGGGTGAACACAGCGACCAATCTATAGAACGCTCTGATCGGATTAAGCTGTTTATAAGCAGTGCTGACGGACAACCTGTAACTTGGTGGCGTTTTAACGCCATGACACCAGAACTTCACCGTGGACCTTGGAAATGCATACTTAAGGTTCCTGGGTTCTTTCGTTCCGCCTTTGTCCAATTAGTTCGCTTTGGAAAGTGGATAGGATTACCGATTTGAAATGCCTAAATTTGATAATAATGGTCGTCCTTTTCGCGCACTTGATTCTGTTAAGTCAGAAGTTGAAGTCGTAGAAATTGTCGATGAGGGAGAATTTACAGTTGCAGGTATTAGCGGAGTTCCTGGAGCGGGAGGTGGTTCTCCCACTGGACCTGCTGGTGGTGATCTGACTGGAAGCACCTACCCTAACCCTACTTTAGCTGCAACTGCGGTCTCTGCGGCTTCTTATGGCAGCGCAACGCAAGTAGGCAATTTTACTGTAGATGCTAAAGGACGGTTAACAGCTGCGAGCAACATTACAGTTACGCCCGCTTTTTCAAACGTCACTAGCACGCCAACAACTCTTAGCGGATACGGTATTACTGATGGAGTAAATACGTCTGCATTGGGTGCCGCAAGCGGAGTGGCGACTCTTGACAGCGGATCTAAGCTAACTAGCTCACAGATACCTGACATTGCAGTTACCGAGTATTTAGGCGATTCGGCAAACCAAACTGCGATGCTCGCGCTGACTGGGCAACAGGGCGACTGGACGACTCGCACTGACCTCGGGACCGTTTGGATCATAACCGGGACGGACCCAAGCGTGATTGGCGGGTGGACTCAACTCAGCTACCCGACCGCTCCAGTGACGAGCGTAGCATCAAAAACTGGTGCCGTCACTCTTGTGCCAACAGACGTTGGACTAGGTAACGTAACGAACGATGCACAGCTTAAAATTGCGAGTAATCTCTCTGACCTTGGTAATGCACCCACTGCTCGCAGCAATCTGGGCCTTGGAAACTCTGCAATACTTAACGTAGGAACAGTTGCGGGAACAGTTGCAGCTGGTAATGCAACTGCCGGGGGGGATCTAGCTGGCGTTTACCCCAATCCAACGGTGATAGATGACAGTCACACTCACGGACGTGTGGTAGATCTTGGTCAGTATTTGACTAGAAATGGGGTATATGACAATTGGATAGACTTTTACTACATGGAGGATGCGTTGCAGCCTTATGGTGGCATTTCGGGAGTGATTACAATTGAAGGCGGCTCAGGCTGGAGTGGCACAATGTCTGTGGCATTTACTGGTGGTTCGGGCACTGGAGCGGCAGCTGTAGCGGTTGTTGGAAATTCAGCTTCGGGAGGCCATGTAGCATTTGTAACGGTGACAAATCCGGGTAGTGGCTACCGTATTGTGTCGAGACAGGTGACCTTAAACGGCACTGTGTCAGGCAGTCGGGACATCGAATTTTCCTCGTTTTACACTAACATGCCGCATCAGATTACGGTAGGCATGAGTGTGACACATCCTAGTTTTCCTGCTGGGACATTGATAAGCTCTGTTACTGCCACGCCCGGTAATCTTTCAGTTAAGACGGATACCGATGCAACAAGCACTTCGAGCTACGGGTGGATTTATTTTGGCATTCCCACAATAACGGTGAGCAGCTCAGGTAGCGGGTCGGGATGGGTAGGCAAAGCAGTGGTCGGAGACAACATTGTAGCTCGATGGCCTGCTGGTCTCTATGCTAGTTCAGCATGCCAATTTAACAACTTACACAATGTAAAATTTGAAGCTGATGGGGTGGTGTTGCTAGCCACAAACGGTGACGCAGCAATAGCTAAAAACAGTAACGGGATAAGTATAGGCAAAGAGTGCATAAACGTAGTGATTGAGGGATTACAGGTGCAAAGTAAAGCCGCTGCGATTATTGATCCACCATCTAGCCGTGGGGCTGGTATGGGGTTTAAGCTTAAGGGCTACAATATCACACTATTAAATACAAAAACACAAAACATTCCAAATTGGGGGGTTGAAATATCCGCATCCGCAGACGAGCAGACATGGATGCAAGGGTATAAGATTATTGGTCACTCTTGTCAGGGCACAGGTGGAGACGGGGTTCACGTAGGAGTGGGTGTTCGTGATGTGGTAATTACTAATTTAACGGTGGTGAA
>TARA_R110002167_G_scaffold64548_8_pt1 | contig 28271 bp, 21 predicted proteins | sample TARA_R110002167 | Tara Oceans TARA_R110002167 (sample SAMEA4398238) | marine metagenome | biome: Polar Biome; feature: [MES] marine water layer (ENVO:01000295) within the mesopelagic zone...; material: water (ENVO:00002006), including particulate matter (ENVO:01000060) such as......
GCAGGGTAAAACAGCAGTGCTAACTGGCCGTTATCGAGCCAAATGATAGCCATTCTCATTACTATCTATTTAGTTTACCATCACCTCCACCGGATCAAACCTATGTTCTGAGGGACCATCATGAACAAGCAGAAGCTTTCATTGGCCGTGACGGCCGTTATGTTACTGAGCACCACCGCCATCGCCGGCCCAAGGGTCGAGGTGATCGATAAGCGCTTCATGCCCGCCGCTGCGATGCTGGCGTATACCGAGTTCGAACTCTCCGGTGAGCCTCTGGCCGAAAGTCTGGGGCTGAATCTGGACGTTCTCGATCCGAATCAGATCAACCAGCCGAGCGCGTTTGACTACGCCGCCGGGATCGAGAGCTACGAATATTCTGAAGAGGCGATGTATGCGCTCAACTACCAGTCTAAAGCCGGTCCCCATCTGGTTAATGGCCCACAAAATGCCAAGCGCGGCGGCGATATGCAGTCGCTCGGCAAGCGCTTTATCGAACTGGCGGGCTCGGTCGGCTACCCTGCCGCAGAGATTCCGCTGAACCTTTATCCGATCTCGCTACCCTACCAGACGGCGCTGCCCGAGTTCGCAGGCCCCGTCGATACCCGTATCGTTAATGGCGATGCGCTCGACCACCTGGATGCCAACGGCAAGAGCCGCAGTCTCAACACGCAAGTACCCGCCTACTCCCGCGACTACGCCACCCTGGGCTGGACCGATAGTCAGACCGAGAAGGTGATCAACCCGGCTGCTGTCGGCGGCATCTTGCTCAAAGAGGTGATGTGGTCACAGGATTTCCTCGGCGGCATGCACCGTGTCGAGGGCGATGCAGAGGTCGAGGCGCAGTCTCCCACGCAGGATCAGGACGGCGTTCATGCATTGGGGGTTTCCGCCGTTGACGGTATGAATGGGGTTATCCTGACCGAGCTGTCGATTGATAAGCTGCTGATGCTGCAACAGCTGCTGGGCTACGACGGCAAGCAGCTCGGTCGCGTCATCAATCCCGACTATGATCCCGCCAAGGGTGCCGTCTGGTTCCCGCATCAGGTGGCGGTTACCGAGGGCAACCAAAACGGCGTCCATTCGATTGCCCGCCTGAAAGTGATCGATGGCCGTTCCAGCCTGCGTGACAACTGGCTGATGCTGTGGCCGGTCAGCGAATATTTCGCTTACTCCGATCAGCGCCAAGCCAACAGCCAGCAAAATCCGGCCTTTAGCGCGGTATTTGATGGCGCGCCCTTTGCCTCTGCACCCAGGGCCAACGTCGATGCCGACGCAGGCAACGATGTGCAAGCCGATGACGCTTTCTCCCTGGCCTCCAACCTGTCGGCCATGCTGTTCAAGAACCTTGACGCGCTGCACTTCAATGCCCAAGCCGGCACCCTGGTCGATAGCTATAATGGCCAGAAAGGCGATCATGTCACCACCTTCGATGCCGCCTACAGCCTGGTAGCGCTGTCTATTTTCCAGCGGTCGCAAGACGCGCTGCCGGTGGGTTACGCGTCTGCCGAAGGCGGCGGCATCAATCTCCAGTCGCCCCAGGGTAAGCGCTCTCTGGCGATGATGCGTGCTCAGGCGGACTTTATCCTGACCCGGCTGATTGGCGACAACGGCCTGGCCTATGACGGCACGACTCTCAAGGCCAACGCAGAGACAGAGGCAGATGCGGGCCAATCGTTGGATGCTCAGTTTGCCGCCATTCGTGGCCTGACCGCCGTCTTCCTCGCCACCGAGGATGCCCGGTATCGCAACGCCGCCCGGCAGCTGTACCTGGCCGTCGACAGCCAGCTGTTCGACCCGGCGATCAATACCTGGGCGCAAGTTCCGGGGGTGGCCACCGAGCAGACCCCCTGGACAGCAGCGGCGATCTCCGGCGGTCTGCGTGCCGCCATGACGCACCTGAAGAACGCCGAAGGCGAACGCGATGAAGCACTGGAGCTGGCAACCCTGGCGGACCGTTATGTCGGCTGGTTCAAGGGCGTGATCAACGGCTCGAGCACCGATCAGGGTATGCAACTGGCTGAGTGGTTGGGTGATTCTGGCGAGCAGAGCGTGGCAGGCGAAGGCTTCGATCTGGATGCCGACAACGTCGCTCAGGTGATTGGCGCAGGTGGCCCGCATGGCACCGCGATGGTGCTGGCGGCCAAGGTCAGAGTCAGCGCCCAATAGCCGGGCCTGAAACCAACCCATGCAAGCACCGCGTATTCCAAGCCGGTGTTTGCTCGTGGCTGATCCCATCAGGGATCGGCCGTACTCTTTAGTGGCAATGCGTTTTAGGGGCAATACGTTTTAGGGGCAATACGTTTGCGACACACCAAGGGCACACAGCAGCCCTCCAGCAGCGAACTTGATGTAGGTCTAAAAACCCTACTTTTAGATTGTAAAATCCTGGACACCACAGGGCTAAAAGATAATCATTAGCATTCTTATTCAGCGACCGGTCACGATGCTAGCCATGCAACCCAATGCAACCCACGCGCAGGTTCTGCAACGTTACTGGGGCCACCTGGTTTATCACCATCGCTTGGCCGAAGTCGCGCTGTACTTGCTATTTCTGACCGGCTTGCCGCTGTGGAACCTCTTTACGCTGCCCTGGCAAGGCACCCGGACGTTGCTGTTCGCCCATGTCATCGCCGGGCTGCTGCTGTTCCCGCTCGGCGTTATCCCTTTCTGGCTGAGCCACCGTCGCCTGCTGCAAGACTGCGCTAAGCCCAGACTCAGGAAAACCGGCCAGGGGATCGAGTGGCTGATGATCCTGAGCGCGCTTAGCGGTGTTTATCTGCTGCTGCTCGGCAACCCCGGCCAATGGCTGGGGATTTTTAACCACTACGTCCACCTGATCACGGCGATCCCGTTTGCGATACTCCTGCTGATCCATGCCTGGCGCTGGTCGGTTCTCCAGGTTCTTTTTAAACCTCTGCTCAAGCCGCTGAGCCGCCTCCGGAAACACATCCGATGAATCCTTTGTTTCTTGCTCTGCTGTTGCTGCTGAGCCTGCCCGTCAGCACCCAGGCGACTCAGTCGAGTAGTTCTATCCTGATCTCCAAGGATGGCCATCACCTCTACACCGCCAACTTCGACGGTGGCAGTCTGACCCGCACCCTGCTCGACGCCGGTCAGCAACCCTCGACGCAGCCCTCGATGCAACCAACGCCGCAGCGCCAGCAAGAAGTCTCTCTGGGACGCGATCTGCGCCGAATCGCGTTCAATGAAGAGGGTTCTCTGCTGGCAGTCACCTCCTATCTCGATCAAGAGTTGCTGCTGCTCGACCCTCAAACTCTGGCCGTACGCCATCGCGTTGCTACCGGGAGCCGTCCTTTTGCGGTGGTTTACGATCCGCTCAATCGCTGGTTCTGGGTCAGCGAGTTTGAAGGCGGTCGTTTGCTTGCGGTCGACCCTGAGGGCGTTATCCAGCAGACGCTAGCGACCGCCGATACACCCCGGGGACTGGCGATCACCGCCGACAACCGCTTACTGGTCAGCCACGCGATGACCGGTCAGCTGTCGATCTATGACCTGACGACTATAGCTCCCGGCAGCGAACCCGAATTGCTGCGGCGGATCGACTTGGCGGTTTCTCAGGTAGACGACCAGTTTGTCTCCCAGGGGTTGCCCCGCCTGCTCGATGATATCGCCATCAGCCCCGATGGCCATGAGGCCTGGTTGCCGCACCTGCTATGGAACTTCGACCATCCGTTTCAGTTCCAGTCCACGATCTTTCCGGCGGTGTCGGTCATCGACCTGACCCCCGGTAACGAACACGAGCTGATCGACCTGCGCAAAGAGCTGTTTCGCCAGATCAATATCCTCGACAACGCCAACCGGCAGCGGATCGTCAGCAACCCCGCCGACGCCGAGTTTTCCGCAGACGGGAAGAAGCTCTACATCACCCTGGCCGGTAGTGAGGACCTGATGGTGGTGGACCTGTCACGCCGCAGTAAAACCAACAACAGCCGCAGTCAACGGCGCCAGGGTAAACAATCGCAGGGGGGCGCTCAGGTCACTCAGATTCTGCGCCACCTACCAGGCGACAATCCACGCGGCCTGGTCGTTCAGGATGAGCTGCTCTATGTGCAGAATGCCATGAGTCAGGACATCAGCCGCCTGACACGCGGCGGATCCTCGAGTTTCGCCCGGGTCAGACTCGATAGCCACCCGCTGTTCAAGACCGTTGCCCAGGATCCGTTAGACGCCCAGACCCGCAATGGCACCCGGCTGTTCCACAGCGCCAACACCAGCGACTCGCCGCAGTTTCCGATGGCCGGAGATTTCTGGATGAGCTGCAGCAGCTGCCATCTCGATGGCTTCAACTTCAGTAACCGCTTTTTGGTCGAAGGCCACTTTCAGGATAAGAAGGTTAACGCGGTACCCGGTCATGCCAAGCTCAAATCCTTTCTGGCCACCGATACCCGTGCCGATCTGATCCGCATTATTCAGGATACGCAGGGCGGCATGGGCCATGACGACCGTGATGCGGCGATCGCGATCGACCCCGACGCCGATCCGGCCCAGCTGCCGGATCAGGCCAAGGCGATGACCGCTCAGCTGCAACGCTTTATCACCCGGCCGCAAAACCTGCCCTATCTGTCGACCTGGCTGAGGGTCAAGTCGGAGGACCCTGCTAACACGCAGGTACAGCCCAGCGAATGGACCAGTTCGGTCGCCTGCAGCCGCTGTCACAGCGATCTGTACAACCAGTGGGTCGACTCCAACCATCGACTGATGGGCGAATCCAACCCCTATTATCGGGCGATGGAGGATGTTGCGGCCGCCGCCGAAGGTGAGCCTATAAGGCGCTGGTGCCTGGGCTGTCACTCGCCACAACGGCTGACCTCGGGTTTGGCGTCCCTGGGCAGCGACAACCATATGTTCGAGCAGGGCGGCACCTCGATCGAGCAGGCCTACGAAACTGGCGAAGTCGATCTGGACGAAGGCACCGGCTGTCTGTTCTGTCACCGTATTACCCGGATGGAAGACGCGGGCGGTAACGCCCCATACACCATCGATCTGGCGTCCCGCGAGCGCTACCTGTTGGAAGAGAACCCTATCGCCGCAGCCCGCTGGCTGGGCGATAAACAGATCAACGCCGCACCCCAGGTGCATGCCGAGTCGTACCAGCAACCCTTCTACAAAGATGAGAAATACTGCAAGGGCTGCCACAACGAATTCGCTCCCGGATCCGGTGCGTTGATTGTCGATACCTGGGGTGAGTGGTCCCGGTCATCGTTCAACGCGCCCGAGGACCCGCAACAGCACCGCGGCTGCATCGACTGCCATCTGGTCGGCGATATCAGCAAGATTGGTCAACCCCAGCCGGGACTTGCGACCGATGGCGGTGCACTACAGGACAACCTGGTGACGCACCAGTTTACCGGTGCCAACCACCACCTGGTCGGTCTGCGTAACTCCGAGCAAGAGCAGATGAGTATTGCGTTGCTGAAAACGGCCGCCGAGGTCGAACAGCGCCTGGTGACGGGTAGCCTGGAGGTGGAAGTTCACAACCGGGGTGCCGGTCATGCCCTGCCAACGGGTGTAGCCGATTTCCGCCAACTCTGGCTCGAGGTCAGGGTCACCGACGACGACGGCAACCTGCTTTACAGTAGCGGGGTGGCCAATGACGAGGGCCGTCTTCCCGACGATAGTCGACTGTTCCAAAAGGTGTTCGGCGACGCCGACGGCAAGCCGGTCGGGCTGCTGTTCTGGCGCTATGAAAAAATGCTCAGCGACACCCGGATCGCCGCCGATAGCTCGCGTGTCGAACGCTTCGAGCTACCGCCCCATATACGCCAACCCTTCAACATCGACACCCGGTTACTGTTTCGGATCTATCCCCAGGCGGTCACCGATATCGTGCGGGAGCAGGTACCCGAGCTACCCGAGCCCCCGATTATCGAGTTGCAAAAACTACACAGCCGTATCGATTAATGCATCTAGCAGCCTGTCGGACTTAATCGAATAGAGCCCTTGTCCCTGTCCTGATTCAACGAATGCCGTGGATGTAGCAGATACCATGATAGGCAACAAATATGCCTGGATGGCCGGTCTGCCGGGGCTGATGCCGAGTCGCTATCCCAGCATGTCCCATTGAATCTAGAAGTGCGAAGCGCACCGTGTTGAACTTCGTTTGAGGTACCCGCTGAGGGGTTCTGCGACGCACTCGGCTCACTTGGTTAAGAGCGCGGACCTGCCATTATTGAAATACCTCATCAGGAGCCATGGAACACGAAGGAGCGCATCGATAACGAACCTAGGCTGATCCCCTCAGTCGTGAAATAGAGTTCGTCTTTTGCTCTAGAAGCACCCGCTATGGTGAGCGCAGGAATGTAGTGCTCCAGGGTGGGGTGCGCCAAACGCATCAGATCTCCAGTCTTTTTCTTACCTCCTAGAACGCTGCTCCGTTGATCGCTTAGAGCATTGAAATCACGCCCTATCAGTCGCTCGGCAACTTGCTGGTCGAACTCCAGAGCCCAATCGTGTGGCTTATCATCAAACCGAAGCGCGCTGAGGTTGTGGACCAGGTTACCAGAGCCCAGGATTAGCACGCCGCGATCACGCAACGATGACAATGTCTTGCCGAGATCCAGATGCCAACGCAACGGTTTCGACAGGTCAACCGACAGTTGGAACACCGGCACGTCGGCCGCAGGATATAGAAATTTAAGCAGTGTCCAGGCACCATGATCCAACCCCCAGCTGTTGTCCCCCTGCACCCGATGCTCTGCAAGCAGGGTTACCACTTCTGCCGCCAGCTCGGGATCTCCTTGTGCGGGATATTGTTGGGCGTACAAGGCGTCGGGGAAGCCATAGAAGTCATGGATGATACGCGGCCTCGGAGACACATCGACCAGCGTGGTCCCTCGGGTCATCCAGTGTGCCGAAACAACCAGAATCGCCTGGGGCCTTGGCAGGATCCGACCAAGCTCGGTCCAGCTACGACTGAAGGCGGTATCCTCGATGGCATTCATCGGACTGCCATGGCCGAGAAAGACCAGCGGCATCCGCGTAGAAGTTTTAAGGTTCGCTTGCAAACGCTGAAGCGATAGCTCAACACCCATAATATATGTCTCTATTTATTGCGGTTGTCATCCGGATCAAGCTGTAAGTATCCAGATGCCGCTTCTGACGCTCACCGAGTGGACAACTCGCCTCCAGCCATAGACTGTAATTATCCGGGTCTAGATCCTAAATGGGGCATCAACGGGCCCGTTTAAGGCTGTTCTGGTTGAAATCATTTTCACTCAAACCGACACCGAATTGATAGCCGCTATAGATCAGGGTGGTGCTCTTGCCGGTTTGGTGATTGGTAGCCTGCGGCCCAGCCGGTAAAGCTGACCTGTTGTTTGCTCGTATGGGCGGGTAAAACCAGGCCGCCTTCGGCAATCCCCTCGTCAAGTTGGAATTGGATGATGGCAACTGAATCGGTAGCCATCTGCCGCTATTTTGAGGTGACCCAGCCAGAACTGGCTCTCTTCGGTTGAGAGGCGTTGCAATCAGCACAAGTGGAGATGTGGCAGCGTCGCGCCGAACAGAATGTGCTCTACCCCGTGGCTTTCTTCTTTCGCCATACCACCGGTTTTTTTGCTGATCGGGAGAATATTATCAAACCTTGGGGAGAGGAAAAGCTAAGCCGGGCACAGGCAGGATTCGATCTGCTGGAAAACCGTTTGGCCGAGAGTGAATATCTCCCAGGAAGTGACGTCAGTATTGCTGATATCACCGCGCTCTGCAGCCTCGATTTTGCAACCTTTGTAGGCCTGAATTTAACGTCCACGGTAAAACGCCTATCAAAGTACTTTTTGTAGTTGCTGGATAAATTCTGGTGCAGCCAGTTCGCCCTGGACTCTGGCACTGACTAACTCAGCACCGCTAGGCTGGTAAAACAGCAGACTCGGTGGGCCAAACAACCCATGTTGCTGCAGGAAGCCGGTTTGTTCATCGGTATTGTTGGTAATATCCAGCTGTAAGAAAGTCACCTGCCTGGCGAGGGATTTAACCGCAGTCTGGTTAAAAACCTCTTTCTCCATCTGCTTACAGCTGGCGCACCAATCGGCATAGAGATCAACGACAACCGGCATCTGCTCTAAACGGGCCTGTTGCAGCGCGCCCTCAAGTGCTGCTACCGAGCTGTACCGTGCAAATAATGGCTGCTCGGCTACTGAAGAAGATGATCCTGGCGCTGAAACAAACGCCAAGGGACGCAAGGGATCTTCTTGACCCGCCAACCCCGCCAGCAACAAACTGATGCCATAGACCAACAGGGCGACAGAGAGTCCGCGTCGGGTCTTACCCCAGCTAGACAGACTCTCGAGCTGGCCAAAACCGCCCAGATGGATCGCGTAGACAATCGCCAACAGTGCCCAGAGAAGCAGGCTCACCGGCCCTGGCAGTAAACGGGAAAGCAAACTGATAGCGACCCCCAGCATCAGTACCCCAAAGAAGGCTTTCACCTCCAGCATCCAACCGCCCGCTTTGGGCAGCAACTTGCCACCGCCCGCGCCGACCAGAATAAGCGGTAACCCCATGCCCATGCTGAGTGCAAACAGTGATGCGCCGCCCATCAGGGCATCGCCGGTGGTGCTGATATACACCAGTGCACCGGCAAGGGGTGCTGAAACACAGGGCGAAACCACCAGCGCAGAGACCAGCCCCATAAGCGCAACCCCGACATACTGACCGCCTTTGCTTTCTCTGCCCATACGATCGAGTCGATCGCGCACCGCAGCAGGCAGTTGCAGCTCATAAAAACCAAACATCGACAGTGCCAGCAGGGTAAAAAGTCCAGCGAACATCATCAGAGCCAGCGGCGTTTGCAGCGCCGCTTGCAGATTCATATGGGCACCAAAAAAGCCCACTAGAACACCCGCAAGGGTATAGGTAACAGACATCCCCAAAACATAAGCGACCGACAGTCCAATCCCTTTACGAAGCGTGATTTGCGCGCCCTGCCCTGCGATTATGCCCGCAAGTATAGGCACCATCGGCAGGACACAGGGGGTAAAGGTCAATCCGAGCCCCAGTAGCAAAAAGGTCAGCAGCACCCAGTAACCGTCGGCGTTTGTCAGTATCCGAGTAATGGCCCCGGCGTCCTGGGAAATATCTTGCTGATCGATAACGGCGGCTGTGCTGGCGCTTTGACCCATCACCAAAGCCGTGGATTGAAACGACGTTTTAATCTTTGATGCATTGCTGGACGGGATTATGGCTTGAGGCGTAGCTGCTGTTGAAAGACGCGGATTAAGTGTAATCGTTCTACGCTTTGGCGGGTAACACAGGCCCTCTTCTGCGCAGCCCTGATAGCTGATAATCAGGCGGTTATCTTCCAGCACGGGTTGCTGCAGTGCTAGGTCTAACTGATTATGAAAAACCTGAACCAGACCGAAATTAGGATCGTCTTTCTCCTCTGGCCGGCTGTTGGTTTCAAAGCCAATGGCCGTTTTTTTCGTGTCGCTGAGCTTAAGTCTTTTCTGGTAGAGGTAGTAGCCTGGGGCGATCTGCCAATGCAGACGCAGCTCTTCTCCCTGCTGCTGATAACTAAACTGAAATGCCTGATCGGGGGATAGGTAGCCACCGTTCGCCGCAGTGTCTGCCGCTGACGGTTGTTGAGCGCCAGCCTCCAGGGCCCAGAGCGAACTACTTAGAAGTTGCAGTACGGCTAGGCTGATTATCGAAACCAATCTGGGTGGCATTCAGTATTTCCTCAACGAGCGTAAATGGCTGGTCAGGATTGTCTGTGAAGTATCTTAAGCCTTTCTTAACAGTTGCCAGACAGGCTCAGAAAATTGCGATCCATTTACCGATCCATCCAGCTATCCATCCGCGGAACCAGCTGAACCGCGGGTAAAGCTGCTTTTCTTAAGGTTGTTAATAAAGTCTTAAGATTTCTACCCGATGATGGTCTGCAACTGCTGAAATCCGCATTAAGTGTTAAGTGTTGTTAGCGTCTCGGTAGCGTGATCTGTCGTAGTTCTGTACTGATTCAGGGAGCAGTTATAGATAGTCAACACCGAGAGTATTCTTCAGTTATTCAAGATGATACAAAGGAATCTTCAGGTTGAAACCTTCATTTAATTTTTTAGCCATTCTCACCACTACTCTGCTTTTAGCGACGCCGGGGACGGTCTTGGCTGCCGGGCTAACGCCCGCCAAGGACGCTCAGCCGGTTCCTCTGGCAGAGGTACAACTGGTGGGGATAGACGGCACTAAAAGCGCACTGACTAACTATAAAGGCAAGGTGGTGCTGGTCGATTTCTGGGCATCCTGGTGTGGTCCCTGCCGTGAATCTTTTCCCTGGATGAATAGCATCCAGCAGCAGTACCAATCTCAAGGGCTGGAAGTGATCGCAATAAACCTGGATGAAGAGCCTGAGCTGGCCCATGCATTTTTACAACAGGTTCCAGCCCAGTTTCGGGTATTGCTCGATACCGAGGCACAGTTACCGGATGCCTTTGGTCTGATCGGTATGCCATCAAGTTACCTGATTGATCGTAGCGGTCTGATTCGTGCGCAGCATATCGGCTTTCATGCCAGCCAAGTTGCCGATTATGAGCAGAGTATTAAGACGCTATTGGCTGAGTAACTTATGCCCGAGTAATTTTTTTAACGCGTAAAAAGGACGTTAATTTATGAAACTAGCAGTCACTGGAGCCCTACTGGCATCGTTGCTGGGCGGTTGCGCAGATCTAGGGGTCAAACCCTGGCAGCGAGATATTCTGGCCCAGCCAGAGATGCAACTGATCAGTGATCCGGTCGAAGCAGGATTGGATGATCATATCTATTTCAGTAAAGAGGCCAGCAGTGGCGGCCGTGGATTTGGAGGTGGCGGCTGTGGCTGTAACTAAACCTGAAAACGCTAAAGATTTCTCAGTAAGCCAATCGCGCCAGCACAATTCTCTACAAAAGAGCTCTCTACAAAAGAGCTCTCTACAAAAGAGCTCCCTACAAAAGAACGCCCTGCAACAAAATGCCCATCAAAAGAGCAGCCTGCAAACCAACCCAAATCTCAAAGGTCTGCTCGCCTCGGCAGGTTGCGCCCTGTTGGCTGGATTGCCCAATCATGTCCAGGCTGCAGAACTTAGCGACTGGGATTTTGATGTGGCAACCCTGGTCTATGTTGAAAGTGATAGTCGGGTTAACGCACTGGAGCCTGTTATCAGCGCCACCCGAAATTTCGACAGCGAGACCAAGTTGAATCTCAAGCTGGTGGTGGATGCGTTGACCGGCGCGTCCCCTAATGGGGCAACCCCTTCGGATCAGCCACAAACCTTTGCCCGGCCCTCCGGCACTGGTGAGTTTATCACCGAGGCGGGTGACCAACCGCTGGATGATACTTTCCGCGACACCCGGGTTGCGATGTCAGCCACCTACTCCGCGCCGATAAATCGAGACTGGGCTTACAGCGCCGGCGGTTATCTATCCAAGGAATATGACTATCTCTCACTCGGCGTAAACGGTTCTCTTTCTCGCTATCTGAACCAGAAAAACACCACCCTGACGATCGGCGGTAACTTTTCGCTAGACAGCCTCAATCCTGAAGGCAATGTGCCTATAGGTCTGAGCAGTGTCGCTGTCCCAGGCACCCCGAGTTTTGATGCCGATTTTGCTAGCAGCCGTGGGACTGACTCTGAGGATAAAACGATTGCGGACCTGCTGCTGGGTGTTACCCAGGTTATCAACCGCCGGACCCTGATGCAGTTCAACTACTCGATCAGCACCAGCGACGGCTACCTGACTGATCCGTTTAAAATCGTCTCAGTCATCGATGATGCCGCCGGGATCAATTTTGGTGGTAACTTCCAGCAGGCGGGTCACAACCTCTACCTATATGAAATGCGTCCCGATAGTCGGGTCAAACAATCCCTGTATTGGCAAACCAAATATCAGCGGGAAAACAGCGATATCGTCGATGTCAGCTACCGCTTTATGTTTGATGACTGGGGTATCAACTCGCACACCCTGGATCTGAAATACCGCTGGCAGCTGGGACAACATTACCTAGAACCGCAGCTGCGCTGGTACAGCCAATCCGCCGCTGATTTTTATCAGCCCTACCTCACCGCTAGCAGCTATTCAGCGGTTCAAGAGGTCAGTGCCGATTACCGGCTTGGGGATCTGGATACCTATACTCTGGGCTTGAAATACGGCTACAGACTTGCAAGCGGTAATGAGGCTTACGCACGTGGCGCGCTTTATCAGCAGAAAAGCACCGGCAACGATGGCTTCGGTAAACTGGCCAGCCAAGACCTCTACCCCGATACCACTGCGGTGATGTTTACCGCTGGATACAGGTTTTAGCCTATGGATCGCTGAATTAGGGTACCGAGTAACGACAGCTGAGAGGATAGACGTTATCCTCTCAGCTGATTGCTAATCTCATCCACGGGATAACATGCAGAAGAAATTACTCCTAATCGATGGGTCCGATAATCCAGCCAAGCACCCTGCTGCTGAATTTAGTCGCAGTGGCGATTTTTTTCTGCTCCGATTTGAGGCGATGGCCAGCCCCTGTGAGCTGCTGATCGACCTGCCTCTTTCTGAACAACCGCTAGCCGAACAACTGGCGTTACAAGCCGTTATCGAGACCTGGCGAATTGAACATAAATACAGCCGCTACTGCGCCGGAAATTGGCATCAGCAACTGCACCAACGCTCTGACCAATGGCAAGATCTGGACGATGAAAGTGCCCGCCTAATCGCCTTCGCTGACCAGGCTTGGCAACTCTCCAACGGCCTGTTTGATATCACCTCCGGAATTTTACGTAAGGTCTGGCGTTTCGATGGTAGCGATCGACTGCCCGATGCTGCCAGCGTCGAAGCGCTGCTGCCACAGATCGGCTGGGAAAAAGTGCGCTGGCAACCTGCAACGACAGATAAGAATGGCACGACTCAGAGCGCCCGCATTTACCTACCCGCGGGGATGGAACTGGATTTTGGCGGTATCGGCAAGGAGTATGCCGTTGATCGGGTACTCGGACTCTCAGTCGCCCTGTTGCAGCAATCACCCCTCAACCCGCCCTATGCGTTACTGGTCAACTTTGGCGGAGATATCGCCTGCAGTGGCCCCAGAGCTCAAAATCAACCCTGGCGCGTCGCGATTGAAGCCCCCGATCGTCAACATAAAACTGCAGCCATGCTCAGTCTTGCCAAAGGCGCATTAGCGACCTCGGGCGATAGCCAACGGTTTTTGTTAAAGGAGGGCAAAAGATACAGCCATCTCCTCAATCCTCACACCGGCTGGCCCATCGCTAATGCTGCACGTTCGATCACCGTTGCCGCACCCAGCTGCAGCCAGAGCGGCCTAATCGCCAGTCTAGCGTTATTGCAGGGCGCCGAAGCCGAAGCGTTTTTACAGCAAGCCGGATTGAAATACTGGCTGGTCGAGTGAGACCGGTGTTTCGAAAGAGACAGTCTGCTAGAGCCCCCACTTACGGCAAACGGATGACTAGTCCAAGGTCAGCAGCCGTTTACACTAGCGCATATCCGCAATTTTTCCTTTGGAAAACCAGGCGTAAAGCACGGGCAACACGAACAGTGTCAAGAGGGTTGCGGTCACCAAACCGCCGACGATGACCGTCGCCAGCGGGCGCTGAATCTCCGAGCCTACGCCCGTTGCCAGGATCATCGGCATCAGCCCCAAAGCGGCAACAATCGCTGTCATCAGTACGGGACGCAGTCTTGATACGGCACCTTCAAACACGGCCTTGTCAATAGGATCTCCCCCTTCGATACGCAAATTGATCGCTTCCACCATCACCACCCCATTGAGTACGGCCACCCCAAACAGGGTAATAAACCCTATGGAGCTGGGTACCGACAAATACTGCCCGGTAATAAACAGGGCGACGATACCCCCGATCATCGCCAGCGGCAGGTTAACGAGAATTAACGCCGCTTGTCCGACCGAGTGGAAGGCAAAATAGAGTAACAGGGCAATCATACCAATGGACAGTGGCACCACGATCATCAGCCGCTGTTGCGCCCTCTGCTGGTTTTCGTACTGACCGCCAATATCCACGGAATAGCCCGGCGGCAGATCCACCTGATCGCTGATCGCTTGACGAATATCGGCGACCACGCTGCCCATATCACGTCCCTGCACATTCGCCTGGATCACCACGCGCCGCTGCACGTCATCGCGACGCACCTGTGGCGGGCCCGATTCGATAGTGATCTCTGCGACATCGCCCAGGCGAACCAAAGCCCCCGTCGGCGACTGCAAGCGCAGCTCGGCAATACTCTGTCGATCTTCACGGAAGGATTTGGCCAGGCGCACATAGATATCGTAGCGTTCATTGCCGTTGATGACCTGGCCGGCTTCGCGTCCTCCTAAGCCATCACGCACCACGGCCATCACATCGCCCACAGACAGCCCATAGCGTGATAATTGACGTCTATCCGGCTTAACCACCAGTTGCGATTCACCCGCAACCTGCTCCATAGCAACATCGCGTGCGCCTTCTACGCCTTTAACGACCTGTTCGATGGCCTGACCCTGTGCTGCCAATACATCAAGATCAGGACCAAACAGCTTGATCGCCAACTGCGCCTTGACCCCGGACAACAGTTCATCGACCCGCGTCGCTATCGGTTGCGAAAAGTTGAGCAGCAAGCCGGGGAACTGTTCAAGTTTTTCTTCCATCAGTCCTTGCAGCGCCAAGCGGTTACTGGCACTGGTCCATTCACTGACGGGTTTCAGGCCGATGTAAACCTCGATGTTGTTGACCGGTTCCGGATCGCCACCGATCTCTGCCCGGCCGACCCGGCTTAGCGCGTAGGTCACTTCAGGAAACTCCAGCAGCATGGCTTCCAGTTTGGGGGCGACATCGAGCGCCGTTTCCAGGCTGGACGAAGGCGCCAGGGTAGCACGCAGATTGATGGTGCCCTCCTCCAGTTCAGGTACAAATTCGGTGCCCAGGCGGGGAACCAGCAACAGGGCCGCCAGCAACAATAGGGTTGCACCACCGAGGACCCAGGGTTTAAGTTTCATGGCGTGGCCCAAAACCAGCCGGTAGCCTTTTTCCAGAACGGTGACTAGCGGGCTTGGCCTGGCTTTAACGCCATGCTGGAAGAAGTAACTGGCCAGCGCAGGAACAACGATTAGCGATACCGCCAGCGATGCCGCCATGGCGATCATAATGCTGACGGCCATCGGCTGAAACAACTTGCCTTCGACCCCTTCGAGGCTGAACAGGGGGGCGAACACGACCATGATGATGGTGACTGCGAAAAACACCGGTTTAGCTACCTCGCGGGATGCTATCTGGATTCGCAGACCGACGTTGGCGTCCTGCGCCACGTCATAGGGATCTTTATCATCCGGCGGCAGCAGTTCGGCATGTTGAGCGTCATGTCGGCGATCAGGCTGGCTCAGGTGTTTGAAAATATTTTCCATCATCACCACCGCGCCATCGACCATCATGCCGATAGCCACTGCCAAGCCGCCGAGAGACATCAGGTTGGCCGACAAGCCGTTGTAGGCCATGACGGCCAGAGCCATGCCCACCGAGAGGGGAATGGAGATCAGCACCAAGACCACCGCGCGCACATTGAACAGGAACAGTGCCAGTACGATCACAATGAAGACAAAGGCTTCAATCAACGCCTTGACCACCGTATTAACCGCCTGTTCGATCAAGTCCGCCTGATCGTAGATCGATTCAAACCGCACGCCTTTCGGCAGTGCCTGCTGGATAAGCGCAATGCGCTCGTTGATACCATCGATGGTGACCTTGGTATTGGCGCCCATGCGCTTTAACACGATGCCGCTAACCACTTCCCCCAGGAATTCCACCCCGCCATCCTCGGTACGACGGGTCATGGTCACAGCCCCTTGGCGGATTTCGCTGCCAAATTCGACGCTGGCCACATCGGACACTTTAATCACCGTACCAGCGACGGTTTTTAATGGGATCTGACGCAGTTGTTCCAGTCCTTGCTCGTCAGGGTTCAGCCAGCCAACCCCACGAATCACCAACTGCTCCTGGCCGCGATTCATATACCAGCCGCCGGCATTGCTGTTGTTAGCTTCCAGCGCCTGCACCACCGCATCCTGGCTCAACCCATAAGCCAGCAGGCGTGAAGGATTGAGGTTGACCTGGTACTGCTTGACATCACCGCCAAAGGACAGCACCTCGGTGACGCCATCCACCGGCATCAGCAGCACTTTAACCACCCAGTCGTTGAGACTGCGCAAGGCCATGACATCGTAGCCGGTCTCGGCATCTGCCAATAACAGGTATTGGTAGACTTGCCCCAATCCCGACGTATTGGGGCCTATTCCCGGTGTGCCGACTCCCTCGGGGATCAGCTCCTTGGCCGACTGCAGCCGCTCAAAGACCAGCTGGCGGGCAAAATAGATATCGGTGCCCTCTTTAAACACCACGGTAATGCCGGACAGGCCGGTTTTGGAGATAGAGCGGACCTCTTCCACATCCGGCAGTGCATACATCACCGCCTCAATGGGGAAGGTGATTAACTGCTCCACCTCTTCAGGAGCCAAGCCCGGAGCTTCGGTGTTGATGGATACCTGCACGTTGGTAACGTCAGGAAAAGCATCCAGATTAAGGCGTGGAATAATAAAAATAGCTGCTGCGGTTAGCGCCAGCAGGGCAATCACCACCAATAAACGGTTGGTAACCGACCAGTCGATCAAACGATTCAACACAGTGTTGTACTCCAGGTTAATTAATGGCCATGCGGATCAAAACCGCCCTTAGCGATTTGTGAGGCGACAAAGAATGCGCCCTCGAAGACGACGCGGGTACCGGCATTAATGCCGGTGATGGCGCGCCACTTGCCGAGCGAGCGTCCCAGCTCGACCTCCTGCGCCTTAAACCGGCCGGGTGCAACTTCTACAAACACCGTCCAATCGCCATCGGCGCCGCGCATCAAGGCCGATTCAGGCACCGCCAGTACCGGCGTTTCGGTGGTCAATGAGAAATGCACGTCGGTGAATAGCCCTGGGTGTAAGCGATGCGCGTCATTATTAACCTGTAGCCGCACAACGCGGGTGCGAGTCTGGGGATCGATGGTATGCGCTTCCTGGGTGACTCTGGCCGTAAACAGATCACCGCCGACTCCAACTTGAGCCTGGGTACCTGCGGGAAGCTGCAGTTGAGCGCTGGGTGCCAGACGCGCCTCAACCCACAGCTCCTTTTCGTCGGCCAGTAGCATCAGTGCATCCCCCGATTCGACACGCTGACCCTGCTGGAAGTCATCGGTCAGAACCGCCCCGGCGGTGGCCGCGATCAGGGTATATTCACCCAGGGCCTGCGACTGTTTGGACAGTGATTGAATGGCTTTGTTGGTGAGTCCAAATGCCAGCAGGCGACCGTAGGCGGCTTCAAAATTGGTTTGGGCGGCTATGAACCGCCGCTCCCCAACCGCTTTACGGCCCAATTTTTGTACCAGTACCCACTCGGCTTGGGCAACACTGTAGCTGGCTTGCGCTGCTGCGACCGATGCACTAAAAAGCGTCACCAGCGGTTGCCCTTTTTTGACATGCTCACCCAGTGTCGCGTGACGCCGAAGCACCACCGAATCAACGCGCGGTGACACCAGGTAACTGGTGTAGCCATTCGCCTTGATTTCACCGGGTGCATAGACCTGGTAGTCCATAACCCGGGCCTCGAGTGTCGCTACCTTGATATTGGCCAGTGCGGTCTGTTTGGCCGAGAGTTTTTCACCCGCTTTGTGCGCATTGCCCTCCTCTTCATGACTTCCCTCTTCGTGCCCTCCCTCTTCGTGCCCTCCCTCTTCGTGGCCTCCCTCTTCGTGGCCTCCCTCTTCGTGGCCTCCCTCATCGTGGCCGTGGCCATCATCAGCCTTAGCGGCGTGGCCAAGCACCGGATCTTTTTCGTGTGGGTCGTGATCGCCATTTTCTTGATGCCGGTTTTCAACAGCGATGGCCTGGTCGTGTTCGTGGTTGTCCTGAGCCTGTTCTGCGGTCACCGTGCCGGCCATAGCCGACAACAGGCTGCCAAGCACAATCGTTTTTACTATCTGATTCATCATAGGTATCCCAAAATTCGTTATTGCTTCAGTCGCGTTAAAGCAGCGTTGATCTGTCCGGTTTGTAATAACCAGTCAAGGCGGGCCAATTGAAACTGGGCGTGCAACTCTATCCCGGCGACTAAGCCCTCGGTGCGCTGCTGCAGGGTAAGCAGATATTCCGTGGTGTTCATATCACCGCTACGCCACTGCTTTTCCAGCAGGTTTTCCCTACGCTCGCCCCGACCCTGAAGCAGCGATTGCCAGCGCGCATAACCTTGCTGAAACTCAGCCAAGGCGGCAGTGCTCGCTTCGATGGCCCGCTGCTGTCTGCGTCTGGTCGCCCGATAGCGGGCTTCGGCGGAGAGGGCCTGCTGACTGGCGGCTCGCGCTTCGGCGCTATAGTTATTGCGAACATTCAGGGGGATGGAGAAGGTAACGGCGAGCACCCCGTCTTCATCGGTTTGCCCGGCATTCACACCGAAAGTAGGATCAGCCTTGGTTTCACGGCGGGCCAGCTCCGCGGCCTGTTGCAACACGTCCCACTCGTACCGGGCGGCTAACACCGCAGGGTGCGCATCCAGCCACGCCGCTGTTTGCTCTGGATTAGCGTCGGGCCAGAATTGCTCCGGTATCTGGGCCCGCTCGGGAGACCAGCCGGGTAGTCGCTCACGTAAACGCGCCTCGACCCGTTTAAGCTGGACCTGCGCCTGAGCGGTGGCATTGAGTTTTTGCGCCAAACTTAAAAAAGTCAGCTCCGCATCCACCTGACCCAGATCGCCGGCCTGTTGCCGCTCGGTAACCAGGTCGAGCAGGGTTTCCAGTTGCGTCTCCTGCTGCAGCGCCAGCGCCGAGTGGCTGCTGGCGGCTTGCCACTCAATCAGTGCCTGTAACGCGTCAGCCATCTCCTGCTGCAGGGTGAATTCAAAGGCTTGACGGGCGGCAGCACGGCTAAAGCCCGCTTGTTGTGTTCGGACAGCGCGTTTATCCCGCCAATCGATGGTCTGATTGATCCCGATCCTGTAGTTATTATCCTGACCTTCACGTTCAAATTCCGTTTCCAGTTCCGGATTGTATAGCGGTCGCTCGCGGCCTTCGGCCATCGACATGACCGAGTTCATCGTCTCTTCGGCCGCAATGGCATCAGGATGCTGCTTGATCTGGCTTACAAACCAGTGTTCCCATGATGAATCCGAGGGCGCAGCGAACACCGCTCCCGGCAGATAAAGGGTGCAGATGCACCCCGCAATGAAGCGTTTAAATACACACCAACGCATATGGATATCCTTTTAAATAGAGCTGAATAATACTGTTGATACTGCGTGGCGCAGTTAAGCCCAGCCAGCCAGATTACGGGCGTAGTCTGGGTTTACTATCGAACCCGGTTTATCGCGAAGGAAGGCGCTCGGCCAGGCAGGCGCATCAACGCCGGCGCCGAAAAGAACAGCGGTAAGAGGTTGCATAGAGGTTCATCCCAACAATCAAATCAAGTCGAATGCCAAACACTTGAGCTCGGCTAAAAATATAAACTAAGGGTTCGACTAGACGATTGGAGGGCGAAGATCAGGAAAGATCAAAGTAGAACGGTAGGCGAATGGATGCTCAGGCAGTTTAAGCACCAATGGTGCAATATCCACTTTAACATTACAGGTTGAAAGAAAGAGCTGCGCCACACCATGGCAGTGGCAGCAGTGGTGGTAATCAGATTGCTCGGCGGTGGCAGAGCGGGCCATATTTTTCTGGTTTAGTTCGTCATCAACCGAGTCAGACGCATGTATGTCCGCAAATGTAAGGTGTTGCACCTTCGGTTGATCGAGTTGCTGTACGTCTGCCATAGCGATCACCGACTGCATTGCAATCAGTGTGACCAGCATGTAAGACAACAACGTTCGCAACATTGGCTTTATTTCCACCTATGGGTCAACAGTTTGTGGGATTGAATGAACGATCTACGATAAATCGGTGCAGTATAAAAATGTGCGCGAAGTTAATCGTACATGGATAGACAAGTCAATCTTTCCATCGTTCCCAGAACAAACGCGTGACCATGATTTATATCCTGAATGTGACTTTTTTACGGACAGACAGCGCGCGATTAGCGACAGATACTGAGCGTTTTTTTTAAGCAAACTGCATCAATCATTACAAAGGTTCACGCGGCTGTCCTGTCCTCAGGGGGTATCGGGTTCAAAGAACAGACTGTCAATATTGGCTGTACTCTTTGAAGATGCTGATCTCGTTATCCTCAGTGACGGCATACACCTTAAACGCATCCTCCCTCGCCCCCTCCATATCCATACCTGGCCCGCCCGAAGGCATGCCAGGAACGGCCAGTAAACGAATATCACTGGTCGAGCCGAGCAACGCTTTAATATCTTGAGCAGGAACGTGCCCTTCTATTACTTTTCCGTTTACTTCTGCCGTATGGCAGGACGCTCCTTGGGGCGGCACCCCGAGCTTCTCTTTATAAGGATTTACATCATCAACCACGACATCCTTAACGGTGAAATCATGGTCCTTCAGGTGGGCTATCCAACCCTTACAGCAGCCGCAAGAAGCGCTGCGGTAGACCGTAATTTCATAGTTCTCATCCGTCTTGCCTTCCAGCCAGACGGGGTTGGCAGCAACGGCTGTTACGCTCTGGCCTAGGACCAGCGTCAGTAGGGCGGGCATCAATATATGGCGCATCATCATCTAACCTCTCGTATGCATTAATTTTTTTGAAATTCGATCAGCTATCGGATTTAAGCTCTGCATCGCTTACATCTCCTCCAGACTATTTAAAATTCAACAGCCGCAATCCATTAAAGACGACCAGCAAACTGGCGCCCATATCGGCGAACACGGCCATCCAAAGCGTCGCCTCACCGGTCAAGGCAAGCACCATAAACAGCACTTTGATACCCAAGGCAAGGCAGATATTCTGCGTTAATCGCCGACCGGTTGTACGGCTAAGTTGGATAAACCAAGGGAGCTTCTCCAGGTTGTCATCCATCAGTGCAACATCGGCGGTTTCCAGCGCAGTATCGGTGCCTGCGGCCCCCATCGCAAAACTGATCTGGGCGCCTGCCATGGCAGGGGCATCGTTAATGCCATCACCGACCATGCCCACGGTGGCGTATTGCGTTTTTAACTCTCGCAGCACCTCCAGCTTCTGCTCGGGTAGCAAGTCTCCTCGCGCATCTTCAATTCCCAACTGCGCAGCGATACTGGCCACCGCATAAGGGTTATCACCCGAAAGCACCAGCGTATGGACCCCCAATTCTTTTAATAGTTCCAACGCCTTACGACTATGTGTCTTGACTTGGTCGGCAATCGTGAACAAAGCCCAGGGGCGGTTATCACGCAGCAATACCACCGCTGTCTTCCCCTGTTTCTCGACAGCTTCAAGCGCGCTTTCCAAGGCCGAAGTGCAGTGGCCCAATTCATGAATCAGGCGGTGGTTCCCCAACACGCTATCCAGCCCATCAATCTGGCCTTGAACGCCCCGACCCGTAGATGAATGAAAGTCCTCAACGGGAAGATAAGGATGAAGCGGCTCCTGCTCACGCGCATAACGTACGACCGCTTGGGAAACAGGGTGATCGGAGTGGCGAGCAAGGGAGGCTGCGAACAGAAGAGCGTCGAAGCGGCGGGCTTCGCCAAACAGTTGCAGATCAGTAACACTGACCTTACCCTCAGTCAGAGTGCCGGTCTTATCAAAGGCCAACATGTCCAACTTTCTTCCCAGCTCCAAATACAGCCCGCCTTTGACCAACACACCATGACGTGCGGCGGTGGCTAATCCACACACAACGGTCACCGGCGTTGAGATGACCAGCGCACAAGGACAAGCGATCACCAACAGCACCAGCGCCCGATAGACCGCATCAAACCAGCTCAAACCCCATACGAACGGCATCAGCACGGCCGCGACAACGGCAAGACCGAGCACGGCGGGTGTATATATGCGAGCAAACCGATCGATAAAATGCTGTGCAGGTGCCCGCTCATTTTGCGCCGCTTCCACGGCATGAATGATACGGGCAATGGTTGAATTCTCGGCAGACGCTACTACTCGCAACTCAAGCAAACCAGTTTGATTCAAGGTCCCGGCAAATACGGCATCGCCGACCGTCTTCTCAATGGGGAGACTTTCACCCGTGACCGGCGCCTGATTGATCGCCGCAGAGCCGCTGATAATTTCCCCATCAAGGGGGATCTTCTCACCCGGTCTGACACGGACTATCTGGCCAATGACAACCTCTTCTACAGGCCCTGTTCTCCATTGATTATCAGCATCTTTAACCGTCGCGGTATCCGGGGCTAGCGCCATTAGTTCTCGGATCGCATTGCGCGCGTGTTCCAGCGATTTGCTCTCGATCACCTCTGCCAGGGTGAACAGCACCATGACCATCGCCGCTTCGGGCCATTCGCCGATCAGCATCGCTCCGGTGACCGCAATAGACATTAGCGCGTTAATATTAAAATCAAGGTGCCTGACGGCTATCCAGCCCTTTTTGTAGGTCGTCAGCCCACTGAGCGCCAGAGCCAGTGTGGAAAGAGCCAGGACCAGCCATTCGGGCTCAAACTCGATGGCATGCAGAACTTCAGCGCCCCCTGCACAGAGTGCGGCGAAAGCTAGTGATAAATAGGTCTTGTATTTGTGCGCTTGTTTATCGGAAGCGCGGGGTTGATTGCCATTGACAATTTCGGCAGAAAAACCGATCTCTTTCAAGGCCTGGATAATCGCTGGCAGGCCTCCTTCGGTAGACCGGACAATCAGAATACGCTCAAGCAGATTGAATCCCATGGCTTCAACTTGGTGCATCGGCTCCAGTTTAGCGCGGATCATGCGCTCTTCGGTGGGACAATCCATCTCGCTAATATGAAGACGAACGCCTCCGGTAAGGGCATCAGGCTTGGGCGAGCGATCCACTGCTACACTGCCCGACGGGCAACTGCAGCCATCCTGTGTTGATGATTCTATTTGCATGTCGCTTACCGATAATTGATTGCTCGTGCATCACTATAGAGCTTATAGTTGGTATAAGGTCAAGCGAGCGGGTGAGATATGAAAATCGGAGAATTAGCACAGCAAACGGGTACAGAAACGGTGACGATTCGTTTCTATGAGAAACGCGGGCTGATGCCGCCGCCAAAGCGCACCGACAATAACTACCGCGTCTACGCTGACGCTCATCGAGAGCGGTTGCTGTTCATTCGCCACTGTCGCGGTATGAGCATTAATCTGGATGAAATCGGCGAACTACTTAAATACAGGGATCAGCCCGAGGCGAGCTGCCAAAAGGTAAACGGCCTTATTGATAACCATGTGGCCCAAGTGCATAAACAGATTAAGGAGCTTCAGGGTTTGGAAAAACAGCTGCAACAGCTGAGACATCGCTGTAACCAATCGGTGAACCCAGAAGGACAAACAGCCAATTGCGGCATCTTACAAACGCTTGAACGCTGCCAGCCGAAAGGTGCGTGTAAAGGACACTAAAAGAACAGCCGATGCTGCCTAACCAGAGACTCTGGGACATGCGATCACCCGCGCCCACGTGGAGCCTCTGTTCGCCGCGATGGATCAGCGGCGCAGTTTGAACGTCACCGGAATTTCTACCCACGCCGCCCTAAAAACACCCTTGAGGGCAGCCGGCTCGAAGGCCCAGCGTCTAACGGCCTGCACCGCAGCAGCATCCAACCGATCATAACCGCTACTCTGCTTGATCCGAACTTCGCTGGCCGTCCCCGTTTTATCAATCTGCACACGCAGCCAGACGGTCCCCTGCTCCCCTCGCCGCCGGGAGAGGGCAGGATAGCGCGGAGGCGGCGGTGCTGAACGGTAACTGGGCTCGCTCAGCTGCAGCGGGCCGGTATCATCGGCAGCTCCCGAAACCGACTCCGCGGCGATACCGCCTAGCGATGCAAGGGTTGGCGCAGATTCTGCCACGACGGCCTGGGGTAATACATCGACAACGGGGGGCGTTTTCTTCGCAACGAGGGCTTGCGGATCAGGCTTAACCGCTTGCGGCGGCTGTTGCGGCTTGGCGTCCGGTTCAGCGTCGGCGTTGGGTTGCGCTGTGGTAGCTGCCGTTATTGCCGCCTCCACCGGAGCTGGGGCTGCCGGGGCAGGCTCAGCCATTACCGGTTTCGGCGCAGGTGCCGGTTCCTGCTGCTTTTTCGCGTCAGTCACCGCCAGCGCCACAACCGTAGCGTCAGCCAGAGTAGTCAAAACCGCCGCCTGCTGCGACACCGGAACGGCCTCCTGCTCGATGGCTGCCGATGGCGGCGCATCGGCAGCCACAACAGCGGCGCCTGCATCGGCAACGGGCACCCGGCTAGGAATGACGGTTATCTCTACCCGTAGCGACGTAGCCGGCGCTGCCCACAGGGGAAGCGAGGGGGCCGGAGGCAGCAGGACTGCGGCGGCCACAAACGCCGCCACATGCACGGCGATGGACAGCAGCAAGGTGGTATTGAACGGTGAACAAAAAGGCTGATAGATGGCCCTCGACGCCGTACTGATCACCGGTTAAGCCCTGCTGATAAGGCGACGAGAGACAGTAACACTAGAATCGAACCCGCAACCCAGCTTTAAAGGTGCGCGGCTGGCCGGGGCCGACAAAGGCTTCATCATCGAATCCGGGGTAAGCTTGACCCAATACTTCATCCGCCTCACCGTAGACAGCAAAGGTTTCATACTCCTCATCAAGCAGATTGGCCACGCGCACATAGAGTTCGATCCGCTCTGTCGGCGCGTAGCTTGCCCTGAGGTTAACCAGGCTGTAGCTGTCCAGCGATTCGTTTTCGTTGGCTTCATCACCGCGGAAGTACTGCGCCCCTCGGTACTGAACATCACCACCGATCCGCAGCTTGCCGGTGACCCGCCAATCCATACCCAGCTTGAAGATATGCTCGGGTAGCCCGGGGATACGATCTCCCTTGGCAACCTGGCGATTGCCACCCCGCGGGTTATTGGGGCTGAACGAGGTAAACGGGGTTTCGAAGGTCGCGCGCAGGTAGGTATAAGCCGCACGAAGTTCCACCGCACCCATCCGGGTGGAGGCTTCCAGCTCCGCGCCCTGGCGCTGGGTTTTGCCGACATTGGTAAAGAAACCCTCGGAGGGTAGGCCGCCGGCCTGCTGAAAGATGATGTCATCGTGGTTGAGGGTGCTAAACAGCCCAGCATGCCAGCGAATTGAAGAAAAACCACCGCGCAATCCCGCTTCGACACTCTTGGCCACAACCTGTTCCAGCGGCGGATCGGAGACGAAGCCGTTGGGAAGTTTGCAGGGGTCGTTGGGATCGGCACAGCTCAGCTCGGCCGGCGTCGGCGCACGGGATGATTCGCTGTAACTCAGGTAGCCCGACAGCCCCTCACTGTAGCGATAAGCCAGTCCGGCCATCGGGTTGAGGCGATGAAATTCATGGCTACCGTCCAACGAACCGGGGCCATCCGCCAACTGATCAGTCATCTTTATTTTGGTGCGGTTGTAGCGCGCCCCAACGGTGATATCCAGCGCCTCCGTCAGCGAGTAAAGATTGGAAACAAAGAGGCCGCTGTGGGTTACTTCGGTATCGAGACGGACGCGGGATTCTTCATCGAAGATGCCTACGGGCTCCGCACCGCGGTCATCCGCCGGCGTGTCGTTGGCCAGTTCGGCAAACTCGGTATCCGACTCAAACTCGATCTCGGCACGGTCGTAACTTACCCCCAAGGTCAGCTGATTGCTGCGCCCAGCCAGATCCGAGAAAATCGTCGATTGTAGCGTCATACCGCCACTGGCCTGCTCGGTACGGGAGGTATTGACCGTGCCATCCAGCGCATCGGCATCAACGCCTACCAACCCCAGACTGGCCAGTACATCCTCCAGCGAGTCGGCTTCATCAAAGCCCCGAAAATGGACCGGTTCGGTGATATCGCCCTCGTCACAGAGGGTTTCCTCAGCGGCGACAAGGCACTCCTCGTAGTCGCTGTCATCGCCGTTAAGGGTTCTGATCTCGTTGCTGCGGTAATAAACGTTACCCGCCAGTTCGATGTTGTCCCTGAGCCAGTGGCTACCATCCAGCGAGATAAGCGCAAGGTTGGTTTCGGTCTGGTCCGGCTGGGTATAGATTGCACTGCGCCCCTCCCGCGCCATCAACGCACGCGGCACCGCGCCGTTACCGATCAGGGTGTTGTCTGCGTGGGCCAGCGTCAGGTTGAGCTGGGTGGTATCGGAACGCTGACTGAACACCCCCATCAACTGCTGCAGGTCACTGGGCGAATGGTCGCGCCAGCCATCCTCTTCAATCAGGTTGCCAATCAGGTAATAGGCCAGATCATCGCGGTTACCGCCTGTTTGAAACTGAGCATTTCGGTAGCTGTTTTCGCCCGCCTCCAGTTGCAGTTCATTTTCGCTGAAGTTAAACCCGTTCTTGGTTTGCAAGCTCAGGGATCCGCCCAGGGTGTTCTGGCCGAACAAGGGGTTAGATCCGGAAAACAGGTTGACCGACTGCAAGGCGCCCATCGGAATCAGGTCCCAATTGACGGTATCCCCGAAGGGCTCGTTGAAGCGCACGCCGTTGAGATAAACCGATATCCCCTGCGGCAGCCCCAGCAGCGGCGAAGCGGTAAAACCGCGATACTGCAGATCCGGTTGATAGGGATTATTCACCGCCTCGTTGATAGTGACACTACTGAGATTATCACGCATGAACTCGACCAGACTGACGGATTGCGCATCCTGCAGTTGTTCCGCCGTCACCTGCTGTACCCGGGCAGGCAGCCGTGCTACCTCGACACCCACGCCGTGAACCGGGCTTTGACCGATCACAGTCACCCCTTCCAACTGCGTCTGCGCCTGTAACCCGGTACCTAAACACAACGAGATAATAGCGACCGTACAGCGGCTATCGTCAAACCCTTGCATACAATCCTCCAAGATCTCTTTGAACGTGATCTACAGGGGATAGTACCGGCAGAGCGGTTGTCGGAGCTGTGCTCAACTAGCCCTAAATCGTTAATACTTTCGGCCTATCTAAATGGATAACGCAGGGTGGGCGGTTAGTTCTACTCGCCAGGTTCTGGTTGATAGGGTTCGCTATTGTTGGCCATATTGTTGGCCAGGAAGTTCGGCCACTGACTCAGATCCAGACTCAAAGCGAAGACGCCCAAACGTTGGCGTCGGGGTAATTATGAACACAGGTCTTTCTATCCGAATACGGCAGACAGTCGCTGCGTTAATGCACGCAGCCCCTTGCCTTTGTTGCTGAGTTTCCAGGCAAGAAAATTATCGTCAACAGCATCCTCCAGTAATTTCAGCGGTATCAGCTCTCCATTGTTGAGCTGAGATTGAATCCGCTGTCTTGGCAGATGGCCAATACCAATGCCGGCCAGTATCGCCTCGGTTTTTTGATCAATATTTTGCACGTAGAAGAATTTCCCGTCGCTGCTTAAGCCTGCACTGCGGGTAATATCATTGATCGAGGTATCGTGGGTAACGACCCGCCGAACCCTAGGCAGCAGCGCCTCGAAAGCGTCTGGCTTCGCCACCATCTCAGCCAGTTCATGCCTGGCGGCCATCACCGGCACCAGATCCGTGCTCTTCAAGGCGATAGCCTGATAGCCCTTTTGCAGCGGTACCGGTCCAGGCGAGCCCACAACCAAATCAACCCGATCTTGCTCTAGTGCTTCCCAGCCGCCGTTAAGTACCGATTCGCAGATATCAATCTCAATGCTGGGATGCTCCTTGAGAAATTCATCCAGCACCGCAAAAAAGGCTGCGTAGGATTGATGCGACTCTACCGCGATACGGATACGCGGCTCCCAGCCCGTAGCCACTTCCCTTGCCTTGTTCGCCAGCCGTGCGGTGGTTTGCAAGACCTCCCTCCCCTCCGTCAAGAGTAACCGCCCTGCGGGTGTTAATACCGAGCGGCGCCCCTGGCGTCGAAACAGCGCGATATCCAACTGCTCCTCCAGCTTTTGCACGGCATAGGAAACAGCGGAGGTAGCTTTATTCAGCTCTTCAGCGGCTTTCGCGAAGCTACCACGCCGTTCTATAGCATCCAGCGTCTCTAAGACCTCTATAGTTATTGGGTTTCTGGCCATTAGCACACCTCAAAAATAGTTCTGATATTTAGAACATTCTAAACAGAAAACAGCACTTATTACGAGAATTAGAACCCTTACAATGGTTCCATCAGTTACACAAACCATCCGTACAGATCTGGAGAAGCACTATGAAATCACTCATCAATAGGTTAACGACAACAACCGCAGGCCTGGATACACTGCCGCTACGCGTAGCCACAGGTGTGATCTT
>TARA_R110002167_G_scaffold89012_1_pt1 | contig 28258 bp, 24 predicted proteins | sample TARA_R110002167 | Tara Oceans TARA_R110002167 (sample SAMEA4398238) | marine metagenome | biome: Polar Biome; feature: [MES] marine water layer (ENVO:01000295) within the mesopelagic zone...; material: water (ENVO:00002006), including particulate matter (ENVO:01000060) such as......
ATTCTCAATCGTCACCCACACTTGCAAGCTTTAATCTTCGATCGCCCCCAAGTTATAGAAAATGCACTATTACACCGCCAGAAGGACATAGATTCGCAAGTTTTAGCTCGAATTACCTATAGTGGTGGCAACATGTTGGAATCTATCCCAAGTGCATGCTCCGAGCGCGACATTTTTCTTCTCTTTGCGATTTTCCATGGTATGGGCAACCCAGACGCCGAAAAAATACTGATTAATCTTCGCGAAGCTTTTGGGCAGCACCGTGCAAGTATAGCCATAGTTGATTGTGTCGCGGATGTAAAGGAAATTGATCCAACGGTAGCTAGCTTCGATATGCAAATGCTTATTGGCACCCGAGGTCGTGAACGAACAGAGACCGAATGGAAATATTTACTAGAACGATGCGGCTTTGTCCTGCAAGAAGTAATCTCACTTCGCACGTTCGCAAAGCTTCTTCTCGTTCGTCTAAAGTAGAAGAAGATCAAGGGGTCAAAGATCAAGGGGTCAGGTTCCTTGATTTTCTTTGAGGACGTTCGATTCTAAGGGTAACTTCAGGAGAGATTGACTCAAATTTTGGCTTAGCCAAAATCCTCGCCCTGCGGGTGGCCTTCGGCCATCCTGAAAGCTCACGCTTTCAGTCGAACTGAGGAGTTCTTTCGATCCGAGTAAGCCAAATAAAAAAGCCCACTCATTAGTGGGCTCTTTTATTTGGTGCACCCGGAGAGATTCGAACTCCCGACCAAGTGGTTCGAAGATTGAACCTTTTAGAGAAATATTTATATAAATATCAATTGCTTGCGATCTTGGTCAGATTTCAGTTTGAGTCTATCTTAGCCCTACGAATTACTAGCTAGCTCCATTGTGGGACATTCGTCAGCTTAAAACTCACGGATCGTCTTACTTAATTTGGTAATCCTCCCCTAAAAACAGCGTGCTCATTAGTGGAGTTTTCGCATGCTATGGAATGTGTGCTTTAAAAACACTCCATTGTCACACTTTGTCTAATTTTGTTTCAATTTCTCTCAAACAGTATCTCCTTACCTCTTACCTTATTACCGGGATTTAAATACTATGCTCCACGCACAAAGAACAATAAAAACAGAATCCAAATAGGATTCTCCGAAAATTATAGGCAGAAAAAAGCCTAAAAAATAAGTTGCTTATCAGTATGCAGTCAGCAATTAAATCTGCCAGTCAAGCACTTCAACAAGCCGTCGCTGCACACAATAATGGCAATTTGCAAGAAGCTGAAAAGATCTATAAAGCGATTTTAAAATCACACTCACGAAATCTCGCCTCAGATAGTGCTAAAAATATTATTGCGCAGACCTATTGTAATTTAGGTATTGCTATGCATGACAAGGGGGATCTTCTAGGTTCCATCGACTGCTACAAAAACACCCTTAAGATTAAGCCCTATTTCATTCAAGTCTATTTCCTCATGGGGCTTGCCCTTAGAGATCAGGGTGACCTATTTGCATCTATCAATTGCTTCAAACAGGCAACAATGCTTGAGCCCACTAATGCAGACACCTTCAATAATTTGGGTGCAGCTCAACAGCACGCCGGAGAGTTAAGCTCCGCAGTCGCCAGTTATAAGCAAGCCCTGGCACTAGATCCAGTTTGTGCTGAGACATATAACAATATGGGCAGTGCGCTACACGGAATAGGGGAACTAGACGCCGCAATCGAAAGCTTTAGACGAGCTCTTGATATCGAGCCCAATTATATTAACGCCTATAATAATTTAGGGCATGCTCTGCATGACATTGGAAACCTGAAGGCCGCCATAGACAGCTATAAGAAAGCACTAAAGATTGAACCTGACTCTACTCAAACAAAGAATAATATCGGCAATGCTCTGAGATATGCTGGAGAGTATCAAGAAGCTATAAAATACTTTGATATGCTGAGCAAAACTGAAGTTAACGCATCCAAGCCTGAGTTCTGGTTTAATTCAAAATCTCAAGTCCTAGAATGCCTTTATATTCTAGGCCGTTACAAAGAGTTGGAAGAAAGGTTAATCGCGCTCGCTAAAACCAATGAAATCAATCTGCGCATAGCGGCAGTTAGCGCCTTTATTTGCAATCAATTAAAGATCGACGACCCCTACCCGTTTTGCAAAGAGCCTTTAAATTTTTTCCAAGTAGGAAATTTAGGAGAGCACGTAGCGGATTTGAGTGGATTCGTCGAATCACTTATATTGGAAGCCGATCAACAAACGGCTACTTGGGAGCCTCAACACGGGGTAACAAAGTCGGGTTTTCAGACGGCTCCCACTATTTTCAAAGCGGGAAAAAACTTAGCAACACTTGAAAATATTCTAAGAAAGGAAATAGAAGCTTATCACTCACAATATAGCTCTGAAGATTGTGCCTACATCAATTTATGGCCGAAAGAATATGACCTAAGGGGTTGGTTCGTTCGCCTGCTACAAAATGGCTATCAACAGACTCACAATCATCCATCCGGTTGGCTAAGCGGTATCATCTATTTAAAAACCGTCGACCCCCTAGATTCCGACGAGGGAGCGATTGAAATGAGCCTTCACGGTCACGATTTGCCCATACTGGATAATACTTTTCCGCGTACCACCCACCGCCCCAAAAAGGGAGATATTATTTTATTTCCCTCCTCTCTGTTTCATAGAACGATTCCCTATAGCGAAGACACGGATAGGTGCGTGATCGCGTTTGATATTTATCGTTACTCTCGATAATCGAATAAAGTAGTCAGGATTGATCTTTCCCCCGTATTTAGCGCGATTGCTAAAAGGAGATTTTCAACTCAATCGATGCAAATTCCGCGATTTCTTTACTACAGCTATTTATCCATTTATTTCTTGGCGTAAATTTATCTAACTGATATTCCTAGATTTATTCTGCTATCGACGATTCCGACTAGGTAATCGTCGTGGCGGTTCGAAGATTGAACCTTTTAGACAAATATCTATTTAAATATCAATTGCTTGTGATCTTGGTCAGATTTCAATTTGAGTCTACCTTAGTTTTACGTATTACAGGTTAGCTCTCAAGCGGGACATTCAATTAGAGCAGGGTTCGAACCCTATTGGCATTCCACGACTTCGATGGGATACTTCAACTCACTCTTTGAAATAGAGCGCATACAGTTTTCATCTATTAACGGGTATGCACAATATATATATGTTAGGAGCTATGAAGATGCGGATAGCACTACTGACAATTACACTAATGAGTGTAGGCTGTTCAGCACATCATCAGATCGTGTGCAGTATAGAGGATGATCCAGTCTCTGGTTGGACCTTAATTGACCGTAATATGGATTCCAGATTGCTGGATTCCCCCGCAGATAATGACAGCGTTGATGCTTTGTTGGCCTCATTTCAGGCGGCACATAGATTGGATTTGTTTGAGAATTCCTCAGGACAATTGCTTGTGTGTCGCCCGCCAACAGACTTTCGCCGTTGTGGAGAATTGGCTATAGGAGTTCAACAGACTTCCTCCGGTAGGTATGTCATTAACGATGGAACAGGCGGCTGGCTTGTAACTTGCTGAAGGCTCGCTCATAACAATCGGTTGCACAGCGACGCATTTCACGCCGCGTTGCAGCACAAAATTCGCGCGTGAACGCGGGCGTTATACGGCTCAACGAGATCACCGCAGTGGTTAGAGAGTTTGGAAAAATGAGTATCATTAACGTCTGTTGCGCAGTTCTGGCAGCAATTACACTCACGTCTGTCAGCCGGGCAAGTGCCGAGGATGTTCAAGTCACGCTAAAATCAGACAAGAGCGCCTATTCTGTCCACGAGGATGTGAATCTGGTCTACGAGGTGCTGTGGCTAGGGCAGGAGGACGGTGAAATATACTTCAATGACCTAGCGTTCCCCGAGTTGGAAGTCTCCTATCTCAACATGATGCCAGTTGAAATGACCGTCTTGGGTAGTTTTGACTTGAGATCTGGGCCAAGCGGACATGAGCGTAGAGTGTGGGCGCCCACCATGGGCGGTGAATCACAATCCGCTCCGATGAATTCACTAGAGGGTACTAGGTACTTGAACGGTAAGACCGGATACTACGATTTGAGCAGGGCCGGTAGATATGTAGTTCGTGCCATCTTTAGGACGTCGTCTGCTTGGCCTCTCTACCTAGGTCAAGAAAGTGACATCACTTCAAGTGCGTTAATAATTGAGATTGTGGAGTGACATGTGACAGAGGTTGGTGTTTAAAGCAGATTAAGATATTTTACCGTATAACCAAGTCATCAACTACGCGCTTACAGCGCCGTAAAACCGCTACGTCGTTGCTCGATAATAACGAGCACTGGTTAGACCCAAATTTAGTAGACACGTAGCGAAAGGAAAGCTGATCTAATACAGAATATACTGATTTTACGACGTATCTTTTAATTCTCAGCACATTACAACTCAAAATGTGAGTCTATGCCTGTCATTTCTGAATCTCTGTCCGTTTGGGAAATCGCACACCGTTGGGCTGGTTACGATCCTGACATTTACCGATTTCGCCTGCCTCTACTCGTAAAAGACTACTCTCGATTACTATTCGAAGCGATTATCAACGGAGACGTTTATTGCGAAACTTTAACTCTTGCCAAGCTCCCTTCTGGCTCGAAAGCTGATCCTAAGTTTTATATTCGCAGTCATCTTGACGCGGTTAATTTTTGTCGGTGGGGTGTTCGATACGATAGAAAAATTCTTAAATGGGCGACTATTGCACGTGATGATTTCGAAGAATGGTGTGAGGGCTTTTCTATGCTGTTACCTGAATTCTGGTTCCCTACAGGGTGGAATAGGGATTTCGAGCGTCCTGAGTTCGGAGGACGTGCCTTATGGGCGTACCATGTCGAGCCAGAAGAAGTTGGCGGTTTCTCAGTACGATTTGATGTCCCTGGTACTCGACCTGACGAGATACTGCGGGAAGTTGAACCTAACCCTAAAGCCCCAGTTCTAAAAGCTAACCAAAAAGCCAAGATTAATGTTCAACGTTTAGCAGCTCAATTATGGGAGGAATTCCCCGATAGAAACATTGCAGAGATGTTGAGGGATGAGCGGATCAAGCAATGCGCTGGTGCAGCACACTATACAGATGGTGCCATTCGGAAATGGTTGCAACAAGTTGCGCCCATAAATATCAAAGGGAAACGAGGTAGGCCACGCAAAAAACCTGACGAAGACATCAAATGAACCTCCGCCCACATTGCCTGTAACTTATTGAAAGTATAAATAAATTAAATAGGACATCCTATTTATCTGCACCAATCATCTCTCTCCGTCAGTTTTTCCCCCTCGATTTGCTGGACATTGTAAGGGCTCCCAATCAATAGGAGCTTTTACCGATGAACTCAAACGTTAACAACGATTCAAACACAAGCCGACGGGATGGACAGATACACGCCCCGCGTGTACTGGCCTGCCCGGTGGCAGATTCTGAAAAGGGTACAAAGTCTAGTAACACAGTACCCTCTAATTACAATTCGGATAGTCCTTGTCGGATTCTTCGTTGTGCGATTGATAGTCTTTATCTTAGTTTTCGGGGCGAAATGCACGAAGACATTGCAATTCGTCTCAAACGGCTCAAAGAATTGGCGAAGTCTGAGTTTGCTTCTAGAAACTCTCTCGCCCAACTCAAACTCAATGATCACCTTTTCGAGGTTAGCGGCAATGGCCGTAATCCATATGCGTTCATAATCGCTGACGCATGGTTCCGCATTGAGATTGCTAAACAGGGTGCCAAGACGGTTCCTATGGCTTATAGCAAGATTGCTAGTGCATGCCTTACCACTTCCGGTCCTGATGAAGTGGTTCACGATCTGAGTAAAGTGATTAGCGCCATAGGAGCCCTTTCAGAACCTCCTAGTGTGAGTCGCGCGGATCTTTGTGTTGATTTCATTACGGACTACCCTTTGGATAGCATTCAGAATTCCGAATGGGTTACTCGTGCTAAAAACTTTGATAACCATATTGCTAGCAGACGATTTTCCGGTATCTCTATCGCTAGCGGTTCTCCTCTCTCTGCAAGGCTTTATAGCAAGACATTGGAGATGCAGAAGAACCCTCGACCTTATCTGGAGGAGTTATGGCGTCAACAAGGCTGGGATGGTGTGTCCGAAGTCTGGAGATTGGAGTTTCAGTTTCGTCGGCAAGCACTGCGCGATTTAAATGTCGTGCGATATACAGACTTGATTGAGTCTCTAGCCAGTATTTGGCGGTACTCAACCTTCGAATGGCTGCGTCACACTACTTCCAATTCTACCGATCTCAATCAGTCTCGATGGCCCTCATCCGCTCTCTGGCAAGCGTTACAGGCTGCTCCTTGGTCTGGGCTTAACGAGGTGAAGCGTGTCAATTCAGAGCGTTCTCGCGGCCCTACAGACCGATCCTTGTTCATCAATGGCCTCAGCACCCTCACCTCGTTCATGGCAAGAGCGAATCTTCTAGACGCTGGAGAGGCGGCATTGGCGTATGTGGAAGCTGCAAGGGAGTATCACAACAAGCTAGCGTTTAGATCAGAAACCGGGTCGGGCAAAGGTTCAGGGGTAGACTTCGAAAACTATGTGCTGACTAAGGTAAGAGAGAAACGCAAAGCCTATAACATGGTCAGAAATTTGCCCCTAGACGGTAGCACTCACCCCGCGGATAAGGATTATGCGGACGAATATAGGAAGCGCAGCAATGGAGACTATTGAGCATGAAACACTCGACCTTCAAGCCGCTGCTGCCTTCCTGCTGGTTCACTGGCAGACCCTGCGCGCAAAGGCTCACGCTGGGGATGTTCCGGCTGCGAAACTGGGTCGGCGCTGGGTGTTCCTCAAATCGGACCTTGTCGCCTATCTGCGTTCTCAGTATTCTTCCAGTCGACCAAGGTCGCAAGTTCAACATATAGGAGATTCACTATGTTGCACAAACGACCCAATTCTCGCTTCTGGTGGTGTGATTTCAGAGCACCAAACGGCAAGAGAATACAACGCTCTACTAAAACGGTAGATCGACATCTGGCGCAGGAGTATGAGGATAAGCTCCGGTATCAGATGTGGCGAATCATCCAGTTGGGTGAAAAGCCTAGAAGGACATGGAAAGAGGCCGCTACCCGGTGGTATCGAGAGACCAATCGCAAGTCGAAGGACCCTATTCTGGCCGCGTATAAATGGCTGGATAAGTATCTGGCAGACTTGTATTTGGATGAGATCACTCGGGATGTAATCGACAAGATTACGGACGATAAACTTAAAACGGGGGTTGCACCTGCAACGGTCAATCGCCTGTTAGAGATAGTCCGAGTCATATTGAATACAGCGGTTAAGCATTGGGAATGGATTGAGCGAGCTCCCCATGTGCGGCTGCTAAGGCAACCCACTAGACGGATACGCTGGCTAACACGGGAAGAGGCTGACACCCTCCTCTCTCACCTGCCAGAACACACTCAGATCATGGCAAAGTTCTCTTTGGCTACTGGCCTTAGAGAATCCAATGTCACTCAGCTTCAGTGGGCTCAGGTCGATCTGGAAAGGCGCTCTGCATGGATTCACGCAGATCAGTCCAAGACGGGTCGCCCAATTGGGATTCCTCTGAATCGGGAAGCGGTAGTGTTGCTGCGTGGGCTGATAGGGAAGCACAAGAAATACGTGTTCACCTATAACAGAAAGCCAGTGCGTCGCTGCAATACGAAAGTTTGGCGCAGGGCTTTAACGCTGTCAGGGATTGAAGATTTTCGCTGGCACGATCTGCGGCACACTTGGGCGAGTTGGCACGTCCAGAACGGCACCCCGATGCATGTCTTACAAGAGTTAGGAGGTTGGTCGGATATTCGAATGGTGCAACGTTACGCGCACCTTTCACCGGAGCATTTAGCGCCGTATGCGGAAACTTTGTGCAGGCTTCAACCTGTCCCTACGTTATCCACTACACACGCTTACCAGAGATAAAAAAGCACCTACCTGTAATACAGATAAGTGCTTGTTTTAATAATCTTTATAACTGGTGCACCCGGAGAGATTCGAACTCCCGACCAAGTGGTTCGAAGCCACCTACTCTATCCAGCTGAGCTACGGATGCGTACGGGGCGTGATTATATAGAAGACTGCCCCTACGGTCACTTGTTTCTGCGGACTTTGGGTAAGTTCAAGGAACTGCTCGGTTGGGGTTCATTGGGCACTAAACGCCACTCTGAGACGGGGATGTTGATTCGGTTTTTGGCTGAGTTCTGGGAGGGAGTCGAAATGTGCTTGCAAGGAGCATAACGCCATCTTTGAACCGGGGGAGGTGATTCGAATTTTGGCTTAGCCAAAATCCTCTCCCTGCGGGCAGCCTGCGGCTGTCCTGAGTGCTGCGCACTCAGTCGAAGCACACCTACTCTATCCAGCTGAGCTACGGATGCGTACAGCTAGCGCAGGGATACTAAGTTATTAAGTTATCAGTGTCCCCTAAGGTGGTGTCCCCTAAGGTGGTAAGGCCCGTTACATTTGAATATGGAACCTAGCGCCAACTCGCGCTAATCTACCCGTCATTCTCCACTCGCTGCTAACACCATAGGCCACCAATGATCTTCGAAACTGAGCGCCATCTCCCTATTGGACAAACCACTTGGAGTGCCGACGCAGCAGAACAGGCTTTGCGAGATGTATAGCACGGGGCTATTCGGGATTATTCCGAGGAAACGTTTTGGCAGTCGGCTGAAGTCGCCAAAGAGGACTCTGAGGTCGCGAGTACGATTTACCTAGGCGGCATGGGAGTCCTCTGGGCATTGGATTATCTTCAGAGCTATATCCAGGTCGATCTGCCATTTGAGAAAGAAGCACTTGCTACACGGCTGCATAAGCGTTTCCTCGACAAGGATATTCAGGCCTTCACCAAGTACAGCATCGATGGCAAGAGTTGTCCGTCCTACTTCCTGGGCGAGACGGGTGTGTTGCTGGTGATGAGCAGGCTGCAAGCTAGCGCGGCAGCGGCGCACTGGAACACATTACTGCCAATGATTCAGCAGAATATGAAGAACCCCACCATGGAGGCGCTATGGGGCGGCACGGGGTCTATTATTCCAGCGGTCTTTAAACTGGAGCAGCAAGATTCTCAAGCTTGGCGCGAAGTTTTCGTTGAGCACTGCCAGTTCATGAAGGACACAATATCGCGAGACAACCCCTTCAACAGCCCCATCTGGACACAGGATCTCTATGGGCTGAAGCGCACACTCCTAGGTGCGGGCCATGGCTTCGTTGGCAATCTATTCCCCTTCATCAAGGGGCGTCAGTATCTCCCTAAGAACTTGGCGGATTGGGCGATAAACGATGCGGTCGAGACGATCGTGCGCTCAGCCGTCGTAGAGGGCGATTGCTGCAATTGGCCAGCAGAGTTGGTAACGCTGCCGGATAAAAGCCCTAAGTTCTTGATGCAATGGTGCCATGGGGCGCCGGGAGTCATTACTTCACTGAACGGGATACCAGCGGGCTACTCGCTGGAGTTCGATGCATTGTTGCTCAAGGCCGGCGAGGCGATCTGGCAGGCTGGGCCTCTCACCAAGGGCGTGGGGATTTGCCATGGTACCGATGGCAATGGTTTTGCACTGCTGAAACTGTATTCGCGCACTGGCGACCCTAAGTGGCTGGAGCGTGCTCGGGCATTCGCGATGTATGCGATAGGGCAAAACATCAATGGGCACTCACTGTGGGAGGGCGACCTCGGTCTTGCCTGCTACTTACACGCCTGCCTAGTGGTCGACGATCGCTTTCCTTTGTTTTGTTGGATGTTTACTAGCATAGAATTGCCTCCAATTAGCCCTAGCCAACTCTTAGCACTGCAAGTAGACTGCGCAGCCTAATAAAAAAAAGCAGGCTAGTGAGCTTGGCCCTGCGCCGCGTACCCCTTCTAGCAAAAACTCCTACAACACCATAACGGAACATCAATATTGTGATTATTCGTCGAATTCCTGTCGCCAAAATTTTAGTCATCTCCACCGCCATTGCAGGCAGTGGCACAGCCCATGCGGCCGATGCCAGCAGCGCCGCACTGTCCGAGATCATCGTTAATCCTACCCGCGTTGCGAATACAGAGCCTGCTGGCACCTTCGCCTCGGCCATCACCGTGCTGCGCTTCGATCCGCAGACAGAGATCCAGTCCCGCGGCATGCCAGAGGGCCAAGGTGATGTCACCGTGCGTGGTGGTCTGTTCGAGAACACCGGCTTTAAACTCGGTGCGGCCACGATTGTGGACCCACAGACTGGGCACTATGTAGCGGAGCTCCCTATAGACCCAGCGCTGCTTAGCGCTCCCCTAATCCTCACAGGTGTAGACAACGCGTTGGCTGGCTTTAACTCCAATGTCGCTACCATCGTCTATGGGATTCCAGCGCTGCGTCAGAGTGCTGAGGTCAATCTGGGCGTAGGCACTGATTCGCTAATGTTCTCCTCCGCGCGCTACGCCGACGTCACCCGCTATAAGGATGCGCAATATGGCCTACAAGTCTCTGGCGCGGTCTCCGAGGGTGAAGGCACGGTGAGCAATGGCGACCACGAGTTCTCGCGCTTCAATTTGCAGGCCCAACGCGTTGCGGGCAACACGCAAACTGACTTGATCATTGCTTACCAAGACAAGTTCTTCGCGTGGCCTGGCGCCTATACGGGCTTTGCATCTCTGCCCGAAACCGACGACACACAGACTACGCTAGTACTCGCTAACCATCGCACAACGCTAGAGCGTGGTTGGCTGCAGATGTCTGGTTTCTACCGGTCCTTAGATGATAATTACGACTTCGATCGTCGCAATAAGGAATCGGGGGGAGCTGGCGCCTTCGAACATAGGACGCGCAATTACGGTGCAGCCTTCGAGGGTAATGTCGACTTTGCCAATCTCAACTGGGAGTTCAATGGGCAGGTCTCTAGAGACTCTTTGGTGAGCTCAACGGACCTAAATACTGACTTATTAGATGGCCGTTACTACGGCAGCTTTCGCTTAGCACCGTCCTATGATTTCGCGGTGCCTAATGATCAGACGGTGACGATTCGTTTCGGCGGCGTAGTAGACACCTCTAGCCAAGACAGCAATGCGGTGTCGCCAGTTTTCGACATCACTTTGAAGACCCCAACTAGGTCTGGCCAGCGCACCCTCAAAGCAGAGTTCGCGGGCACCAGCCAAGTGCCAGGTTATACCGCGCTCAACTCTAAGCCCAATGGCTTGTTCGGTGGCAATGCCAATCTCAGCCGAGAGAAAGCGCGACAGTTCATCGTGACTTTGGCCCAAGAGGGCCGGGACTGGTTCGCATCTGCGGCTGCGTTTCACCGGGAAGACGAGAATCTCGTAGACTGGACTTATGCAAGCGGCTCACCCTCTGCGCGTCAGGCTAACTCCGTGTACATGGAGGTCAATGGCCTAGAGTTATTGCTGCGCAAGCAATGGCAGCGCTTGGATCTCAGCCTGGGGTATACCTACCTAGACAAGAAATCGGACTATGGCACTGCCACAGTCGATGGCAGTTTCTATGCGCTTAACTACGCACGCGATAGAGCCACGGTGTCGGTGAGTTATCAGTTGAATGAGACCTATGCCCTGCGTCTCGATAGTGAGTACCGCAATCAGCTCGCTAACCCACTGCGGACTAGCGACAATAACTCACTACTAAGTGCGGCATCGCTGGACTGGACGTCACCGCAGTTCGACGAGATCACCGCGCAGCTGCGTATCGATAATCTGACGGACGATGACTACCAGCCCTTCCCCGGCACACCCGCTGTAGGTCGTCAAATTAGTCTGAACGTGCGCTACAACTTCTAAGCTTAATCGATGCTGGCGCCGGTCACCTGGACACTAAGCTGCCCCGCAGTTGGGGCAGTGCCAGCAGGATAGTTCAGGCCAGAGTCTATGTCGCCGGTTTGCCCTGGATTTAGCAGTGGCAAGACGGCGGCGCGGCTCACGCCCTGCCCATTGATCAATGCACGAAACTCCACGCGCACATTGCGCACAGGTATAGCCGTTACGTTCTGCGCACGCGCCACTAGTCGGCCCTGCGCTGTCACGAAGGCTTGCACATTGACGTACTGACCGGGGTTGTCGGCGATATCTAGCTGCATGAACGCCGCGCGTGACCGCGCGCCAATAGAGCCTTGAGCCTCTGCTGCAATCTGGTAATACTGCTTAGCCACGGCCCTGTCGTTGCTCTGAAGTGACAGGTCGCCCAGTTCTGTCATTGCGAGTGCGGTTGGCAGAAGCTTGATACTAGCCTGCAGGTCACGCGTAGCACGCTCATTCAGACCTTGGCGAGAATAGGCGACACCGCGGCCTAAGTAATAGTCGAAATAGTCAGGGTCTTTGGCGATGGCGCGGCCGTATTGGCTTACGGCCGCCTCATAGCGCCGCTGATAAACAAGAATGTCGGCCTGCAGACCAAGAAAGCGCGCCTCGTCAGGCACCATGCTCAAAGCCGTGTCGAGTTTGCGTGAGGCCTCCTCTAGACGGTCCTTCGCGATTAAGGCCTCGGCCTCATCGAATGCATCATAGGCTGGCTTAGTATCACGCAGGAATTGTGTGGCCTGCTGATAGCGTTCGCGGCCCAACTCCCCACCACTAATACCCTCGGCGCGTAGCTCGGCGACCAAGGCTCGGTTGTTACGCACGCGCTCTTGTGAGGGAGGATGACTAGCGAACAAGCCGTCCAACCAGTTGGCATTACCCCGCCCCTCAGAAAGACGCACGAAGGTCTCTTGCAAGCTAATCGCTGCGGCTGGGTCATAGCCCGCTTTGGCCATGTAACGAATGCCGTAGGCATCGGACTCGCGCTCTGCGTCGCGGCCATAGCGCGTGGTAAGCAATTGCGCGCCAAGCTGCGCACCCCCTACCGCATAATCGGCATACTCTGTACCCTGCGCGGCGATTGCGCCCACCACCATCGCGCCTTGTAATAGCATGCCTCGCTCCATGGCTTGGGCACCATGGCGAGCGGCAGCATGCACAATCTCGTGACCAAGTACTGCCGCCAATTCCGCCTCGCTATTAAGCTCTACCAGCAATCCGCGGTTCACGGCGATCTTGCCGCCAGGCAGCGCCCAAGCATTGGGGACGCCATTATTGAGCACTACGAACTCATAGGGTAGTTGGCGGTCACTTACCGCGGCTAGCCTATTACCTACTTGTTGCACGTAGTCGGTCAACTCTTGGTCTACTGCAAACTGACCACCCTGCCCTTGCTGGGAGGGGACGTATTGCTGCTGACCGATGGTGAGCTCGCGCTGTTCTGAGATGAAGCTCAACTCCCGCTCGCCAGTCACTGGGTTCACGGCGCAGCCGCTGACGGCGACCAGAGACGCAAGGACAGCAGCAGAAGTGAAATGTTTAACAATGCGTTGAGAAATCATAGAGCTCTCTTTGTTAGAAAACATGAACAGTTAGGAAACATGAACAAAAGTTTAGAACTTCGAAGCCTACTTTGCCTAGTCGGTAAAATCGCTGATTTGGGCTATGCTTGTGACAGGATTAACAAAAGGGACTAGAACAATGACTACACGATGCGCCTGGGCAGGCTCAGATCCACTCTACGTTGCCTATCATGACACCGAATGGGGTGTACCGCTGCACGATGATCAGGCTTTATTCGAATTCCTCACGCTAGAGTGCCAGCAGGCAGGCCTTAGTTGGATCACGGTGCTGCGCAAGCGCGAGAATTACCGCAAGGCCTTTCACAAGTTCGATCCGAAGAAAGTGTCGAAAATGAGTGACGAAGACATAGAGCTGCGCCTGCAAGACACGGGGCTCATACGCAATCGCCTCAAGCTCTACTCAATTCGCAGTAACGCCATCGCCTTCTTGGCTATTCAGAAGGAGTTCGGCAGCTTCGACAGCTACATCTGGTCCTTCGTAGGCGCTAAGGTACTCGACGGTAAACGGCAAGCTATGGCAGATGTGCCGGCCACCTCAGACATTAGCGATGCACTCTCCAAAGACCTCAAGAAGCGTGGCTTCAAGTTCGTGGGTTCCACCATCGTGTACGCCCATATGCAGGCTACTGGCATGATCAACGATCATGTGCACAGCTGCTTCCGCTACAAAGAGGTAAAAAAGCTAGCTAAAGCCTGAGCACTTGTTAGCGAGGCCGGTCCAGCTGACCTACATCCAATAGTGGCGAGGCATCGATATTGCCGGCATTCATCATCTCTGCAACGCGCTGCAGCGACGCTTGAATCATGCTGCGCTCCCAGTCCTTGAGGGCGCTGAACTGACGAATAAACGTTTCCTGCAAAGGCTCCGGCGCCATTTTAAGCACCTCGCGGCCAGCCTCTGTGATGCGTACCTGCACTTTGCGTTTGTCTTGCGTTGAACGCTCACGCTGCACGTAGCCGGCGGCCTCCAAGCGATCAAGTATGGATGTTAAAGTTGCTTGGCTTAGACTAATGGTGTTCGCCAACTCGCTGATCGTCGACAGCGCATGATCTCGCACTACCTTCAGTAGAATTAACTGCGAGGAAGTTAGGCCTGCCAATTTCGTAACATGACGCGAATGCAGATCAGTGGCACGAATCACCTGACGAATGGACTTCAGAACCCTCTCTATCTCCCCATTGTTACCATTTGTTACAGCTCCCGCAAAACCCGCCTCAAGTCCCGCACTGCCTTGCTCTACTGCACTTCCAACCTCAATTTTAGACATGCTACCTAGCCTCTCATCCTTATTAATATTTAGACATCGAAGTATTTTTTATGCTAGTATCCGCTCCCATATTCGAGGCGTATCACCTTAATATTCCTAATTTTTTGTAATATTTAAGTAATACGGCAGTTCAAATTAATCCCCCCAAGGAGATGGCGAGATAATTAGACAGCCAAATATAATTATGAGCACTTTTCAAGAGAGCAATGCATCTCAAGAAAGACCCCGCAAGAAACTGACAATTCGTAATCCCAAACCCACTGATGCTATTTCAGTGCACAATTTAATCCGTGCTAGCGCGTTTGTGGATGATAACTCCCCCTATCTTTATTTACTGGTGTGCTCGCATTTTGCGCAGACCAGTGTTGTTGCCGAACGCAACGGTGAAACCGTGGGCGTAATTACAGGCTACATACCCCCTGCGCAACCGGACACTTTGTTTGTCTGGCAGGTTGCTGTAGACCCGATGATGCGTCGTCGGGGTCTCGCCCGTGCCATGCTCAAGTCCATGTTGTTAGGTGAAGCTTGTAAAGATGTCGATTACATCGATACCAGCGTCACCGCTGACAACGGCGCCTCGCGCAAGCTGTTCACCAGCTTTGCCGCCAAGCTCGACTGCCCGCTCAAGGAATCTGTGTTGTTCGATCGTCGTGAACACTTCCTCAACCTACACGATTCCGAGCACCTGCTACGTTTAGGACCGTTTTCAACGACGGAACTTCGCAAAGAAAAAGATGAAAAATTAGACACCTCGCTGCAGCCGGATGCCCCTCAAATTAAGGTCGCCGCGCAGAATGAATCCCACAAGATACAGGAGACTTCATAATGAGCACCATATTTGATGACATTGAGTCAGAAGTACAGAGTTACGCACGTGCATTTCCAATTGTATTTAATCGCGCCAAAGGCAGCTGGCTATACGACGAGCAAGGCAAAGGCTACCTCGACTTTCTAGCAGGTGCCGGCACGCTCAATTACGGCCACAACAACGAGCATCTTAAGGCAGCCTTGCTCGAGTATATTCAGGAAGATGGTATTACCCACGGACTGGATCTACACACCACTGCGAAACAGAAATTTCTGCATGCATTTAACGACAAGGTGCTGAAGCCGCGCAACCTCAATTACATGGTCCAGTTTACTGGCCCTACCGGCACTAATGCCGTTGAGGCAGCTTTGAAAATTGCACGTAACGTGAAGGGACGCTCTAACATCATCGCCTTTACTAACGGCTTCCACGGTGTATCTCTTGGCGCGATGGCGGCGACGGGCAATTCCCATCACCGTGACGCGGCAGGTATTGCCCTTACAGGCGTTACCCATGTGCCCTTTGACGGCTATATGAATCAGGACATCGACTCCATCGTTCTACTCAAAGCGATGATCGAAGATACCTCCAGCGGCCTAGATAAACCCGCCGGCGTTATCGTAGAGACCATCCAGGGCGAGGGCGGCTTGAATGTCGCGCGTAAGGAATGGTTGCAGGAGCTCGAGAAGCTTTGTCGCAAGCACGACATGCTATTGATCGTCGACGACATTCAAGCCGGCTGTGGCCGCTCAGGTCGCTTCTTCAGCTTTGAAGAGTCCGGCATCAAGCCCGACATCGTAACGCTCTCCAAGTCACTCAGTGGTTACGGCCTGCCTTTCGCGGTCACGCTGATCAAGCCTGAGTACGATACGTGGAAGCCGGGCGAGCACAATGGCACATTCCGTGGCAACAACCACGCGTTCGTCACTGCAGCGAAGGCGCTCGAGCACTATTGGTCTGACGATAAGTTTCAGAATGAAGTGCAGATGAAGATCCGCCAGCTGTCCACACGCCTGCAACGCATCGCGAAGAACTATGACGCGAAGCTTATGACGGCGAAAGGCCGAGGCTTTATGCAGGGCATCGAGTTCAAGAGCGGCGAGTTGGCTAACCGAATCTGTCGCGAGGCATTCACGCGCGGGCTAATCATCGAGACTAGTGGTTCCGAGGGACAAGTTGTGAAGTGCCTGTGTCCGCTGACCATTACTCCAGAGGAGCTGGACCAAGGCCTGACCATTCTCGAGCAATCGATCGCCGCCGTGCTATTGGTTGAACTGAGTGTCGCGTCTTAAACCCGCTATTAAAAGGATGGATTCATGATTGTTAGAACTTTGCAGGAATGCGAAAACTCCGAGCGCCGTGTGCGCTCGGAGACTTGGCAGAGCGTGCGCATGTTGTTGGCGAACGACAAGATGGGTTTCTCGTTTCACATCACGACGATCTACGCGGGCACCGAAACACCGATGCATTATCAGCAGCATCTAGAGTCGGTCTACTGCATGTCGGGCAAGGGTAGATTAGTTAACCGCGACGATGGTAAAGAGTTCGAAATCGTCCCCGGCACGCTCTATATCCTCGACAAGCACGATCGCCACACGCTATTCGCCGAAGAAGAGCTAAGTTTGGCCTGTGTCTTTAATCCGCCAATTACAGGCAAAGAAGTACACAACTCCGAAGGTTCTTACCCACTCGTCTCGGAATAGAGTCTCGCGAAAGCGAGCTCAAAGGTCCACCTAAGGAGATCGCATGCTGATCAGTTTTATCGCCTGTCTTGCAGCCTTTGTACTGATTGGCATTAGTGCGGCCAGAAAAAGTCGCGGCACCAGCCGCGACTACTATCTCGCCGACCAAAGTGTCCCCCCCTCCCTCGTCGGACTCTCCGCGGTTGCCACAAATAACAGCGGCTATATGTTTATAGGCGCCATTGGCTATACCTATGCCACTGGCCTAGCGTCTATCTGGCTGATGGTCGGCTGGATAAGCGGCGACTATCTGGCATCTCTTTATGTTCACCGCCGCCTGCGCGATTCCGCGGCATTGTCCAAAGAGACTAGTTATGCCGGCATGCTGAGCAACTGGAATGGTGCAGGCCGCGGCCAATCGACACTGCGCCGCACCGCCGCCTTGATCACCCTGATGTTCCTGCTCACTTATGCCAGCGCGCAATTGATCGCCGGCAGCAAGGCACTGAGCGTGTTGCTGGATTGGCCTCTTTGGGCTGGCGCGGTATTGGGCGCCGTGATCGTAGTGGCTTATTGTTTCTCCGGGGGCATTCGCGCCTCTATATGGACCGATGCAGCGCAGTCCGTAGTCATGATTTTCGCCATGGCCTTATTGCTAGTGGTGGCAGTTGGCGCCAGTGGTGGCTTCTCCGGCGCGATCGCGCAGATGGGGGAGATAGAGTATTTCCTCGACTGGTATCCGCAAGACCTGCCCTTCCCGGGCATTGGCGGCGGAGTTCTATTCGCCGCTAGCTGGATGTTCGCGGGCTTGTCCGTGATCGGGCAGCCACACATCATGATCCGCTTCGCAGCTCTGAGCAACGCCTCACAGATGCGCCGTGCACGTCTGTATTACTACGTCTGGTTCACGGCCTTCTATCTCATGGCAATCGGCGTAGGCTTACTAGCTCGCATCCTGCTGGATAATCCCGCAGAGTTCGACGCGGAACTGGCACTGCCCACGATGGCCTTAGAGTTACTACCTCCGGTATTGGTCGGCGTTGTGCTTGCTGGCATCTTTGCTGCCACCATATCAACGGCAGACTCCTTGGTCTTAGCTTGCTCTTCGGCGCTCTCGAATGACTTGCTGAAGAACAAGATCGAGTCACCCATGTTGATTCGCTTCTCCACCCTTGCCATTACCGCGATAGCCTTAGCACTCACCTTCAGCGAGAACCAGAGCGTGTTTGCCATCGTCATTATGGCCTGGTCTGGCTTGGCGAGCGCCTTCGCGCCACTACTGTTGGTGCTATGCCTTGGGCAGCGCCCAAGCGAGAAGCTGGCAATGGTGATGATGATCGGTGGTTTGCTCACGGCGAGTATCTGGCGCTGGGCCGGGCTCGCGGATGCAGTCTATGAGGGTATGCCAGGCATACTGGTCGGTCTAGCAATCTTCTTGGTAGGCAATCGACTTGCTAGCAAGACTGAGTCTGTAGCGCAGGTGCGCACAGACTCTTAGTCAGCAGTCTCTTTCTCTAAGTCTTCACGCGCCTGCCGATTAAGTTCGGCAGTGCCCTTCTGAAACACTACTTTGTGCAACAAGTCGGTCAGTGCTTCCCTGAAGTTATCGGGGTGCAGATAGGCGCAGGCAGCGCCGTCTGCAGGATCCAAGGCACGCTTCTTCAGGTCTGCTCGATGATCCTCTGATACCAGAATCACCGGCGTACTGCTGCGTAGAGGGCTGCTCTTCTCCACTGCACGTAAGCGATATAGGAACTGGTCCCGCGGCTTCTTGTAGTTATTCCAGCCGGTAATCACACAAGACAGCTTATTGGTAAGAAAACCGAAGCCACGGTCGTATTGACGAATTGCATCCATGGCATTGGATTCATTGTAAGTGTTGATGCTGGTGTATAGGCCCGTAGCCCCAATCTCAGCGGCAATCTCATCGACCAGTTTATTGTCCAGATCGTAAATCAGAATTACGGGCTTAAAACTCATTACTCAACCTCTTGTTATTAACGCAGCAGCTGCCCGCCATCGACATCCACTGTAGTGCCGGTAGCATAGCCATTATTCATCAAATAAATCAACGCGCTGGCCACCTCTTCTGGACGCCCTACTCGCTCTATTAATTGTCCCTTCACCATGCCTGCTACTGCGGCATCGCGTTTATCACCCAAGCCATCGAACAGCGCCGTGTCGATAATGCCGGGAGAGACTACATTGACGCGAATCGGGGCTAATTCAATGGCCAAGCAGCGCACCAGATTCTCAACGGCAGCACCCACGCAACTAAGCGCAGAGGCGTTGGCCTTGAGCTTGCGAGCAGGCGCGCCACTGACAAGCGTGATCGACCCGTCTTGGGCAAGAAAAGGCACACCAGTCCTTACCACATTTGAGTAGCCCCATAGCTTCCCGAAGGCCGCCTGGAACTGCTCATCGGTCTGCTCTACAAAAGGCTTCATCGTGCGGCTTCCACCCGTAGCGGCGGAGACCAGATGATGAATAACACCTGCCTCTTTGAATACCGCTTGCAGAGAGGCCGAATCGTGGGTGTCGGCGCTCATAACTGTAACCCGACTACCTACCGTAGCACGGGCCTTCTCGATATGAGCGGCGGAACGGCCGGCGGCCCAGACGTTGGCACCCAGCTCACTAGCGGCAATAGCTGTGGCCAAGCCAATTCCAGAGGTACCCCCAATCACGACTACATTCTTACCGCTCAAACTCATCGCTGCTGTATTGCTCATCGAGTCTTTCTCCTTCTTAAGTTATTTGTTGCTCGCCTGTGCTGCGCTTTTATCTAAAAGCAAATAAAGCCCTAGCGCGAGCTGCGCGGGCGGATGTTATCATACAACGCTTAGCCTTCCCGTCAGTTCCGTCGAATTGCGGGGATAATTCACTGCCAAAGCTTTACCGCGAGCAACAATGCTGGCATGGTAAGCGGGCATTCGTTCTATGTGGAGATCAGCATGTTGAAACCAGTTTTGCTCGTCGGACTTTGTGCAGCGTTTAGTGCCTGTGGCACGTGGGTAAACGTGACCTCCGCAGGAATGCTCGTAGAGGTGGCAACACCCGAACAAGTCAGCTCTTGTACACGCCTGGGCAGCAGCACTACCAATGCCCTGAGTGAGATCGCCTTCGTTGACCGTGGCACTAGAAAGCTTCAGCAGGAGCTTATCGACCTTGCTCGCAACGAGGCCGGCGATATGGGCGGCAACCGCATTGTCGTCGAAACACCGATCAACAATGGTCGCCAAACGTTCGGGGTGTACCGCTGCTGATAGCTTAGAGTCGTTTTCACTGCCACAAGGTAGTTAAAAACTTAACAATAAAAATTAGATAGCCTGTTGCAAGCGGCCGCAGGACCTTAGGAAGTATCCAATCGATGGAAAGTAAACTTCTGGCACTAAGCCGTGTATTCGCTAGCATTCCGCTCCTAGTATTAAAGATCCGCTGGTGGGTGCTAGCCCTGCTATTGGGCTCGACCGCGTTCATGATCTATGGCGCTTACACCCGCACCACGCTCGACATGACCATCGACAGTTTCATCGACCAAGATGACCCCGCCATTGGCGCACTGAACGAGTTCCGCAAACAGTTTGGTAGCGATGACTCGGTCTTCTTGGTCTACCGGGCGCGCGATGGCGACGTCTTCTCTCGGGAGTCTCTTAGCGCCATTGCCGGGCTCACCCGCGACCTAGAAAACTGGCAAGACTTAGACCCTGGCAGCCTACCCCAGCAAATCAACGGCGGCACCGTAGACCTGAGCGAACTCGCGAATATTCGCAGGGTGCAATCCCTCACTAACGTACGCGTACAACGCAGCGATGCCGACACCTTACGCTCAGAACGCCTTATCCCTAACCCCTTGCCAGAGTCTGACGCCGCCATGGCGCAAGTGCGCGAACGCGCGCTGCAAGAGGATGACTTTAAACTCCTATTCTTCTCCGAAGATGGCCTATACGCCGGCCTGATGATTCAGACTTTTTTCGGCGCGGAGCCGGTGGAAGGGTTTACCCCTCAAATCGATAACGCCAGCATTTCGCTGGACAGCAGTTTCAGCGCCTTCGACGACCCAGACAGCTTCACCCTGAGCTTCGACGAGCAAGCACAGGTACAGGACATTCCCTTTCAAACAGTCGATATGTTCGCCTACAGTAATTTCTTCAACGCACTGCAGGCGGCGTACTCGCCTTACGAGCAAGCACTGGATTTCTACCCGGTTGGCAACCCTCCTATGATGGAATTCGTTTACCGCACCTTGCAGCAGATGATGTTGCTAGCCGTGGCGATGATTGCGATATTCGTCGGTTTGCTATGGGCGCTGTTTCGCTCCTTCAGCGCGGTACTTTGGCCCATTCTCACTATCGCCTTAAGCCTTGCCTGGACCTGGGGTTTAACCTCTTGGTTTGGCGTTGCCCTCTCGACCATGATCTCCCTAACTTGCTTGCTGATTTTCGCGGTTGGCATCGCGGACTGTGTGCATGTGATGAGCGCCTACTTCGCCTATCGCCGCGAGGGGCAGAGCCACGACGACGCGCTCTATCATGCCTATGACAAAACGGGCCTCGCCATCTTCATTACCACTATCACGACCATGGCCGGCGTGTTGGCTCTGAGTTATTCGGACCTACTCCCTATCCGCGTCTTCGGGGTCATGTCCGCCCTCGGCGTCTTTATGGCCCTATTCTTCACAATGGTGCTGCTGCCCATCCTGTTGAGCATATGGCACCCCGGCAGCGAGCAGAAAAAAAGCAATGTATTTGGGGCCCTTTCGGCACGATGGACGACACTCTCTCCACTGGCAAAACTTGGCTTATGGGCAGTGTATGCTGCAGTGATATTCTCCATATTCGGCCCGTTGATCGGCGCCTATATCGCCGCGGTCTCAATCCTTACCAGCGTGGTTATTACGTGGCAGCAAGTCATGCTCGAGCGCATTCCCCTCATCGTGGCCAAACGCCCCGGCACGGTTCTTGGTGCGTTCGGCGTCTTGTTATTACTGTGCCTGTACGGCACCTCGCAAGTGCAGATCGATAGCAACATCTCCGAACTGACGAGGGAAGGCAGCGACATGCGTATCGCTTATGCCGTGGTCGACGAGAACATGGCCGGCGCGCAGAGCATGGAGATCATGATCGACACGGGTGTCACCGATGGCCTTCTAGACCCTGTCGTATTGCAGGCAGTGGATTCCCTCCAGGAACGCATTGAGACCCTTTACCCCGACCAGGTATCTCGTACCCACTCCTTGGCCAACATCGTCAAAGACACCAACCAGATAATGAATAACGATGACCCGACGTTCTACCGCGTGCCCGACAGTGAGGCGTTGGTCTCGCAGTTGCTCTACCTGTTCAATAGCGCCAACCCCGATGATCGCCGCGCCTTGGTCTCGGATGACTATAGCCGCTCCCATATCACCATCAATGCCTATAATGCGGGCTCCTATCAGTACCAGCGCTTCTTCGATGAGCTAGCCGTCGAGATTGACCAGACTTTCGTCGGTCTCGAGTCGCAATATCCGGATATGCGTGTATTGGTTACGGGTTCTATCCCGTTGATGATGCGCGCCACCGATGAGATCGCCCAATCTCAGTACAGCAGCTTCATACTTGCCCTAGTAGTGATCTGCGTAATCATGATGCTAACCCTAGGCTCGGTGCAGGGCGGCTTGCTGTCGATCGTTCCTAATATCATTCCGGCATTGCTTAGTTTCGGTTTAATGGGCCTTTTAGGCATCCCACTAGACACCGACACCCTAATGATAGCGCCTGTGATCATCGGCATTGCCGTAGATGATACGATTCACTTCATGACCCATTATCGACTCGAGCTGGTGCGCACTCGCAGCATGGCAATAGCGCTGAAGAGCACAATAGACAACGTGGGCAAGGCGGTCATGTACACCACTATGGTACTAGGGCTTGGCTTCGCCATATTGAGCTTCTCGGACTATCTAGGCATGGCGAAGATCGGTTTTTTTGGCTCTCTCGCAATTTTCGTGGCATTGTTGAGCGACTTATTCTTAATACCAGCTTTGCTACAAATATTTAAACCCGACTTCGGGGTCAAAGACGCAGATAGATCGTTCGCGCAGATCACCGCACCGAGCGCCACTGCGCATTAACAACAGACACGTAGGGGTGCTACAAGATGAAGCAGTTTTACCAGTGCCTAAGAGGCGGTGCATTACTCTGCGCACTGCTCACGGTTGCCAATAGCGCGCTAGCACAGATGAGCGCCCGCGAAATACTCGAGAAGGTAGAAGACGCACAGCGTACTACCACAGATTCCGCATTCAACCGCATCCAACTCTCTAGCTGCCAATTCGGCGTGCGCGATAATCAGATCACCTGTGCCGAACGCCCTCGCGTCAAGGCTCTGGAATCGGTGGGCATCAACTTTGGCCCAGAAAACAAAGACACCCGCTCCGTCTCGGTGGTAACAGAGCCTCCTGCAGAGAAAGGCATCGGCATGCTGAGCGTGACCTATGACGACTCTGATCAAGACAATGAGACCTGGCTCTATCTCTCGGCCCTTGGCACAGTGAAGCGTATTGCTAGTGGCAACTCCGATGACGACACCGAACCCGCCTCGATCTTCGGCTCCGAATTTACGACAGAGGATCAAGACACCGGCAAGCTAGACGAGTACGCACTGACAATCCTCGAGGAGACCACCGAATCAGGTCGCGAGATCTGGAAGATCGAGTCGATTCCGAATGAGGATCGCGCCCGCAAGACCCGTTATGCGCGCACAGTGCAGTACATCGACAAAGAACGCTTCGTCTTGCTTAGAGCTGACATGTACGACCAGCATGATCGCGAAGTAAAACGACTCATCGCCTCACGCGTAGAGCTAATCAACGATGTCTGGGTAGCCCGCTCCCTAACAATGATGAATCTAGTGAGCAATCGCCTCTCCAACATGGCGATTCTCGAAATTAATACTGGTATCGAAGTACCCGAAGATTTTCTAACACAACGCACACTTACCGATGTAGCGTTTAGAGAGACGGAGCTGCAGAAGCTGCGGGAGCAGATTGACTGACGTGAGCCGTGCACCCCGTTTCAGCCTCTACTTGGCCGCGCTCGCCCTAAGCCCTCTTGGCTTTGTGCACGCACAAGACATTCCCGACAACATCGATGGCTTCGATTTCGATTTCGATGGCGCCGATTTTGGAGACGACCTATTCGCGCAGCCACAGAGCAATACGCCCGCATGGCTCGAACCCTTTACCTTCAAACTCAGTCAGCAGCTCTTCGCTCAGGTCAATGAGCACTCTATATCGCGCGCCGACGGCAGCAGCGACCGAAAGAACGCGGCTATCGAGAATAGTCGCTTTAGTCTCCTAGCCCGTTACCAGAACCCGTTCGCGGCTGGCTGGCTGCTGCAGGCGAGCGCACAGGCAAAAGTGTATTGGCCGGGCGATTACGAGTACCGCGCTAACGATGATCGTATCGACACCGAATTTCGCCTGAACGAGTTATTTGTGCAACGCAGCACGGGTGAGAACAGTGTGAAGCTGGGCGCCCAGACAGTGGTGTGGGGCGAGAACATCGGCAACTCCGTACTCGACGTCATCAACACCAGCGAGTTTCGTGACCTCACCATCATCGACATCGAGGACGCCAGGCTCAATCAATGGCTTCTTGTGTGGGACCGTTATATCGGCAACCACCAGATATCCTCCTTCGTGAACCTCTACCCCGAATTCAATCCGCCGCCAGTGCGGGGCAGCCCGTTCTTTTTCGAACCCGCATTCAACCTCACGGATTATAGGCGCGATAAAGCCTTGTTTGAGATAGGCTCGCAGATGCGCTGGAGTCTAACGGGCAGCGATATCTCCATCATGGGCGCGTACCTATATGAGAATCAGCTCTCCTATTCGGCGCCCACCTCAGGTGTCGGCGATGCACAGTCCACGGCGAATGATTATCTGTTGTTAGGTGCCTCAGCCAACCGCGCGATCGGCAAGCTACTACTGAATCTCGATATCGCTTACAGTCACGACATCTTGGTCAACGTCCTAGTCACGCCAACAAATCCGGCTGACGCGCCCTATCTTGCGACGGAGACGATGAACAAATTAGGGGCAACACTAGGCTTCGAATATGCCATCGACAACGATCAGAGCATCATGTTCGGCGTTGCCGCAGAGGGAAAACTATCACCGAATGCACAGCTCGCCAGCAATGCCGCGCTATTGGAGGACGAGGTCACTGGCAATGCGTTGCTGCGATATTCAAACAATATGCGTAACGGGGATTTGCAGCTGGCGGTGACATTGCAGAGCGCCCTAGATGCTGGTTCCGTGCTGGGCAGCGTGTCGCTTAACTACACGCTCAGCAATAATCTCGCGGTGATGGGTCAGGTCATAGCCACCAGCGCGAAGAAAGATTCCGCGCTAGCGGCACTAGATGAAGACCTGCGCATGGGCATGACCCTGTCTTGGACCTTCTAGATTTTAGTAACGATTCGGGCCATCGAACACGTCTTTATCAAACTCCTTCTCCCAGTTTGCCACCACTGTAGCCACCGATAGATCGCCAGCTACGTTTACTGCGGTGCGCGCCATGTCCAGCGGCCTATCGAAGGGAATGATAAAACCAACCACTACCGCGATCTGCTCGGGACTCATACCAATAGCACCCATCACTGCCGCCATTAGAAAAACCGACGCGCCAGGCACCGCCGCTGTCCCGATGGACACCAAAGTAGTGGCTCCCATGACGATGAGATAGTCGGCAAAGGCGAGATCGATGCCGAAGGCCTGTGCGGCGAATACCGAAACGATGCCCACATACAGCGCAGTGCCATCCATATTGATCGTGGCGCCCAGGGGCAGCACAGTGGTCGCTACCACAGGTTGAATGCCGAGGTTACGCTCGGCCACTGACATGCTCACAGGGAGCGTAGCGGAGCTTGAGGAGGTCGAGAAGGCCACCAGCATCGCATCGCTGGCGCCTTTGAAGAACTTATAGGGCCGCAACTTGAGCACGAAGCGCATGATGCCGCCATGAACCAGGAACACATGCAAGAAACAGCCTAGGAACACCGCAGCGGCTAGGCGCACAACATCGAGCAGCGCGAGCACGCCCTGGGTACCAGAGACCCATGCGATGAGAGCGAACACACCGAACGGAGCAACTTCCATCACCCACCCGGTGATCTTCAACATGATCTCCGAGGCGGCGTTCACGAGATCCGTGATCGGCTTGGCCTTCTCCCCAATAATGAGTCCCGCGATTCCCACGAGTAATGCGAAGAAGATGATCGCGAGGATATTGCCTTCCGCCAAAGCGGCTATTGGGTTGCTAGGCACTATGCTCATTAGGCGCGCAGACAAAGGAATCGCCTCCTGCACCACCCCCGGAACAGTCGCGGAGAGATCGACACCCGCACCGGGTTGCAGAATAACGGCCAATATAAGGCCGATAGTAATCGCGAAGAGCGTGGTCAACATGTACAGACCGAGCGTCATCACGCCCAATGAGCCAAGCTTCTTCGGGTCGCCCATGGCGATCACACCAGAGACGAGTGTGAAGAAGACCAACGGGACTACCACCATACTGATGAGGCGCACGAAAAGATCCCCAATCCATTTGATCGAGACCGCACCCTCGCCCCACAGACTGCCTACGATGACACCCAGCACCAGGGCCAACACAATTCGTTTCCATAGGGCAATCTTGAACCAGGCGCGCAACATATAAGTCTCCGAGGAATAGTGTCTTAAAGCTCGTAACATATTGGAAATATTGGCTACTGAGCCTATAGAAAAACCCCCCTCAGTGCCATTACTTTTCTATGCTCGGATAAGGGATAAACCTTTTGGAATATGCGACAATGCGCGCCCTAAGGACTTTCGTAAATCCCAATACAGGCATAAGCATGGCAGAGTTAGAGCCAGCATGGATAGAAGGGGTGGTGGTGGCCAATAGGCACCTCACCCAAAATTTATTCTCGCTGCAAATAAAGGCCGACTTGGCTCCTTTCGAGGCAGGTCAATATACTTCCATTGGTGTCAACGTGGACGGCGAGCGTGTAGCGCAGCCCTACTCCATCCTGAGCGCCCCCCATGAGCAACCATTGGAGTTCTTCTTCTACACTCAGCTCGACGGGCAGCTATCCGCGCGTCTCTCACGCCTGCAAACGGGCGACTCTGTGTGGGTTCAACAACTCGCCGAGGGCAGCTTCACCCTCAAACAAGTACCTGCTGGAGACGACCTGTGGCTTCTGGCTACCGGTACCGGCGTGGCTCCCTTCCTCTCCATCATCAAGTCTGGGCAGGTCTGGGACAAGTTCAAGAATGTGATACTGGTTTATGCCGTGCGGCAGTGGTGTGATATCGCCTATAGTGAGCTGATCGAGGACACCAAGGCAAAATTTGGCGATCGTTTCACCTTCGTCCCCTTCGTCAGCCGCGAGAAGGTAGAGGGCAGCATCCATGGCCACATCCCGGCTAGCATCAGTAATGGCACCATAGAGCGTGTGGCAGGTAGAGAGCTATCGATACAACACTCGCAGTTCATGTTGTGCGGCAATCCGGGCATGGTGCAGGATGCATTGAAAGCTTTGGAACAAAAAGGCTTCGAGCGCAGCGTCGATGGCCTGTCGGGACAAATCACCCTCGAAGCCTACTGGTAAAAGAATTATCGCCGAACGAAAAAGAGGCTCCCTAGGGAGCCTCTTTTTTTGTTGCTGCCCCGATCTACGTCATGATGACCGCAGATCAGGAGACATGACCAACGACTGTTTTAGAAGTCGTAAGTCATACGAGCGTAGAGCGAGCGACCCATCGGATCCTGCTGCTCTCCAAACACCCCGGCAAAGTTGGGGGTGCGTTGAGCTTGACGGTCGAACAGGTTACGCGAACCAACACTCAATCCCATCTCACCACCGTACAGACTGATACCACGGTAGGTGTACGCTAGGTCAAAGTCGGTCCATGCACGGATCTCGCCGCCAATGATGCTAGGGTTAGGATTGGTGTTAGCAAACCGCAGAATCACTGAAGTGTAATCCGTGCCATCGTAGTCGGTGGCACCCACGTAGTGAAGCGTACCGCTTACAGAGTGACTACCTAAGTTCCAGCCCAAGCGCAGGTTGGCCTTCACTTTTGGCACAGAGGGCGCTGTACCGGTTTGCAGGTT
>TARA_R110002167_G_scaffold87962_1_pt1 | contig 28221 bp, 44 predicted proteins | sample TARA_R110002167 | Tara Oceans TARA_R110002167 (sample SAMEA4398238) | marine metagenome | biome: Polar Biome; feature: [MES] marine water layer (ENVO:01000295) within the mesopelagic zone...; material: water (ENVO:00002006), including particulate matter (ENVO:01000060) such as......
GGCGGTCGCACCGTTGGTGCCGGCGTCGTCTCGAAAATCGTCGACTAAATAGCATTCACTGGTTGGGGCGGCGCCAATGCGCGCCGCCCCGGCTTCGCTCTTTTTGAAGTTTAAGAAACGGGATCGGGTTGATGGAACGTCAAAACATCCGCATTCGCCTGAAGGCTTTCGATCATCGGGTACTGGATAGCTCCACCCGGGAGATCGTCTCGACGGCAAAGCGCACAGGCGCGAACGTGCGCGGACCGATTCCGCTGCCGACGCGCATTGAGAAATTCACCGTGCTGCGTTCGCCGCACATCGACAAGAAGTCGCGTGAGCAGTTCGAGATCCGGACCCACAAGCGTCTTCTCGATATCGTCGACCCCACGCCCCAGACGGTGGACGCGCTGATGAAGCTCGACCTCTCCGCTGGCGTGGACGTCGAGATCAAGCTGGGAGCCTAGGACCATGCGCCAGGAAGATCGTAGAACCGGCGTGGTTGCCCGCAAGCTCGGCATGACACGCGTCTTCGCCGAAGACGGATCGCATGTGCCTTGCACTGTGCTCCATCTCGAAGGTTGCCAGGTTGTGGCCCACAAGACCGTCGACACCGACGGATATCTGGCGCTGCAGCTGGGTTCCGGCACCGCAAAGGCCAAGCGCACGCCAAAGGCGATGCGCGGGCATTTCGCGAAGGCCAAAGTTGCTCCCAAGCGCAAGCTTGTGGAATTCCGGGTTCCGGAAAACGGCGTGATCGAAGTCGGCTCCGAGCTGACCGCCGATCACTTCGTGCCAGGTCAGAAAGTTGACGTGGCCGGGACATCGATTGGTAAGGGTTTTGCAGGGGCGATGAAGCGTCACGGCTTTGGTGGTCTTCGGGCTTCCCACGGCGTGTCGGTCTCGCACCGTTCGCACGGCTCGACCGGTCAGTGTCAGGATCCGGGCAAGGTGTTCAAAGGCAAGAAAATGGCCGGCCATATGGGTGCCGTGCGTGTGACGACCCAGAATATCGAGGTTGTTCGCGTCGACACTGATCGCGGCCTGGTACTTGTCAAAGGTGCAGTCCCTGGTTCTGCCGGTGGCTGGGTTGAGTTGCGGGATGCCATCAAGGGACACGGCGCTGCCGATCTGCCCGTCCCTGGCAAGTTCCGTACGCTCGACGCAATCAACGCTCCGGCGGCCGATCCGGCTCCGGTGGCCGTTGATGGCGAAGAAGGAACGGAAGCATGAAGTTCGAGGTAAAGACCCTCGCGGCGAAAAATGCCGGTGCCATCGAGCTTGACGATGCCGTTTTCGGTATCGATGAAGTTCGCGCCGACCTTTTGCAGCGTGTCGTCAAGTGGCAGCTCGCCGCTCGGCAACAAGGAACGCACAAGACCAAGGGCCGTTCCGAAATCGCCCGCACCAAGAAGCGGTTTGGCAAGCAGAAGGGCGGCGGTACTGCACGTCACGGCGCTCGCTCTGCTCCGCAATTCGTCGGTGGCGGCAAGGCACACGGACCTCGCGTTCGCAGCCATGCCCACGATCTGACGAAGAAGTTGCGCTCGCTGGCCCTGTGCCATGCGCTGTCGTCCAAGGCCGGTTCGCAATCGCTCATCATTCTTGATGATGCGGTGCTGAGCGCGCCAAAGACCAAGGATTTGCGCCTCTCCTTCGCCGGCCTCGGCCTGTCGAATGTGCTGATCATCGACGGCGAAGCCGTCAATGAGAATTTCGCCCTCGCGGCTCGCAACCTGCCATGCGTCGATGTTCTGCCTGTCCAGGGCCTGAATGTTTACGACGTGCTGCGTCGCGATACGCTGGTATTGACCAAGTCGGCCGTGGCGAAAATCCACGAACGCTTTAGCGCGAAGGAGGCTTGAACATGTCAGCTGCTGCGCGCCATTACGACACCATCCTGGGTCCAGTGATCACGGAAAAGTCCACCCTGCTGTCGGAAGACGGCAAGGTTGTCTTCTTCGTCCCGCTGAGCGCCAACAAGAAGGAGATCGCCGAGGCGGTCGAAGAGCTCTTCAAGGTGAAAGTGACGGCCGTGAACACGATCAGGATTCACGGTAAAACCAAGCGCTTCCGCGGTATTAGCGGTCGGCGTAATGACCAGAAAAAAGCGGTTGTGACCCTCGCCGAGGGCCACTCGATCGATGTGACGACGGGGCTCTAAGATGGCTTTGAGAACATTCAAACCAACGTCTCCGGGCCGTCGCGCTCTCGTGCTTGTGGATCGTTCCGCACTGCACAAGGGCCGTCCGGAAAAATCCCTTGTTGAGGGCCTGTCCAAGCATGGCGGCCGCAACAATATGGGGCGGATCACTGCACGCCGTATCGGTGGTGGTGCCAAGCGTCTGTACCGTCTTGTCGACTTCAAACGTCGCAAGTGGGACATGCCGGCTACGGTCGAGCGCCTGGAATATGATCCAAACCGGACCGCCTTCATCGCGCTGATCCAGTACGAAGACGGCGAGAAATCCTATATCCTGGCGCCACAGCGCCTGGCTGAAGGCGATGTGATCATTGCTGCGGCCAAGGTCGATGTGAAGCCGGGCAATGCGATGCCGCTCAAATCGGTTCCGGTTGGCACAATCCTTCACAATGTCGAGCTGAAGCCTGAAAAAGGTGGTCAGATCGCCCGTTCCGCTGGTGCTTATGTCCAGCTGGTCGGCCGCGATAATGGCTATGCCCAGATCCGTCTGGCATCGGGCGAGCTTCGCATGGTGTCTGACAAATGCATGGCAACGGTCGGTGCGGTCTCCAATCAGGACCACTCCAACATCAATCTCGGCAAGGCCGGTCGCAAGCGCCATATGGGCAAGCGTCCGTCGGTCCGCGGTGTTGTCATGAACCCGGTCGATCACCCGCACGGCGGCGGCGAAGGCCGCACCTCCGGTGGTCGCCATCCGGTGACCCCATGGGGCAAGCCGACCAAGGGTGCCAAAACACGCAAGAACAAGTCTACGGACAAGTTCATCATCCGCTCGCGTCACGAACGCAAGAAGCGATAGGGAGCCGACGATGCCTCGTTCTGTCTGGAAAGGTCCGTTCGTCGACGGCTATCTGCTGAAAAAAGCGGAAAAGTCGCACGAAGGCGGACGCAAGCAAGCGATCAAGACCTGGTCGCGCCGTTCCACCATCATGCCACAATTCGTGGGCCTGACATTCCAGGTTCACAACGGCAACAAGTTCGTGCCTGTGCTCGTGTCGGAAGACATGGTCGGGCACAAGCTTGGTGAATTTTCCCCGACCCGGACCTATTACGGTCACGCGGCCGACAAAAAAGCGAAGCGGAGATAAGAGATGGGAAAATCAGCTAATCCCCGCCGCGTCGCCGATAATGAAGCGCGGGCAAAATTGCGGACGATCCGTACGAGCGGCCAGAAGCTCAACCTCGTTGCTGCGATGATCCGCGGCAAGAAGGTCGAGCGCGCCCTCGCGGATCTGGAATTCTCGCGCAAGCGGATTTCGCTCGAGGTCAAGAAGACCCTCGAGTCTGCGGTTGCCAACGCCGAAAACAATCACGGCCTCGACATCGATTCACTGATCGTTGCCGAAGCCTTCGTCGGCAAGAACCTTGTGATGAAGCGTTTCCGGGCCCGTGCCCGGGGCCGCGGCGCCAAGATCCTGAAACCATTCTCCGAGCTCACCATCGTGGTTCGTGAAGTTGAGGAGGCCGCCTGATGGGTCAGAAAGTAAATCCGATCGGTCTGCGCCTTGGCATCAACCGTACCTGGGATTCCCGTTGGTACGCCTCGGCTGGCGAATACGCCAAGCTGCTGCACGAAGACCTCGCGATCCGCAAAGTGCTGAAAGAGCGCCTCAAGGCCGCCAGCATTTCCAAGATCGTGATCGAGCGTCCGCACAAGAAGTGCCGGGTCACCGTTCACACGGCGCGTCCGGGTGTGGTGATCGGCAAGAAGGGCTCCGATATCGAAGTCCTGCGCCGCGAACTCTCGAAAATGGTCGATGGCGAAGTCTTCCTGAACCTGGTTGAAGTTCGCAAGCCCGAGATCGACGCCACGCTGGTCGCGGAATCGATCGCTCAGCAGCTCGAGCGCCGTGTGGCTTTCCGCCGCGCGATGAAGCGTTCACTGCAGTCGGCGATGCGTATGGGTGCCAAGGGCTGCAAGGTCGTTTGCGGTGGCCGTCTCGGCGGCGCCGAAATCGCCCGGACCGAACAGTATAATGAAGGCTCCGTGCCGCTCCACACGCTGCGTGCGGATATCGATTATGGGACCGCCTCCGCCAAGACCGCGATGGGTATCATCGGGATCAAGGTCTGGATCAACAAGGGCGAGATCATGGAACACGACCCGATGGCCCAGGAGCGCCGGCTCCAGGAGTCGGGTGAGCAGCGCGCCCGTTCGGGCCGCCAGGCTGCGTAAGGAAATCGGGTCATGCTGCAACCGAAACGTACAAAATTCCGCAAAGCCCATAAGGGTCGGATCAAGGGTGTTGCCAAAGGCGGCTTCACGCTGAATTTCGGATCTTACGGTCTTAAGGCGCTTGAGCCTGAACGCGTTACCGCGCGTCAGATTGAAGCGACCCGCCGCGCCATCACCCGTCATATGAAACGGGCAGGGCGTGTGTGGATCCGCATCTTCCCGGACGTGCCGGTTTCCAAGAAACCGACTGAAGTCCGGATGGGTAAAGGTAAGGGCACGCCAGAATTCTGGGCGTGTCGTGTGAAACCGGGCCGTATCATGTTCGAAATCGACGGTGTTCCGGACGATGTCGCACGTGAGGCCCTGTCGCTCGGCGCTGCAAAGCTGCCGATCAAGACAAAAATCGTCGCCCGGTTGGGCGAGTAAGGGAGAGCGGAACGATGAAACCCGTTGACGTTCGCGCCATGACCGAAGATCAGCTGAAGGATAATATCCTGAAGCTGAAAAAGGAGCAGTTCAATCTGCGCTTCCAGGCGGCCACCGGCCAACTGGAAAACACGGCTCGTTTTACCCAGGTTCGCCGCGACATCGCGCGTCTCCGGACCATTCAGAGCGAGCGCAAGTCGCAGCAAGAGCAAGGGAGCTAAGCGATGCCGAAGCGTATCCTGCAAGGCGTCGTGGTGAGCGATAAAGGTACCAAAACCGTTGTGGTTCGGGTGGAGCGGACATTCCTGCATCCCCTGCTTCGCAAGACGGTTCGCCGTACCAAGCGTTATCACGCGCATGACGAGCAATCCGCATTCAAGGTCGGGGACATGATCCAGATCCAGGAATGCGCACCCAAGTCGAAACTTAAGCGGTGGGAGGTAGTTCCGGCTCAAGCCTAGGCTTGGACTGGATAACGCCATCTCATAAGGAGGATCTGCGATGATCCAGATGCAGACAAATCTGGACGTGGCCGACAATTCCGGCGCACGTCGTGTGCAATGCATCAAGGTGCTCGGCGGCGCGAAGCGTCGTTATGCCCACGTCGGCGACATTATTGTCGTGTCCGTCAAGGAAGCCATTCCACGCGGCCGCGTGAAAAAAGGCGATGTCCGTAAAGCGGTCGTCGTTCGCGTCCGCAAGGATATCAAGCGCAAGGACGGCACCGTCATTCGCTTCGATTCGAATTCGGCTGTCCTGATCAACAATAATAACGAGCCGCTCGGCACTCGTATCTTCGGACCGGTTCCGCGCGAATTGCGCGCCAAGAACCACATGAAGATCATCTCGCTGGCTCCGGAGGTGCTGTAATGGCTGCCAAGATCAAGAAGGGCGACAAGGTCGTCATTCTCGCTGGCCGTGACAAGGGCAAGACCGGCGAAGTCATGAAAGTGATTCCTGCTGAAGACCGGATGATCGTTGCCGGCGTGAATGTGGTCAAACGCCACACACGCGCAACGCAAGCCGATCCGGGCGGGATCAAGGAAAAAGAAGCCACGATCCACAAGTCAAATGTGGCTCTGGCTGATCCGAAGACTGGTGAGCCGACCCGTGTCGGTTTCAAGACGCTTGATGACGGCCGCAAGGTGCGTTTCGCCAAGAGTTCGGGTGAGGTGATCGATGTCTGATTCTTACACACCACGCCTTCGCACCAAGTATCGCGACGAAATTCGCGAGAAGCTGAAGGAAAAATTCGGCTATGCCAACGTCATGCAGATCCCGCGCCTGGACAAGGTCGTGATCAATATGGGTGTTGGTGAAGCAGCCCAGGATTCCAAGAAGATCAAGGGTGCGCTCGAAGACCTCCAGGCGATCTCCGGCCAGAAGCCGGTCCAGACCGTCGCGAAGAATTCGATCGCTGGCTTCAAGCTGCGCGAAGAACAGGTGATCGGGGCCAAAGTGACCCTGCGCCAGGATCGCATGTATGAATTCCTCGACCGACTGATTACGATTGCCCTGCCACGCGTCCGCGATTTCCGCGGTCTCAACGGCAAGAGCTTCGACGGCCGCGGCAATTACGCGATGGGCTTGAAAGAGCATATCGTTTTCCCTGAGATCGACTATGACAAGGTCGAGAAGATCCGGGGCATGGACATTGTGGTGTGCACCACCGCAAATTCGGATGAAGAAGCGAAGGCTTTGTTGGCCGAGTTCGATTTTCCGTTTTCGAACTAACGCAACAAGGGCGCAGGCCGATCGGGCCCTGCACGCAGGAGGAATTAAATGGCGAAAAAATCCGCAGTGGAGCGCAATCGCAAGCGCGAGCTCTTGGTCAAGCGTTACGCTGCCAAGCGCGAGCAGCTCAAGGCGATTGCCCGTAATAAGGACCTGCCGGTTGAGGAGCGCTTTGCCGCTCAGCTCAAGCTGGCAAGCCTGCCGCGGAATTCCGCGGTCTCGCGCGTGCGCAACCGTTGCCTGGTTTCGGGCCGGCCGCGCGCTTTCTATCGCAAGTTCCGCATGTCGCGTATCGCGATGCGTGATCTGGCCAGCCAGGGCTTGGTGCCCGGCATGGTCAAGTCAAGCTGGTAAGGGAGAGCGAGCATGGTGAATGATCCTCTCGGCGATATGTTGACCCGTATCCGTAATGCGCTGATGCGCAATAAGCGGACGGTCAGCACGCCAGCCTCGGCCTTGCGCCGCCGGGTTCTCGAAGTCCTGAAGAGTGAAGGCTATATCCGCGATTATGCGGAAGTCGAACATTCCTCGGGCCAAAAAGAACTCGAAATCGAGCTGAAATATTACGAAGGTGACTCGGTGATCCAGAACATCAAGCGGATCTCGAAGCCAGGTCGCCGCGTTTATTCCGGCGTCAAAGATATTGCCCTTGTCCAGAATGGCCTCGGCATCGCTATCCTCTCCACACCCCAGGGTGTGATGTCGGATACGAGCGCCCGTGAAGCCAATGTGGGCGGGGAAATTCTCTGCCACGTAAGCTAAGGGAGCGAACCCATGTCACGTATCGGTAAACTCCCCGTCGCGATCCCGGCCGGCGTCACTTCGACGCTCACCGAGAGCGGCCTGACCGTCAAGGGACCCAAGGGCGAATTGTCCATGGTGTTCGTTCCCGAGGTGTCCGTCACCCAGGAAGAAGATGGTTTCAAGGTCACACCTCGCGATATGACCAAGCGCGCCCGCTCCATGTGGGGCTTGCAGCGCGCTCTGGTGGCTAACCTGGTTCAGGGTGTCACCACGGGTTACGAGAAAAACCTCGAGCTTGTCGGCGTCGGTTATCGCGCTTCCATGCAGGGCAATTCCGTGAAGCTGGCCCTGGGCCTGTCGCACGATGTTGTCTATGAGCCGCCTGCAGGCGTCACGATTTCCTCTACGAAGCCCACCGAGATCAAGATCGAAGGTGCGGACAAGCAGAGAGTTGGCCAGGTGGCCGCTGAAATCCGTCGCTTCCGTCCGCCTGAGCCCTATAAGGGCAAGGGTATCAAATATGCTGGCGAATACATTCGCCGCAAAGAAGGCAAGAAGAAGTAGGGCGAGCGATGAAAAACCAACGCGAAAAATCTGTCCGTCGCGCCCAGCGCACGCGGACCCGTCTGCGGAAATTCGCCAATGGGCGTTTGCGCCTGTCCGTCTTCCGTTCTTCGAAGAATATCTACGCGCAGATCATCGACGACACCAACGGCGTCACTGTCGCCGCGGCGTGTTCGCTCGAGGAAGCCGCCAAGAAGGAGCACCCGAAGGGGGGCGACGTCACGGCTGCTGGCATCGTGGGTAAAATGATCGCTGAACGCGCCGTCAAGGCTGGCGTGAAAGAGGTCGTCTTCGATCGCGGCGGGAATATGTTTCACGGGCGCGTCAAAGCGCTTGCAGAGGCGGCCCGCGAGGGCGGCCTGAGCTTTTAAGGGAGCGGACGCATGGCTCATCCAAACGAGCAGCAGCGCGATCGTGGTGATCGGGGTCGCGGACGCGGTCGCGGTCGTGAACAAGAGCGTGAAGACGAATTCGTCGACAAGCTGGTTCACATCAATCGTGTTGCCAAGACGGTCAAGGGCGGCCGTAACTTCCAGTTCGCCGCGCTTGTCGTCGTCGGTGACAAGAAGGGCCGCGTTGGCTTCGGCCAGGGCAAGGCCCGCGAAGTTCCTGAAGCCATTCGCAAGGCCACTGAAGAAGCCAAGAAGAGCTTGATCCGTGTGCCATTGCGCGAGGGCCGCACCCTGCATCATGACGGCAAGGGCCGTCACGGTGCCGGCAAGGTTGTTCTGCGCGCTGCGCCTCCAGGTACCGGCGTCATCGCCGGTGGCCCGATGCGTGCCGTGCTTGAAACCCTCGGGATTCACGACGTGGTTGCCAAATCGGTTGGCACGTCCAACCCGTACAACATGATCCGCGCCACATTCGACGCGCTGAAATCGCAGGCGAGCCCACGCTCGGTTGCGGCCAAGCGTGGTCTGAAGGTTGGTGATGTGGTGAACCGCCGCGATGACGGCGCGTCCTCACCCGAAGCGATCGAAGCGTAAGGATCGCTGTCATGGCCAAGAAGACACTCAAAGTACGCCAGACCCGGAGTCCTATCCGTCGTCCGGCAGATCAACGCGCAACTCTGGTCGGCCTCGGTCTCAACAAGATCGGCCGCGAGCGCGTCCTGGAAGACACACCGTCTGTCCGTGGCATGATCGCCAAGGTCAGCCATATGGTGGAAATCGTCGAAGAGTAGGTCCCCTGCGGGATACCGCTCTTTCGAATGGAGAATGACATGCGTCTCAATGAATTGCGCGACAATGATGGCTCGACCAAGAACCGTTTTCGGGTTGGTCGCGGTATCGGCTCTGGCAAGGGCAAGACCGGCGGCCGCGGCGTAAAAGGCCAGAAGTCACGCTCCGGCGTGGCCATCAAGGGCTTTGAGGGTGGCCAGATGCCACTCCACATGCGTCTGCCAAAGCGCGGCTTCAACAAGCCGAACCGCAAGGCTTGGGCCGAGATCAATCTCGGCCGGATCCAGAAGGCGATCGACGCCGGACTGATCGATGCGAAGCAGCCGATCGACACCAATGTCCTGCGCACTGCCGGACTGGTGCGTCGTGAGCTTGATGGCATCCGCCTCCTTGCAAAGGGCGAACTGAAGACCAAGGTTGAGATCACCGTTGCCGGCGCTTCCAAGCCAGCCATCGAGGCTGTCGAAAAAGCCGGCGGTAAAGTCAATCTGCCCGCGGCAGCGTCCGCGGAATAAGCGGTCAAGCGTCGGCCGCGAGGGGAATAGCTAATGGCTTCAGCTGCCGAACAGCTTGCTGCAAATATGAATTTCAGCTCCTTCGCCAAGGCGAAGGAGCTGCAGCAGCGTATTCTGTTCACCATCATCATTCTGGTTGTCTACCGTCTCGGGACCTGGGTTCCGATCCCGGGTATCGACATGGTCCAGTATGCGCGGGTGTTCGAACAGAATTCGCAGGGCATTCTGAGCATGTTCAATGTGCTGGGCGGCGGTGCCGTCGAGCGCATGGCGATTTTCGCCCTGAACGTGATGCCCTACATTTCGGCATCAATCATTATGCAGCTGATGTCCGCGACCATTCCCAGCCTTGAAAAGCTGAAAAAGGAAGGTGGCGAGGCCGGCCGCAAGCAGATCAACCAGTATTCCCGCTATCTGACCGTCGTGCTCGCGACGGGGCAGGCCCTGGCAATCGCCATGGGTATGAATGCGGTCAATGCTGACGGGCTCAGCATGGCGCTGAATCCGGGGCCTTTCTTCATTATCTCGACCGTGGTCACCCTGGTTGGCGGCACCATGCTGCTGCTGTGGCTCGGCGAGCAGATCACATCGCGCGGCGTCGGCAATGGCGTTTCGCTGATTATTTTCGCCGGCATTATCGCCGCTGTCCCGGGCATGCTCGGCAATGCGCTCAGCCTGAGTGCCAGTGGTGGCATGTCGCCGGGCGTCTTCTTCGGCGGTCTGGCGATGATCATCGCCGGCCTGGTGCTGGTCGTCTTTATCGAGCGTTCACAGCGTCGGCTTCTGGTTCAGTACCCCAAGCGCCAGCAGGGCAATCGTATGGTTGGGGGAGACACCTCCTTCCTGCCGCTGAAGCTCAACACAGCCGGTGTTATTCCACCAATCTTCGCGTCCTCGCTGCTCTTGCTGCCAGCGACCGCTGCCGGTTTCCAGTCGCAATCCGGGCCGGAATGGCTGCAGACCGCTGTCGCCTATCTCGGGGCCGGTTCGCCGCTCTTCCTGGCGCTCTATGCGGCCCTGATCATCTTTTTCTGTTTCTTCTACACCTCGGTGGTGTTCAATCCGGAAGAGACGGCGGACAATCTGCGTAAATATGGCGGTTTCCTGCCGGGCATCCGGCCGGGCCAGCGGACCACTGAATATCTCGACTATGTGCTCTCGCGTCTGACCCTGATCGGGGCGCTCTATCTGACCCTGATCTGTCTGGTGCCGATGATGATGAGCACGAATGCGGGCCTGGGCGGTACGTCCATCCTGATCGTGGTGTCGGTGTCAATGGACACGATTTCCCAGATCCAGTCGCATCTGCTGGCACACCAGTATGAGGGCCTGATCAAGAAATCGAAGCTGCGGGGCCGTAAACGATGAATGTCATCCTGTTCGGACCTCCAGGCTGCGGCAAGGGCACACAGTCCAAGCGGCTTGTCGCAGAGCGCGGTTGGGTGCAGTTGTCCACTGGTGACATGCTGCGCGCCGCCAGGGCTGCGGGGAACGAATTGGGCCAGCGGGTTGCCGCGATCATGGATGCCGGCGATCTGGTGTCCGACGCGATCGTTATCGAACTGATCGAGGAGAGGCTGCCGGAGGCGGAAGCTGCCGGCGGTGCAATCTTTGACGGCTTTCCACGCACTGTGGCGCAGGCAGAGGCGCTGGATGCAGCGCTCGCCCGCCGTGGCAGCAAAGTGGATTGCGTGATTCGCCTGATGGTGGATGACAAGGAACTTGTGGCCCGCATGGAAAAGCGTGCGGCCGAAGAAGGACGTGCAGACGATAATATCGAGGCGTTCAAAGTGCGCCTCAAGAACTACCAGGACCAAACGGCGCAACTAATCCCGTTCTATGCCGCTCAAGGCAAAATGCGGGAAGTGCCAGGAATGGGCTCTGTGGACGATGTAGCTGCAGGAATATCTGCTGCTTTGTCCGTGAACTGAACCAACCCTGTTGCAACCCCATTGACGGGGGGGCAATGCTGACTGTAGATAGCGCCCTTCGCGAGACGGGCGAGCTCATGTGGCGACCGAAAGGTTGTCCATTGGTTCGCTCGCGCACGGCGTTCTGATTTTGGGAGATGGATTGTGGCCCGTATTGCCGGCGTCAATATTCCGACGAATAAGCGCGTGGAAATCGCGCTGAGCTATATCCACGGCATTGGCCCGGCCAAGGCGAAGGAGATCTGCGAGCAGGTTTCCATTGCGTCTGAGCGCCGCGTCAACGAGCTGACGGATGCAGAAGTCCTGCAAATCCGCGAAGTGATCGATCGTGATCACCAAGTGGAGGGGGATCTGCGCCGTGAGGTTGCCGTGAATATCAAGCGCCTCATGGACCTGGGTAACTACCGTGGCTTGCGCCACCGTCGTGGCCTTCCGGTTCGTGGTCAACGCACTCACACCAATGCGCGTACGCGCAAGGGTCCCGCCAAGCCTATTGCTGGCAAGAAAAAGTAGGGCCTAGATTATGGCTAAGGAACAGGGCCGCGTTAAGCGGCGCGAACGCAAAAACATCACATCGGGCGTTGCCCATGTGAGCGCGAGCTTCAACAACACCATGGTGACCATCACCGATGCACAAGGAAATGCTATTTCCTGGTCATCGGCTGGCCACATGGGCTTCAAGGGGTCGCGTAAATCGACTCCCTATGCAGCCCAGATGGCGGCGGAAGATGCTGGCAAGAAGGCCATGGAACACGGCATGAAGACCATCGAGGTGAAAGTCTCGGGTCCTGGGTCGGGTCGTGAGTCGGCTCTGCGTGCCTTGCAGTCGGTGGGTTTCACCATCACGACCATCCAGGACGTCACGCCGATTCCACACAATGGCTGCCGTCCGCCGAAACGCCGCCGCGTCTAGTACGTGTTTGTGCAAGTCGGATAATGAACGCGCCGTCGGGATATCCCGCGCGGCTGATGAAGGGGCAGTAAGAACGTGATCGAAAAGAACTGGCAAGAACTCATCCGCCCGATGAAGCCGGAAATCGAACCGGGTCATAACCCGGCTCGACATGCCAAGATCATTGCCGAGCCGCTCGAACGCGGCTTTGGCATGACGCTGGGCAATTCGCTGCGTCGTGTGCTGCTGTCTTCGCTTCAGGGCGCAGCGGTTACCAACGTACATATCGATGGCGTTGTGCACGAGTTCTCGTCGATCGACGGTGTTCGTGAAGACGTCACTGATATCGTGCTCAACATCAAGCAAATCGCCTTGCACATGCATGGTGAGGGTCCAAAGCGCGTTGTTCTGCGCAAGTCGGGCCCGGGCGTGGTGACAGCCGGTGATATCGAAGAGACGGCCGACATCGAGATCGTCAACAAGGATCTCGTTCTGTGCACGCTCGATGTTGGCGCTGAAATCCGTATGGAATTCACCGTCAATACCGGCAAGGGCTATGTCCCGTCCGACCGTAATCGTCCGGAAGATGCGCCGATCGGCCTGATTGGCGTCGATGCCCTGTTCAGCCCGGTCAAGCGCGTGTCCTACCGCGTCGAAAATACGCGTGAAGGCCAGGTGCTCGATTATGACAAGCTGATTCTTGAAGTCGAAACCGATGGCACCGTGTCACCGGAAGATGCTGTCGCCTATTCGGCGCGCATCCTGCAGGACCAGTTCCAGATCTTCATCAATTTTGAAGAAGCTGTGGAAGCGCGTCCGGCCGAAGATGACAAGCCTGAGCTCGACTTCAACCCGGCGCTTCTGCGCAAGGTTGACGAGCTTGAACTGTCGGTGCGTTCGGCGAACTGCCTGAAGAACGACAACATCGTCTACATCGGTGATTTGATCCAGAAATCGGAGGCGGAAATGCTCCGCACGCCGAATTTTGGCCGCAAGTCACTTAATGAGATCAAGGAAGTTCTCGCCCAGATGGGTCTGCATCTTGGCATGGAAGCGCCGAACTGGCCGCCGGAGAACATCGAAGATCTCGCCAAACGTTTCGAGGACCACGTCTAGCAAGGCAGCCGAGAGGCTCCCGACTGGACCTGAGGAGATCAAGCCATGCGTCACGGCATCGCACATCGCAAGCTCAACCGCACGCACTCGCATCGCAAAGCCATGCTCGCCAATATGGCGTCATCGCTGATCGAGCACGAGCAAATCATCACGACCCTTCCAAAGGCGAAGGAGCTGGCTCCGTTCATGGACAAGCTCATCTCGCTGGCGAAGCGTGGCGATATCCATGGCCGCCGTCAGGCGATGTCCAAGGTTCGCAACGAGGACCAGGTCAAGAAGCTGTTCGACACACTCGGCGGCCGTTACACCGAGCGCAGCGGCGGTTACACCCGCGTGCTGAAGGCCGGTTACCGTCATGGCGACAATGCGCCGATGGCCGTCATCGAGCTGGTCGATCGCGACACAGCGGCAAAGGGCGCTGTCGACCGTGCCCGCGCCGAAGCCGCGAACGACATGACTGACGAGTAAGATTGTCGTCATCAAAATATCAGATCAAGGCGGTTAGCTCAGGCTAGCCGCCTTTTTCATGCCGGAAATCAGGACTATATGAGCACCATGATCAAATATCTGCTTCTTGCATCCATCCTGTTTGCGGCCCCCGTCGCCGCACAGGACAACGCTCTCGCCGCCCAGGATCGGGTTGTTCCCGAAAGCCGCGTCGAGATGCAGCTCTCCTTTGCGCCTATCGTGCGCGATGTCGCACCGGCCGTGGTCAATGTCTATTCGCGCCGGGTCGTGAACAGCCAGAACCCGTTTGCCAATGATCCGGTGTTCTCGCGCATGTTCCGCTCGCAACCGCGCGAGCAGAACTCCCTGGGTTCCGGGGTGATCGTCGACCATTCCGGCGTCATCGTGACAAATTACCATGTCGTCGCCGACGCGACTGAATTGCGCGTCGTGCTTGCTGACCGGCGCGAATTTGAAGCCACCGTCTTGCTGACCGATGAGGCGACCGATCTGGCCGTGCTCAGGATCGAGACTGACGAGCCTTTGCCCATGCTCCCCTTCAACATGACCGATGATCCGGAAGTCGGCGATCTGGTCCTGGCGATCGGCAATCCTTTTGGCGTCGGACAAACGGTCACCAGCGGCATTGTTTCGGCCCTGGCCCGCACGGATGTTGGCCAGACCGATTTTGCATCCTTCATCCAGACCGATGCGGCGATCAATCCGGGCAATTCCGGCGGAGCGCTGGTGGATATGCGCGGCCAGCTGATCGGCGTGAATTCCATGATTTTCTCGCGTTCGGGCGGCTCGAACGGTATCGGCTTTGCGATTCCCGTCGAAATGGTCCGGCGTGTGGTCGATACGGCCCTGAGCGAAGGCGAGCTGATCCGGCCCTGGCTGGGCGCGCGCCTGCAGCCCGTGACCGGCGATATCGCCTCGAGCTTCGGCATGGTCCGGCCACGCGGGGCGCTGGTCAGTGAGGTCTATCCGCAAGCGGCAGCCGATGAAGGCGGGCTGCGCCAGGGCGATATCGTGCTGGCCGTTGACGGCCATGAAATCAGTAATGATGCCGGTGCCCGTTTCCGGCTGGCGATTCGCGCCGCCGGCGAGACGGCCCGTTTCACCGTCTTGCGGGGCGAGGACGAGATCGAGCTCGATGTGCCTGTGGCCCCGGCACCGGGTGCGACCACGCCAGAACTCCTGCCTGTTGAGGGGCGCAACCCACTCTCCGGTGTTCGCCTGGTCCAGTTGTCGCCGGCTTTCAACGAAACCGTCGGGCTTGATCCCTTTCTGGATGGCGTCGTGGTGATGAATGTCCAGCGCCGTTCGGTCGCGGCACGCTATGGCTTCCGTCCCGGCGATCGTCTGGTCTCGCTGATGGGACAGCCCATCGAGACCCTCGAGGATGCTGCCAGCATTGCCAGCCGTTTCGATGGTGAGCGTGAGTGGCCAATCGTGCTCGACCGACGTGGTCAGCGCTATCAACCGACTCTGCGGCTCTACTAGCCAGCATGCGGGCCCGGCACGGTCTGCGAGACTTGCAACCCGGTCCGGGCGCTCTAGCCTAGCGACATGTCGAGTCTGTTTGAAGCTGCCGGTCTCGAGACCGAAGCGCCGCGCCCGCTGGCGGACCGGTTGCGGCCCCGCGTGCTCGACGAGGTCGTCGGTCAGGATCACCTGCTGAAGGGCGATGGTCCCATTGCCCGCATGCGCGCCCAGGGGCGGCTGGCGTCCTTGATCCTGTGGGGTCCGCCCGGCGTCGGCAAAACCACGATTGCCCGTCTGCTCGCCGAGGATAGCGGGCTTGAGTTTGAGCCGCTCTCGGCGGTTTTCTCCGGCGTCGCCGATCTCAAGAAAGTCTTCGAGCGCGCCCGGGCGCGCCGGGCGGCCGGCCGCGGCACCTTGCTGTTTGTTGACGAGATCCACCGCTTCAATCGCGCCCAGCAGGATGGTTTCCTGCCGGTTGTGGAGGAGGGGGTGGTGACGCTTGTCGGGGCGACGACGGAAAATCCGTCCTTCGAGCTCAATGCGGCCTTGCTGTCGCGCTGCCAGGTTCTGGTCCTCAAACGCCTTGATGACGCCGCGCTCGACGATCTGATCGCCCGCGCCGAAGCGGAAATGGGGCGCAAGCTGCCGCTCGACGATGATGCCCGCCATGCCCTCGCTGCCATGGCCGATGGCGATGGGCGCTATCTGCTCAACCTGGTCGAGGAAGTCTTCACCTTCGAGCGCGAGACGCCGATCGACCGCACCGAGCTGGGCCGTCTGCTCAACAAGCGCGCGCCGGTCTATGACAAATCGCGCGACGAGCATTTCAACCTGATCTCGGCCCTGCACAAATCCGTGCGCGGTTCCGATCCCGATGCGGCGCTCTACTGGCTCGCCCGCATGATCGAGGGCGGCGAGGACCCGCTCTATCTCGCCCGCCGTATCGTGCGCATGGCGATCGAGGATATCGGCCTGGCCGACAGCGCCGCCATCCATGCCGCCCTGGCGGCCAAGGATACGTATCAGTTTCTCGGCAGCCCCGAGGGCGATCTGGCCCTGGCCCAGGCCGTGGTGCACCTGGCCTGTTCGCCGAAATCGAATGCCGTCTACACCGCCTGGAAACGCGCCCAGAAATCGGCCCGCGAGACCGGCTCGCTGATGCCGCCCGCCCATATCCTCAACGCGCCGACCGCGATGATGAAGGATCAGGGCTATGGTGCCGGCTATCAATACGATCATGATGTCGAGGGCGGCGTATCGGGTCAGGATTATTTCCCCGAGGGCATGCGTGACCGGCCGGTCTTCTACGAGCCGAAGGATGCCGGCCGTGAGGCGGCGATCGGTGAGCGCCTGCAACGCTGGCGGGCCCTTCGGCGCGGCAAGGGGCCGTCGAGGCCGTAACGATTGCGGCTTGCCAGTTTGCACTTCCCCGGACTAGCGTCGCGCATTCATCCTGGGGAGGACATCATGAAGCTCTACAAGATCCATCTGGTGCTGGGCCTGGCCTGGCTGCTGATTGGCATGACGCTGGGCCAGATCATGGGCGAAAGCGGCGATCACGGCCAATTGCCGACCCATGCGCATATCATGCTGGTCGGCGGCGTCCTGTCGATCACCTGGGGCCTGCTCTACAAATTACTGGACCTGCCGGCCAAGTTGATCGCTCTGGTGCAGGGTGCCGCGCACTATATCGGCTCCGGTGTGATGTTTGTCGCGCTTTACAGCCTCTATGGCGGCGAGGGCGATCCGGCCACGCTCGGCCCGATCCTGGGGATCGCCGGGACTGTGGTGATGCTGTCGGTCCTGCTGATGCTGTTTCTGGTGGTCAGGGCGAAGGACTAGGCGCTTCGCAGGCCTCGCTACTCACTATCGTCGGAGTTGCAGCTCTGCCCATAAAGGGCGCGATTCTGGGCCTGGTATTCGGCCAGCGGGACGAGGTTGAATGCCGCTCGCCGTTCATCCACCGCGTCCGGCGCCTCAAGCTCATAGGTGCGCTGTTCGCCATCGACGCACTGGAATTGCGAGCCATAGCGTTGCGGCTGGCCTTCGCCCATGGCGACCCGGTCGTAAAGCAATACATAGCGCTGCCCATCAAACTCGCCTGCGAGAGCGAGCGGTTCGACGAGGGCGAGCAAACGCTGTTGTGCATCCAGATCGCCATGTTGGATCAGGGCGGCGACCTTCACAGCAATGTCGGGCATGTCGGCATTGAGTTGGGCGAAATCGATATCGTCGAGCACGCTGAGCGCCCAGGCCGTATTGTCCTCATCGACCGCGTCGAACGTGTCTTCCGTTTCGGTAATCAGGGCGCTTCGCACCGCCGGCTCAAGATCGGCGCGCGAGATGCGTGAGATCAGCAGCGTGCGGATATAGCGGTCGCGGGCGGCGCGGGCCGAGACTTCGGCGACGAGATCGCCATAGAGCTCATAGGCCGTGTCGAACTCGGCTATCAAGGTGGCCGCGTCAGTCGCCAGCGGGGCGGGTGTTTCGATCGCGGTCTCGGCCAGGCCAGGCGCGGCATTTTCCGCCGGTGCGGGCTGGGCTGTCTGGAGGAGAATGCTGGCGGCGATGAGATGGAGCATGTCACGGATCCTAGACCGGGGATGAGCGGTTCAGTCTAGATCGTAAATGCGCGCTGCCAAGTCTGGGGCGATATGGCCCTGCGACCGGACAAAACAAAAGCGGGATCAGGTAGGAGCCTGGTCCCGCTTTTTGTCTGTGTCGTCATCTGTGCCGGGACCGCGAGGTGCGGTCCCGTCTCGATGTGTGTTCTAGGCGATGGTGCCGCCGAGTGCGACAGCCATGGCGCCGAACGCGCCAGCGAGGAAGAGGACGTTGATGACAGCGTTGAGAGTGCTGGTGAAGCGGTTCATGATAAAAATTCCATTTGTTCTTGGTGAGCCGGGCCCTCCCGGTTCACGCCTTTGTAAATAGGTGGTTAGGCATGTTTCACAACCTCTGTTATGCCAAGACGGCTATGCATAAATGCATGTTAAGAAAAGTTAAGTATGAATTTTTATGGGGCCAACTCTTGTCGGGACCGGCCCCTGGTGCGGGGAGGGCGGATCGCGGCCAGGCCTGCCGGGCCAGCGGCAACGCCCGGTCTGGACCCATGTCTCAGGCTGTGCGGCCTTGCCATTACGCCCCGCACAGCCTATCGAGCCGCGATGCAAAGCCTTCTTCTCATCGGAACCGGCGGGGCGCTGGGCGCCATCTCCCGGCACTTGGTCGGCCGGGCGGCGCTGAAATGGCTCGGACCGGATCAGCCCTGGGGCACATTCGCCGTCAATATCGCCGGCGGTCTGTTGATGGGCCTCTTGATCGGCTGGCTGGTGGCCACCGATCGCGGTGATCACCATATGCTGCGCACCTTCGGTGCGGTCGGCTTTCTTGGCGGCTTCACCACATTCTCGGCCTATTCCCTCGATATCGCCCTGATGATCGAGCGCAAGGCCTGGCTCAATGCCTTCGCCTATGCGGCGGGTTCTGTAATTCTGGCGCTGGCAGCGCTGATGATTGGCATGATGATCATGCGGAAAGTTTATCCATGAGTGGCGTTCAATTAGTGACGGTCGACCAGGGCGAGGACGGCGCACGGCTGGATCGCTGGTTCAAGCGCCGTTTCCCGCATATCGGCCAGGGCCTGATCCAGAAGCTCTGCCGCAAGGGTGATATCCGCGTCGATGGCCGCCGCGCCAAGACCGATCTGCGCGTCGAGATGGGGATGGAGATCCGCATCCCGCCCCTGCCCGAGCCCGGCGAGGTCGAGAAGATTGATGTCCTCACCCCGGAAGAGATTCATTATGTGCGCGGCCTGGTCATCTATGAAGATGATGAGCTGATCGCCTTCAACAAGCCGTCGGGACTGGCCGTGCAGGGCGGTTCGAAAACCACCAGGCATCTCGACCGCCTGCTTGACGCCTTCGGCGAGGGCATGACGCGGCCGCGTCTGGTGCACCGGCTCGACAAGGACACCTCCGGCGTCCTCGTCGTCGGCCGCACACCCAAGGCGGCGGCGCGCCTGGCGAAGGCCTTTCAGCAGCATCGCACCAAGAAGACCTATTGGGCGATTGCCATTGGCGTTCCCAAACCGCGCATGGGCGAGATCAAGGGCTTCCTCAAGAAGGCAGCCGGCGCCGGCGGCGATCCGGATCGCGAGCTGATGGTCGGCGCCAGCCATGGCGATCCCGGCTCGCACCATGCCCTGACCCGCTACACGGTGATCGCCGATGCCGGCCAGAAGGCCAGCTGGGTTGCGCTGCGGCCCGTCACCGGCCGCACCCACCAGCTGCGCGTCCATCTCGCCGCCATGGGCACCGCGATTCTCGGCGACCGCAAATACACCTGCGACCGTCCGGCACCGGAAGATCTCGGCCAGCGGCTGTGCCTGCATGCGCGCCGGCTGGAAATCCCGCGCGATAATGGCAATCCGCTCATCATCGAGGCCGATCTGCCCAAGCCGCTGGCCAAGGTCTTCGATACGCTCGGCTTTAATCCGCGCGAGATTGACGAGGCCGAGATCGAGGCACAGCTCGCCTGATGCCGGATCTGAAGCTCGCCATCTGGGATATTGACGGCACGCTCGTCGACAGCCGCGTCGTGATCCAGCAGGCCATGGAGCGCGCCTTCAGGCGTGCCGGCCTGGGCGCGATCGCCTATGAGCGCACCCGCACCATTGTCGGGCTGGAACTGACCGAGGCTGTCATGCGTCTGGCACCGGTCGATTATCCGGCCGAGCGCGTGCCCGAGCTGGCGACCTTCTACAAACAGGCCTTCGTGGAAATGCGCACCGAGCCCGATTTTTCCGAACCGCTCTATGACGGTGCCCGCGAGACGCTGGAAAAGCTGCGCGATGAGGGCTGGCTGCTCGGTGTGGCCACCGGCAAGCCGCGGCGCGGGCTCGACGCCGTGTTCGAGCATCACGGATTGCACCGTTATTTCGACACGTTCCAGACTGTCGATCACGGTCCCGGCAAGCCGCATCCGCGCATGGTGCTCGACGCGATGAAGGAGACCGGCACCGAAGCCGGCCAGGCCGTCATGATCGGCGATACCGGTTTTGACATGGCGATGGGCCGCAATGCGGGCGTGCATACGCTGGGCGTCTCCTGGGGCTTCCATACGGGCGACGAGATCAATGAGGGCGGCGCCCACGAATTGCATCATGATTTCGAGACACTGGGCCTGGCGCTCGACGCCTTTGCCGCCCGCATCCCCGAGAGTGCCCGATGAGCGAGTATGAGACCAAGCCGGGCGTGCGCATGCCCAAGCCGGAAGATAATCGGCCCAAGCGTTTCTACACCGCTGTCAGCATCGCTGAGGGTGAGGGTGGATGGCGGGTTCAACTCGATGGCCGTTCAGTCAAGACGCCGGCCAAGAATCTGCTGCAGGTGCCGACCGCGGCGCTGGCTGAATTGCTGGCTGCGGAATGGGACGCCCAGGGTGAGCGTATCAATGCCCCGGCCATGCCCGCCAACCGGTTGTGTTTCGTCGCCATCGATCTGATGGGCGATGCCCATGACGCCACGGTCGCCGAAGTGACGCGCTATGCCTCCACCGACCAACTCTGTTTCCGCGCGCCGGATCCGGCTGATCTCGTTGCGGCTCAGGCGGCCGCCTGGGATCCGGTACTGGACTGGGCAAAAAAAGCGTTGGGTGTTGAGTTGCGCTCAGGCACCGGCGTCCTGCCGATCGACCAGGATGCGGCCGCGCTGCAGGCGATTCATGCCCGCGCATCGGCGCTCGATATCTGGCGTCTGACGGCGCTGGCGCACGCGACGGCGGTCTGCAGTTCGGCCGTGCTCGGCTTTGCCCTGCTTGAGGGCGAGCGCGGTGGTGAAGCGGTGTTTGCGCTTTCCACCATCGACGAGGCCTATCAGATCGCCCAATGGGGTCATGACGAGGAAGCGGCGCAGCGGCTCGCTCTGCTCAAGACCGAATTGGTCGCGGCCGAGCGTATGCTGCGTGCATTGGACGCGTCGTGATAGCTTGATGGTGCCGGGCGGCACGCTAATGTGTGGTCAGGGCAGAAGTGAAAGATTTCGACATGGCTGAGACGAGCACGACAGATAGCGGCAAGACCGGTCCCGGCGGTATCCTCGATTTCGGCGCCCTGCGTGCGGCCGAGCTGCGGACTGAGCCCTATAATTATTTTGTCGCGCCGGGCACGTTGAGCGAGGCCGAGGCCGGCGAGATCCGCCGTGATTATCCGCAAATCAACAAGCCGGGCTATCTGCCGCTCTCCAAACTGGAATCGCACGGCACATTCGACCAGCTGATGACGGATCTCAATTCACCGGATCTGGCGCAGGTGATGACCGACAAGTTCGGCGTCGATTTTACCGACAAGCCGCGCATGATCACGGTTCGCAAGATCTCGCAGCTCTCCGATGGTCCGATCCATAATGATTCGAAGTCGAAAATCCTCACCATGCTGACCTATCTCAATGCGGATTGGGACGGCACCGGAGCGGGCTGTATCCGGGTTCTCAACGGGCCGAAGGATTTTGACGATTTCACCGAGGAAGTGCCGCCTCTGGCCGGCTATGTCTTCGCCTTCCTGCGCGCCGATAATTCCTGGCATGGCCATCTACCCTTCGAGGGTGAGCGCTATGTCGTGCAGACAACATTCCTGACCTCGCAGGAAGAGCTCGACCGCAAGGAAAATCGCGGCGGGCTGCAGTATTTCCTCAAGAAGCTGAATCCGTTTCAGTAGGTCCGCGCCAGCCTGGCCGGGAGGAAATATTGGATGGCACCGATCCTGGTTGCGCATAACCCTTCCTGGGCCGGCCAATATCTGCACGAGGCCGCCGGCATCCGTGCAGTGCTGGGAGCGAATGCCGTCGACCTGCAACATATCGGCAGCACCTCGATTCCGGGCATCCTGGCCAAACCGGTTACCGATATACTCGGCGCTGTGACATCCCTTGATGCCGTTGATGATGGCGTCGACGCGATCGGCCGGCTCGGCTACGAGGCAAAAGGGGAGTTCGGCTTTGCGGGACGGCGGTATTTTCGCAAGAATGACGAGCGTGGGCGACGCTCGCATCATCTGCACATTTACACCAGCAACTCGGTGGATTTCTCGCGCCACCTCGTATTTCGCGATTTTCTGTTGGCCTTTCCCGAGCAGGCGAAACGCTACAGTGAGTTCAAGGCCAGGCTGGTCGACGAGATTGGTGTCAGACGCGAGGATTACCAGGCCGCGAAAAACCCGTTTGTCGCGGATCTTGAACGACAGGCTCTGGCGTGGTCGCAAGGCTGAGACGCTGGACGCATTCGGGAGAGCTGTAACCTCAGTAGGCCGTCAGTCTCCGTAGCCAGCGTGGCTTCAGGCTCAATCGCCCGTCATCGAGCCGCTTCCAGATCAGGAAGCCGGCGGTGATGACCGCCAGCTCGCCCAGCTCCTGGAAGACGTGGTGGCAGAGCAGCACGGCGCTGAGCACAAGCAGGGCCCTCAGGGCGAGAAAACCGGGCGCCTGATCGGCCGGCTGCAGGATCAGCCGCAAATTGGCCGCGATCAGCAGCAGCACCAGACCGGCGACGAAATAGATCGCCTCCATCGTGCCAGGCGCGATGTAATTGTGCAGGTTGATTTCCGATTGCAGATTGGTCTGTGCGATGGCCTCGGGCACGGCGAGGCCGAACCAGTGCTGACCCCAGCTGATTTCCTCGCCAAAACCCGCCAGCAGGACCAGGCTGAGCGCGATCATCATGGATGGGCCGAAATGGCCGCCCCTCGGTTTGCCGCTCAGCAGGTGAGCCAGGAATATGACGGCGGGGAAAATCATCACGGTGATGGTCAAATTCTCGATCAGTCCGCCATCGCCGACTTCGGGCCGAACGACGCCCCCGAGCGGCGTGAACTGATTGACCAGATTGAGAAGCGCCAGCGCCAGCAGGGCGAGCGTGACGGCGCTGTCATAGCGCCACAGGCTTGAGACCAGTCCGTCAAACCCGGTATCGCGTGCCCGTGCGGCCAGGCTGCGGAGCAGGATGAGTCCGCCCGCGAGCATTACCAGCAACAGGCCGATTGCCTGAAGGGGGGCGCCGATTTCTCCGTCAGGAGAGAGAATTTCCATCTCGAGTCTCCGTCGTTTCACAATGGGCCGCCTTGCGTGTCAGATGCCGTAGGCCGCTGCGAGCGTGTCGAGGCGGCGCAGGGCCTTGCCGGGCCAGTGGGCCACACGGCCGATGGGCAGGCGGCGGGCAAATACATCAACCCCGGCACCGGCGGCCATCAGGCCCGCGACCATCGAGGGCTGTTCGATACTGCCGCTGGCAATGTCGAAGGAGGCATTGGCCAGCTTGCGTTTGAAATCGGCTTCGCCCGGGCCCAGATGGATGGTGCCGATGCCGCTGGCGTTCATCGCGCGGGCCATTTCCATGAAGAGCAGCAGGCCGGGTCCATACTGGGCGTATTCCGGCCAGAAAACCGGAAACCAGTAGTGGAGCACGGTTTCCGAGCGCATCCCGAAATGGGCCGCCGCCAGCTGACCATTGATTTCTAGCGTCGACAGGCAGCCGCGCAAATCCTGCGTCTGATGCTGGAACAGGTCCCCGACCAGATCGCGGGCCCATTTGGCAATGAAGACATCGAAGGCATGGGTGCGATGATATTGCTCGCGCTTGTTGGCGAAAGTCGCGCCGAGCGCTTCCGGGCGGCGATCATCGAGGCGGAAGGTGATGTCGAGCCCGGATTCTGCGAGCTTGCGCTGCCTTGCCCGGATATTGCGCATCGCCTTGGCGTCGGCGAGGCGCCGCGATTCGAGCCAGGCATCGTGACCCTGGCTCAAATCGACCGTCCAGGATGGTTCAATTTGCGACGCTTTGGCAGCGAAGCCCGATTGCTGTGCCAGGGCGCCGTGAAATCGAAGGACCGAAATCGGGCTGGATTCGAGCGCCGCGGCGATATCGAGATCATTCTCTTCAGTGATCAGGCCGTGATGGTCAGCCAGCGGCCCGCCGAGCGGCCGGGCGACTCCCCAACGCGAGAGCTGCATTGGCAGGATTCCGACCGTATAGCCCTTGCGTGACAGTACCAGCGCCTGGGCGTCATGGCGACGGTCGGCCATAAGATCGGTGAATTCCAGCGAGAAATAGGGTGAGGCGAGAGCGGGATTGGCGGCACGCATGGCGCGCCAGCCGGCCCGTTGCGCGCCGCTCAGGCCCGCAAACGGCACCAATTCTGTGGTGGTGGCTCTGTTCGCCATGAAGTGTGCGCTCCGTTGTCCCCGACCTGGACTGCAAGAAACGCACCGGCCGGAAGCTGGTCCAGCCAAGGTGCCAGCATCCTCGTGTGATTGCCCTTGCGATGCGACCTCTGCTATCGAACCCGGATAGACAGATGCGGAAGGATTGGCGTCCATGAAGGATGTGCTCGAACAACTCATCGAAAAGCGTGCCGGCGCTCGCGCTGGCGGCGGCACCCGCCGCGTCGAGAACCAGCATGCCAAGGGCAAGCTGAGCGCCCGCGAACGGGTTGAAATGCTGCTCGATGACGGCTCTTTCGAAGAGTGGGACATGTTCGTCGAACATCGCTGCGTCGATTTCGGCATGGCCGAGAAGAAGATTCCCGGCGATGGCGTCGTCACCGGCCATGGCACGATCAATGGCCGTCTCGTCTATGTCTTCTCCAAGGATTTCACAGTGTTCGGCGGCTCGCTCTCCGAGACCCACGCCCAGAAGATCGTCAAGATTCAAAAGGCCGCCCTGCAGAATGGCGCTCCAATCATCGGTATTTTCGATGCTGGCGGTGCGCGCATCCAGGAGGGCGTTGCCTCGCTCGCCGGTTATGCCGACATCTTCCTGCAGAATACGCTGGCGTCGGGCGTCGTGCCGCAGATCTCGATGATCATGGGGCCATGCGCCGGCGGCGATGTCTATTCACCGGCCATTACCGACTTCATCTTCATGGTGAAGGACACGTCCTACATGTATGTCACCGGTCCCGACGTGGTGAAAACCGTCACCAACGAGACCGTCACCCATGAGGAGCTCGGCGGCGCCTCGATCCATGCCAGGAAATCCGGCGTTGCCGACGGTGCTTTCGAGAATGATCTCGAGGCGCTGGTGCAATTGCGCCGTCTGATCGATTTCCTGCCGCTGTCGAATCGCGAAAAGCCGCCGGTACGCCCGAGCTTCGACGATCCCGACCGGCTCGAGGCCAGTCTCGACACGCTCGTCCCGGCCAACCCCAACAAGCCCTATGACATCAAGGAATTGATCCACAAGGTCGCCGATGAGGGCGATTTCTTCGAGATCGCGCCGGATTATGCCGCCAATATCGTCACCGGTTTCGGCCGCCTCGACGGCCAGCCGGTCGGCTTCGTCGCCAATCAGCCGATGAGCCTGGCCGGCGTGCTCGACAGCGATGCGTCGCGCAAGGCCGGCCGTTTCGTGCGCTTTTGCGATGCTTTCGGCATACCGATCCTCACCTTTGTCGATGTGCCCGGCTTCCTGCCCGGCACCAAGCAGGAATATGGCGGCCTGATCAAGCACGGCGCCAAACTCCTCTTCGCCTATGCCGAGGCGACCGTGCCCAAACTCACCGTCATCACCCGCAAGGCCTATGGCGGCGCCTATGATGTGATGAGTTCGAAACATCTGCGCGGCGACGTCAATTACGCCTGGCCCACCGCCCAGATCGCCGTCATGGGCGCCAAGGGCGCCGCCGAGATCATCCACCGCGCCGATCTCGACGATGCCGAGAAAATGGCCGGCCATGTGAAGGAATACGAAGACCGCTTCGCCAACCCCTTCATCGCCGCGGGCAGGGGCTATATCGACGACGTGATCTCACCGCACAGTACGCGGAAAAGGTTGATCGCGGCGCTGCGGACACTGAAGAACAAGAAGGCGGAGAACCCGTGGAAGAAGCACGATAATATTCCGCTTTAGGGGGTTGGGGATGGCTCGTCGGTCTCGCCTGCGCGACCGGACGTTCGTGTCGGGTTCTGAACGCTCCTTGCGTATGGGTGACCGAGGACTGCAGCGCGCGGTTCGAGCCCGAAGAGTCTTGCGAGATTGCTACGCCCATCTTGGGGCGATTGAATGTGCCACAGAGATGCATGCGCTTCGAAGGGCGTGGTTCACATTCGTGGTGGATGCGAGGCGTGTCGGTCATGTTCTTCACAAAGTCGATGGTGCACACCGAAGTCACCTAGGTAAAGCGCTCTCAGAGAGGTTCAATGTTTGGAGGTCACAAGACCCAATTTTTCAGCTCATCGAAGAAGAGAGAAACACTCTCCTCAAGGAAGGTGAGTCATCTCTAAAGTTCGGAGAACTTGATGATTTCGGAAAAGTGCTAGCGTGCGGCGAGTTTTTGACGGTCTCGCTCCTCGCTCAGAGAATTGTTGATTGGTGGGAGTTAAATTTGTCTGAGCTAGAAGATCGTGCGGAGCAATCCAGAAAGCGAAGTCGACCGGAGCGAATTGTGCGAAAGTCGAACAAGAAAATTTGAAATCGCTCTAATAATCGCACGAGTTCGGCGCTCAAAAGCTACCCCACACCTCCATCCGGCCAGAGTGGCGTTGAGCCGTCAAGGGTCGCTTTGCGACCGCGTGCGGCTTCGCCCTTGACGGCTCAACGTCACTCCGGCGCCCTCCCGGCAAGGGTTTTATGGATCGCTCCCCGGCAGGGCCGGGCAGGGCGCTACGCCTCCTTAAGAACGCCATCAGAACGTCATCCCGGCGCAGGCTGGGATCCAGTTTTGTAGGGCGCTACAGAAGGAGAGCTTGCGCCTGTTCAATCAGATGTCTGTGCGTGAATCTGGGTCCCAGCCTGCGCCGGGATGACGCTGATTGATGCGTCTCGCGAGCCTTTCTTTGCCGTCCCCCTCCAAACACCAAAAACTGTCATCCCCGCCGGATGGCCCGGCTTGACCGGGCCGCAGGGCGGGGACCCAGACGCCCCGGTTTCAGCGGGTTTCGGTCGAGGGCCGGCCTCGACAGGAAGCGGGTGAGTTGGGTCGGCGGTGTGCGGCTTGCGAGGCGCTGTCGGGCGTCTGGGTCCCTGATCTGCGCCCCGCATTTGCGGGGCATCCGTCAGGGATGACAACGGGTTGTGGGTAAAGGAGAACATCCAGCGCCCCCCTTCAATAATGATACCGCCCCATCACCACCTGCAGCCGCTCCGGCTCACCCGCCACGCGGTAAACCAGCCGGTGGCGGCTATCGATGCGGCGGGACCACCAGCCGGCGAGTTCGCCGCGCAGGGGTTCCGGCTTGCCGAGGCCTTCGAAGGGGGTGCGCCGGGCGGCCTCGATCAGTTTGAGGGCGCGCTTGAGCAGCCGCGTGTCGTGGGCGGCAAACCAGGTCAGGTCCTCGATCGCCTGCGGCCGCAATTCGACATTCATTGCTCCGCTTCGCCGAGCCAGGCGGCGAAATCGCCCGGGGCTTCGGCCATGCCGCGCAATTGCTGCGGCGTGAGGGTGCGGGTCTGGCCGTCCTCGGCGTCGGCGATGCTGGCGCGCAGGCGCGTCGCATTAGCGGGGCTGGAGAGCAGGTAATTGGTTTCCTGGATCGCCTCCCATTCCGACAGCGCGATCATCACCACCGGCTCGCCGCCCTGGCGCGTGATGATCGCCGGCGCCTTGTCGGCGGTGACGCGCTCCATCAGGGCTTTCAGGCTCGCTCGGGCCTAGGAGAAGGAGAGGATGTTGGCCGGTTTTGTCATAATAAAATTGTACCAAATTTTGTACTTGTTTTCAAGCGCCGCGCACCAAAATCTCCACGCGGCTTGCCGCTGGAGGGATGAGGTGTTCCCACCATGGTGGGAGGGGTGTGGGACGCCTTCGATTGCCGAACTGGCGCCAGTATTGTTTTG
>TARA_R110002167_G_scaffold298713_1_pt1 | contig 28204 bp, 29 predicted proteins | sample TARA_R110002167 | Tara Oceans TARA_R110002167 (sample SAMEA4398238) | marine metagenome | biome: Polar Biome; feature: [MES] marine water layer (ENVO:01000295) within the mesopelagic zone...; material: water (ENVO:00002006), including particulate matter (ENVO:01000060) such...
GTCCCACATTGTTGGACAGTTTGGCAGCGCAGTTAAGGTGTATTCCGCCGAATAGCGGAGGAATACACCTTAACACCCTGTCCGATTTTCTAGGACCAGATCACTTCTGCTAATGAAGTTTTCGCTTTTACAGGTATTAATTCGGCTGCTTTTTTGAGATGCTCAGACGCTTCAAGCTGCTTTGACGCACCTAGTTCGACTAGGCCCATGCTTAGGCCAAGCAGCCACGCCGATTTCCTTCAAGAACGAGAGCTTATCGAATATCCACTGCCGAGAGGCAGGGTGAATAATCGCTACAGCGATGCCAACGATGATCAGCGCGCGCAACACGGGCGGCAGCCCCACAAACAAATCTTTGGCTTTGAGAATGAGCACGATAGGTAACGAACGGTTTTGAAAACGCTACGCACTCAGCCTATCATAAGATCGCAATTGTCTGTCGCACCGATTGATCGAGAATGACGAGCAAATGGTTCAACTGCCTGCTTGAGCATTGAGCTTGTGAGGTGAAGTGAAAGCCCGCTTTGAAATTATGAGTGATCTGTCTCCGCGATATGCCGATATCGCATTTGTTAGTCGATTGTGGGAGAAAGCGAAGGGCGACGAATTTGCGCCACCTTGGAATGCTATTGATCTTATGCAGTTTCCTGCCCCCGCAATTCCTAGAGTTTGTGTCGTCGACGTTCAACATTCGCCACTCGATTTTACTTATCGTTATTGGGGGACTGGCATAACGCAAATGCACAATCTTGATGCAACCAAGCAATCTATAAAAACAGTGCCGCCTCCACATTACGCCGAAGTTTTGTTCAAACAGTATGAATTGGTTTTCAGTTCCCAAGAACCCATGACATACGCTTGCCAATTTGAAGACGATAATGGGCTCGAACGTCAGTACGTCGTTCGTCGCCATCCTCTTAGCGATGATGGTCTGACAGTCACCGATGTCTTAAGTATGGAGGAATACGGAGAGAGCCGAGAAGAACTCAGAAAATTATTTAAGCAATTCACCCCCTAACCTGATCAAAGACAAAAAGCACGGGGAGCTGGTTAAAGGTCAAGGACGAGAACTCCAAAGAAAAATTGAATAGTCGAAAGGCCGGCAATCGTTCATTCCACCCGCAGCAACTTACTTCTCCATTCATCATCGATCCAAAACGCGTCAACCAAGAACTAACAATATCTGCCAATGGCTAAGGTTGTTGAAAAACTCTGGAATTGGTATTTGGGTAAAAATTTATTGCCCACTGAGCCATAAGCCGTCGCAAAAGCATAGAAATCGATTGGTCAACGCGTGATAGATGAGGTGTCGCAAAAGCTGGGTGCACAACTCATGCTTATGTCCGAGTTGGCCTCGGCGCGGCCACGCGACGGTACAGTGTCACGGAAAGAGTCTCCGTTGGATGGATGTCCGCTTTTCGCCGAGACTGTTGAAAAACTCGCCGTTTGGGTAGTGCAAGATTTTTGGTAAATAAATTTTGCAAAGGACAGGTCACCGAAAAAGGCATGGGAGACGCTGTATGCGGCCACTGGACGAGGTTTCGTCTTTTTTGACCGATCCCTTCGTATCCAGAATGCATGGCGTGGCCCAGTGGGCAATAAATTTCTACACAAATGCCGGTTTCAGAGTTTTTCAAGAGCCTCCGCCAATTGACATAGCCGCCTTATAGCTATCTGAAATGCTAAGTCTCATGAGGATTGAGACGGCACTCCCGTATTGAGGACAAGCGGCAAAGAAAACCTAACAATTGTTCCACCAGTATCAGCGTGAGCAAACGTTAGTTCTGCCTGTAGTGCGCGACAAATATCGTGCGCAATCTTAAGCCCGCGCCCCCAGCCCTTATGACCATGCTTTTGTGCCTTAGTGATACGCTCCCCTCGTCGAATTCGCATCACTAGATCAGCAGGTATCCCCGCTCCTGTGTCGCGAATGACAAAGATCATAGCATTATCGTCTGTCCCCAATTCCCCTCGTATAGATACAGAGCCACCCTTTGGTGTAAACTTGATCGCGTTACTAACAAGATTTGATAGCACCTGCTCTATCAGCAATGGATCGGATATTAACCTTGGAAAAATATCAGGAAAGTCCACTCGAATTTCGATTCCACGTTCTTTCGCGAGTTCCTCAAACGTTGACTTAACATTGCCGACGAGTTTTCTCACATCTATTTCTTCCGGGATGATAGATCGCACCCCCGAAAGGGCATCTTCCAAAACGCGTTCACATATTCGCAAAAGGCGGATCGTCGCCACCTCAACAGTGTCGTTATATTCGCATATTTTTTGAATATCTTTTTCGCCTTTTAGTTCATGACGGATAAGGCTCGAATAACCGACCATCGCACTCAAAGGCGTTCGAATTTCATGCGCAAAATCCCGTAGAATATTGTCGCCGCTCAGATTCTCATCGGGGTCATAAACTGTCATCTGAACACGCCTTTCTGATTGTTTCGAAGCCTTTAGGGGGTAATTGAGATCTATCTGCTGAATTATATACTTTTATCAGGAAGCACTCAGCTTGTAATTTCCTCATGTTAGTCTGCTTTTGGCAACGCTTTCACATGCTCGCCGCACCACTTCACCCCCCCTCTAAAGAGGGGGATGAAGAGTGGATTGAAGCATTAGCGAATGAATACGCTGATCGATTATCCAAGGAGTTTGGCACTAAGCTCGCTAACAACACTACCATTGCAGCCCCCCGCGTTGTCTGATTAAACCTTGCGGTAAAAACTAAGACTACGGTACCGTTCATAATCATTCATTTCGGTTTTAGGATTAAATCATGGTCGACATACGAACTTTGCCAGACGTCATGCAGAAAAATCTAAACGAGTTAGATTGCCCTGTTTTCGAAAATAAACCGTGGGTCCGCGGCGTCCCCTTGAAAGAGCGTCGTGTTGCCATGCTTTCATCGGCAGGCCTTCACCTGCGAAGCGATCAGCATTTTGTCGGCGGAGACCACTGTTACAGGGTTATTCCCAACGATACGGCTCCGGATGACATTGTCATGAGCCATATTTCCGTCAATTTTGACCGTACGGCCTTTCAACAGGATTTGAATGTCACCTTCCCGCGTAAACACTTAGCGGATATGGATGAAGAAGGCCTGATTGGCTCCGTTGCGAGCAATCACTATTCATTTATGGGGGCAACCGATCCTCGGGATATGGAAGACGATGCCCGACACTTGGCCGGTGTACTTAAAGCTGATCAGGTAGACGCCGTCGTTCTGCTTCCCGTTTGACCGTTATGTACGCGCGCCGTGAGCGTGCTTGCACACTATCTGGAAGAAGAAGGGCTAGCGACAACCGTCGTTAGTCTGGTTCGATTGCATAGCGAAATCATCAGACCGCCACGCAGTCTGTTCGTGCCATTTGAACTTGGACGGCCTGTAGGTCCGCCCAACAATAACGTCTTGCAACGCCACGTCCTGGAACAAGCGCTTGGGCTACTGGAGTCCGATGATGGGCCTTCGCTGATCAGCGACTTTGATCAAAGCAATGATGGAACGGCGCCAGATAAAAGTTGGTCTCCTCCCGCGACTTCTTTTTCCAATCTAGATGCGTTGGACGTCGCCGATCTTAAACGGAGGCTCAAAGATGAAATCGAAATATTGGCACCAAGCTATGCGTTGGCAAAGAAGACCAGGGGAAGGTCGTCGGTTGGTGTTTCCAGACTGACAATAGATGAAATCGCCGAGCACATTTTATCGTTTCTCAACGGGCCACATCAAGAGAGCCCTAGAGAAGATCTATCTTCGGCGTTGGTGTTGCGGTTTGGAGCTGATGACCTCAAGGCCTTTTATTTAGAGGCTGCAAGTCATGGCGGGTCCCCATCATCATGGCAACTGGGAAACTGGTTCTGGCGTGATACTGTGGCGGGGCAAATACTTATCTCGCTCAGAGCGGCTGCAATGGATCATGACGATAAGCGGTTTAACATTGTTGGCAGCAAATTTCTTGTGCCCGTAATTTGGGTTTCTGAACTGAAATTATAAGATAGTTTATAGATCGTTGTTAGACGCGGCGGTTCGAGCTGGCCCGGAACCCCGACAAAAAGCGCCCAATTCGAAAGAGCTGGGGAGCTTTTTTTGTTTAAGGTGACTGTAAAAAAGCGACTTTAGGCCGCCTAATACCAATTTGTACGAAGAATCATTTCTGTGCCCAGCCCCTGACACCAATGGACATCATGAGCAAAGGTTGGTCGCTGAATTGGTTTCATGCAAAGCAGCAATGGTCGAGGATACAGACAGCCTCGCTGCAGACCTCGTCTTTTCCACGCTTTGTGCGCTCAATTTTTTCGCAGGGCGTGTGATAGGCAACCTTCCAACTTGGTTGATGACAGCGCTTAGTGTTGGGCTACTAGAATTCGCCGGCCTTACGGGCCACCGCGATCTTCGTGTTGTCATAGAGGATAGAGATCGGGATACCGCCGAAAAAAGCAAACCCAGAGACATGACCGTCGCAAAAGGCTTCCGTCGTCTCATCCGCGCATATAACTCCACTCGCTTCATCCCCCCGCCCTTCGCTCCAATCGCAAAGGGCTATCGCTGACGGATTTTTACACCGGCGCAACCAGACATTCCGGGCGCTTCAGTGAGGGATTATTGCTCCGGCGATCTCAGTCACTCTGACATCCCCGTGGTCAGATGTGACCTCTACTACTAGAGGTCACATCTATGCCGGGACGTTATAATATGTTGGCACCATCTGCATTACAGGTTGAGCACCTTCACAAAAATACTAAATAGCTTGGTTATTCAGGCACTTCTCCAGAACGGGAGCGGGCGGCAAGCCACCCACCTTCGACCTTAATCTCAGAACCGTTGACGAAAGACGACTCGTCTGACGCGAGAAAAACCGCAGCGCCCGCGATATCGTCCGGCTGCCCCCAGCGTCCGCACAAATTCTCGCCAGCCCAAGCGTCTCCAGTTTCTTCCGCCTCCGCAAACGACATATTAAAAGGCGAGGCAACCATTCCAGGTGCGATCGCATTCACACGTATTTTTTTAGGGCTCAAATCCATCGCCATAGCTCGAGTGAGGCCTAAGAGCCCCGTTTTAGCGGCAACGTACGCGCAGCGATTTGGACGCCCCATGTAACTTGCGATCGAGCATAAATTGATGATCACACCGCCTCCGTTCTCCGCCATAGCCGGCACGACGGCTTGCGCGCAGTGAAAGGGACCGGATAAATTGATGTCGAGCATCGCATTCCAGTCATCATTCGAGTGCTGCATGAAGCCCTTAATCACGCGAGCGCCAGCGTTATTCACAAGGATGTCTACCTGACCCAGAGTTTTTTGTACTGCAGCCTCCATCCGTTTGATCGCAGGCAAGTCGGTGATATCGACCTCGACAGCGATCGCCCGCCCACCCGCCGCTTCGATCTTGGAGACAACGGTTTCCGCACCTTTAAGATTCCGGTCCGCAACTGCCACTGCGGCTCCCTCGCGGGCAAAAGCAATGCAGATCGCTTCGCCAATGCCACTTCCGCCGCCAGTAACGATTGCTGTCTTATTCGCAAGTCTCATAACTATTTTCTCCAAGGTTGTAGTTTAAGATTTGAGCTCTTTTTTCGTCGCTTTATAGAAACCGGCAATGACAGTTAGGATGCCAGCTGAGAGCAATACGGCTGAGATCGGGCGCTCAAAAAAACCGAACCAGTTGTATTGCATTAGTTGCATGGATTTGACGAAGCTGCTCTCGCCCAGATCACCCAAAACCAGTCCAAGGACCAAGCCCGCGGCCGAGAATCCGTATCGACGCAGAAAAAAGCCCAGAATTGCAGCGGCGAACATAACCCAGACATCGATTATCAGGTTGCGCACGGCAAATGCCCCAATCGTTGCTAACATCAGGATTGCGGGTGCAAGAAATTGGAACGGAATTCGTAGTAAATGAATGACGGTTTTGGTCTGCAAGTAGCCCAGTACAAAAATACAAAGGTTGGCAAAGAACATCGCCGAAAACGTAACCCAAACGAGGTCGGAACTGGTTATAAAGATCAACGGACCCGGCTCCATTCCGTGAACTTGGAACACACCCATCATCATTGCAGTCAAAGCACCGCCCGGCAGACCGAGCGCCAATAGTGGGATCATCGCAGCGCCAGTTGCAGCATTGTTTGCCGTTTCAGGAGCTACCACTCCCTCCAACTCGCCCTTTCCAAACTTTTCTGGGTTCTTGGACCAGCGAATTGCCTCGTTGTAACTCAGAAAAGCTGCCAAGGTTGCGCCAATACCTGGCAAGACTCCGGCGAATAAGCCGATAATGACTGAGCGGACAACAGCAACTTTAAGCTTCCAGAATTCGGCAAATTTAGGCATCTCCATGTTGGCGAAAATTTTCTTACGCTCGCCCGTCGCAATCTTTCGGCTCTGCTCGAAAACCTCGGATACGGCAAAGAGCCCTAAGATTGTCGGAATGAAATGAATCCCAGCCAGCAAATAGTAAGTGCCAAAATTAAAGCGGTCGACACCACCCGCCGGATCGGAACCAATAGTGGCAATCCCTAGACCGAGCAACACCGACAGCCAACCCTTCCAAAGAGTTTTGGCACCGACCGAAACAGCAACCGCCAGCCCAAAGAAAATAAGTGCAAAAACCTCTTGAGAGTTAAAGGCACTCACCGCCCATTTTGCGATCGTCGGCGTGGCCGTCATCATAAGAATGGCAGAGACCATGCCACCCAAAGATGAACAAAGAATGGCAGCGCCAATGGCTTTCCCTGCCTGACCATTTAACGTCATTTTATAGCCGTCAAACGCCGTTGGTGCGTTTTCTGGCGACCCGGGAATATTAAATAATATGGCCGTGATGGCGCCGCCAAAAACGCCGGAGCAATAAATGACGGAGTAAAACATAATCGCGTCAGTCGAGCTCATATAGGCGCTGAATGGAAGAATTATTGCGCCCAAAGTCAGAAGGCTGATACCCGGAATTGCACCGAACAAACCACCACCGAGTAAAGCCGCAACAAAAAGGATGATCGACGTCGGGCTCGAGAACAGCAGTTCTGTACCATTGATGAAGTTTTCCATAGTCGATTCCTAGCGGATGGCAACAAGAAGGAAGTTGCCGATATCATAGAAGCCTGGAAGCGTGCCAATCGGCAGCGGCACATACAAAAGCTTAACAAAAACTAGAATGATTAAACCGTAGATCAACGCAGTGACGGAGAGAATGTGTCTCCATCGACGTTCACCCATCATCAACATAACACCAGCGAGGAAAAATGGTGTCGCTACAAAGAAGCCGACAGGCGTAAGCAGCAAAATATAAAGAACCGGGACGACGATAGTTTTGACGGGGAGACCGCACAGAGATAGCGGACCGTCGTCCCCATCGACGTCACCGGAAGTTGTCGGGTCACACTCAGATGATTGTGCCCGACGCAGGGAGAAAAAAAGCTGCACGAGCGATATAAAAATGATCGAGATAAATAAAACACGGGGCCATCCAGCTGGGCCGTAGCGATAGTTAGCGATCTCCCCTTCAAACCCGAAGGTGAGCGCGAATGCGATGCTCGCAAGCCCTACCCAGAATACAAACCCCATCCAAATTCGGCGACGCGGCGAGTTCAGCCATATCATCTCGGTATCTCCGATAAATTGCTAACAACAAGGGGGTGCCGATAGGCGGCACCCCCCAAATCAGCGATCAGTTGATACCTAAATCTTTATAGGCCTTTCGATAAGTATTGAGCATTGAGTCGATCTTTTTCGTCGCCTCATCACTTGTCGCGTAGCTCTTGATTGCGGTCATGTATTTCTTTTTTAGGAAAGCTTGGAATTCCTCGGTCTCATAAGCCTCCTTCATAGCCGCCTCTAGATAGGCTTTGCGCTCCGCAGGCACACCCGCCCGCACGAAGATGCCACGGATCCTGAGTAGCGGCTCCCAATCCAAACCAATATCGTTGAGCGCGGTCGTATTAGGAAACGCCTTAGGGCGCTCACGAAGGATGGTCAGAATTGGCTTCATCTGGCCGGCTTCGAGAAAATTGGCGACATCGCTCGGCTGCTCAAATAACGTGTCGACATGCTTTCCGATTAGCGCGGCATAACGCTCAGTCGGTTTATCGTAGCTGATTTGCTGAGGCTTGATGCCGGAAACTTCTTCGATCGCCGACATGTTGATCAATTCCATCGAACCTTTATGGCTGACGTTTGCCATAGTCACGTTATTTTTCTTGGCGTAAGCAACGAAAGAATCCCAATCGGTAAAGCGGGTCTCTTCGGCGTTAATATAAATCTGACTGAAGACGATATTCGCGAGACCGATTGGTGTCCAATCCTTGGTGGGGTTTTCATCAATTTTACCTGCTGCATAAAGCGTCGGCACGTCATCGGAAAATTGCAGCAACGTATAGCCATCGGCAGGTGTCGACATGAAGTCTGGGATCGCTGCACGACCGCCGCCGCCAGGTTTGTTTACAACCTGAATCGGTACCCCCATTGCCTCTTGCATCGGGCCTGCAATTGCTCGGGCCATCTGATCGGAGCCACCGCCGGCGCCAAACGGCACGATCATGGTAATAGGACGTTGCGGAAAGCCATTGGGCTTTTCAGGCATCTCAGCAACGGCAGCCAAGGGCGCGGCGAAAAGACTAACCCCCAGAGTAAGCGAGGCCATGGCTATTTTGACATTCTTGAACATTTTCGTCTCCCAAATCGGTTTAAGCCAGAGCACTGTTGATAGGTTTTCCCTTTTTTATTGCCAACAGCGGAACGGTTAACACCATAGCTTGGCGTGCAATATATTCAATAAAAAATGGAACCATAAGTTTCGTTTTATTGATTTATGTTAGTTTTTGTCGTTAAATTTATTTTGTGACTCCATTTTTTGGAAATCTGCTTCTTGCAAGCAGACATTTTTCTCCTGATATCGCGATCAATATGTTATCCGATGTCGCGATTGATGAGCGATCAACCATAAATCGGAACGTCACCGTTAAAAATTAAAGGATGAAGCGTTGCCAGATGGCACAAGCACAGGATCAGCTATTGGAAAAGCTATTAAGCTTCTTGATGCGCTCGCTGATACTGTAGAGCCCATGTCAATGAAAGACCTCGGTAATGTTACCGGGTTGCCGAAACCTTCAGCGCATCGGATGCTGTCTCAGCTTGAGGAACAAGGCCTCGTTGAGCGTAATCCCATGACGAAGTTTTATACGATCGGTCGAAATCTCGGCGCACTCTCGATCAAGGTGCTTTCAGCCCGCGTCCGATTGCCGGACATTAAATCGATCATGCAAAAGCTTACCGTAGATATAGGTGAGACCGTAAACCTTGCCGTTCTAGATGGTTCTGATGTGGTTTACATAGAGCGTGTGGAGAGTTCACAGCCACTAAGGATGAACTTGCGGGCCGGCAGTCGGATTCCTGTTCACACTTCATCAACGGGCAAGGTGCTTGCTGCGCACTTACCTAAGCGACGTCGCGAACGTTTGCTCCAAAATCTCGAGCTTAAAAAGTACACAGAATTCACTATCACAAACCTTGATAAATTGACTGATGAACTTGCCGCTACCCGCAAACGTGGTTACTCAATCAGTTATCAGGAGTACATGATCGGCCTGATTGGCGTAGGCGTTCCCATTAAATCGCCGAGCGGCGAAGTGATCGCCGCTCTCGCGTTGCATGCTCCCGAAGCGCGAATGTCTTTGGACATCGGCGTGGCATGCGTGCCACGCTTAAATGAGGCTGCCAGCCTAATCGGCGAGATCTTCACTGAAGACGCCGGTCACATGCGAAGGTAATCGACGATTGGAGTTATTTATGCAGCGCAAAGCTGCATCGATCCATAACCACTTCAATCAAGAACCACATCTCTATAACAGACAAAACTTCAAACTCAATCGCGCCACTGCCTTGACCGCGTGGCAACAACTTGTGGCCGAGAAACTGTTAAGTCTAAGCTTCGTTGTTTAGGTTATTTTGCTCTGACAGTGCCGACGACGGACATATCCCCTTGCAAGATCGGGGCGACCATACATGACAATACCTGACGAACCATTTCCGACCTTAGGCAAGCTTCACCTTCGACTCGTTTATGTGATTGCCGTTTAGCACAACCTATCCCATCTAGACACCCGGCCCAGGGGTGCCAGGATTAATCAAAACAGTCTTGGAACAGGTAAAGTGGTTCATCATGCTGTCGAGTGCATACTCTTTCCCCATGCCGCTCATCTTCAATCCCCCGTAGGATACGTTAGTACGGGGCGGAACACATTGATTAACCTGGACGAACCCTGCCTCGATACGGCTGACATACTCGAACGCACGGGCAAGATCGCGGGTCCACAAATTCGCCGCTAGACCATACGGCGTATCGTTGGCGTCGGCGATCATCTCATCAAAATCCGTGAACGGTAAAACCGTTGCAACCGGACCAAAGACCTCATCCTGGCAAATTTCTGATTCAAGCGGCAGCCCGTCCATCAGGGTCGGCGGGAAGAAGTACCCTTTGCTCAAGTATGGATCCGTGGGTCGTTCACCACCATAAAGCACCCGTGCTCCCCGCGTATTTTTTGCCATTTCAACGTAACTCAACGTTCGTTTAAACTGCTCTTCTGAAATAATTGCTCCCATGTCCGTGGTTTCAAGCAACGGGTTTCCAAGTTTGATTTCGGCGAGTTGTTTCACCACGCCTTTAATCAGTACGTCATAAACCTTTCTATGAACGAATATCCGGCTGCCTGCAGTACATGCTTGACCCTGCCGGGTATAGCGCATTCCATCAATAACGCCAGGGATTGCCAGAGCCATATCAGCGTCGGGCATGACAATGCTCGGGTTTTTGCCACCCAGTTCCAACGTCACTGGACATAGCTTTGGCGCCGCATATCCGGCAATCGCCTGACCTACCGCCAATGATCCCGTAAAAGTGACTTTACGGACAAGCGGATGTTCGGCCAAGGGCTTGCCACATTCTTCACCAAATCCTGAAATAATATTCATGACCCCTGGAGGAAGTACGCTATTCATAATTTCTGCAAGCATCAGCACGCAGAATGGGGCTTGTTCCGCAGTCTTGATCACCACGGTATTTCCTGCCGCTAACGCCGGTCCGACTTTGGCAGCAAACAAAAAAAGTGGCGCATTCCAGGGAATGATACCCCCGACCACGCCAATCGGATCACGGGTCGAATACTGTAAGACATTGGAATTTGACGACGGCACTGTTTCTCCCTTCAACTCCCCGGCAAGGCCGCCAAACATTCTAATCAAGTCGATCGCGGATGCCGTTTCGGGACGTGCCTGGGTTTTCAGCGCGTTCCCTGTATCGAGCGCAAGAACCTGCTCGACCAAGGTTGCTTGCGCTTCGACCATATCCGCTGCTTTTTGCAGCATTCTCCCGCGCTCACGGGCCGGCACCTTTCGCCAGCTCCCAAAAGCCTTACCCGCGGCCTCAACGGCAGCGTCAACATCTAATTTGCCACATCTGGGCGCATATCCAATGATGCTGCGGTCACCAGGATGAATGACCTCAAACGTTGTGTCGCTGAGTGCGCTGCAAATATTACCATTGACCAGAATTTTCCCCGTAAGTCGGTTCGTCACCGCAAGTGCCTCCGGTGCAATTCGGCTTATGTCTTCAAAATTGTCCGTCGCTAAGATACCGACCATCTTAATTCCCCTTTTTGTATCATTTTCGGTCTTTAATCGAAAATCGCGAATTCGGGCTACTATGTTGCGTCACCGTGCATAGCAATGTTTATGCTGCGTTATTTAATATGAGTTCCGATGCCTTTTCACCGATCATGATGCATGGAGCATTGGTATTACTGGTGGTGTGGATCGGCATCACTGAAGCGTCCGCGACACGCAAACCATCCACGCCATAAACGCGCAATTCCGGATCAACGACCGCGGATGGCCCTACCCCCATGCTGCAACTGCCAATCGGATGCCATGATGTTTCAGCTGTCTCGCGAATAAAATGCAAAACCTCATCATCCGTCATAATCTCATTGCCGGGGCGGACTTCTCGAACAATCAAACCCTTGAGTGGTAGAGTTTCTGCAATCATGCGCGCCTGACGAACTCCAAAGATGGTTGCCGTGATATCGTCGGGATGATCCAAGTAATTAGGCTTGATAATCGGCGCATCATCCGGGTCCGGAGAGCGAAGGTGAATTTCTCCCTTTGATCTCGGATACAAGAAATATGAGCCTATATGAAACCCCGAAAACGGATCGATCCCCGACTTCAAATATCGACTTATACTACTGGATAATGCACACTGGATTCGCATGTCTGGAAAATTTTCTATTGGGCTCTGAACGAACGCATGCGCCCTAAAACTTGGGGTCGAGAATAGCCCGCGACGTAGCGTCGCATACTTCAAGAGTTCCCAGGCCGCAAACAGCGGATTTCTGACAAGGTCATTTACCGTTACATGCTGGTTGGTTTCAAAACTTACTCGGCAGTGCAGATGATCGCGCAGATTCATTCCGACCCCGGGGAGATGATGCATCACCTTGATGTCATGCCGCTTAAGCAGTTCGCCCTTTCCGATACCGGACAGTTCGAGCAATTTTGGGCTATGCAGGGCGCCAGCTGAAAGGATCACCTCGCGCTTTGCGACCGCCTGAACAGTCGTATCATCTTGGCGAAACCAGACTCCCGTTGCGCGATTATTTTCTATTACAATTTTAGTGACATGCGCATGCGTGCGAAGATCAAGGTTCACTCGGCGGCGGATAGGCTTCAAATATGCCCTCCCGGTGCCGCACCGCATTCCACGGAAAGTAGATAATTGGAGCTGGGACACGCCACCCGTATAGCTACCATTATAGTCCTCGTTAAAAGGAATTTGGTTAAACTCACAGCTCTTGATAAAAGCACGCGATATCACATCTTCCGTTTCCAGGCGGGTAATCTTGATCGGCCCCATGCGGCCGCGCAAAGAATCATCTCCAAAATCGGCCGTCTCGATACGGGTGAAATACTTTAGCAGGCTGTCAAAATCCCAGCCCGGACAGCCCATTTGACTCCATCTGTTGTAGCGTTCTGGTTGGCCGCGCACGAACAGCATGGCGTTTACAGAGCTTGAACCGCCCAACACTTTGCCGTGATGCCAATGCAATTTTCTCCCGGCAATGTCTGGCTCGGTTATCAACGGCCAGACAAATCGTTCATCGTGAAGGATTTTACCGATTCCGAGAGGGATATGAAGCCACGGGGAGGACATCGTGCCACCAGCTTCAAGCAATAGAATTCGGTATTTTCCATTCTCGCTCAGCCTATTGGCGATGACGGCCCCAGAAGAACCTGCGCCAATCACAATATAGTCGAATGTCATATTCATCTTTGCTCGTACTTTATCTATATATAAATATTTAATGACGACCTCAGGTCGTCAAAGGCACCCAGATAACAATTTGGTATTAAGAGCATCACTCGCTTTATTGAAAAGGACCCGTCACCTTTTCGCGTATATATTATAGTTCCAACGCTACATTTCTGGTCTTCACAGCCATACTGATAAAACACCTTTTTTACGCATTCTGGTTCTCTCTATGATTGAATCAGCAAATTCTAAATTACACTTCTATTGGTTCTTCAGGTCACCAGATATCCCCCATCCACCGGAATTAGAGTGCCGGTGATATTCGAGGCCAGACGCGAAACCAGGAACAGTGAGACATTGGCGATATCCTCAGGCATCGTCATACGGCCTAACGGAATACGAGCAAGCGCTGCAGAACGTGCTTCCTCTGTCATATGCAGGTTCGTCATTTCCGTATCCGCGACCCCTGGTAAAATTGCGTTTACTCGGATGCCATATTCCCCAAATTCTTTGGCAAGACCCATTGTCATTGTACAAACGGCGCCCTTAGTGGTGCCGTAAAGCACATTCCCGAACCGTCCGCTGCCACGCTTTGCAGAAATCGACGATATATTCACAATACAGCCATCACCATTTGCGCGCATAAATTGTGCGACAGCATGGGCGCAATATAGACTACCCGACAAGTTGACGCGGCAGACTTTATCCCACTGATCTAAATTTGTTTCGATTATCGGCCCAGCAGCTAACACGCCGGCACAATTGACAAGAATATCAATCCGTCCGAACTTCTTAGCGACTTCGTCCACCATCTGAACCACTGAGTCGCGGTCGCCAACATCCACGTCGAGGCTAAAAGCGTCAATGTTGTGCGACTTTATTTCGTTGACTATTCTATTTGCTTCCACAGTAGACATGTCAGCAATAGCAATGATGCAGTTTTTGGATGCAAGCTTATGCGCAATCGCCGCACCAAACCCTCGGCCCCCTCCCGTTATGATTGCCACCTTGCCGCTGAGATCAATATCAATATCTGTCATCATTCTGTTCCTCTGATTGCGTCTATAACGTTAAGAGGCCAGCCGTCTCCCTACAGATTCAGGTTTTCTTCAATCGTAGGGACGGCATTAAAATTTTGCAGCTTTTCTATGACAACAATACTTGACGAGATAAACGACAAGCCCCCAGCCAACGGCATGATCATCATCGGGTACGTTTTATGTAAACCGCCTAGTTCCCAGTACTGACCGGGAACATTCATTGCCGCTTGGTATCCGAAATAAATGATAAATGCTGAAAACAGCAAGATGCAGACGTTCCAGAAAAAATCCAGAAACCAGGAAAGTTTTCCAGGCAAGAATGGATAAAGTCCCTGCATGGCTATATGATCGTTCTCGCGTGATGAGATCCCAAAAGCCAGCATAACGAGGCCGACGTTAGCGAACATTGTCACGGTATCGCCCCAAAACGGCGGGTCTTGGAATACATAGCGCATTAAAATCGTGTAAGCGGTAAAGAAGACCATTGAGACCAGCAACGCACCACAGAGAAATTTCATTGTACTAAAGAAAAGTCCGTCGATAGCGAATACACGCATTTTCACCCCCACTGAATATATCATGAAAATCCGAACAAGTTCGGCAGCCAAGTGCTGAGCCCAGGCACGGCGATGAGCAAAAACAAAAATATAGTTTCGACAACGATAAACGGTATTAATGCAAGAGCCACCCGTTCCAACCTTTCTTTTGCAAGGAATGACGCCGTAAAGAAGCAGATTCCAACCGGCGGCGTGATGGTCCCCATCAAAAACCCGACGGCTACGATCATCGCCGCCTGTAATTCCGGATAACCCGCAATGAGACAGATCTTGATCAGCACAGGGCCGAGCACAACGATATTGGCAACTGCATCCATGATCATGCCTGTCACGAAGATAAAGCCGATAAGGACGATTGCGAACATAACCGGTTGATCGGCAAAGCTCGTTAACCATGCGTCCAGTCCCTGCAGCGCCCCAATGCGGTTCAGAAGCCAACTGAAAGGACCGGCTGCAGCAACAATGATAAATACAGAACCCGCAAGTTTAACGCTTCGTCCAACAGTGGCCAGCAAGGACGATAGCGTGAAAGTCTTGTAAATAAATACGCCAATGAAAATGGCGACAATAGCTGTTATGGAGCCTGCCTCCGAGGCCGTAAAAACTCCAAAGACAATGCCGCAGACCAGCACGAGCGGAATAGTCATTGCTATTGCTGCGCCTTTAAAGGCGATGAAAACGGCTTTAAAGCTAAAAGGGGTATCACTCCGCTCGTATTTTCTGTGAACAGAAATTGCATATGTGGTGAGCATAAGCAGGCCCGTAATTAAGAGTCCTGGGATAATTCCTGCAACGAACAACCCCCCAACCGATAAGCCCAACCCGCTCGCCAGCAAGACCATAACGATACTCGGCGGAATGATCCCACCAATGGTTGATGCTGTGGCCGTTAGGGCCGCAGCAAAAGCGGGCGAATAACCAGCCTTTTTCATAGCCGGTATCAGGATCGTACCGCTCGCAACCGTATCGGCGACTGCGGAACCGTTCATGCCGGCAAAGAAAAGGCTTGCAATGATATTGACCTGCGCAACCCCGCCGCGGACCCTTCCGACGAGGGATTTACTGAGCGTCATCAGGCGTTCTGAAATCTGGGACGAATTCATCAACTCACCGGTTAAGATGAAAAATGGAATTGCGATCAACGGCGCGCGCGCAAGCGCTTCATACATTTGATAAGGAATTGTGCTTAGGGGTAGTTCGTTGGTGACCGCAATAAAAATGGTCGGTAGAATAACCATGGCGATGCCAACTGGCATCCCAAGGATAATTAGAAGCACAAGTGCCGAAATTAGGAGAAAGGCTTCCATTTCATTTTCTTCCCGGAGCCGCAATAAATACTGGTGCGGTAATTCCGCCGGGCATTTTGAAAAATTGAACCTCGACAGACTGACCGCAATGCACCTTATTTACATTAGCTTCCACAAGATGCGAAAGAAGACGCACGCCTTCTTTTAATTCAACAATCACAACAACATAAGGCAGCATTTCGGCAAATGCTTTTTCGATAGGTGCCTCTACAACGGCAAACGAATATATCTCTCCATGCCCCGACATTCGCCTCCATTCAAGTTCTTGATGTCCGCAATGGGGACAAAATGAACGCGGATAGAAATGCGGCTCATGACATGCCAAACACCAGGGAAGCCTAAGTTCACCATCTTCACACCCTGCCCAGAACGGCTCCGCTTCTGGCGCCCGGGTTCGCTTATACGAAGCACCAGCACCTAATTGCGATTTATATAGCGACTGAATTTCCTTATTCGTCATCCTTAAATTCCTATCGCTCTGAGAATTGCTGTTACTTCACTGAAATATACGCCGCCATTCCCGTGAACTAGCGCTGTTTCGGCATTTGGGACCTGACGTTGGTCGCATTCGCCACGCAACTGCCGAACCGCCTCAATAATGAGGAACATTCCGAACATGCCCGGGTGTAGGTAGGACAGCCCACCTCCCGACGTGTTTAAAGCGATTTGCCCGCCAGGTCCGAAATCGGTCGATTCAATGAATGGGCCACCATCACCCTTGGCACACAAGCCTATGTCTTCAAGCATCACCATCAATTGGCCGCTAAATGCATCATAAATTTGAAACACGTCAATATCGTTTAGACCGATATTTGCCCGTCTAAATGCCCGTTTCGAGGATTCGACAGCGCCGGATACAGTAATATCGTCCTTTTGTGCTATCGATCGATGTGAATAGGCATGCCCGGCGCCCAGAAATGCGACTGGTTTCTTTTTCAGGTCCCGGGCACGTTCCAACGAAGTCACTACGAATGCGCCCCCTGCATCGGAAACCAGACATGCATCTAGGCGCCGCAACGGCGAAACAATTGAAGGGGATGCAAGAACTTCGGCAACGGTTATGGGATCCTTGCGTGTCGCCCGCGGGTTAAGTGCCGCCCAGCGGCGGCTCTCCACGACCAGTTTTGCATATTGCTCGGGCTTCGTTCCATACTGGTGAATATGCCTTTGCAAACATAGAGCGTAGAGGCCGACCGGAAAGCAGACACCAAACGGACGCTCAAAATCATCGGCATATTCTGGCACCATTGTAACATATTCACCCTGCCGAGGCGTCGTGCCATATGAAACGAGCACCGTATTACAGATCCCAGCGTTGATTGCTGCAGCGGCAATATCTATGTGGGCAACATTCGAGGCACCGCCGACGAAAGTCGACTCGACAAAATTTGGCATGATACCAAAATACTCAGCAAAGTTTATTGCTGCCATCCGGCCGCCGGTTTGCGTAATCAGGCCATCGATATCGCCACGCTCCAGACCTGCGTCCTTTAACGCGTTCCATGAGGCCTGTGATTGCAGCGCAAGCGCTGAATGGTTGGGGGTGGCCCCATAGTCATCGGATTCCCCGACGCCAACGATACATGCAGTGGTTGGGCTCAATCTTCTATCTCCCTATCATCTACGTCGATGTCAATCATCGGCTGGCCATATTGCACAAACTGACCGTCTTTCACGGTGATCGCTTTTATCGTCCCGGCACTCTTGGCCAATATCTTGGTCACTCTATCCAGGGAATTGACGGTACCCACACATTCACCGGCACTAATTTTCTGTCCAGCCGATAATTTCCCGGTTTTTTTGCGCGACGCCAGTTCGACAGTGCCTACGGCAGGGCACAGTACTTGCTGCACGGTAATCGGAGTGGCGGCCTCATGCGACATTGGTGGACCCAACCTTGCCTCCACGGAAAGTTCGCCGTGGGCATATCTCAAATGTCCGCGCGGCCAGTTATCGACGAGCGCAAGTATTGTTTGGACATCATGATAACTCAATGCTTCCTTCATATTAACCGTCTCCCTTTTCGTTACTTATATTTGTGTAATTATGCATTTATATTCTTCACTTATGTTCCATTTATTATTAAATTCTCTAATTATTTTCGAGTATAATGATCCTCTTAATTCTCAAAGAGGTGAGCGTCATGTCCAGTATCCTTATGAACCAATCGCCTATCATTGATCCCGCGTTGCAAAGCTTCGTGAACAAGGAAACCAACTTGATCGAGGTTTACCGTGCGACGGAGAAAGAAGAATTCCTGTCGCTTGGCGGAACGAGCAGCCTGCTCAAGCATCTCGACAAAACAACTGAAGTCCAAATAGCAACGACCTGCGGCAAATTTGGAATGCAAGCAGGTGAGTATCTGTTCTGCGTTGCCATTTGGATTCCGAACGATTTCCGCAACGAATTTTTTAATTGGTACAAAATCGAACACTTTCCGATGCTGGTTGCATGCGAAACTTGGGACGGAGGGCGACTTGTCGAACGCCAAGAAAAAGGTGGGCACCAATTTTATGCCCTCCACAATCTGACATCGCCAAAGGCTCTTGATTCCGCGGAGCGTAAAAACTCCCGTTCCACCGATTGGTTCAAGAAACTGGCTGAGAACGATTGGTTCGACGGTGCCTTTGTCCGCACTCTTTACAGACGCTTCCCGCCTTAATTGCGGCCGGTTGACAGCTGTCGGCACAGCAAACCGATAGGTAGAGCGATGTAGCCGAGATATTCCGGTGCATAAATTATCATATTGGGCCAAACAAGACGTGCTTAGGAAATTGAGCGTCATCATTGACTGGACTCTATCCATATCAACGGCTGATTAAGCGTCACAGAATCCTCGTTCCTGGCAGAAAGACCGACCACCTTGCCGGAGATTCCTGCCGGGATTGAGTTAAATAGTTTCATGACTTCAATAATACAAATAATATCATCGGCGTTGACTAATGAGCCAATTTCCACAAACGGTGGCTCTTGAGGTGAGGGTGCCGAATAAAAAGTACCTGACATCGGCGCAAGAATCGCTACGCCGTTTTCTTGCTTCACCTCGTCCTGTACAGCGCTTTGGTTGGATTGCAACTTACTCGTGGTTTCGGCCGTCGAGACAGGTGCCGATGCCGTTACTGATTGGGGTTCATTGCCCCTGGATGGTTCAAACCTATTGCCAGCATCCATATCGACTTCCAGCAAAAAGTCATTGCTTTCGATATGAAATCGTCGATACCCAACTTCTTTAACAGTCTTGAGTATTGCGATGATATCCTGGCTTGTGTACTTCATGCTTAGAAACCTCTATTGTAAAGTCCTACGGTTCATCTTCGTCTGTCAGCAGATACTCATCATCAACACCTACACATCAACCCTTTCGAATCACGCTATATCTGCAGAAGTTTTCCTGCGTGTCTCAAGGAACCGCGTGGTGAATATGCCGGAGCGAAATTCTTCATCTTCTAAAACTTCCAGTTGGAACGGAATCGTTGTCTTGATCCCTTCGATCACAAATTCGGACAATGCTCGAATCATACGCTCGACCGCGATTTCACGGGTCGGGCCGTAAGCAATTACTTTGGCTAGGAGGGAGTCATATTGCGGTGGAAATTGATATCCCTGGTAGCAATGTCCATCCACCCGAATACCGGGGCCGCCAGGAACGATATATCTCGAGATCAAACCAGGGGAAGGGAAGAAATCCCGTGACGCATCCTCGGCATTGATCCGGCATTCAATGGCGTGCCCTCGATCCCCATTATCCCGGCCATCAATGCAGATGCTTTCACCACGTGCTATTTTGATTTGCTCAACCACAAGATCAACATTGGTGAGCACCTCAGTTACAGGATGTTCAACCTGAATCCGTGAATTAACTTCGATGAAGTAAAAATTATCCGTCGCCGGTTCATACAAAAACTCAACAGTACCGACGCTAAAATAATTGATAGCCTTTGCTGCCTGTACCGCTGCTATAAATATTTTTTCTCGTGTAGCTTTACTTAATATTGGACAAGGCGCTTCCTCAATTAGCTTCTGATGACGCCTCTGAACCGTGCAATCCCGATCGCCAAGAGCAATCACATTTCCAGATTTATCAGCAATAACTTGGACCTCAACATGACGGATTTGATCCATATATCTTTCGATATATAGTCCGTCATCACCGAACGCCGCCGACGCCTCACCTGCAGCTTCACTCCAGGATTTCAAAAGATCACCTTCGCTAAGTATAACACGCATACCTTTGCCGCCGCCGCCACCTTTAGCCTTCACAAGAATAGGATAACCTATCTCGTTGGCAATTTTTCTGGCTTCAGCAACATCGGAAACTTTTCCCGGCGACCCCGGCACCACCGGTACTCCTGCCGCCATAACAATCTGACGCGCGTTAACCTTGTCTCCGGCCATTTCAATAGTGTCGGGACTTGGCCCGATAAAAATGATGTTATGCGTTTCACAAAGGCGTGCGAATTGTGCATTTTCAGAAAGGAAGCCATACCCAGGATGAATGGCGTCAGCACTGGCACCCAATGCTGCGGCGATGATGTTGTGCATATCGAGATAGCTTTTCCGTCCAGGTGGAGGGCCAACGCAAACAGCCATGTCCGCCAATTGGACATGCAGCGATTGAGCGTCTGCCTCTGAATAGATCGCTACCGTATCGATACCCAGATCACGGCAAGCCCGAATAACTCGAACGGCGATTTCACCTCGGTTCGCTACGAGTATCTTCTTAATCATACTACTGCTCACGCCTTTTTCATCTTTATTTCCGTGCATGCGACCAGTTCGACTAGGCGACATTTTCAAGTTCAAATTTGAAATCGCCCTTGGACAAGGAGATCGACTTCACCCACTCACGCCGCGATATCTCGCCAACCAGTTGATCAAATGGCGTTTCAGCATCAACCGAATGCAATAAATCCACGCTGTCAAAGTTGGCAGCCACTGCGTCAGAGATCTTTCTCCCGTACATGGATGCGGTGAGTAATTCTGCCTTTGTGATATTTTGCTCTGCTGTGGAGCGTCGACTGCATTCTCCGGCCACACTTTCGGCTTGTTCGGTGGAATATTTCAGTTTATCCAAGGCAAGCTTTCGAAGTTGCTCCCCAACGGAATTTGAAAGTTTGCTGAAAGCACCCCCTATTAATCGACAGAAATCTAAATCCAAGCACTCATACCGCCTGCTTTCAGTCAGATTCAAAATTGCCTGCCGACGAATGATCGAAGCAATTGGCCAGGCCAAAGGCGGAGCATTGAGTTCCAAACGGATGTGCGCAACCTCATCCAGGATTTCATCCAGACTAATTCCGATGTGTTTATCTTCAACAATCTGCCTAGCTAGCAAAACTTCCGATACCGGCAATTGGTGCTTGATAGCAGAAAAGTTGCGGAGTAGTTGCTTACCGATCGGAAAGTTATTTACTGAGGCCATTGCAGCAAAATATTCTGCTACGCTAGAAAGTTCAGTTTCATTCAAGTCAACCGTTTCATTCTGACGCCGTTGGTGTAAAAGAAAATACTCCGTTGCCGGAAATGCATACCCGCTGGAGACCGTCGAAACTGCGGTGTGTAGCCTGGTTACACCAAGCTCTATCGCTTGTAGATATACGAGTTCGGCAACGCCAGAACTGCAGGGTGACTTCAATTCAAGTGGCACTGTCCCAGATGCCTTGCGAACCGCCGAGAATAAATCGGCCAAATATTCGGTGCCAAGGCTTCCAGCAGGATCCCAAAAGCAAATTGATGTTGCCCCAGCATGCAGAAATTTTTTTGCTAAGTCAGAATAATAAGCGTCATTGAGAACTGGGGATGCGGCATAAACCAGTGTACCGCAGACTTCCATATTTAGACGCCGAGCTTCAGTAATAATGTCCTCAACATTCGTTAAATCATTCAACGCATCAAAAATGTATATGCGTTTTATGCCGCACTCCGCGATGCAGCCGACCCCATCAATGACGTCTGAGCTTTCTAGAAGTCTTTGACCGAATAAGTAGCGTCCGCTGATCCAGACGTTCAAGGGTGTATTCTGGCAGCGGGATGCCGCCGCGCTCATCCTCAGCCATGGATCTTCCCGTAAGTTAGTCACCATACTCTCGAATAACTCTGGCCCCATGATATCGATAGATTGCATACCGATGCGGTCAGTTCGACCTAATATCGGGAGAATTTGTTCACCCTTCAGTGCACCGGCCCATTGGGTCTGCTGTGCGTCACAAAATGATGTGTCTATAAAGGAGATTGAATTCATGGATTTCCTCAGGGGAAAAGAACACGGTCGACCAGACCCGCAATGATTAACAGGTCTGGTCAGGTCGTGGATCGGTTACAGGAGGCCTTTAGCCTGTAAATCTGCCAACAGGGAGTCGAGACCCTGTTCTTTTAGAGCGCGGGTTGCCAGTACTGGGTCGTAAGACCCTTTAACAGCCTCCCAGGCATCCGGAGCGCCCTTATACCAAAGTTTAAACTCTTCAGGTGTGGGCGTGTAGATTTGCGTATTCCCGTCAAGTTGGGTCATCGCCTTGGCTTTCCATTCTTCATCAATCGCCCAAGCTTCTTCCTGAAGTTCCGCAGCGACCCGATCAATAACAGTGCGGGCCCATTCTGGAAGTTCTTCGTACCGCTTTTGCGCCATAAAGATGATGTGCGGGTTCCAAGCGCCGCCGACACGCGTGATGTATGGAGCCACTTCGTAAAACTTGCGGGCAGCGACATAGGCATCAGGAATATACATGCCATTGACGACCTTAGTCTGAAGCCCTTCATAAAGTTGACCCCAGTCGTAAGGAACGGGAACACCGCCCCAGGCCTTAATCAGGTTGAATTCTGTTGCCGTCTTCGTGACACGGATCTTAATACCCTTCAGGTCGGATGGAACCCTAACTTCACGAATATTGTTGTCAAGATTTCGAAAACCAAACGATGGGTAAATTGCAAGTACATGAACCTTCATCTCGGCAATACCGCGCTTCTGCAATTCTTTGGCAAGCCAACCGTTGGTAACCTTCTGCGCCCCCGCAGTATCCTTGAAGATGTAGGGTAAATTAAGAATATCGAAGGTGGTTCCAAATGATCCGATATTCCCAGAGGACGTCGTGCCGATATCGATTTGCCCCAGGAGAGCCTGCTCGACACATTTGTGCTCGCTGCACAACGATTTGTTGCCGTGGACGTTTGGGACAATTCTACCTTCTGAGTATTGCTTCAGTTTTTCGGGAAGATAATTCTCAATGATCCAGCCCGTCGGAACTTTTGGAGAAATCCCCGTGGCAAGAGTCAGTTTCAGTTCTTCCGCTTGTGAAATTTTTACTGGCAGGCTCACTGTCATAGCCAGGGCGACGAGAATTGTGCTAACTATTTTAGTCGATGGTCTGTAACCAGTCATGTTTTCCTCCATTACCAAACAGCATGATTTTTTTTTCCACATCGTTGCTGCATACGACACGGCTGCATTAACTACCGAAACTCTATTCCCTGAGTGTGAATTTATAATCAACCGCTACACACCCCTTGCCGTCCTCGCGGACGACAATCGGGTTTAAATCCAGTTCAATCAGCTCGTCACTAAATTCTGCGAGCCAAGAAACCCGCATGATCAGATCGATAAGAGCTGCACGATCCCGTTCAGGAGTTCCACGATATCCAGCAAGTAAGGTTCCAAGGACGCTGACATCAAGCATATCTGAAATTTCATCAATAGATAGCGGCGCGACGCCCATTTCTACCTGCTTGATAATATCAACAAGAATTCCGCCAGGGCCGAGCACAATCATCGGTCCGAATACCGGATCCCGCTTAACGCCAACTAGCACCTCAAGCCCTTCTGCCATTTCCTGAACAAGAATGCCGTCAATCGCGGCGTTCGGCGCATGCGCTTTTACCGCTTCCATGATCCGAGCATAGGCTGTTCTGACACCGTCTTCGCTGTCGATGCCGATGACGACGCCGCCGATTTCGGTCCTGTGCGGAATATCGGGCGAAGCAATCTTCATCGCCACTTTCCCGGACATCTTTTCGATGAACCGCACCGCATCGTCGACGTCCGTGACGAGGATTTCATGCGCAAGCGGAATACCCAAATCAGACAAGGCCTTTGCCTGCCCCGCAACCGACTTAAAATTAGATCGAGCAACAAGGTCGCTTGCGAAAGGTGAAACCGGTGTCGAAAGATCGAGTCGTCTGCGGCAGTTCTCATCATAAAGCATGCGCCTAGCAAGAGCTCGGGTCGTCCGTGCGGGATCCCCAAATACCGGGTACGGTGCATTTGCCAACACCTGGCCGTTTTCCGGTTTCGGTGCAACCCAGGACACTGCAAATGGCTTATTCGCAATCTCGGCAATATCGGCCAGTTCACTCATCAGTTTGGCGTCATCACGCCAGATCAAGTTAACCGCCAGCACGGCACCGTCGAATTCGTCATCAGCAAGCACGGCACGGAGACAATCAGCCATCAATTGTCCATTAAGCGACGCAGCCCCAGTCATATCCAAAGGATTACGAATGTTTGCAAATGACGGCAATAACGTTGCAAGCTTATCGCACAGCCCCTTGGGCAGTTCCGGTAATTCCATCCCCATAGATGCGGCCATATCCGCAGCCATAACTCCGGCTCCCCCAGAGTGGCTTAAGATCGCCAGACGCAAACCTTTTGCCGAAGGACTCCGGTCAAAAACCTTGAGCAAATCCAGCGCGTCTTCACCGTCGTCCGCACGCAGGACTCCATAGGTATCAAATACAGCTTGGGCCACGGCATCCGAGCCCGCTAACGATCCCGTATGCGACTGGGCAGCTTCAGCACCAACATCGGTAGAGCCAACTTTCAGAACAATCACAGGCTTTTTAAGTTGAGCCGCCTTCACTGCGAATTTCAGGAATTTACGACCATCACGAATACCCTCAATATAGCCACAGATGGCAGTAACCTCCGGTTGGCATATCAGATAATGGGCAAAATCCGAGAATTCCAGACCAACTTCATTGCCTGAACTAACAAAATTTGAAAACCGAAGCCCGACCCGATCAGCCTGCGCCAGAATTGCCGTGCCGAATGCGCCGCTTTGCGAAACGAGAGCAATGCCCCCGGGGTATAAGTGTTCACAATCGAAATACTGGCTGATTGTCGCGACAAATCCGGTTAGTAGATTGACGATCCCAACAGAGTTAGGACCGACGATCTGTATGCTGCGCAATTCAGCTATTTCCAAAAGTTGGTTTTCAAGCGCGCGCCCAACAGCACCAATTTCACCAAAGCCCGAAGACAGAATAAGTGCAGCGCGGACATGACCGGGCGACACTTCCGAGAGTGCCTCAATAATCGCTTTTGATGGTACCGCGACAACCACCACATCGACGGTTTCTGGAATCGCGGCAATTGTCGGGTAACATTTCAACCCACTGACTTCTTCGTATTTCGGATTGACTGGAAATATTGTCCCTTTGAACCCGTGATCTATCAAGAACCTCAGGACGACGCCACCGCCTAAGCGGCGGGAGTCATCACTTGCACCCAGAATAGCAACCGTTTTAGGCTTAAACAGAAAATCTAGATTCAGATCACCGTCCATATTCGAACTTTTTGGCACAGCCTTCCCCATCGCTATGCCTCCCCCCGATAAGAAAAGCCGGGACGGTGCACAGATATTGACTTTTGAATCGGGAATCGGCGAATCTCAGTCATCATTTGAGCAGCGCTCAATGAACCTGAGTGTGCTTGCGAAGGTGACCTGGATGCGATATCTCCACCCCGTTTAAGCGCGGTGAGTTGTGCCGGCTTGTAGTAACAAGCAAGAAGTAGATCGTCATCACTTTCAAACGGTCCATAAAGCTTACGAAGGGTTCCAATCTGCGGCTCAACACACGCACCTGGTCGCTCATCAACAGGCATGGGTTGCAAAGCCCCCCTACAAACCCTGTCTAAGACACGCTGATTGATCGGTCCGGCGGGTCGACCGTAATAGCCAAGAACATAGCGCTGAACCTCATCTGGAATGACCTTGTACCGCTCACCCATAGCGATATTCATAACCGACTGGGTCACTACAAACTGTGCAAAGGGGCTGACCAGGATGGGATAGCCCAAATCTTCACGAACCCTTCCGACTTCTTCCAACACTTCATCGAAACGGTCTTCCAGCTCGATTTCTTTAAGTTGCGAATGCAAATTGGAAATCATGCCGCCAGGAATTTGATGATGAAACAGGAACGGGTCGTAACGGTTTGGTCCATTCACGGGCTTGCCATATTTTGCAGCAATATCAGAAAAATACGCCTCCGTGAGCTCAACGTCCTTGATATCGACGTCAAGGACGTATCCCAGTTTGTTTAAATTGGAAATAACGTAACGGGCATCCGGCAAAGAATCACCAGAGGATAAGGGTGACGTGGCAACATAAATGACATCGACTCCGAGAGCCGCTGCCTCGATGGCGACCAACTCACCGAGTCCAGCACGGCAATGGCTGTGCAATTCCAAGGGGATTTTACCCATGACTGCACGCACAGATGGTATCAATGTCTTCGCGCGCTCGGGCGTCAACATGCCACTAGGATCTTTTATCCCAACCCCATCTGGCTTGAGCTTGAGAATTTCTAGAATTTTTTCGACATAGTATTGATCGGTATGCACAGGACTAACCGTATATACAATATTCGCACAAACGAACATGCCGCATTGCTTCGTTGTTGCGACGGTGACTTCGATGTTCCGAATATCGTTCAGAGAATCATATGTGGAAATCCGCCCCATGCCATTCGCCGCACAGCGCTTAATCGTCAGTGCGACGATGTCATCAGCAAAAAATTCGAACGTGAACAAACTCTGTCCACGAGTCCACACACCAAGCGGGGTCTTAGTTACCTGCTGCGCAGCAAGTCGCATCCTTTCCCACGGATTCTCATGAAGAAATCTCACACAAACGTCAAATACTGCTCCACCAACAAGATCAATGGCCGCGTATCCCATCTCGTCCATTTTCCCGATGAAGGGCATAAACATTTCGTTTGTCATTCTGGTCGCCCAGAGAGACTGCTGCCCGTCGCGTAAGGTCGTATCGATAAGCTGGACGTGCCGCTGCTTCTTTCCCATAAAAAACATCCATTAATTGGAATTATTATTCAATTTATTAAGTTTTATCATATATTTTTACGACTGATCAAAAAATTATACTGCAATTTTTAGGTTTTTGAGCCTTTGCCATTAGCGGGTCTGCGTTCGAAACCCAAGGCCGATTATTTTGCGGCGTAGCCATAACCTATGTCATGCTGCGATCGTTCGGACATTGTCCAAGGCATACCCACGACTCAATTTCCGGCTTCACCACCACACGTTTTTGCTGCCAGCCAGCTATCACCCAGCTTGATTTCGGTATCGATCCTAAAATCGATTCTGTTTAAACCAAAAATACCGCTGTATATGCGATATCTGCAGACATCTTCCAGCGGCCAATGAAATTTTCGTAGCTCACTTCGGTCCGGGTACAGAATCTTCTGCAAACACCCCGTTAAAGGATATTGCAGACGGCGAAATAGATAACCGAGCACAGCATCCCCTAGCCCACACCGCGCTGTCGAAAAGAGTGATAAAGTCATCGTCAGAAAACCGACCGTTTTTCATAATAGCTACCTGAGTTTGGCGCACGAATGGTCAGCATTATAAAAATTATCAACGAAGATGATTATTGCTGCGGCGGATACGGATGGCAGAGAAGAATATGTGAGCGCGCCGATCGTAAAGGGTGGCAACGCGCCGCCAGTCCTGGTGTTTTCGATTTTGTCGCATGTTCTATAGTGCGTCTTGCAGTAGTCGATCTTGGGGTTTCTGTTCCGACGCGAAGAATGCCTTGAGCCCTGAGGGCCGAACGGAACTCATCTGAGCCATAGCTTTTATTGCCGATCAAGTGTGAAGCCGAGATCGGTAAGTACTCGCGGATCAGCTTAGCACCGATGTAATCGCTGGCTGCCCTTCGGTGAGCAACAGGATGATAGGATTCCCACACCCATTAATGCCAGCATGCA
>TARA_R110002167_G_scaffold86942_1_pt1 | contig 28127 bp, 37 predicted proteins | sample TARA_R110002167 | Tara Oceans TARA_R110002167 (sample SAMEA4398238) | marine metagenome | biome: Polar Biome; feature: [MES] marine water layer (ENVO:01000295) within the mesopelagic zone...; material: water (ENVO:00002006), including particulate matter (ENVO:01000060) such as......
TAATGGCAAGACAAGCAAAGAGACAAAAAGCTACAAACCATCAAAAACCTGTACCTAGACAGCGAAGGAAAATCTTAAGACCCAAGAGTAGAAATCAAGAGGATTACATGAATGGGATTGAGAAGTGCGATGTAACCTTCTGCTCGGGGCCAGCAGGCTCAGGCAAAACAAGTGTTTCAGTTGGCATGGCCTGTGAATACCTAATAGAGAAAAAGGTAGACAGGATCATTATCACTAGACCTGTGGTGGAATCAGGTAGAGGTCTAGGTCACTTACCGGGAACTTTGGTAGAAAAGATAAACCCATACCTAATACCTATTTTAGAAGAGATGAATCAATATCTAACTAAGAATAGTGTTGAAGCATACCGAAATAAAAACATAATCGAGCTTTGCCCGTTAGAATATATGAGGGGGAGAAACTTCCATAACTGTTTTATGATTTTGGATGAGGCACAAAATGCAACATTTGAACAGATCAAGATGTTTATTACTAGAATAGGCAAGGATTCTAAAGCCGTTATAAATGGAGACTTAAAACAATCCGACTTAGGTAAGCAACAAGGAGGATTATGCACCTGTATGAATAAACTATCTGAAGTTCCCGGAGTAGGAGTCTGTGCATTAGATTATAGCGATATTGTTCGTAGTGATATTATTTCCAAAATTTTGATTAGACTGAACCAAAAAAGTGAAGATGATGAGCCTGTAAAATATTTTTAACTGAAAATTTAAGAAAATCAATGTCCAATCCGGTAGGTAAGTCTATAATATCATAGACTATTTATAGGAGTTTTATATGCCGACTTATGACTACGAATGCAGCGACTGCGGTTTCTCAGATGAAGTATTCCAAAAATTTTCCGAAGAAACCTTGAATGAATGTCCCGACTGCCAATCTAATACTTATGGGATAGTTGTGCTTCAAGCTCCTATTGCGTTTGTTAGAGGCGAACCAACTACCGTTCAACATCTAGCTGATCGTAATACACAAAAATTAGGTCGCTACGAATTTCAAGATAAACAAAAGGCTGACAATATCGATAAAGTTAAAAAAGATATAGAAGCTAACAGGAGTAGAAACAAAATAAACAAGATGACTACAGCTCAGAAGAAAAAATATATAGAAAAGGGAGAGTAATGTCAGAATTATCGCGTGCAAATGTTCCTCACGGAGCTATAATTAAAGTGTCGATCAAAGTGCATCAACAACTTAAAGACGGTAGCCTTGATCCTAGACATCTTTCTGTCGAAGAACTTAACCATTTTGGCATAGCTCCTTGCGCAGAAATGAGAATTGATGGTTTTGATAGAAACTCCTGTGTAAAGAATATCAAAGACAAATTGGAGAAGTTAAATGGCTAGATGGGAAAACGAAAGTCTGGATGATCTTAATCTTCCGGAACCCGACAATAAAGTTTCAACCTATTACGGTAATGGAGCACAGGAAGCCGATTCTAATACTGCTTTTGTTAAGGTTGTAGATAATAACGGCCATAAAACTCACTACATTAAATTTGGTAGAGGTGATTTACTAGATCCGCTTGGCGCAGATAAAGATAAGTATAATCGCCCATATTTTGAATATAAAAAAGTAGATCAGAAAGTCTATGAGTATTATATGAAGTATTTACAAAACAGAGAACGAATCTTCTTGACTAGAGCTAGAAGAGCATTAATGGAGATAAACTAATGGCAAAAAAAGGCCCACTCTCAAAAGATGAGAAAAAATATATTGAAGATTACCAGCATTTATCTGTCGATGAGATAGCAGAAAAGCTTAACAGATCAGAGTCTTCTATTAAAAAGCATATTGCTTCACTTGAAGACAAGCCCGAAGCAAAGGCTGGAAATTTGATGGCTAGAAATAAAAAGTATGGAGCTACTATGATGACCGAGAATGCTTCTATAGCTGGTGATGAATCTAAATCTAAAGTCAAGCCTGATCGAGACAAGATCAATATAGCAAAAAGACATAGAGGGTCAATCCATAGAATCAAAGAGGACTAACTCATGATCTGTACAGTTCGAGACGAGCATATACGTAAACTAATCATGGAAGACATTTCTATGACTTGGAAGTGCACCTTAGACGATGGGACTGTTGTGTGGGGGGATTACGAAAGGCCCGGAGTAGAGACAAGTCCTTGGATTAGACTACAAGAATATTGTAAAGACAATTCAAGATGTGTCTGCAAAGCCCAAGTTATAGTGATGGGAGCCCCAGAAGAAATTGTATTTGAAGATGAAGACGGCCTAGACGGATTCTTCATCGCTAGAGGTTTCTCTAGAGATATCGACATGCAAACAGGCGAAGGTCCTACATATCAACACATGACGTTTGGTTTGCTGGCAGATGATACAGAATTTGTTAATATTAGGAAATATAGTTGGCCTGAGTGTGAGTTTGAAGAATTTTCACAACAAAGACTAGCTACAGAAGAAAACCTTTCTTTTATGATACGGCGTAATGGCGAGACAAAGAAGTCAATCGAGTAGGTTCAAATCACCATCAACGGGTGAGTATTGCACTATAGGTCAGTATATAGCTGAGATACTTGTGCAACGTAAAGCAGAGAGAGAAAATGTTGGGTCTCTATCTTATAAGTTCTGGAATAAAACCCAAAAAAAGGAATACACTAGACAGGTTCAATCTGTTAGTAAGCTGATAAGCACGTTCGGAGAATCCGCTGTATTTGATTACATCATCAATATAAGCAAGCGAGTCTACTCCGCATCACCCAAGTGGGTTAAAGATGAAATAGCTAAACATAAAAAATACATTGATAAGCAACCTAAAAAAGATTACGTAAAAGTTGCTGAAGTGAATAAAGAAAACATTACGTCACAACCAAGAAAAACGTTTGGAAGAAAAACACTTTTTACAAAATTGAGGAACCATGATGGCGAAAACAAAGAAGGCTGAACCGTCTTTTGTTAAGGAAATAATTAAAAAGTACGGCAACGTAATCTCGACAGGTAACCAGATCCTAGAGAGAAGGAAGGACTATAAAGTAGTTAGTGTTAGTCCTGCCATAGACTTAGCTCTTAATGGCGGCATCAAAGAAGGATCTTGGGTTATATTGACAGGTGACCCTAAGTGCGGCAAGACAACAACAGCATTACAGATTGCAGCAAACTGTCAAAAAGAAGGTCGGCCAATTATATATCTAGACGCTGAAGGTAGACTCAAGGAGATGAACCTTCTTGGTGTCGATGGTCTCGATAAAGCAAAGATGAAGATTATTCATTCTGAAGACGCCCCGTTAAGTGCAGAGGCCTTTTTGGATATTGCTGTCAAGCTTGTAAGCGCAAAAGAAAACGAGGGCTGTGTTTGTATTATAGATTCGACATCTGCTCTAATACCAGAAAAAGAATTAGATGGGGATATGTCTCCGGGAAGAGCCGGATTACCTAGAATACTATCTATATTCTGTAAAAAAATGGGGCAGATCATACCGAACCAAAGAGCCACCTTGATTATTATTACTCACTTTATTGCGAATACTTCTGGGTATGGAGCCTCTAGGATGCCAGACTGTGGAAGAAAGATTCAATATCAAGCCGACACAAGGATGGAAGTAAAATCTGTTAGTCCTTGGGTTCAAAGCGATCAGCAGGCGGGACAAGCAGTAAACTGGAAAGTCATCTGTTCTTCTATGGGGCCTCCGGGAACTGAATGTCAGAGCTGGATTAAATATGGTCACGGTATAGATAAAGTTCAAGAGATTATAATGCTATCTCTCGATGTTGGATTAATCGCAAAGGCTGGAGCTTGGTTAACATGTGAGTTCATGTTAGGGCACGCCGATGTAGTTAAGAAGATAAAGCCAGATGTAGATGTGGAAGATACAGAGGCGCTCCTGAAGGCAGTAAAATTCCAAGGTCAAGAAAGACTCTATAATTTTTTACTTGCTAATGAAGAAGTTTTTGATATACTAGAAAAAGAGATAAGGTCGATGCTCTAATGGATATATTTGGTCTTGATGGAAAAGCTTATAAGTGGAATCCTTCCAGAAGTCAAGCATCAGTATCTGAAAAAAATAGATCTTCTTTACATAAAAAAGCAAGAATTTTGTTGAAAGACCTATTTACATATGATAGAATTCTTGAAGAAGTAACATTACCGGGAACTAAAACGGCCTCTAGAAAAAGTATTCTATATGCTGACTTTTATATTCCCAATAGAGATCTAGTAATAGAGGTGCATGGCGAACAACATTTTAAATTTAACTCTTTCTTTTATAAAGACAAGCTATCATTTTTCAAAGCTAAGGCTAGAGATAATGATAAAAGAGCTTGGTGCAAACTAAACCGCATAACAATGATTGAACTAAACTACAACGAATCTGAAGGTGAGTGGAGACAGAAATTTGACTAATGAACAAAAAGCAAATGAATTTTTGCAAAAAATAGACGACTGGATTGAAGATAGAAATGTAGAATTACTAAAACCAAACGAGGAGGTTTATGCAATTATGCAACTTAAAACTCCTGAACTTAGAGCTCTTGATCCCCAAAAGGCACTTTCTTTTAGTTTTGTTTTATTTTCACATGCAGAATATATACAGTCGTTATATAATAAAGAGAAGGCTGTTGTTGATTTTTGTGCTGATAGTATTTGGTTCATAGTTGCTGACAAGATGGATAACTATGGTGGGCAATACGCAAAATGGGAAGTAAGATACTATTCCGCAATTAAAGAAAATCCACTAGCCTCAGAGTTAAATAAATTAAAATTAGCCTCTGAAGCAAGAGTTAATAGATTGGCTGGTAAGATAGACGCATTAAAAAAAATGGGTACGGTCTTACATGATATTGGTAAAAGGCGAGGTTATTAATGAGTATTATAGAAACAGCGAAGTCGTTATTACGCAAAGGTATTGCTCTTAACGACCACGAACTAATAGAAATGGCAAACTCTCTCTTGGGTGAACAAGAGGGTCCCGAAGCACCTGTCCAATCTGAAAAAATAGAGGTTGCTGATCGAGATTTATCGCCCGAGAGAGGTTCTGCTGATGAGTTCATTGTCGATAGAGTTCAAAACAATAACCAAAGAAGAGTGCCCGTTAATCAGATCCAATCTAGAAAGAATGAATTTGCAGACGATGGCACAGAACATAAAGAAATTGTAACTCCTAGTTTTACACCAACAGAGCGAAGAAAACCGTCTAGAAAAGTGAAGCAAACATGCACGAGCTGCAAAGAAGTTCAAGAAGTATCAGAGGTTCATAGCCGAGACTTCTATGTCTGCGATGAATGTTTAGGAAGTAGGAGAAGATGATAGCTAAAATAGAAGTTAAAAATTTAAAAGCAGGAGACAACAATGTTTAAGAATAGACTACAGCAAATAATTGCTGAAAGAAAAACAGTAAGACAATCTAGTGAGCCTAGCGAAGAAGTGGCAGTCGGCACACCAGAAGAGGAAACCAAAAGAACTAGAGGTGAAAATAGAAAAGATGACAAGACAGAACGTCAGAAAGATCGCGGAGAAAAAGTTAAAGAGCGACGAGAATACCGATTAGAGAAGATAAATGCACTTAAAGAAAAATTTTATGCTGTCGCAAGCAAGAGAAAATGGTTGTTTTTTGTCATCGCTGGGGCTATAGTAGCATACCTAGTTATTTTCAAAGGCGGCTTTGGAGGTATTGATATCTTAACTAAAATTAAGGGATTTTTTGGATGATGAAAAAAATAATGGTCTTAGAGTGGAAAGATTTTTTGCTCGGTGTATTTTTAAGCGCAACAGCATGTATGGGGTTCTATATCTTTAAAGGTATGTAAATAAGTTTTGGGAATGCAGCAATAGCTGTAAGTTCAGCTATCGGATTGTTATGACACAAGATCAAAAAAATAAACGAAAACTAGAAGATTTGGCGGCAGAGAGAGCAGTTCTTTCTGGCTTATGCCAGTACGGGCTTGATGCGTTTCTAGAGTCTGATTATCTTGAGTCCGATCATTTTACCGACGCTACAAACCAGATGCTATTTGAGTGCATCAAGAAGTCACTGCAGGATGTAAACAAGGTCGAACTGTCTTCGATTTTATCTTCTGCTAATCAGCTTGGTTTTTATGAGAATATTAATAATCAAGAAGAGGTTGGCTTCTTAAGGTCTTTATTTAACTTTCCTATACATAAAGAGAATGTGAGCTTCCATGCTGCTAAACTAGCAAAGTTAAAAATTGCTAGAGATGTAAAGAAAACTTTAGCTATTTGCTCTACGCGAATAGACAACATAACCGGCGATGAAGACATCAATGATATCATCTCTATTATAGAGACTCCGATTTTAGACGCAACCGCTAAAATATATCAACGGTCTGACAATAAACCAGAAATTATTGGTAATGAGGTCTCTGATTATGTAGAGTTTTTATCTGAAAACAAAAGCAATATGCTTGGCGTTAGTACGGGTTTTCCAGCATACGATGAAGCTATAGGTGGTGGACTACGGAGAAAGTGTGTTGACTTAATTGCAGCGAGACCAAAGGTCGGTAAATCAATGTTTGGTGATGTTGTTGCTATGCACGTATCTAAGAATCTCGATATTCCGGTTCTTGTTTTAGATACTGAAATGTCTAAGGAAGACCATTTGAATAGAATGTTAGCAAGTATCAGTAGCGTCGAAATAAATACAATATCAAGTGGTAAATTTTCGGACAATGAATTAAATCTTGAGAAGGTAGAAGATGCAGCGAAACAGCTTGAAGAGATACCTTACCATTACGTTAGTATCGCTGGCCAGCCATTTGAAAATATCCTAGGTATTATGCGTAAATGGATATATCAAGAAGTTGGCTTTGATGATACAGGAAGAACAAAAGATTGTTTAATAATCTATGATTACTTAAAGTTAATGGGATCAGAAGGTATTACTTCATCAATGCAAGAATATCAGGTTCTAGGGTTTCAGATAACGCAGCTTCATAATTTTTGCGTCAAGTACGATGTCCCATGTCTCAGTTTTGTTCAACTTAATAGGGATGGCATTACTAAAGAGTCAACAGATGTAGTATCTGGTTCGGATAGACTGATCTGGCTTTGCACAAGTTTCTCTATATTTAAGATGAAGTCTGCTGAGGAAATGGCCGATGATGAAGAGGACAACGGTAATAGAAAATTAGTTCCTATCGTAGCTAGGCATGGCGCTGGGTTAGATGATGGAGACTATATAAATATGAACATGTTTGGTAAGTTTGGCAAATTAGTAGAGGGCGAGACAAGAAACTCGCTAAAGACAAAGTCTACTATCAGAGATAAGGGTTTTGTTTCCGACGATGGAGAGCAACCAACAAATATTGAAGATATCTAATCAACTCTTTTCAAAGCTACCAGAGCTTTTGAAATATTTTGGGATTGATTTTATTGAATACCCTAATAGATATGCATTTGCATGTCCTATTCATGGGGGCGATAACACAGAGGGGTGCTGCGTCTTTTCAGATGGTAATAGCGTTAAAGGTAATTGGAACTGCTGGACAAATCACTGTGAGGATGATCACGGAAGAAACCTATTCGGGTTTGTAAAGGGAGTCTTGTCAAACAAGGCAGGAGGCAATACTAATATTTACGAAACCGTGAAGTTTTGTATGGACTTCTTGGGATTAGACGACTCTGAATTAAAGCAAATAAAAAGCATAGACTCTAACAACGATTTAAAATTGCTAGAGGTTTTCAATAGAGATCCAGAAAGATCTACACCTGTCACTGATAGAGAGTCTATTACAAAAGAACTTCAAATACCAGCAGAATATTATATTAATAGAAGTTATGGAGAAGAGGTGCTTACCAAATTTGATGTTGGTCTTTGTAATAAAAAAAATAAGCCAATGTCTAATAGAGTTGTTGTCCCAATCTACGATGAAGGCTATAATTACATTGGGTGCATAGGTAGATCCATTTACGAAAATATGAAGCCAAAGTGGCTACACAGTAGGGGTTTCAGAAAAAGCTCTTATCTGTATGGCCTCAATCTGTCTAAAGATAAAATACTAGAAACCGGAACAGCGTTTGTAGTCGAGGGACAGGGGGATGTCTGGCGATTGCATGAAGCGGGAGTAGAAAACGCTGTTGGTATATTTGGAGCCAATATGAGTGATGATCAACTTGTGTTATTAGAGAAGAGCGGAGCCTTGAACCTAGTAATCCTTACTGACTATGACGAGGCCGGACACAGGGCAGCAGATCAAATAGTAAAGAAATGCGGCAGAAGATTCAATTACTATAGACCTAATATATCTCAAAAAGATATTGGTGATATGACAATAGAACAAATAAATAATGAAATACTTTTAGAGCTAGAAGGAGTATCAGTATGACTAAGATCTTGGCATTTGCAGGGAAAAAACAGTCCGGAAAGAACTCATGTTGTTCTTTTTTACATGGGTATCAAATGAAGTCCTATAACCTCGTCGATAGTTTTGACCTTACTACGGATGGACATCTTGTTATAGATAGCGTTTCAGTAGGCGCCGACGGAGAAAAAAAGATAACTAAGGGAGCGATAGATGTTACGAGAACAGATCTTGAATTTGGAATGTGGGCGGCTGAAAACATGTGGCCCTTTATCAAGCATTATTCATTTGCTTCCTCATTGAAAGAAATAGCTGTCGGGCTCTTTGGGTTAACTAAAAGTCAGTGCTATGGAACTGATATAGATAAAAATAGCCTAACATGGCTAAGATGGGAAACCTTTCCCGGATATGAAGGAGATAGAGAAGGCAGAATGACAGCAAGAGAATTCCTGCAATACTTTGGTACTGATATTTGCCGTCAAATTCACCCAGATATCTGGACAGATCGCACATTCAAAAACATTAGGGAAGAGGAATCTTTATTCGCTGTGGTATCTGATTGTAGATTCCCGAATGAGAGTGAAGCGATTCAACGAGCCGGAGGAAAAGTAATACGTCTTACTAGAGGTGATGACACAAATGACTCACATTCCAGTGAGGTCTCAGTAGATGATATTGAATATGATGCTATTATTGATAATAAAGACCTTACTTTGATGGAAACTAATCTTAAGGTAATTTCACTCCTAGAAGAATGGGGCTGGCTAGGAGATGTAATACGGCCCGAAATACCAGAGCCGGTAGAGGACAAACCTCAGTTGGTTGGTGGTATCAGAAAGATTAAGGAATAAAAATGTTAGTTACTTATATACGTAGTTCAAGCTATAACAATTTTGAATACTGTCAGATGCAATACTTTATAACCTATGTCTTGGGTCACCAAAGTATCTCTGGCAAGAAAGCCCAACTGGGAACAATCGTCCATAAGGTCATGGAAGTTTTAGGTGGATGCAAAAAAATCCTACAGGACGGCGACGAGACAGTATTAAATGATGACGGTTTAGGGATGATAGAATTCACTAAGAGAAAGCTCAACACAAAGAAATTTGTAAATGAGATTATCAAGAGAAGCTATGAATACTATACAGAGAACTGCACTCATCACTATACAAATGCTGACTATAAGTTCTGTGAAAACACGACTTGGGAAGGCTTACTGTATGATGACGGGAATTTCGATCCGCGAAAGAGGAATATTATTGCATCAGAACCTCACTTCGATATTGCTATTGAAGAAGACTGGGCAAAATTTTCATATGAAACAGAAGATGGAGAAACTCTACAGGGACAGCTAGCTATTAAGGGTACTATTGATCTAGTAACAGAAATTGATGATGGTGTCATCGAAGTCATTGATTGGAAAACCGGAAAAAGATTAAACTGGGCTACGGGAGAAGAGAAGACATACGAAAAGCTATGTGAAGATCCGCAGTTAATGCTTTACTATTATGCTATTTCTAAAAAGTTTCCTGAATACAAAGATGCCATTATGTCGATATTTTATATACGCGATGGTGGACCATTTAGTATTTGCTTTGAAGATTCAGATAAAGAGAAGTTCTTGGGTATGTTGAAAGATAGGTTTGAAGAAATCAAGAAAACAGTTAATCCAAAAATGTTATCTAGAAGACAGGCACATTGGAAGTGTACGAAACTTTGCGATTTCTGCAAGAATGATTGGCCCGGAACTACGGAAAATATATGTAGACATGTAAGTAATAATTTGGAGCAGTATGGCATGTTAGATACTGTTCAAAATTGTACTAAAGAAGGTTTCAGTATTGGGCACTATGAGGCGCCGGGATGATTGAGATAAAAATCACAGAAGAAATGAAGAAACAAGCTTGGGCTAAATCCCGTGAAATGGGCGTAATACGTAACTCTATAATGAAGGGTGACGGAAATATTGCAGGTTTTTTGGGAGAAGAGGTTGCAAATGTAGTTATTGATGGTACAATTAATAACACATACGATTACGATATAACCTCTAAGTCCGGCATTAAGTATGACGTTAAAACTAAAAGATGTACATCTCCACCAAAACCATATTATGATTGCTCTGTTGCAAACTTTAATACCGAGCAGAAATGCGACAGGTATGTGTTTGTTAGAATAGAAAACAAAAACAAGAGGTGGGGTAAGGCATGGGTTCTTGGTTGGCTAGAGCATGATGAATATTTCAAAAAAGCTCGTAAGCTAACTAAGGGTCAGGTTGACCCATCCAATGGGTTTGTTGTTCGGGCAGACTGCCATAACGTTGCTATATCAGAACTGAAAGAATTTAAAAAATAGAAAATGTGCGAAATAGTAAACCTACTTGATTCTACCGCTTTGGAAGCTGATTATGTTTCTGAGTGCGCAAGGATTTTTTCCAGCAGGACAAATGGTGATTTAAAATTAGTGATCAAGCATCACTGGCAACAACTTCCTGATCCAGAAAACAAGTGGATAGTTTTGATAAACCTTTCTGATGAATCACACGGTGTTCCCGTTGAAGTTTTAAGAGAAGATGTAGCGGTGATATTTCAGCCTTATTATGTTCTCGATAAATGGGACTTACCATTGGATAGCCCCAAGATAAGACCATTCCCCTTAGGTCCAACCAGAGATTTTAACCCTTCCCCAAAACCGATTAAAGACCGAAAGTATGATGCGTTTTTTTCAGGAAATATTTCAAAAACTGGAAGCCGAAACACTTTCAAGACTCATGTAGATGATTTTTTAGATCAAAGCGATTATAACATGTTTATAAATTATACAGATGGATTTAACAAGGGGATAAGCAAACATGAATATGCACAGATGTTGAGCGATTCAAAAATTGCGCTTTGCCCAACCGGAGCAATAAGCAAAGAAACATTCAGGTTTTATGAAGCATTAAAGTCTGGGTGTATAATTATTTGTGAGGTTCTCCCTAAGTTGTGGTTTTATGAGCAATTAATGTTTTGCCATACTAAATGGCACTCAATAAAAGAGGCTATTGATTTTGTGATGTCTCTTGGTGACGAGGAGATGCAAAAAATAAGCGACACAAATTTACGGTTGTATAAGACAATATTATCTCCGGAACCGATAGCTAAATATATGTTAAATGAATTAAATAAGTCGATGGAATATATTAACAAGGGCCATGCTGTAGAAGTTAACCCAGAAATTGTAAGAATGGCTAAGTTTAAAGCTAAACAATTAGGAGTGCAGGTGTAAAATGAATTGGATTCCCCTAAATGTAAAAACTCACTTTAGTCTACAGCGAGGCTTTTCTAAGCCAGACAAGTTAGTAGAGAAGTGTAAGGAGTTTGGATATAAAGCATGCGCAATTACTGACATTAATACTATTTCTGGTGCTGTTGCATTTTATAAAGAATGCAAGAAGCAGGACATCAAGCCAATCATAGGATGTACTTTAGAATTCGATAACGGTAAAAAGAAAACGCTCTTAGCCAAGAACAAAGCTGGTTGGTATGCATTAATTGATCTTGTATCAAAGAAGAATATGTATGAAGACGATGTAGTATATAAACTAACAGAGGTTTCTCTAGATAAGAATCTTATCTGTATAGACGGACTTAAACAGGACTCAACCTACTATGTTGAATCATCAGAAGCTGAGGTTCATCGTATACTTTTATGCTCTGGTATGAAGACAACAATGTCAAGAGTTAAAGGTAAGCTAGACTCTTTTAAGCATTTGAAACCTTTCTTTTCTTCAGATAAATTCTACCTTCCTTCATTAGAAGAGGCGATAGACAAATATACCGATGAGCAAGTTAATCTCAGTAATGAAATAGCGGATCAATGCGAAGAGTATGATATTCTTGGTCAACCAATGTTGCCTGAATTTGATTGCCCTGAAGGGTATACTGAAGATGAATACCTTAAACAACTATGTAGAGAAGGCTGGCAAACACTACTGGTAGAAACAGGAAAGATAGATAACGATGATAAGAAAGAAGAGTATCTAAATAGAATTAAAAATGAAATGAATGTTATCTTTGATGCTAAACTTTCTGGATATTTTCTGATCGTTCAAGATATTGTAAACTTTGTTAGATCACAAGGATGGTTGCCCGGCCCGGGAAGAGGCTCTGCTGCTGGATGCTTGATTTCTTATCTTATCGGCATTACCGAAATTGATCCTATTGAATATGATTTAATTTTTGAGAGGTTTTACAACGCTGGTCGAAATACTGAAGGTCATGTGTCTCTTCCAGATATTGATCTAGATGTACCTGCGGAAAAGAGAGATGAAGTCATCGGTTACATTAAGCATAAATACGGCGAAGATAATGTTTCCCAGATGATTACTTTTAATAAACTTCAAGGTAGAGCAGCGCTAAAAGAAATTATGAGAATTAATAGCAATGTTTCTTTCTCTGAGATGAATGAGCTAACAAAGAATATACCTAATGAGGCAGACGTTTCGGACTTGCTAGAGCAGAGCGGAGAGAAATCTTTAATTAGATGGACTCTGTTGTATCAACCAGAAGTACTCGATAGATGGTGTAAAATCAATAGCGAAGACGATATCATCGGACCTCTCTCGGCTGTGTTTCAGCAGGCTATAGATATTGAGGGCACTATAAAATCTCAAGGAAAACATGCGGCGGGCGTAATCATATCGTCTAATAAGCTAAATAAAGTTTGCCCAATGGTACAAGATAAAAACAACAACCTTGTCGCTGGATTTGAAATGGGAGATCTAGAAGAACAAGGGCACGTTAAATTCGATATATTAGGTATTGATCTACTAAGTAAAATAATGGAGATAAAAGAATGAATATTGGAGTAATTGGTCTTGGTTTTGTCGGTGGAGCTGTAAGGGATTATTTTGAATCATACGGCGATACTGTCTATGGTTATGATATCAAATCTGGTCTGGGAATCAATCGTGAGTATACTAGGATAGTTAAAAACTGTGAAATAATTTTTATATGTTTGCCAACTCCTAGATCTGAAGATGATAGCTGCGATACAAGCATTGTTCATGATGCTCTTCGTAGACTAGATTTTATCGCTGAAGGACTAAGCAAGAGTCCAATGGTACTGATAAAATCCACTTTGGTTCCGGGAACTATGCGTAAATTTGTAGAGGATCTATGTAACGTTAGAGTCATCTCAAATCCTGAATTCTTAACCGAGAGAAAAGCCGCTGAGGACTATCGTAATTCAAAGACAGTCTTGCTCGGCAACGATTATGGCGATGCTGAAGACTTAGCTCTTAAGCTTTTCTTTAGGGAGAGATGGCCAGCGGCGCACATCTACGTGGTTAGTTCTATCGAAGCCGAACTATCAAAGTACTTAACAAACTCGTATTTCTCTGTTAAAGTTTCTGTTGCTAATCATATTTATGCTCTATGCGAAGAGCTTGGTGTGGACTACTCTAACTTCATTGATTCGGCAGTGGGCGCAGATCCTAGAATTGAGAGAACCCATTGGACAGTTCCCGGGCCAGATGGCAAGCTAGGTTTTGGTGGATCATGTTTCCCCAAAGACTTAAGTGGAATGATTCATCTTTTAGAAGAAAATAACTTACCTGCGGATGTTTTTAAAGCCGCTATGGAATATAATAAGAAAGTGAGAGATTAATGGACGTCAAAGCGGATTATAAATCAGTTCTTTTTTCGGGATGTGCTATTGAATACAAAGACATTAGCCTTTGTAACTTAGCGAACTATACATCACTAAGGAGAGAAATGTCTAGTACTTACCAAGTACACTCTAGAAAAATGAAATTTAGTAAAATCTATAAAAGCATAGACGAAGCACTCGATATGTTTTTGGAATTAAAGAAAAGGACTTAGAATGAATTATAGAGATATTATTGTTTTTGACTTTGAAACAGGATCAAGAAATCCGATGAAGACGCAACCCACCCAGATAGCAGCTATAGCGCTTCATGGGCGACGATTAACACCTCAACCCGGAGGAGTGTTCAATAGCGAGATTAGACCAATCTTGGACGACAAAAAGGCTATTGAGTTAGGGTTCGATCCGCTTGAGGATGAAGCTCTTCAGATTACAGGCAAAAACCGCAAAGACTTAGCTAAGGCTCCATCGCCTAAGGCTGTATGGCAAAAATTTGAGGACTTCTGTAACAAGTTTAACTTCAGGGGAACTTCGTATACCGCTCCAATAGCAGCGGGGTATAATATTATTGGGTTTGATCTGCCAATTGTGCAGAGGATGTGCGAGATGCACACCACGACGGACTCTAGAGGGCGTCAGACTCTATTTAATCCTATCTTCAAGTTAGATGTAATGGATATGGTGTTCTCTTGGACGGAGAATAACAAAGACTTCAAGAGTCTCAGCATGGACTTTCTTAGAGAGTATATGGGCTTTCCCGAGGAGAGTAAAGAAAATGCTCATGATGCCCTTCAGGACGTGAAAGATACGGCAAATATCCTCATTAAGTTCCTTAAGTTCCAGAGAAACATTTCACAAAAAACTAAGTTTGAGAAGGCATTTGCAAATGGCGAATTCTACGTTTAATATTGATGATTTCAGCGACAGCGACACTTGGGATCTAATCTGTGAAGGTTACACTAAAGGAGTTTTTCAGTTAGAATCCCAACTTGGTAGGTCTTGGTCTAAAAGAGTACGCCCAAGAAATATTGAAGAGTTAGCCGCGTTAATTTCTTTGATTCGTCCCGGCTGTTTAAAAGCTTCCACAGAAGGCAAATCTATGACTCAGCACTACGTTGATCGTAAGGCTGGTATTGACGAGGTTAAATATCTTCATCCAAGTCTAGAGCCTATTCTGAAAGAAACATTTGGTGTTCTTGTGTATCAAGAGCAGTCTATGAAAATTGCCCAACAGCTAGCTGGCTTTGATCTCAAAGAAGCAGATAACTTACGTAAGGCTATCGGCAAGAAAAAGGCTGGGCTTATGAATGAGATTAAAGGTTCTTTTATTAGCGGAGCAAATTCTAATGGTATTGATGAAGAAATTTCGGGAGAGATATTTGGATGGATTGAAAAATCTAATAGGTACGCTTTCAATAAGTCTCATGCTGTCTCCTACGCAGTTAATGCTTATAGGAGCGCTTATTGCAAAGTTCATCGACGAGTGAGGTTCTTTGAGTCTTATCTCAATCATTCACAAAGAAAACCTGATCCCCAGCAGGAAATCAAAGAATTAGTATCTGATGCTAAGTTATATGATATAGAGATTCTACCTCCTAGGCTTGGGCACTTCTATACTGACTTTACTGCGAATGGTGATAAAATATATTTTGGTATAACTAACATCAAAGGTGTAGGGACTTCGGAATCAAGCAAGATATTAGATCTAATACCAGAGCTAGAAAAGAAGGCGGGGAAAAGCTTTCCTGACTTTACTTGGCTAGACATTCTTTTGACATTAGGGTTCAAAGTGAATAAAACATGCATAGAGTCTCTCATAAGCGTAGGCGCTCTTAATGGGAAAAAGAATCGCACCCACAGAAATGAGATGATGTATGAATATAAGAGTTATCGGAACCTGTCTCAAAGAGAAAGAGAATGGTTAAGCGAAAACTACACCTCAACAGATACTCTAGTGCGTGCTATGGACAATATGATAAATAATCTTAAGATTAGTTCTAATCGTCTAATCAAAGTCTTTGATATAAGAAACATAGTTGACTCACCCCCATTTGATCTAACGGATCATGAAGGCTGGATAGCAGATACAGAAAATAAATATTTGGGAGCAGCACTTACATTCTCTAAGACAGATACTATAGAGAGCTCTCTGATCAACTGCACATGTAAAGAAATAATTGGCGGGAAAACCGGACAAGTTAATGTAGCCGCTCACATAATTTCGCTTCGTGAGTACGTTACTAAGAATGGAAAAAATCCCGGACAGACTATGGCGTTTATTAGTGTAGAAGATTCTAGCGCAACTTTGGACTCTGCTATTATGTTTCCTGAGGCATATGCTGAATATAAGGATATAATGTATGAAGGTAATACTGTATTACTCTTTGGACAAGTTTCTAAGAAAAAAGATACCAGTTTAATAATTAACAAGGTGTCTGAAGTATAACATAAGGCTATAATCTCTTATAGCCTTTAATCATAGGAGATTTAATGAATAATTGTACTTTAATAGGAAGGTTCGTAACTGATCCTGATATAAAGAATGTTGGGAAGACTAAGCTTGTTACCTTCTCTTTAGCTGTCGAAGAATACAGAAAAGATAAAGAAGGAAATAAGAAGAAGCGAGTTGACTTTTTTGACTTTGAAGCTTGGGATAGTGGAGCAGAAACGATCAACGAGCTCTGCAGGAAGGGTGATGTTATAGCTGTTAGCGCATCTGCAAGACAGCAGAAGTGGACGAATTCAGACAATGAATATAGACAGAAGGTGATTTTTCGTGTCCAAAATTTTAGAGTATTCGCAGAAAGAGATAATGGTTAATATAGAAGCTCAAGTAGATGAAAATCTAGATATTATAATATATCTTGTTACAGAGTTTAACGGATCCACAGATACATACGACTTTGAGGACTTACTTCAAGTATCTTTTCTTGGTATGTTAAAAGCTATAAATAATTTTGATGAAGAAGCTGGAGATCTGAGAAGTTATATTTTTTGCTCTGTTAGAAACTCTCTCATAAAGTTTCTAAAAAAAGAACAGCAATGGAAAGAGAATGTGAAGCTAGAGGCTAATATCTCTCCGGACTGGAATGATAACTATGATAATATGGAATTTGAGAATATCCTTAAGGCGTATAAAGACAAGCTGATACCTTTAGAAAGTAAAATACTAGAATTTCGTTTTAGTGGCATGACAAGAAAGCAAATTTGTGAAGAGACATCGCTGACCAAAAATGAATACTATACCTTCCTCTACTCTGCCATAGGGAAAATTAGAAAATATGAAGCGTAAAAAAATCCTATTCTGCACAGAGGGACATCATCTTCCTACTGGCTATTCTGTATATACTAAGGAAGTGCTCTCTAGATTGTGCACTGATCCTAGATTTGAAGTAGCAGAACTTGCGTGCTATACAGACGCAGAAACAGCACAGAAGAACGAGAAGGGGTGGAGGATATTCGCTAACCAACCTCCAAAAAATGGGAAGGACTGGAATATTTACAAGAGTAATCCATCTTCTGAGTTTGGAGACTTTACATTCAACCACGTCCTTCTTGAATTTATGCCAGACTTCGTTATGGATATTAGAGATTGGTGGATGTTTGAATTCCAGCAGAGATCTCCGTTTAGAGATTTTTTTCATTGGTGCATCATGCCTACTGTAGATGCTACTCCGCAAAATATACAATGGGTTGATACATTTGCTAATGCAGACGCTGTGTTTGCTTACTCGGAATTTGGCAGAGATGTACTTCTTGGGCAATATGATTCTTTGAATTTTGTAGATATCGCTTCACCATGTGCAAGTAGTGAGTTTTATCCAGAGGCAGACAAAGAAAATCATAAGGATAATCTTGGTGTAGATCCTGAGTCCTTCATCTTTGGCACAGTAATGAGAAACCAAAGAAGAAAGTTATACCCAGACCTATTCAAAACATTTAGACGGTTTTTAGATTCTAATCAGGCGACGAATGCCTATCTGCACTGTCATACCTCGTATCCAGATATTGGATGGGATATACCAGAGTTACTACAAAAATACGGTCTAACGAATAGAGTTTTGTTTACATATAAATGTAAGAGCTGCGGAAAGCTTACTACGGCCTTCTTTGATGATGTCATAGCTCACTGCTATTCCTGCGGAACTTTTAAGAGAGAACTTGTTGGTATAAATAATCAACTAGAGCGACATGAGCTTGCTGCGGTATATAACATGTTTGATGTATATATCCAATACGCTAATTCTGAAGGGTTCGGAATGCCTCAGTTAGAAGCCTCTCAATGCGGAGTCCCTGTAGTGACTATAGATTATTCTGCGATGCAGTCTGTAGCTGATAATATAGGAGCTATAAAGATCCCACCGCTCTCTCTATCAGTTGAATGTGAGACAGGCTGCGAGAGAGTAATACCGGACAACGACAGCCTGCTGACCTCCATGCTTAAGCTCTATAACACACCTCCTGAAAAGCTAAAGCAATTAGGGTTTAGTATGAGACAAAAAACCAGAGAAAATTACAGTTGGGACAAAACAGCTAAAATATGGGCTGATTATTTTGATAGAACTCCAGTAAAGAATCCGAACGAAACTTGGTTCTCACCTCCTAAAATGTTGGAACCTCTAGCGGAGTCTGTCCCCGATAATCTTACAATTAAAGAACAGGCAGACTTTATTTTTACTAATGTTCTAAGAAAACCTGAGCTTATTGGAAGTTATATATGGAGAAGAACCATAAAAGATCTGACATATAAATGCACAGCCCTAAATACAGATGTAGACTTCTACTTCAATGAATCGCACCTAAATAATAACGTCAGAAACTGGTCTCCGTTTACTGTAGAAGATGCATATAATCATATGTTGCAAATGAGAAGTACTTTGAATGATTGGGAAAAGCTTAGATCAGATAAATTGAGGAGCCCGTCACCATGAAGGTAGTATATATAGGAAATTACAACGATGGAACAGGCTGGGGGAATGCTTGTTTAAGTAATATTTTAGCCTTAGATTCTGTAGGAGTAAAAGTAGTACCTAGAGCGATAACATTTAACAATTCTCACATCACGCAAAATCAAAGGGTTCGTGAGCTGGAAGGTCAAAGTGAGCGAAATTCCGATGTGTGTATTCAGCATACGTTACCAAGTCTTTATCATTATAATAGCGGTGTAAAGAATATAGGCGTATTCTATACTGAGACAAGCACGTTCTCTGAAAGTATGTGGCCCAAATATATAAACTTAATGGACGAGGTATGGGTTCCCAACTCACAAATGATCAGAGCGTCCAAGGCTAGTGGCGTAAACGTTCCTGTTAACCTTTGTCCACTGTCCATAGATCTGAATGACTATGAAGACATAGAGGATTGTGCGGATATTGGGGAGTTTGATGGATGCTTTAACTTTTGCTTTGTTGGAGAATTTGTAAAAAGAAAGAATATAGAAGCTCTTTTAAGGGCTTTTCATTCTGAGTTTCATCCTTCTGAACCCGTCAATTTATTCTTAAAGCTTTCTATGCCCGGCGTTGAGTCTAGTGACTCCCTTAATCAGTTTGATAATTTCTCAGCTTCTGTAAAATCAGGGTTAAAGATAAGAAAAGATTACCGCAAAGAGATCGCTATTACTGGAATGTTGGAGAAGCGGCATCTAACTTCTTTAGTTAACAAATGCGATTGCTTTGTGATGCCTAGTTATGGTGAGGCTTGGTGTATACCGGCATTAGAGTCTATGGCTTTAGGACTACCAGTTATTCATACATCAGAAACTGGAATGGATGATTTTTGTGTTGGTTGGCCAGTTCAATCGAGATCTTCTAGATGTTACCTTGCTAATGATTCATTAGATGATGTATATACATCTCTAACTTCTTGGAGAGAGATTGATATAGAATCCCTCGCTTCGATAATGAGAGTTGCGTATGAGACATATAAAAATAATAAGCAAGAATGGAATAAAATCACAACTCTCGCAAAAGACAAGGCTAAAGATTATAGCGTAAGAAATATAGGAAATATAATGAAGGAGCTTCTGAATGGCTAGTCTCGCAACCCAACAGTCCGTTAGGTCTATAGTCAGACGGTCAACTCTAAAAGAGGGTGATACTCTTAATATATTGACTTTCTGTACCCATGAAAGATATGAGCAAAACCTCTGTAGGACTGGGCACAGGTTTTATTCTTTTAATCATGGCAAGAGATGGAACAAAGACTTCGGGAAAATTCCAGAGAACTATGAAGAGGTTAGTATTGCTCCTTGGTATGTAAACTTTGATTTAATACTTTGTCATACTAGCTGCGAGAGGGTTTCAGTAGCTAAACAGATGCAGTCTCTTTTTAATATTCCAATATTAAGACATACTCATGTCCTTCCTGACATAAGATTTAATGTACCAGAACAGGTTTCTGGATTCAATTCAATTGCGGTGGATCATGACAGCTTTATTTCTAACTATAACATGAAACAGTGGGATAGTCGCAAGGATGAAAATACTTCTGTGATAGAGCATGGAATTGATTTTGACTTCTGGCAAACTGGGGCCGAATTAGAAAGAGATAATGTATTATTATCTGTAGTAAATGAATGGCCAAATAGAGATTGGTGTTGTGGTTGGAGCTTATGGAATGATATAGTTAAGACAGAAGATCCTCTTCCAACAAGAGTTTTGGGTGACAGTCCGGGATTATCAAAACCCGCTGAGAGTATAGAAGCTTTAAGAGACGCATATAAGAGTTCATCGGTTTTTCTTAACACATCTATACACTCTCCAGTCCCAACAGTGCTGATGGAGGCTATGGCCTGTGGATGCGCTGTAGTTAGTACTGATAATTGTATGATTCCAGAGATAATTGAGCATGGTGTAAATGGCTTACTAGCCAACACTGCGGAAGAACTTCGGAAAAACTGCACTTACTTACTAAAGAATCCAGAGAAGGCGAGAGAACTTGGAGAAAACGCACGAAGAACGATAGAAGAGAAGTTTAATTTGCAGAGATTTACTGACAATTGGAATAATCTATTTTTTAAGGTTATAGATAACTACAGGAAATAAAATGAAAATAATAATATCACACAAAAATCCGGAACAGGATAGCCATACTTGGATACAAGATATATCTTCTATTGATGTTCTTGTAGATGATGCAGAGGCTATAGAGATAGTTATAGACTGTACGCTTTGTACATTTGCATTTCAAAATGTTGGCTCTATACTGAGTAAAATAGTATCAAAGCTCAGATTAGATGGTAGAATTATCGTATACGAGAAGGATATTGATATAGTTTGCCATAACTACAATAAGTCTGGAATGAATATACAAGACATAAACAATCTAATTTTTGAGGACACTCCTGCGGTGGCTTCTGTTTTAAATATAGAGGTTGTTTCTGATTTGCTAAAACAGGCCGGTTTAACTATAGAAGAAAAGTTCATAAACAACAATACTATGCAAGCGATAGTAATCGCAAAGAGAGAGAAAAATGCAGTCTGAATACCAAGTCGAAACATTTTGTAAGAACTGTGTTTTTGCAGAATATACCAAAAATAAGCAAACCGGCTGCGACCTGAATAGAACCGAGATATTCAACCCTAATGAAGACCGAAAACTAGAAGATGGGAAGGAAGCTTATTTCTTTAATAGGTTCTGTACGGCCTTTAGGCCAGAAGAATGGAAGCTAGTCTTAGACGAAGATGAAAAGAAAGACTTGGTTTCTACAGTGCGGGCTGAGATATTTCCTCCTCTTGGTATTTTTCTTTTTCTAAAGACAGAAAGTGCTAACCCTCTAGAGGTACTGAAAAACAGGATACAGGAAATAAAAAATCAGACAGTCGGCAAACTAAGATATTTAGCAGTAATGAATGATAAAGTTGAATATAACGAGGAGATACACAGTATACTGCGTGAATCATTTGATTTTGAAGAAACAGAATTTCATCTAGTTCAAACTTTGTTAGACCAAGAAGACTTATTATATCTAGATGATGCATTTAAGCATGCTAAGAACGGATGGATATATGTTTGTGAGTCGGATAAAGAGATTAGGGAGGATCTGTTTGAAGTAATTGACAGTAATATAAATGTAAAACTTAATCAAGTCGTGTTGCTTGAACCTCGTAATGGAGTTGACGGCATGTTGTTTCAAGCTGCTGTGTATAAGTTTTTAGATGGAAATAACAGCCTGTTAGATCCAAGCACTTCCAAACGAGTGAAAGTGGATTTCTTATCAAAAGTACGAGAAATCGCCAAACTTAGTGATCGCAAAACTGTATTTACATGGGAGGAATTCTTTGATGGCGCTTCCTAGAGTAGCAGTAATAATCTCAAACTACAATTATGGAGACTTTGTTTTAGACGCAATCGATAGCGCTCTCAATCAAGATTATGAGGGAGAGCTGCGAGTCTATGTTCTCGATGATGGCTCTTCTGATGGTTCTTGGGATAAAATAAAAAATAAATATAGCGAGAATTTTTCTTATAGTGAAGATAGCGAGACTCTAAAGAAACCGTATTATAGCGGTCCGTTTGAATACTTTCAATGTGATAGCTTAAATTTGTGGGCTTACCGTATAGATAATTCGGGAGCGAGCACCGCTAGAAATGTTGCTATCTGGGAGGCTTGGGGTTGGGCGGATTATTTTGCTATCCTTGACGCTGATGATATGTATTTCCCTTCTAAAATTAGCAAGCACGTTAACAAGCTTCTAGAACATAAAGAAATAGGGGTTGCTTATTCAGACTACATTATACATAAAACCCATTATGTTAATATTGACTATAAAAAGTATGAGTACAAGTATCCATATTCAATAAAAGAACTCCATAAACAATGCATAGTACACAGTGCTGGCGTTATAAAGAAAGAATATCTCAAAAAGGTAATCCTAAACAATGACGAATTTTATGATAGTAACTTACATGGTCCAGCGTCAAAAGGATTTATAGGATGTACCGAAGATTATGATCTCTGGATCAGACTTGCAAATACATGTATGGCTAACCATATAGCAGAACCTCTATCATTCGTTAGAGAGACTGGTCAGAATCAATCTATGAAGATGAATCAAAATATTTTTATTGACAATATGCAAAGAATAAAAGGTCGAGATGAGCAGATTTATACAGAAAATTAAGAGAAGTTCTTTCACTACGGGCATAGCATTGTTATGTGCCGGGATTGGGAATAGAATCAGATCTAACGAACCAAGATCTCTAATAAAGATTGGAGATAAATGTCTACTACAACGACAGATGGACACATTGAATTCACTCTTCGTTCATCCAAATATACTGGTTGGAGTGGGTATAGAATCTCAAAGAGTTTTTAAAAGGTTTAGCGGTGAAGTTATATGTATTGAAAATCAACTCTATGAGACTACCGGATCTTTTGAAACTTTCAGACTACTAGTAAATGCGTCAGTAGACGATAGTATACTTATGCTGCATGGAGATCTATACTTTGATAATAAAATATTAGAGTCTGCAGATTTTTCTAAATCTTTTATTGTGGAAGATACTAGCGGTAATATCGGAGAGAGAGAGGTTGGGATAACTTCCATTAATAGTAAAGCTAGTATACTCTCTTATGGACTCAAGAAAAAATGGGCTCAGATAGCATTCTTTACAGGTAAGGAGCTTTCTATGCTTAGGCAGATATGCGCTAAAATAAGAGAGGAATCAAAGTCATTATTGACATTTGAAATAATCAACTCGATAATCAATAAAGGTGGCGCTTTTAGGGTGCACAAACCTGACGACGGCTTTATAATTGAAATAGATTGCATGAAGGACATAAATAATGAAAATTTTAATATCAAGTGATGGTATGCATGCCCACTATTTTCAACGTATGGCTTGGGCTAGAGCTTTTACTGAGTGTGGAATAAAGGTATACTTCTGGGACTGCCAAAAGATTGCTGCTTTTGATGCTTTTGATAGCTTTGAACCAGATGTATTTTTAGGGCAGTCTTATAACCTTAACAGATCTTTAGTAAAATGTATATACGAAAGGCCACATCTTAAGGTGGGATTAAGGGCTGGCGATTGGGGAGATTTTCCTCAAGATGATCGCCTCAAGGTACTGCATGCTAAACAGCAAGAGCTTGAGCTATTAGCAAAAATGAAGGAGGAGACAGGTAAGCCTGACTTTGTTCATATACATTATGACCAAGAGGCTGTAGATCAAACACATTCAAAATACAAAACAATCGGCATTGAAGCGAAGTCACTGATCATGTGTGCTGATGTACAAGAGTACCTAAAGTCTAACTACGATCCATCTCTTGCCTGTGATATAGGTTTTGTGGGTGGATATTGGCCTTATAAAGGTGTTATTATAGACAGTTATTTAACTCCTCTTTGTTATCCGGTTGGTGATTACGGGATAAAAATATTTGGCAATCAGCCTTGGACTGGAGTAAACCAATACTGTGGTCACATACAGGACAACAAAGTAAAAGACCTTTTCGCCTCAGCGAAGATATGTCCTAACCTCAGTGAGCCTCATGCTCATGAATATGGATTTGATATTAATGAGAGATGTTTTAAAATATTGTGTGCCGGAGGCTTCTGTATATCAGATAATATATTGTCTATCAAAAAGATATTTGATGGGAACGGAGTTGTATTTGCAGACTCGCCAGAGGACTTCCGTTCAAAAATTGATTACTATTTAAAGAATGAAGACGAACGTTTAGAGGTTAGCCGTAAAGGTAGGGATTTTGTGCTGAACACTCACACTAACTTTCATAGAATCTCTGACATATTGTCTTACTTTGGCTACGATCAAGAGGCACTAGATATAGTTAGCGGATGGAAAAATGCTAAGGGGTATGCGAATGTATAAAAATAAAAAGGTTTTAATAACAGGTGGAACAGGATTTCTGGGTAAAGCTGTAGTTGATGTGCTGAGCTCAAAGGGATATAAGAAGTTACTCCCCATAGGTAGTAGTCTAGACTTGACTTGCGGCAAAAAAACCTTTGACTTTTTTCAAGAGACACGGCCTGATGCTGTCATTCATCTTGCGGCGACCGTTGGAGGGATTGGAGCAAACAAGGATAATCCCGGCCTATTTATGTATAATAATTTAGCAATGGGAATCAATACAATTGAGGCGGCTAGACTAAACAAGGTTAAAAAATTTATTATGGTTGGAACGGTTTGTGCCTACCCTAAGTTTACTCCTGTGCCATTCAAAGAGGAAGATATTTGGAATGGCTATCCAGAGGAAACAAACGCTCCATACGGGATTGCGAAAAAGTCGCTTATGCAATTAGTGCAGTCATACAATAAGCAATACGGTTTTAACGGTGTTAACCTTATCCCCGTTAACATGTACGGCCCTCGCGATAATTTCGATCCTGCTATAAGTCATGTTATACCTGCGCTAATACTTAAGTTTCATAAGGCTATGCGAGAGGCGAAAGATTCACACGGGTTTTATAAAAAAAGAAGACCCGTGGAGATTTGGGGTACTGGTAAAGCCAGTCGAGAATTTCTTTACGTAGATGACTGCGCTGAGGCTATTTGTCTATCTCTAGAAAAAGATGTATCCGCAGAGCCTATTAATATCGGAACAGGGGGAGAGATAATGATTGAACATTTAGCCCATGCTATTGCCGAGATTATGGGATATAAAGGTAAAATAAAATTTAACCCTAAGTACCCAGACGGTCAACCTAGACGATGTTTAGATATTAGCCGAGCAAAGCAGGAACTAGGATATAGCTCCACTACGGGCTTATATGAGGGGCTAGAGAAAACTATAAAATGGTTTAATATCAACGCAGAGGAGTTTGATGATTACCTCAATCGTATTTAGTAAAGATAGACCTTTACAACTTGACCTATGTTTAAAAAGTATAAAGCAAAATCTATTTGCTGATAATAAAATCATAGTCTTATATAAAATATCTACAGATGACTACCAGACACATTATAATAAACTAAAGGAAGAACATGAAGATGTAGATTTCGTTAGTCAGGGATATAGTATTTTTGAAGATATTAAAAATTTAGTTCGCAATTCATCGGATTATATTACATTTTTTACTGATGACGATATAGTCTTCAGGCCTGTTTTATTTAAGATGGATAAGGTGCATGACTTATTTCATATCCCCTATCCTCCGGGGACATTCTCTTTGCGCATGGGATTAAACACAAGGGCTCGCGATTATGGTGACGGTGTACCAGCAGAGGATGTTATTCCAGATAAGGTCTACAAAATGGCTGGCGGTGATGAGGACTTCCTACTCTGGAACAGAACATCAGTTCCTGTTGGAGGTTATTGGAGTTATCCCCTTTCTGTAGATGGACATATATTCATGAAAAACTTAATAGCAGAGTGTTGTGAGGAACTATGTCATTTATATGAATACTATAATAATAGAGGTATTCCTAGAGAGCAGTCCGTTTGGGAAAATACACCTAATGAATTTGAATCTAAGTTGCAAAGATTCTATTTTTCTATAACACCAAATATGGCATCGCCCGAATTTAGTTGTGTTGTCAATAGCCCAAACAATAGGGTTCAGGATCACATGGAAAACAGAAGTGGAGACAAGCATTCTTTTAGTGCGGAATATCTTCTGCAAATATTTGCCGATGGATCACGTATAGACTTAGACTCTCTAAACTTCGATGGGATAGACTGCCCTCATACAGAAATAAATATAATGGAGGGTTTAGTATGATATTTGATTTAGGGCAAATTACATCACATTTTGATATTAAGATAAAAGGAGTGATTCATGTAGGAGCCTTTGTTGGAGAAGAGCTGCTCGCATATAGATCTTTGGGGCTGACAAACACTTTACTGTTTGAACCTCAAAAACACCTCTACGAAATAGTGAGCAATAAATGCTTGGCCGATGAAAGAGTTTTTAATGTTGCTCTTGGTAGCCATCCTCATACGGCAGAGATGTATATTTCACACACTGAAGGAGGGGTAGAAAACGGATCAGGAGCATCTAGCTCTCTGTATAGACCCAAGAAGCATTTAACAGAACATCCTCAAGTCAAATTCAACACTAAAGAAGAAGTGAGGGTTGAATGCTTGGATCACTTTTTAGAGGATAATAACATAGGCACTTCGGGTTATAACTTCTTGAATATAGATGTTCAGGGCTATGAGCTTGAAGTTCTAGCTGGAGCGATTAAGTTTCTGCCACAAGTAGATATGGCTATCATAGAGGTCAATAGAGATGAGGTTTATGAAAATTGCCCTATGGTCGGAGAAATAGATCAGCTTATGAACATACACGGGCTTGGAAGAGCTCACACCTTTTGGCAGTCAGAAAGTTGGGGCGACGCCCTTTACGTGAGGACATAATATGGATTTTTTTGAAATGTGTCAGATAGAGACTTCTCTATTTGATATTGAATTCGCTAGGCAGGATCACCAATGGGCTATGATAAAGAAAGCCTATGAGCATAACTCTGCCAAAAAAGACGAAGATTGCCAGATACCGAAGATAATTCATTTTATTTGGATAGGCAGTGAACTTCCGAAAAAGTATGTCGAAATAATCGACGGTTGGAAAAAACACAATCCAGAGTTTGAGATATGGATTTGGGATGATAAGAAAGTAGAAACTTTTCTCCCCCAAATGATAAACAAAGAGCTATACGAAAAAACTGATAGCTTTGGTCATAAGTCAGATATGCTGAGATATGAGATACTAAAGCTACACGGTGGCCTGTACGTAGATGTTGACTTTCTTTGTAATGGAAACTTTTCTGAATCGCATGACAAATATTGCTTCTACGCTGGCATATGCTTGGAAAGACCTGTCCAGCTTAACAATGGAATTATGGCTTCGGTGCCCAACCATCCTATATTAGATATATGTATTTTGCAAATGACACTAGATAACCCTTGGGGTATTAGCTGCCCCCAAACGCTTGTTCTCTATCAGACTGGCCCTTGGGCTCTAACTAGAAGCGTTTTGCATTATATGGAGAAGGTAGGATGGGATGGTATAATGATATACCCATCTACCACATTCCATCCTTTTCCAGCGGCCTTTAGATATGAGGCTACTGACGAACTTGTAAAATCATACTATAAACCTTGGACTACAGCATGCCATCTTTGGCACTCAAGTTGGCAACCAGACTCGGAGCATTTTAATGGATAATTTCGCTACTAAAACCAACCATGAAAATCCCCCTCATAACTATCAAATTTTTGAGGA
>TARA_R110002167_G_scaffold204404_2_pt1 | contig 28111 bp, 26 predicted proteins | sample TARA_R110002167 | Tara Oceans TARA_R110002167 (sample SAMEA4398238) | marine metagenome | biome: Polar Biome; feature: [MES] marine water layer (ENVO:01000295) within the mesopelagic zone...; material: water (ENVO:00002006), including particulate matter (ENVO:01000060) such...
GCTGCTGCGGCTGCCCTGTGGCGGCTCGCTGGAAGTAATGGTAGAGCACCTAGTGCCAGATGAGGCTCTGGTACAGCATCTACAGGCGATTCAAGAGGTGTTGCAGGGACAGCAGCGGTTAATCCGGCGTGTCGATCTCGACGAGGGGCGCTTTAGCCTGCTGGAGGACCTGCGGGATGGCGGCGACCGGGTGGAGCAGCTAGGGTCGGTTGTTAGAGTCCGCCTAGGACCGGTTCTGCGACTGATTCTGGCCGGTTTCTCTCCGGTCGCCGAGGCCTGCGCTGGCTTTGCACGCGCGCTGGGTTGCGAGGTTATTGCTTGCGATCCCCGTGATGAGGTACAGGGCGTTTATGACTTCTGTGGGGCCGAGTTATTACCTATCCTACCGTCGCGATATATCGCCGCTGGCAACTGCCATGCCGCGACGGCTGTTCTGGCACTGACGCACGATCCCAAGATCGACGATCTAGCGATGATAGAGGCCGTGAATACACCTGCGTTTTATATTGGCGTGATGGGCTCTGAAAAGACTTCGGCTAAGCGATCCGAGCGCCTGCAACGTATCGGGGGGGTCGATGATGCACAGTTAGCACGGGTGCATATGCCCATCGGGCTTAAGCTTGGCAGTAAGACGCCAGCCGAAATTGCGCTGGCGACAATGGCCGATGTGCTACGAGTGTATCGGGGCCGTGTACGCGATGAGCTCTGAGGACGTGGTAGCTCTGGTGTTGGCCGCAGGCTTCAGCCGGCGCTTCGGTGCTGACAAACGGCGGGCAAAGTTGTGTGATGGGCGGGGCTTGTTGCAGGCAGTACTGCAGCAAGCCATCTCAGTCTATGGTGAGGTGTTCGTGGTGCTACGAGAAGAAGACGATCCTTACCTGCTCGGCGTACCGAAGGAGGTCCAGGTGATCCGGGCCGTTAATGCCGGACGTGGCCTCGGCGCCAGTCTTGCCGATGGCGTTTGCGCACTCAGTGCAGCAAGTGTAGAAGCCGGCGCCTTGGCGGTGCTACTCGGTGATATGCCCTGGATAGCTATGTCAACTCATAGGCGACTTGTCGAACAGATGTCACCAGATCGGATCCTGCGTCCGGTGTATAATGAAAAAAGCGGCCATCCGGTTTTATTCGGACGGGATTTCTGGCCAGCATTACAGTGCCTGGACGGTGATACCGGTGCCAGGTCGGTACTGAGAATGCAACCTCAGGCTTGTATTGATGTCTTCCTTAACGATCCAAATATAAATAAAGACGCCGATACACCCACGGATTTGATTTAGAAGTCCGGATCAAGACCAGTGATTTCACTGCATCAATAGAGTGGAGGGAATGAATGTCTAATGCACAGAGGGTTTTTCATGGCAGCTTTGGGCGTGTCGCTCTGCTCGATATGAACAAGCCACTGGTTATGCACGTGCATTCTGAATGTCATGTGCTGATTAAGGCATCTGGTGAAGATACCTTCTTCAATGTTCATGATTGTCAGGTACCGCTTGCAGATAAGACTGCTGTGCTAGTGAATGCTTGGGAGCCCCATTTCTACAACTATCAGCCCGGTGCTGGCCACACGTTGATTCTGGCACTTTATATCGATCCACAGTGGTTGTCCGAGGCCCAGAGATCGCTTTTAGTTAGCGGTCGACCGGATTTTTTTGCAAATCCCTGCATCGAGCTCAAGCCGCGTCATCGCATGTTGGCCGACAACCTGATCGCTGAAATGCTTGGTTTTGGCATTGTTCCAAAAGAGAGAGTCGAATTTTTGCTGTTAGACCTGCTGCTCGCACTCATCGAGGACTTTTCAGAATGGCGTCATTTGTCAAAATTCTGCTTGAAGACTTCACGGAAAGGTTTCGATGCTCGGGTGCACCGTTTCATCGAGTATTTGTCGACGCATTTGGAGGATGCTAATGCGATCGAAAAGGCCGCTAGGTCCTGTGGCCTGTCGCGGTCTCATTTCTTTATGCTATTCAAGCAGCAGACAGGCATGACGCCCAATATGTTCTTGAACACCGCTCGTATGGACAAGGCGCTCTTCTGGTTAGCTAAAGAGGACGGCCGCCCCCTCGGGGTGCTATCCGAGGAGCTGGGTTTCTCCGAACAGGGACACTTTACCCGCTTTTTTCAGCGCCATATCGGTGCATCGCCGAGCCAATACAGGCGTGTACTGGACAGCTACAAAGTCGATGAAGATAGGTCCTAATTCTTTGGGGGACCAATTCACAAGGGGAGAGAGGAAGGATTGGGGGGCCAAGGCCCCCGATTTTATATTCGCCTCGTTTCTGTATTTCACCTGAGCTGATCGTGGAGATTTTTGATGAAAAACCAGCAATTGTCAGTCTGCCAAGCGGCGGATCGGAATGTTCAGAAACCTGGCTTTGAAGTACCTGCAAAGGCTTGTGACACGCATGCCCATGTGTTCGGGCCACAACACCTATATGGCTATACATCAAACCGTACTTACACCCCTCCAAACGCGTTATTAAGCGAGTATCTGGCGCTTCACCATTCCCTATGCATTGAGCGTGGTGTCTTGGTCCAGCCTAGTGTTTATGGTACCGACAACCAAGCCATGACTGATGCGCTTGAGCAGCTCGAAGGGCGTTACCGAGGTGTAGCGGTTGTTGATTCTGATGTAGATGAGCAGGAATTGCAGCGCTTGCATCAGGTGGGTGTGCGTGCTTTGCGGGTCAACCTACTTTTTAAGGGGGGGATCTGCTTCGCTGAAGTGGAAAAAATCGCTTCGCGAATTAAGCCTTTGGGATGGCATATTGAGTTATTAATCGACGTTTCTGAATTTGATGGCCTCTACGAGAGACTGAGCAGTTTGCCAGTGGATGTGGTGATCGACCATATGGGTCATATGAGTACTGAAAGGGGAATAGGCAACTCCGGTTTTCAAGCCTTGATGAATCTGCTGGAAACCGGTCGTTGTTGGGTAAAGCTATCCGGTGCCTATCGTATAACGATTGAAACCGAAACGCCCTATGAGGATGTATTACTAATCGCCAGAACACTGATAGAGAAAGCTCCAGAGCGCATGGTTTGGGGGTCTGACTGGCCGCATCCCTTCGTACAAATAACGATGCCTAAAGACGGAGCATTACTGGATATGCTGGCTGATTGGGTGCCAGACTCTGAACTTCGCCGGAAAATTCTGGTCACCAATCCGGCGCAACTCTACGATTTTTGAATCAAACCGGGGAAATGCATAATAAGAAAGATATTGGAGGATGAGAGGTGGGAACTCTTGAAAAATTAGATGTAGGCATGTGCGATAAGTTCGAACATGCAGGAACAATAGGACACATTTGATTTTTCGTGCGTTTGCGTTTTTTTTATATACAGATTCCATTAACTAAATGACTAGCATATTTCTGGCTATGTTCTAACTAAATGTTGAAGCTCTTCGAAATTGATGAAATTTCCTACAAAACAAATGATAGTTTGTGTTGGGTCGGTGCTGGTCAAGCCATCGGCACCACCCAATATAATGCGGTAGATATTTGGTGACGACGCCGTGGAAGTGATAGCGCTGATAGAAATAAGTGGTCAAGTTGATATGGCGCCTTACGGCAGCTGTACGCAGCACCTTAGAATTTAGCAGGGACTGTGCGTATTCCATCCACAGATCGCGTTTGCACAGGCGGGCCAGTGGTGGGGGCGGCTTGGGAGTTGAACGCGTGACTCGGTGAAGTAATTTACTTGAAAAACCTCTGATTAAGTCGGCGGCGCCGCACCTTGCCTTGGCAAGTCCTGTTTGGTAACCACACAAGTGTAATGCTGTCGGTAAGGTTCAATACCGAAAGCTTATGAAGAATTGAATTTTGGATATATTAGGAGCAAAAAGACGATGAGCACAAGTGGAGCGCTTCAACTAGGGCCAGATGTGAGCAATGACAGGGGCTCGAAGCGTTGCAAGGAGTACTTGAAGGCCTGTCATCCGGCACTGGTGCGGCTGCTGGACAAAGTTCAAGAAAGGGTTGATATCAAGGTGGGTGACGGTCATCTCGACAAGATTGAGCAAGGCCAGCGCTACTCCGTGGGTAATAGCCGGTTGTTGCACTCCAAACTCAAGCACAACAGCTACCCGTGCATGGCGGTGAACATGGTTCCCCTCTGTGGCGGAGCCCCCTCACACGATGAAGGCGTGTTCCTGTTGTTTGCTTGCGTTGTGTTCGAGTGTGCGGCCGAGATAGGGGTCAGGGTGCGCTGGGGGGGAAACAGCCAGACCTTACGCAACATGCAGCGTTGGGAGCTGATGACCGACCATGACTAAACAACTAAACCTTAGATGAGAACGGTTTTGTTTTGCTATACATGCCCTTTGGAAGAATTAAAGCGTAGGCGATACGCCCCGTTTTAGATTTTTGGAGAACAAACCATTCATTGACCGCATTTAAGAGCAAAAAAACATTCGAATACTGATCGTCCCAGATGTCTGAAAGGTCGATAAAGCCGTAATACAGATCTTCCGAAAGGGAGCAGCAGGAGCACTTGCTAGAAATAGCTTACAGCCTCCTGGCTGCCAAGCATTCCATGAATATGCTTCATGATGTGTTGTGGTGAGAGCGTTGGTGCCACTGATCGCTATGCGTCCAATTCTGCCTAACCCCAAAGCTCAGGTCAGTGTCCGCTTACGGGAAGTTGGATCGATGCAGGCGAGCCTAGGCTGAAGGGTCGTCAGAGGCGGCTATGTGTTGATTCTTGCCGCTGGTTCGGACTCGCATCGACAGATCCCGAGTGTCAGCTATGGCACCTAGCAAGTGAGTCCATCGATTTGAGTATGCCGCTTAATTACTCAGTATGTGACTTTAATACTTGGTATGGATCTTTATTACTCGGCCACAATTCCTTGCAAGTCCAGTTTTCCAGGGTAAGTTGCCGGTAACAGACTTCAAGGAGTAACCAATCATGTACGACTTCAAATTTAGCCAGCTTGATGCCAAGGTGCTCACCTTTGACGGGGTATCGGTGTCTCTGGAGCGCAAGGTGGCGATGTGGGCCAGCCTTGCCATTTTAGTTGGAGTGTCCAGCTTCCTGATTGCGACAGCAATTCAACTCGAACTGACCAAAGCCCAAAGTACCTATGTGTTGGCGGCTGTAGTGGGGGTGCTAATCCACTATTCGGTTTCCGGGCGCTTTCTGCTTAAAGACCTCGCGGCCTGGCTAGGGGAAAACACTCCCGTGTCGATCCTGTACCGTAAAGATAAGAAGATCTTGGATAGATCCCGTGAAGAGCTGTTGCAGGTGGCTGGTAAGGCCGACTTCCGGCGCTACATTCACTACCAGAAGATAAATCCTGCAATCGGTTCAAAGCGACACTTGCTTGTGATGGCGCACCAGCGGAAAGGGGATTTAAGGGCCTGGTCTGATAAATCAACAAACCTCAAATCGCTGGCTGACTTGATTTTCCAGCTCCATCTGGCCGAACAGGTGATTGATGTTGATGCGCGGCAGGAACCTGAAGCGGCTTAGATTTCACCTCTTGTACCTATAGGTAGTAGTAAGCACTTAGCGTTTCGCTAGGTGCATAAGACAAAATAGGTGGGCTTGATATGAAAAGCAGTTTGAAGGGGTGGGGCTGGCTCTGCTGGTGGTGCTGATTCTGGCATATAACGTGGTTGATTTGAGCAGAGATGGCGCTTTGTATCGCTACTTTGTAGGGGGTGGAAGCTCGTCGCCGGCACAGCACCATAGCGACTCGTAAATTGTTGTTTCTGGGCTACCTTCTGGTGGCCCTTTCATTATTTAGTTAAGTGGGTCAGTCAGTGATGACCCGTTTCGACGTGATTTAATCTCCAGCGCCCTTAGTATCTAATCCAAACTAAATATTAAGGGTCTACTATGTTCATCACTACACCACTAATTCGGCGTGTGACCGCAGGATTGGAGCGTCGAGGCATGATTGATGAGCACGCATAGAGATGCGTTGGTTAAATATGATCTGCGCGTGAACATTGTCCTAACAGCAACCGCCCTGATCGCAGTCGCTGCCTACCTGGTGCAATAGGGTATGGGACAGGTTATTGAAGTGGACTTCGGCCCCAAGCGCTTCGCTACGAAGAAATACAGTGCCGACGTGTACACCACAGACATCAAATGCCGTCGCTTCGAGGTTGATGCCGGGAACCCACAACGGGCCTATCAAGAAGTCATGTTCTCTGTTGCAGCAGCAGACCTGGACAACATCCGGGCGATTGCCGTTTTTGAGGGCTCTTATTCGGATCGAGTTAAGAACCAGCGTCCAGCCCTGATCTGCCAGTTTCAATCACTCGAAGCGGCCCAAAATCAGTGAATCTACGTTACCTGGGTGTTGGGCTGCTCTTCATTGCCGCAGCCGTGACCTTCGGATATATAGCGTTTGAGTGGGAAGGAACTATGACCTTCCCGCTGCTGTTGTTCTTGGTTGCGAAATACTCCGTTGCATACGCTTTCCTAGAAATAGCGCTGTGCTGGCGCGGCCATTACGAAGAAAAACAACAGGTGTACTCGGCAGTATCGAGAGCGATCAGCTCTTTCGGATTAGCCGTCAGTCTCATTCTACTGGTTAGCATCTACGAACATTTCAAATTCAACTAGGCAAACAATGAAGCAACGTATAAGACACGCATTAGCGGCACTGACTATTTCTGCATCTTTGGCCGCTATCCCGGTACAGGCCGCTCCAGCACCAGAAGTCACATACGATATGGTGCAAGAGATCTTTGGCCTGAACCTTGAGACTGAAGACACCGCGCTGAAAACACTTCTGCTGGCGGTCGGCATGGATCACACATCGCCCGACTCACCCTTTGCCGAACTCCGTATAGGTATCCCTTTCATTGTCCATGATGGGCCTAATTATTGGGTTAGCCGCCTAAAGTCCGGTGAGCGCAAAGTGGATGTCCTGGTGAACAACGCTTTGTTATTGCTCTTCACCAAAGAAGAGATCCCGCGTAAGGAAGAAGTTGCCCGTAAGCTGATGGAACTGGCCGGTGGGGCAGGGTACTGGCCTGCAGACTTCTACATCGCTAATGACAACATCGAGAAGCGTCTAAGCCGGGATTACAGCACCCCCAACTTCGTTAGTTTGCCCATGAAGGACAACGTGGAACTGCAGGCGTTGGCCCAAGACACAATGAATCGACTTAACCGTTGTGCTGGGATCGGGTTCGCTCCTTGCCAATACCGCATTGGGTTTTGGCTTGTCAGCTCTCCAGAAACGCGCTCTGACGGCGTAAAGGTTTTACAGCAAGCCGTTGCCACCTCTATTGCCGATAAGCGCTACAAGGGCTTTTTAGAGGCTCCAGCTATCATGGCTGCAGAACAGATCCTGCTACATGGTAAGGCAGCTGGTTTGGATGATGAGCAGATCACTAACATTACTGAATTCGTTTCGGTTATGAGAGAGGAAATAGCAGAAGCTGCACAGGAGCCCTTACAATGACTCCGCATATCCACTTCATTACCGACATACAACACCCTGAAGAGCCCGACATCCTCACACCCTTCAAAGACCATGATCTGCTTATCCAAGACGAACACGGCAACAACCTGGTTACTGTGGCCGCGCCGGATGGGGGGTGGACACACGAACTTCTCGAAGCCACCAACAAGGATCTCCCACAGTCCATTACCGACGACATGATCCTAGATGCTCGCTTAGGCGGTAGGTTTGTTGGTTTAGGCCAGTTTGTAGGGTCAACCGAGATCTAACCCAACCTCATTTTCAGAGTCAGGTTCCTGTGAAAGTAATCGAAGCTTATTCGTTTGATGAGATCGTTGAGCTAGTCTCAAAAAAGCCCTTGGACTCAGCTACAGTAGTAATCCAAGCCAAGTTCAACCACTGCAACCTACCCGCTGATGTGCTCGATGAGCTAATGGGGGAGAACGCAGAATTCGGAAAAAATCGTACGCTAAGGGCCGATCTGTCAGGTTGAAGTCTGAGATGCTGCGCTAAAGGTGTCAGATAACGCCAGAAAGGACTCCAGACTGACAGGATTTACAGGCCACGCCTGACGCCCATTTGCAGCACACTCTAACATGACGATCAAGAGCGAGGGCCAACGCAACGCTAATGTAATGCCCTCTTCGGGAAAAATATCTACCAGTAAAAAGCCGCTGTCGCTTGCGGGCATAGTTGACCAAAGCGAGCATTAGGAGATGTTCCAATCATGACCGAAGTTGGCCCCGTAGCGGACGTTCAGAGAATGATGGGAAAAGGGTCCATAACAGGCTTAGCGCTGAGAGCAAGCCATATCCGTTGATTTAGGCTGGATGGTCGCTTGCGCGGTCACTATGCCTTGGGGGTTTGGGGAAGGGAAAACGCCGCTTCGCTAGTTAAAAGCAGTAAAATTGCAATCCCTCCCCTCTCGTCAATATTAATTTCCTCCACTTTTGTTTTTGCTGGGGTCTACCAGTACGTACTCTTGACCTGCTTTCGGCGTTGGCGGTAAAGGCTCTCCGCGTGTAACGGTTCTTTCTTTACCGGTTTTTCCACCTCTCGGACCGACAATTTCGTACTGACCTGAGCGTTTGGCTTTCTCTCCAGACTTCTGGGACATAACTCACCTCTTTCGTTCTCTATGGCGTTACTTTTAGGGTACGTGACAATAGTACTTTCGGATAGCACGTGTTGTCAACGCACTACGTAAAGTATTGCCGTAGAGAACAACATGGAAGATAATTGCTGTACATATAGAGTGAGATGTACCCACTCAGGAGGTGTCACATGTTTAACGAACGGCTCAGAGATCTGAGAAAAAATAAGAAACTATCGCTCGAAAAACTCGCAGAGCTTGCTAACTCAACTAAGAGCTATATCTGGGAGCTAGAAAAAAGACCGGATATAAAGCCATCTGCTGAACTGGTCGGCCGATTAGCCTCGGTTCTCGAAGTAACTGTAGAAGACTTGTTAGGGAAAGAACCTACTGATGACGACACCGTTTTCTTCCGCGAATACAAAGACCTAAACGACGGTACTAAAACTCAGCTCAAATCAATTCTAAAAGCACTAAAAGACACTCAATGAGTGAAGCAAGGAAGCACGCAAGACAACTCGTGAGCGCATGGGTTGCCACCAGAAGCGAAGAAGAATGTTTTCCGGTCAACTGCACCGAGATAGCCAAAGGGTTTGGCATTGTAGTGCATGAAGGAGAGGATCTAGGCGAAGAGTTCCAAGGGGCTCTTTTCCTGCAAGATGGACTGAAGGCAATCATCTACAACGATAAAATACAGGAAGACGGTCGAAAAAATTTCACTGTCGCTCACGAACTAGGGCACTTCTTTCTTCACAAAGACAGAAAAGAACTGAAGTGCTCCATGGATGACCTGGAGACATTTGATGATAAGCCTCCTCATGGAAAAGAGATCGAGCGTGAGGCTAACGAGTTTGCAGCGAACTTATTGATGCCTGCTAAGGATATCGGCCCATATCTGAAAACAAACGAACTCGACCTCAACTTAGTTGAAACGCTGTCAGATAGATACGGCACCAGCATGACTTCAACCGCGTTCCGTATTGTGGAAGTAACCGGAAAACCTAGCGCTATCTTGATGCTCGACGAAGAAGGCGTTGTCCTGTGGTGCAAGCGCAACAAGGCTTTTCAAGGTTTTTTCGTAAGGAAAGGCTTCCAAGTTTCTTTCCCTCTTCGGGGATGCCAAAGCTCGTACGAGTGTACCCAAAAGGCTTGGATGCCAAGTGCTCAATATGAAAAGTGGCTCTGCCACCAATCCGTACTTCACATGAGCAACTACGGGAAATACCTCGTACTGCTACGAGGTGAGTTCCTTTAATTCTATTTACAGTGGTGAATTAAGACTCAATCTACAGTGTCCGCAATGTTCGCCAAGCCGTCCCTCAAGCTTTTTACCACCATGAGAGTGCTGTTTCTCTGTCGTAGGAATGCCAATAAACCCTTAGCGTACGATTTTTTCCGAATTCTGCGGCCTCCCCTAAGAGCCTCCCCGCGCTTCTACCTTGCTACTGTTCCCCTTTAGGCGTCTATCGTACCGTGAGTTGTTTAAGGGGCCTTTATCAAGCTCCTAAGCGGTCAGTAGTCGAACCCCACACCGCAATGCCAGTTACCAGTAACAATCAATCCCGCGCGCTCCCCTGGGTCCTCTGATCGGGGAGTGTACTCAATTGGCCCAGCGTGTTCGTGGACGTACAAACCAATTGAGGGCCTAGGAGTAGAAAAAGGGAATAAGAGAGGCGTATACTGTGTATAGCGTCTTTGTGATTCCTTCAATCCCTCACAAGGGCCAGACCCCGACTCCTACATCGGGGTTTTTTTTCGTCTAAAGCTTTACCAAACCAACACTAATTGAGAGACTAACTGCAATAAATATCTATTGCAATGGTCTTAATATGAAAATGGCAGAAGCGAAGCAAGTCTTTGTTCAGGGTGGGCTGGTGAACGTGTTTATAGTGCCAGCTGTAATGCGTAAAGGCTGGTGTGTAATCATAAGACCAAGGTTCGGTGATGATGTTGTCCTGACGAGCTTTAGAGGCGAGACAAGGTGGTTTAAATTGATAGATGCCGCATACAAAGCTATTGAGGAAATCGGGTTCAGCAATGCAACGATCAAGACATTCCCCCCTCAGCACGATTAGTTTCCCCCCCAGGTGTAAAAGTGGACGAATCCATAAAGGGAAATAGATAGAAAGAGATTTAGAGAGATTTCCCTTTAGACACCGACTGCAATAAGCACTTGCCGCAGCTGCAATACGCACAAATTGCAACGGTGGCATACAGGCAAGTCGTTGATATGCTGGGTTGAAAAGGTGTCGTATAGTTTCCCCCCCTATTAGTAAGCGGGGGGATTTCGTGCCCAATGCCAAACCCGCGCTTATGAAAGTCCCGTCCTACTCATTTCAATGAGATCCCGCAGTGATTCCGCAGGCGTTCGTGCTTTTGCCTGACTCGCTGAGGCTCGGCAGGGCAAAAGGCACTTCACTAGGCTGCGGTCGGTCGCTTCAAACAATGTAGAACTGTTCAGAATGGTTTTTTTAGGCAGGTCAAAAGATTCGCTGTAAGGCTTGTCAGTCCCCTGACTGACGCAGTCTTTCCCCTAACCCAACGCAAGCTAAAAAGCCTGAATTCGGTTAGAGAGACTGAGTCGAAACGACATTACAGCCGGTAGATACTATGCAGCTCTAAGAGGGGTCGCCGCAGAATTCGGAAAAAATCGTACGCTAAGGTTTTCCGCTGCTGCGTAGCGGCCGAAACTGGCCGTCCTCAACCTTCCGGTTTTGCCGCCAGACGTAATCACCAGTCAGATTGATGTGCTCCCAGCCCAATGGCGACAGATATTGCAGCAGTCCGTCATTGATTGGTTTGCCGGTCTCGCGCAGCGCCTGCGTTGCACGGTCGAGATAGACGGTGTTCCATAAAACGATAGCGGCTGTCACCAGATTGAGTCCGCTGGCGCGATAGCGCTGCTGTTCAAAACTGCGGTCGCGAATTTCGCCCAAGCGGTTGAAGAACACGGCCCTGGCCAGCGCGTTCCGCGCTTCGCCCTTGTTCAACCCGGCATGGACACGGCGGCGCAACTCGACATTTTGCAGCCAGTCCAGGATAAACAGCGTGCGCTCGATCCGCCCCAGTTCGCGCAGCGCAACCGCCAAGCCATTCTGGCGCGGGTAGCTGCCAAGTTTTCGCAGCATCAATGAGGCGGTCACCGTGCCCTGCTTGATTGACGCCGCCAGCCGTAAAATCTCATCCCAATGGGCGCGAACATGCTTGATATTCAGCGTGCCGCCGATCATCGTGTTCAGTGCTGGGTAGTCCTGTTCGTTCTTTGGCACATACAGCTTGGTGTCTTTCAGGTCGCGAATGCGCGGCGCAAAACGGAACCCCAGCAGGTGCATCAAGGCGAACACGTGATCGGTGAAGCCGGCCGTGTCGGTGTAGTGCTCCTCGATCCGCAAGTCAGATTCGTGGTACAGCAGGCCATCGAGCACGTAGGTGGAATCACGGACACCAACGTTGACCACCTTGGTGCTGAACGGTGCGTACTGGTCCGAAATATGGGTGTAGAACAGTCTACCCGGCTCGTGGCCGTACTTCGGATTGACGTGGCCGGTGCTCTCGCCTTTACCGCCCGCCCGGAAGCGCTGTCCATCCGAGGATGACGTGGTGCCATCGCCCCAGTTCGCGGCAAAAGTGTGGCGGAACTGGGTATTCACCAGATCGGCCAGCCCGGCTGAGTAGGTTTCGTCACGGACGTGCCAGGCTTGCAGCCAGGCCAGCTTGGCGTAAGTTGCACCGGGGCAGGACTCGGCCATTTTAGTCAGCCCCAAGTTGATGGCATCAGCCAGGATGGCCGATAGCAATAGCGTCCGATCCTTGACCGGTTTTCCATCCTTCAGATGAACGAAATGGCGGGTAAAGCCTGTCCAGTCGTCTACGTCCATCAGCAACTCGGTGATCTTGATGCGCGGCAAGTGCATGCCGGTCTGGTCGATCAGCGTTTGCGCCGCTTCGGGAACAACGGCATCAAGCGGCGTGATCTTCAGGCCGGAGTCGGTGATGATGGCGTCCGGCAGTTCGTTGGCCAGCGCCAAACGATTGACCGTAGCCAGTTGTTCTTCCAGCAGGTGCAAGCGCTCATGCAGGTATTGGTCGCAGTCCGGGTTCACTGCAATCGGCAACGTTTTCGCTTGCTTGAGTGTGACGAACTTCTCGACTGGCAGCAGGTATTCGTCAAAGTCGCGGAACTGGCGGGAGCCTTGCACCCATATATCTCCAGAGCGAAGCGAGTTCTTCAGTTCCGATAGGGCGCAGATTTCATAAAAACGACGGTCGATTTCACCATCGGTGAAGACCAGTGATTTCCAGCGAGGTTTGATGAAGGCAGTCGGCGCGTCCGCCGGCACCTTTCGTGCGCTGTCGGAATTCATGCCGCGCACCACTTCAATGGCGTCCAGCACGGCCCGCGCCGCTGGTGCTGCGCGCAGCTTGAGCACATCCAGGAATTCCGGCGTGTAGCGGCGCAGCGTATTGAATTGTTCACTGACCAGGTGCAGGTGATCGAACGACTCGGCTTGGGCAAGCTGATCGGCATCGGTAATGCTTTGCGTGAAATCATTCCAAGGGATGATCGTCTCGATGGCAGCGTACGGATCGGTGCCGGACTGTTTGGCCTCCAGCAAGGCATGGCCGATCTTGGAGTACAGCCGTACCTTGTCGTTGATCGCCTTGCCCTGTTTTTGGAACTGCTGTTGATGTTTGTTCTTGGCGGTACTGAAGAGCTTGACCAGAATCCTGTCATGTAGATCGACCACCTCATCCGTCACCGTGGCTGTGCCCTCCAAGGCCAGTGCGACCAGGGTGGCATAACGCCGCTCACTCTCGAACTTGGCAAGGTCTTGCGGCGTCATCTGCCCGCCTTCCCGTGCCATTTTCAGAAGGCGATTCTGGTGGATGTGGCGGCCGATACCCTCTGGCAGAGACAGTTCCTGGAATGCCTTCAGACGTTCAATGTGCTCCAGCATGTGTCGGGAGTTCGGCTTGACAGGGGATTGGCGTAGCCAAACCAACTTGGTGATATTGCTCTCCGGTTTTATCTTCAGCAGATCGTCGAGCCGGCGCCGATGCCGTGCCGTCAGCGGTTCGGTTAATGTCCGATAGATGCGCCGGTTGGCACGCGTCACGGCTTCTGCGCTGGCCCGCTCGACAACGGTCAGTGCCGGCAGAATGATTTGCCGCTGCCGTAGTGTTTCCAGCGCTTGAGCGGCGAGCACCAAGCCCTTGTCGGTCTGCATGGCCAGATCGGTTAGACCACGTACCAGAAAGCGGAAGTCAGACAGGCCAAACGGTGATACCCCGAGATAGGCGCGCAGCTCCTGGAGATGTTCGCGCCGTGTTTCATCGCGCTCGCCGTATTTAGCCCACGCGCTGGTCTCAACTCGAACTTGGCGGGCAACCCATTGGATGACAGGTTCCGCTACCACCAAGTCGCTGGCCAGCGCATATCCTGGATAACGCAATAGGCAGAGCTGCACCGCAAAACCGAGCCGGTTCGCATCGCCCCGGCGTTGCCGAATCAGCGCCACATCGGTTTCGTTAAAAGTGTAGTAGCGGATCAAGTCATCTTGGCTTTCAGGTAGAGCCAACAAGCCCGTCCGTTCAGTCGCGGAAAGTATTGAGCGACGCGGCATGGTCAGTCGTCCGTTCTCAGGTATTGATACAAGGTCTCCCGGCTGATGCCAAAGATGTGCGTCTGAATCGCTTTCGACTTCAGCAGGTTAGTGTTTCGAATGTCAGGAATCGTCTGCACGGCCACCACCTCCCAGCTTTTCCCGGATACGCATAATGGACTGGCGGGTTGTGCCATAGTCGCGAGCCAATTGTGCAACCGATACACCCATCGCAAGGCGTTGCATGACTTCGGCTTGCCGCTCCTTGGTCAATGCCGGCGGGCGGCCCATTACTTTGCCTTCGGCGCGTGCACGAGCCATTCCGGCATGCGTTCGCTCAATCAACAAATCTCGTTCGAATTCCGCCACCGCAGTTAATACGCCCATTGTCATTTTTCCGGCAGGGCTCGTCAGATCAACACCGCCGAGCGCCAAGCAATGAACGCGGACACCATCAACAGCGAGCCGCTCGACCGTTGAGCGCACATCCATGGCGTTACGACCCAGCCTATCGAGTTTTGTCACGATGAGTACATCGTCAGGCTCCAATCGATCAATCAAACGGGAGAACTGTGGCCGCTCGCTGGCAGCTACGCTTCCGCTAATACTTTCGGTGACGATACGCCGCTCGTTGACCGAGAAGCCGGCCGCTTCAATTTCATGAATCTGGTTGTCGGCATGTTGCTCACTCGTACTGACTCGAGCATAGATGAATGTGCGAGACATATTCGGTAGCCACCAATGTGTACGGAATGGAAGTACTTATTGTAGATCATGTCCGAAACAATCAATGACTAATTTACGGACCCCCTCTGTGAGATGGGTACTAAACCGATCGTTTCCGTACATAAATGCACATCTATCAGGCAGAAATCGGCCACAACCGGCCGGCCAGCTTCTCTCAACAACGGACATTCGAGCGGCGGCTCCGCTCCGAAATCGGCCAGATACTTACTTCAGGACGTCGGTCATTCCAGTCGTTCGGGTGGCCGAATTTGGCGGGCTGCTATGTATCGCAACCCGCCATTTATCAATCAGCCCAAGGCCAGCCTGACCAGCTCGGCCAGCGAAGTGGTGGGACGGTCGATCAAGGCGCTTAATTGCCGACTGTCGTCGAACAACCCCCCCTTTGATGCACCGACGTCAGATTCGGCCAGTAGCGTCGCCAGGAAATCCGGCAGGCCGGCACCGAGCAAGGCGGTCTTGAATTCGCTTTCCGGCAAATCCTGATAAGCGACGATTTTTCCAGATTGGCCAGCTATTTCGGCAGCCAGTTCGTCCAGCGTGTAAGACTCGTCACCGGCCAGTTCGTAAATACGCCCAGCCTGGTTTTCCTGCGTCAGCACGGTGGCGGCCGCTTCGGCGAAATCGGCCCGTGCCGCCGAAGCAATCCTCCCCTGCTTGGCGCTACCGAGCACCACACCGTATTGCAGCGCGGTGGGAATCCCGGCCGTGTAGTTCTCGGTATACCAGCCGTTGCGCAGAATGACCGCTGGCAGACCTGAAGCGCGGATCAGGCTTTCCGTTTCTTTATGCTCGGCCGCCAGCGGCAAGGGCGAAGTGTCGGCATGCAGGAGGCTGGTGTAGGCCAGCAGACCGACCCCGGCCGCCTTGGCCGCATCGATCACGGCACGATGTTGCGGCACGCGGCGGCCAACCTCGCTGGCCGAAATCAGCAGCAGCTTGTCAGCTCCTTTGAAGGCCGCAATCAGACTGGCCGGCTGATCGTAATCGGCCTGACGGACCTGGACGCCACGTGCGGCCAGATCGGTGACTTTCTCGGGATTCCGCACGGCAGCAACGATTTCACCGGCCGGCAATTTTTTCAGCAGGGCTTCGACAACCAGTCGACCGAGTTGGCCAGATGTTCCAGTAACGACGATCATGATTGAATTTCCTTTATTTCGTTGAGGGGAAGCTGCAGAATAGCTGCAACACTAACGTTTAGTAAGTACGCACTTAAAGGTAAGTACAAAATGCATAACTCCGATGAAACCCCCACACCTACACTCTCCGACCGCATGCGGCACGGCGAACTGTTTTCGGAAAAATGTCCGTCACGCGAGGTCTTGAAACACGTCGCCAGCCGCTGGGGCGTGCTGTTGCTCGTTGCCCTGCTCGGCGGAACCCAGCGCTTCAGCGACCTGCGGCGCAAGGTGAACGGGATCAGCGAAAAAATGCTGGCCCAGACCCTGCAACTGCTGGAAGGCGACGGCTTCGTCGAGCGCATTTCCTATCCGGTGGTACCTCCCCATGTTGAATACCGGCTGACAGCTCTGGGCGGGGAGATCGGTCTGAAGGTGGCGGCATTGGCAGACTGGATCGAGGTGAAACTACCGGAGATTTTAGCGGCGCAGCGGCTAAATGGCAGCGAAAATCAGGGCAATTTGAATTGAGGTGCCATTACTTCTGACAGGTTCTGCTATCTGACCCAGGATGTTTTCGTGGTCGAAAGTAACGAAACTACTCGCTGGCAGCTGACGTCGGTTCTGAATGGCTGCTTCCCTATCCAGCGAATGCGAACTCTCGGCCAGTTGCCGACCTTCTATCTCTCCACATAGCCGCCATTTGGACGACCGCTGCGCTTCTGAATCTGCCGGAAGGCCAATGCAAACTAATCGGCATTGCCGCTGTTCAGTAGTATGTTCGTGGCAGTCAGCAATGCGCCGGATACCTCACGGTCAGTACCAAAACTCGGCGAACGGCAGCTGCGAATGAGCACTCAGTGCCCAATGTTTGCAGCGGTCACTGAAAATGGCTTGCGGGCGCTTTTCGTCGATCAGGCGGGCGGCCAGCCGAGCTAGTTTTGTCCTGAAGGAGGACTCCACCAAGGAGCGAGTTGCGCTTGCAGCCTTGATGCCGGATCAGGGCATCTGGTTTCACGACCACGCAGAAGAGTCACTTCGGCTGATTGCATCGACCCAGTTAAGCAACGCTGCTGCAATGGTTGCCGGGTGTCAGCTACCCGGAGCTGGAGCTGATCGCCAGTCTCAGGCGCTGCCCGTTGAGCTGCGCGATACCTTGGTGCCGGCTTCATTTCGAAGATTTCACCAGCAACCCTGGCACGCAGATCAAGCAGATTGCTCAGATTCACCAACTCCCTGCCGACCGTCGCGGAAGGCTCGCCTGTACGAAGATGGCGACGTGTGCACCTGGTTCGAAAAATATTGGCGTAGCGATAGCGCTGTGCCAAAGCCTACTTCTGCCGCAACCCGCTCAATCGGCATATCCGTTGTCTCCAATAACTGCTGCGCTCTCGCGATACGCTCGAAAGCCAGCCACTTGACCACGGTCGTGCCAGTGGCCTCACGAAATCGCCGGGTAAAGGTTCGCCGACTCATCCGCGCTATATCGGCCAGCACATCCAAAGACAGTGGCTCTGAAAGATGCTCTCGCGCCCACTGAAGCACACCCGGCAGGCGGCTCTCGCTGGGCAGAATCGGCACCGGCTGTTCGATGTACTGCACCTGTCCACCTTGGCGATGCGGCGGCGTCACCAGCAGCCGCGCCACACGATTTGCAACATCGGCCCCGTGGCGCTGGCGCACGAGGTTTAGACAGCAGTCAATCGCGGCCACCGTCCCGGCAGAGGTGATGACATCGCCGTCATCGATATAAAGCACGTCGGGATGGAAGTCGGCCTTGGGAAAGCGCTGGGCGAAAAGCTCCCGGCAAGCCCAATGGGTGGTCGCACGCCGTCCATCGAGCAGGCCCGCATCCCCCAACACGAAAGCGCCCAGACAGAGGCCAACAACCTGAGCACCGCTGGCATTGGCTTGTTGCAATGCATCCGTCAACGCAATGGGGGCGACGTGTTCCGGGTGATTCCAGGCGGGGACGATGACGATATCGGCCTTGGCCATTACCCCCAGGCCATCGGGCACCTCGATCTCTATACCCTGATCGCTGCGTATGCGGCCAGGCGTGGGTGCGCAGTACCGCACTTCGTAAGGCGGCAGGCCGCTGGGCGCAGGTTTGATGCCGAACACCATACCGGGCACCGAGAGATGGAACAGGCTGACGCCTTCGAAGGCGAGGACAGCGACACGGATGGGCTGCATGAAACCTCCAAATACAGAAAAAGCATTTTGGCCCGATTGTATCGAAAATAGTTATTCGGGCCAATGGTGCGTTATTCCTCCTTTCGCGAAAATTCAACCAGCGCATCACCGAAACCATCTCGGCTCACCTTCACCCCCACAAAAATCATCAACTGAAATAAAGAGGCAATCCATGAACAAACGTGCAATCGTCGTCGTAGACCTTCAAAACGAGTACCTTCCCACTGGCAAGCTGCCACTGGTCGGGATCGAACCTGCCCTGTCAAACGCTGCCCGCATCATTTCCTCGGCGCGAGCCAAGAGCGAATTGCTCATCCATGTCCGGCATGAGTTCGCAACACCCGATGCGCCTGTTTTCGTGCCGGGAAGCGATGGCGTGCAGATCATCCCCGCCGTCGCCCCGATCGCCGGTGAACCGGTCGTCCTCAAGAACTACCCCAACTCGTTCCGCAACACGGGTCTGAAGCAGATGTTGGACGAACAGGGCGTCACAGAACTGGTAGTGATTGGTGCGATGAGCCACATGTGCGTGGAAGCCACCACCCGCGCCGCCGCCGACTTCGGCTACCCCGTTACGGTGGTGCACGATGCCTGCGCAACGATGGATCTCCAATTTGGCGCAACGGTAGTGCCTGCAGCCCAGGTGCATGCCACCGCGATGGCGGCGCTGGCATTCGCGTACGGCACGATCACCAGCACAGCCGAGTACCTGGCGCAGATCTGAGTGCGAACCGTTAAACCAAGCAATTTTCTCCGGAGCACAAAAATGAAATCACCCCTATCTTTAAGCACCACATGCAGCCTGATGTGTGCACTGCTGCTCGGCGTCGGCATTGCCGGTACGGTTCAAGCGCATGAAGCCGGTCACACCCACCCTGTCAAAGCGAAAGCTGCTTCCCACAAGGTGGATTTTCAATTGATCCGCAATGCCACGATGAAACTCACCTATGCAGGCACCACCTTCCTGATCGACCCCATGCTGGCTGTCAAAGGTGCCTACAAAGGCTTTGATGGCACGCCGCGAAGCGAATTGCGCAATCCGCTGGTTGATCTACCGGTGCCGATTACCGACGTACTCAAAGCCGACGCGATCATCCTGAGTCATATTCACGAAGACCACTGGGACCCGGCCGCGCGCTATCTGGTGCCGCGTACGATGACCATTTTCACCCAGGATGAAAAGGATGCAGCCAAGGTGCGCGAGGACGGTTTCACCGATGTACGCGTACTTACCGAAGAGGGTCTGGATTTCAAGGGTACCCGCCTGATCAAAACTCTCGGCAAACACGGCAGCAACCACTTCTTTGCCGTACCTCAGTTGGCCGAGCTTCTCGGCGACGTGATGGGCATCGTGTTCCTGCGCCCGAACCATCCCACCGCCTATGTGGCTGGCGACACCATATGGAACAAGAACGTCGAAGATGCTCTCGCCCGCTATCAACCCGATGTTGTGTTCCTCAACACCGGATACGCCCAGGTCAATGGTTTCGATGGATCCATCATCATGGGCAAGGACGATGTGGCGCGCGCCTACCGGTTCTCGCCCAAGGCCAGTATCGTCGGCATTCACATGGAATCAGTTAATCACGCCATGCTCACGCGCCAGGAATTGCGCACCTTTATCGACGCGCAGAAACTGGATAAGCGGCGAGTCTTGGTACCCAACGATGGGCAGAGCTATCGATTCTGAACAGCGCACTGGCGCAATTGTCTTCACCCAATGCTTTAACCAAGGAGTGCACCGTGAGCAATATTGACATCGCAAAAACCTACATCAAGGCCGTACAGACCGGCGACCAAGCCACACTGGGGAGCATCATTTCGCCCGATGTAATTTGGCACCAGCCGGGCAACAACCAGTTTTCCGGTGTGCACCGTGGCATGGCTGTGGTCGGGCCGATGCTGGGCAAGATGATGGAAACGTCGAATGGAACGTTCGCGATCACTCGTGCCGACCACTACATGGCCAATGGTGACTGGGTGGCTATCACCCTGGAGTTCGGTGGCGAGGCAAATGGCATCAAGCTCAAGCAACCCGGTGTGGACCTGATCCGCATCGAAGGGGGCAAAATCGTTGAGGTTCGCCTATTCTCCAGTGACCAAGCTCAAGAAGACGCGTTCTGGGGGCGTTGATCCGTGGCGCATTGCACTGCCCGTGCCGAAGCAATTGGCACGGGCGGGTGTTTAGCGAATCTTCATTGCGCAATGTTCCTTTTAACAACGAGATTGGCCACAAAAATCTGAACGACCTCGCTGAGGTTTTTGAAGGTGCTTATACGAGCCTTGACCATGCCTTGTTCCGGCCTGGATTTAGACGGGCGCACCTCAAGAATCTCGATTTCCAGATAGAGCTCATCATCGGCTCGAACCGGTTGGTACCACTTCAGTTCATCCAAGCCAGCACCGATGATTCCGCCTGCGGGCTTGAATTCACTTTCGAAAAACAGTCGCATGGTTGCGGCGGCGGTATGCCAACCGCTGGCTGCCAGACCTTGAAATAGAGTCGCCTTCGCAGCTTCTTCATCCAAGTGAAAAGGCTGTGGATCAAATTCGGCAGCGAAGCGCTTGATAGCGGTTGCATCCATCAAAAAACGGCCTGAGCCAAAACGTTGCCCTGCCTTAAGGTCATCAAGATAGTGAATTGTGTTCATGTTAGTTACTACCTACGGCAAAGGATTTGAATCCGTTGTTCTCCTCATCGCCCTTCAAAGCAGTTTGCTGCCCGTCATCAATGAGGAGAACGATCATTAGCGAACTTTTGCGCTGTCAGTCCAGACCAGCGAAATTTGGCTTCCGCTTTTCCAGGAATGCCGCGAAAGCCTCCCGGGCGGCAGAACTCTTTGTCCGCATCACAAAAGCTTCAGCTTCCAGTTTGATGCGCTCTAGCACCTCATCGGGATTCTTGAGCAAGGCTTTGGTCCGCAGGATGGCACCTTGTGGCAGTTGTGTCAGACGGATCGCCTGCGCCAACGCGAAATCCAGCACGGGCTGATCTGAAATTACGCGATTGACGAGACCTGTCGCCTGCGCCTCATGGGCGGACAGCGGGTCGCCCAAAAGTAGGATCTCGGATGCCCGTTGGTGACCGACGAGCCGCGCCAAGAGCAGCGTGGATGCCCCTTCGGGGACCAGTCCCAGGGCAACGAATGGAAATGAAAACCGTGCGCTGTCTTGCGCAAAAACCAGGTCGCAGTGAAACAACATCGTGGCACCAATCCCGACCGCAAGTCCATTGACAGCCGCGACCACCGGCTTTTTCACCTGGACGAGTGCATTCAGGAAGCGAAATGGCGGTGCATCCGCATTCTCCGGGGGGAAGTTCAGGAAGTCCTCAAGGTCGTTCCCTGCCGAAAAGGCGTTTCCTGCCCCCGTGAGCAGGATCACACTGACCGACTGATCCGCATCGGCCGCGACCAATGCCTCGCGCAATTGGTGATACATCGCCCCGGTAAAGGCATTTTTCTTATCCGGTCGGCTCAGCTCAATAATCTGAACACCACGCTCATGTGAAATCTTAATCATCTTTTTCTCCTTGTTCGATCAAACAACATTTGAATCCGCAGTGATCAGACGAAGCCCGTCGTCGTAGTTCGCAAGACTTGGAAACGGGAGGGGGATAGCCTCGTCGACCGACCGAATACGACTTCTCCATACATCCAGAACCTGGTGACGCGCCTCGTCGGAGATGTAGGGGACGTGCCAGCCAGTGAATGGAGGTAGCACCTGTAGTCCCGCATAGGCCAGCGTGCCCTGCAAGAGATGTTTCAGCATGTCGTCGATTGGACCGTGGATTCCCTGCGTACCGAACATGTGCTCCTGGCCGCCCAGCGTGAGGCCGACCAGAGCGCGGCGCCCCACCAGTCCGCCACGGTCATAGAAGCGCTTGCCTCCGTAGACCTGGCCCGATACGAACACACGGTCAATCCAGCCCTTGAGGATGGCCGGCGTCGAGTACCAGAAGACCGGAAAGACCAGCACGAGCAGGTCGCACCAAAGGAGTTTGTCGAGCTCGGCGCGGATGTCGGCACTGAGCGTGCCGGTGTTGAGCCCGTGCCGCTGCTCAAGTGCGTATGTGCAGTAATCGGCATCGGCGCGATCGCCAAAGTCGGCCACCGAGGCCACTGGCTGAAAGCCCATGGCATACAGATCCGACACCTGGACCTCGTGGCCCTGCCGTTCGAACTCCTCGACCGCAGCCGACTTCATCGCCGTACAGAACGACTTCGGCTCGGGATGCGCGTGGACAATGAAGACTCGCAAGATTTGATTCCTTTGTTTGATCAATCACGCCCTCGCCGAAGACAGCGCGGGTGATGAACTTCTGATGGCAAGTGCATCGCTCTACCCAAAAGCGAAACGAATACGACGAAGGGCAGTTTAATGACGCCACTTGATGGTGTAGAGTGGCGAAACTGACTATTTCTATGCGATTTCCGCCACACCATGCCTCGCGCTGCAATCCTTACATTCGATGGGTGCTATGTCTCCAGCGCCGGCGGCTTTGCCGATATCCTGCAGATCGCAAACTCGCACCTGCGGCGTCAGCAAGGCGCGGCCGCTGCACAGTTCGAATGGCACTTCGTTTCCTCATCGGGGAATCCCATCGTGGCAAGCAATGGTCTGCAATTGCAGACGCAAAAACTGGAGCCGCGCGAGCGCTACGATCTCGTCTTCATCCCCAGCCTGCACTACGGGGGCCAGCGCCAGTTCGATCAGATCCTCGACCGGTTAGCCGATACCTCCGACTGGCTGGTTGCCCAGTGGTGCGCCGGGGCGTGGATCGCCGCGAACTGCACCGGTACGTTCATCCTGGCGCAGACCGGGCTGCTCGACGGCAGAACGGTGACGACGACCTGGTGGCTGGAACGCCAGTTCCGCGCCAGGTACCCGAAGGTGGATCTGCAAATCCGCTCCGTGATCACCGAATCGGATCGGCTAGTCTGCGCGGGGGCTTCGGCGTCATACCTGCTACAGGCCATCCGTATCATCGAGCGCTTTTCGGGGCCGGCCATCGCTTCGCAGACCGCCAAGAGCTCGCTAATTGACGTGAGCCAGACCAGCCAGGTTCCCTACCTGCCATTGCTGGCAGAGAGAGCGCACTCGGATTCTTTGGTGGAGCGTGCGCAGCATTGGCTCCAGAGCAACATGACCGAGGAACTGCGGATCTCCGAGCTTGCGGAAGCATTAGCAATCAGTGATCGCACACTTATCCGTCGGTTCAAGGCGGCACTGGACCAGACACCGCTGGCATATCTGCAGGATCTTCGGCTCGAGGCTGCCCGAGCGCTACTTGAAACGGGTGACCTGAGTGTGGAAGTCATAAGCGGCGAAGTTGGCTACAACGACACCAGTTCGCTTTCTCGGCTCTTTCGGCAACGCATTGGCATGAGCCCTGGGGCGTATAGGCGCCGGTTCCAGATCAAGTCGGTGCCTTGACTGCATGATAGGTAAACAAGCTCTATTAAAGATTCAGCCGGCGAATCAGGTTCCACGATTAGCTAGCCGCTCCCAAAGGATCGTAGACCGGCCCGCTCTGAAGCTGCCTTGACCCTTGCAATCCGGAACGATCGGAGTGGGTGCCAGCTCACACAATCGGCCAGGAGCGGTCAGTAGATATGCGATATGATTTCCTTGTTACTACACATCAAGGTTATCAATTTTGGCCTTATACAACTCTACGAAGCCAGCCACCTCATTCGATAAAACAAAATTGGGAAAAACGGATGCCCAGCGACTCGGTGAAGCCGGGCTGCTTATCGGGTGTGTTGCTGGACTGGTTCTCACGATGCACTCAATAGCTACTTATCAGCCTCTAAAAGGGATTGAGTATCTGGAGCGATATATTTTTTGGCCTGTGGTGCTGTTTCTCGTGGTAAGTTTCCTTGCTTTAGGTCTTCGAGTGCTGCACCTCGCCATATTCCGTGAATGGCTATCACCCTTGTCAGAAAGCTCCTTTCGAGAAAGAAGCATAGGAGTTCGTAAGCTCTCAAAAAATGCCTACATCTTCGTACTTCTTATCGCAGGTTCGGTAGGAGCGTATTTCGCCACGACAAATTTCCTGATGCTCGTCACAGGTCAAATTTTTGTCGCCTTACAGAATCGTTAATGCCCGCTTTGGGCACTGAATAGACTGTCACATCAGATGACATTGGCCTAGCGTACGATAATTTCCTAATTCTGTGTCTGCCCCTATATCGCCTCAACAAAGGGCGGCAGCGTCATGGTAGCGAAGTGCTGTCGCACCAGCCGAAGCATCGCATCTGCGGCCGGACTCAGGGAGCGGCCGCGCCGGCGAATAATATACAGATCACGATAAATGGCGGGGTGCTCCAGGGGCTGGAAGCATAACTGCTCGAAGGAGCGGGTGCTGGCGGCCAGGGCGGGCAGAATCGACAGGCCAAGACCGGCTTCAATGAGCGCCGCCAGTCCTGCCGGGTTCGATACTTCTATGGTGGGAGTGTCCAGCGGTAGCTCAATGCCGTGGCGGGTCGGGGAGTGGGACAGCTGGGCCCGGATACCGGTATCGGCTGACAGCATCAGCAGTTTTTCGTGCTTGATCGACTGCCATGCCACCGGTTCCCGTCGTTGTGCCAGTACATGTTCCGGCGCGAGTACGACGCCATAACGGTCACGCAGAACGGGGAGGTAACTCAGCTCCGGTTGATCCGAATGGTTACCGCCGATGCCAAAGTCGACATCATTCGCCATCACATGCTGTTCGATACTGGCGGCACTGTCATCACGCAGCAGCAGGCCAATGTGAGGGTGCTGGCCATGGAATGCCTTGACCACGGGAGGCAGCAGCCGGGCGAGCGTTGAGGGCGAAGCGGCAATGCCGACCTGGCCGTGCTGGCACTCCGCCACCGCCTGCAGATCGGCAACCGCGGTATCGAAGTCCGACAGCAGTCGTTCGGCCACCGGCAGGAATCGCTCGCCCTCCTGGTTGAGCAGCACGCGGCGTGTGGTGCGATCGAGCAGGATCAAACCGGTTTGCTGTTCCAGCTGCTTGATGGTCGCAGTCAGTGACGACTGGGTCACATGCAGGTGCTCGGCCGCCCGGGTAAAGCTGCCATGCTGGGCCACGGCAATAAAGGCCCGCAGGTGCCGAATGGATAGATTGTTCGCCATTTTTTATTAATTAATAAAATTTTACCGTTTGAGTGATAAATGGGGATTCTGCATCATGGCGTTCATGATGACAAATGGTGCTAAGCCGAAGTCGGCCGCACCCCGATGAGGTCGATTGACGCCATGATCCCAGGCATTTCCCATACCGATACCACAGCCCCCCTGTATCTGGACTTTCTCGCCGAGCTTGAAGGTCAGGGATTCAAAGGAGAAATCAGCCCCGACTATGCCAACCGGGTGGTGCAGTCCACCGACAACAGCATCTATCAGTTACTGCCTCAGGGGGTGCTTTATCCGGCCGGCATCGAGGATCTGATGTTGATTGCCCGCATGGCGGCGGAGTCGCGTTTCAGCGGCATTCGCATGAGCCCGCGGGGAGGCGGTACCGGCACCAACGGCCAGTCGTTGACCGACGGCCTGATCGTCGACTGTTCCAGGCACATGAACCGCATTCTTGAGATCAACGCCGAGCAGCGCTGGGTTCGGGTGGAAGCCGGGGTGGTCAAGGATCAGCTCAATGCGGCGCTGAAGCCTTACGGTTTGTTCTTCGCACCGGAGCTGTCGACCAGCAACCGCGCCACCATCGGTGGCATGATCAATACCGATGCCAGCGGGCAGGGCTCCTGCCTGTATGGCAAGACCCGCGACCATGTGCTGGCCCTGCGCTCGGTGCTGCTGGATGGCACCGCCTGGGAGTCGACGCCGCTGGATGAGGCCGAGTTTGAACAAATTGCGGCGCGCCATGACAGCGTGGGTGAACTGCATCGGTTGGTCGACGACATTTATCAGCGCCGCCGCGCCGATATCGCCGACCGCTTTCCAAAACTGAACCGGTGCCTGACCGGCTATGATCTGGCCCATATTCGCGATGAACAGGGACGCTTTAACCTCAATTCGGTGCTCTGTGGGGCGGAAGGATCACTGGCCTTTATCGCCGAGGCCAGGCTCAATGTGTTGCCGATCCCGAGTTGCTCGGCGCTGGTCAATATCAAGTACGACAGCTTTGAGGCCTCGTTGCGTGATGCCAAGGCGCTGATGGACTGGGGGCCGACCTCGATCGAGACGGTGGACTCCAGGGTATTGAACCTGGCGATGGGCGATATTGTCTGGGATTCGGTGCGCGATTATTTTCCTCATGACGCCGGTGAGCCCGAAATTTACGGTATCAACCTGGTCGAGTACACCGCCGATAATGACGCCGAGCTGAAGGCTGGAGTCGAGAAGCTGCAGGCGCACCTGGAGGCGGTCAGTGGCCAGCCCGGCCAGAGTTTCGGCTATACCGTGGTGTATGGCAGCACCGAGATCAACAAGATATGGGCCATGCGCAAGAAAGCGGTCGGCCTGCTCGGCAATGCCGAGGGGGATCGTCGGCCACTGCCCTTTGTTGAGGATACGGCGGTGCCACCGGAGAACCTGGCTGACTTTATTATGGAGTTTCGTGCCGTGCTCGATCAGCGAGGGCTGCAGTACGGCATGTTCGGGCATGTTGATGCGGGGGTGCTGCACGTGCGCCCGGCGATCGACATGAAGGATCCGGCCGAGGAAGGGCTGATCCGGGAAGTGACCGATGAGGTGGTACGCCTGACCCGGAAATACAAGGGCTTGCTGTGGGGAGAGCATGGCAAGGGCATCCGCTCCGAATACGCGCCTGAATTTTTCGGCGACCTGTATCCCGAGCTGCAGCGCATCAAGGGGGCCTTTGATCCCCACAACCAGCTCAACCCCGGCAAGATTGCCACGCCATTAACCAGCGACGCCGAGTTGTTCAAAATCGATGGCGTCGCCACCCGCGGCCAGCATGATCGACAGATCCCGGTGGCGGTGCGCGAGACGTTCGACTCGGCGATGAATTGCAATGGCAACGGCGCCTGCTTTAACTATGCCGCCAACGATGCCATGTGTCCGTCCTGGAAGGGCACGCGCGAGCGCATTCATTCCCCCAAGGGGCGGGCATCACTGGTGCGGGAATGGTTGCGCCTGATGTCCGGTCAGGGCGTCGATCTCAACGCGGCCGGTCAGCGGGCCCGGGCAAGCTCTTTTATCGGGGGGCTGCCAGGGAGGGTCCGCAACAGCCTGGGTAAAAAACGGGGCGAGTACGACTTCTCCAACGAGGTGCATGCCTCCATGATGGGCTGCCTGGCCTGCAAGTCCTGTGTCGGCCAGTGTCCGATCAAGGTTAATGTGCCGGACTTTCGGGCCCGTTTTCTCGAAGTGTATTACAGCCGTTATCTGCGCCCGGCCAAGGACTACCTGGTCGGCAGCCTGGAATACATGATGCCGGTGCTGGCGCGATTTCCGGCGCCCTATAACTGGGCGATGCGCAACCGGGTCATAAAAGGGTTCTTCCAGCGGCGGGTCGGCATGGTCGACAGTCCCGAAATCAGCCGCCAGGATCTGCAGCGGGAGTTGCGCCAGCGCGGCATTCCACTGGCCACACCGGCCACAGTGGCGCAATTGAGTGAGGAGCAACGTGCCCGGGCGGTGGTGATTGTGCAGGATGCCTTCACCAGTTACTTCGAAACCGGGCTGGTGCTTGATGTGGTCGACTTGCTTGGCCGGCTCGGCTTCCAGGTGCTGGTGGCGCCGTTCAGGCCCAATGGCAAGCCGCTGCACGTGCATGGCTTCCTCGGCACCTTTACCAGGGCTGCACGCGGCAATGCCCGTATGCTCAAGGCGCTTGCCGACAGCGGCCTGCCACTGGTCGGCATCGATCCGTCGATGACGCTGACCTACCGCCAGGAATACGCCTATGCGCTGCCGAAGGCGGAGTTGCCGAAGGTCATGCTGATCCAGGAGTGGCTCC
>TARA_R110002167_G_scaffold7148_5_pt1 | contig 28106 bp, 25 predicted proteins | sample TARA_R110002167 | Tara Oceans TARA_R110002167 (sample SAMEA4398238) | marine metagenome | biome: Polar Biome; feature: [MES] marine water layer (ENVO:01000295) within the mesopelagic zone...; material: water (ENVO:00002006), including particulate matter (ENVO:01000060) such as......
TTCTTCCTCCTCAAGTACAGCAGTTGCTAACATATCTCTCAATTGTTCCATTGCTAATATCATGTCCTCAGGATTCAGTTTTTGAGCCAACTCATCTACATCTTTGTGACTAATGTTTATCCCGGCAATACTTTTTCCATATATACCAAGCATTGCGGTTACATCTATACCTTGGTCAATTAGGAATGGGTATGTACCTTTACATATCAAATGCATATCAGCGGCCCACTTAGCAGATTTCGTGAAATGTGGCTTCCACTCATCTACCTCTGCATCCTCCTCCGAGCCATCTGAATCCGTGACTATGATTACACGGCCTCTAGGTATCATGGTCGTTGGTATTATGCCCTTATGTAGTTTGGTTGCTATTCCACCGTATCCTACATTCAGTGGTGTAGTCCAATCGTCATCGTTTTCTCGATTATAGAAAATACCAACCACTTCTTTCACCGTGCCTGATTCTGGGCAAGGGTAAACGCGAAGTCTTCTAGTTGGCATCCGAGATACTTTTGTCTTACCCGAAGTTAGATTTTGCATCATTGGCATTATCAACTCCTCTATGTCTTTTACCAACGGGTTATCACTTCCATCGAAGACCATTTCACTCGTTGGCAACCGCATCTTAAGCGGCATCTCATCATCTGTATGCATTATCCATATTTCTCGTTTCATTCTTTCAACTCCATTCTTATTTGTTTAGCCATATCTTCAAGTATTTTTGCTTTAGCAACTTGATTCTTCCATTCGGGACTACGGGCATCCTCTTCCTTTTTCTCCTCATGACAAGATACACATAGTTTTAGCAAGAAGGATTCATAACTGCTATGTGAGGGGGTTATACATACAACACACTCAATATCATCTGCACATTCAGTACATTTTTCCATCTTTGCTAATATATTTGGTACTAAAGGGTCCACTTGGCAACAACCGCAATCACACCAATTTATATCATTATTAGTCTCTCCGCAATCTGAACATGTAGCACAATCACAATCATTGTCTGTACCACACTCGCATTCTTCGCAGTATTCATCACAACTCCAATCCCCGGCGTTAATGTTACCATCCGAGCAATCATTAGTTGCATCACATTTGTCACATGACACCTCTGCATGTATGATGTAAACTGTACTCCCATCTGTCTCAACGTCAGAATCTTGAACCGTTACATCATCATGGTCGCATACTAGTATCGGTGCTTTCTCGAATGTAATCCTCTCTCCAAGGTATGGGTAAGTCATTATCTATTCCTCCTTCCAGCAATTGCTAAGTCCACATCTTTGATAGGCCATATTTGGTCAGGCATTGACTCTAATTCTTGTTGTGAAAAATAACCCCATTCCTCGTACATGCCCTGCACATAACCAAAGTGGTTGCCAGTATCCTCATCCAGTTCAGTGGCGAACCAATACCACCCACCCATAGACTCCCAGCCCTTGAGTACCCTCCTTTCGTGGAGTACATCATCATCATCTGTACGCATTGTGACATAGAGGTTCCCGTCTACACCAGTGTGAAGGCTAGTGTTAGACATTAGCAACCACCTTCCGCATCAGCCTCAAAAGCCTTGTAGCCTTCCATAATCATGGTTCGAGATAGTTTTCTTAGGAACTCATCACGGTCTACTATTGTGCTTTTACCGGTTTCATATCCTTTCATATCTACCCAAGCAACCCATAGGTAAAACGCATGTGTGTCATCTTCCCCGTAAGAACAATTAATATCAACATTTTTAGCAACGCGGTCTTCAAGTTGTTCCTCCTCTGGGTTCATCGAGTGTTCGACAAACATCTGGCAACCATAATGCCATCCTTCTTGTAGGAATGCTAATCCAGCGGGTGTAGTGATTTTAGGTACATCTGTATCCAACTGACATAAGTTGGGTAAAGGCACACCTAAGTTATGCACCGTATGCATGAACTTATCCAGCAAGGGGGGTGTCTGTATGGGTTCCATTTCAATCATTCGCATATTTCTTTCGTCTTCTTCTTTCATTTCATTCATCTCCGTTTTCGTATTTTTCATTATATTCTCTTTGTAATTTTAGGTTTAATTTCTCAAGTTCTTCGGCTGTCCTATAGCACAATGCTTCTATGCGAGTACATGCCGAGGTATCCATATCGTCTTCCATCAGCATGTCCTCTGCTAATTCGGCGTAATAGGCTGCGTCTTCCATCTTCGATATTGCTGCTGTTACTTCATTCATTTTTCCTAAAGCATGACGTGCAGCCTTCTCCCGTATCTGTATTTTAGCAATACGCCTAAGTGTATCTACATCCATGTTGTCAATAGCATCACTCATTCAGAAACACCTCGTTCTTTTAATTCTTTTAGCAACAGAAAGACCTCTCCTCCGCCTTCGAGGATTACATCACCTACGAGGACACGTGATGGCTGTATATGAGGATAAATTAGATGAAGTAATTCCGTTGCTAATGTGTTTGGTGGTAAAGAATACATTAGACCTTCTTCGTTAACAATCAAGTTGCCGATACTTCCTGATGGCCTGAAATCACCCTTATGTAGAGGCACATACTCTATGTATCCACCAACAACGGCCTGTTTCACCTCTAGGAATGTGTGACCCTTGAATAGGCCAGTAGGTTCATCCACCTCTAGCCTCTCGATAGCCTCTGGGTATGTCTCTACATCTCCGTTAGTACGAAGAACCATTGCGTGAGGCCATGCTTCAGAGAGATTATCCATTCAAACACCTCCTAGAATGTAATCAAGGTCATCCATAGCATTTCCGCAGTGTCTTCTCCAAGTAGCAACGGCTTCCGCATCCACTTCCTCGCCCCTAAGTGAGGCATCTATAGCGTTAAAGTAACCTTCCATAGCCCAAATTAAATCGTTGCTACCTCTGGTCATACCATTTGCCCGGCTAATTGCTGAATCTCTTTGTAGAAGCATATCATCCCAACCTCTTGCCTTTTCTCTTCGTAGTTTTCGAGCATCTTTTCTCTCTGCTCTCGCCACTTCCGCATATCGCTCTCCGTCTGTCTGTATATCCCGTAAGCCCTCCTTCGCTCGTTGTCTCGCCACCTCCGTATCTATTTCGCGGGCAACTTCTGTTACCGTCTTACCGTCAATTCGTATATCCATCAAGTCATCTTCCATGTTATCTCAACCAATCCGACCATGCTGTCCTATATGAACCACACTGTCAAAACCAAGCAACTCACCCGGGTATGTGTACTCTCCTGTCCCTAAGCCCGGCCCTATCACTCGTCTATCATCTGTCTCTGGGTCTGTGGGGGGTCTGGTGTCTCTGTCTGTATCTGTAATGTGCCATTGAGTGTAAAAATTAGACCTTTTATCCCGCATTCTCTGGGTTTATTATTAACAACATTAGTCTTTCAGGCATAGCCATGTTAGAACTGGGCTTCTTGTTCCGTAGCATCCGCACTAGACCACATGTCATAGGTGTCATGTCACATGTGATGTGATACATTACCCGCGAGCGTCATCCGGGAAATTACCGTAGGTAATTATGTGTGCGTAGGTAATTACCGAAGGTAATTTAGTTGCTAGAAAAAAAGGGCTTCTCGTTGCTAACTTATCGAAGGCTAAATTAAAAAAAGGGGAGGAGTCGAAGACTCCCCCCCAGTGTGTTAGGTAATTCTGTTTAGTTAACTAAAAGAAATTTTGCTATCTGTTCGATTTGTACTGGAACTATCTCACCGTAGGTTTTCCCAATTAGCAACCCCTCTAAAACATTCATTTGCTCATCTGTCCTTAAGGACATAAAATATTTCAAAGTTTTAGCATCTTCTAGAAGATGGCCTAACCGACACCATTCAACATGATGCCGATTAGTTAGCGTTGCTACAATGTCAACTAGACATTGAGTTTCTTCGGACTTCATTGTTCACCAGAGGTGTAAGTTGACAAAGCATTGGTAATCTCTGAAATCATGTGAAGCATTGCCTTTTCAGCACTGATACTCCCAGCATCCCAGCCCTTCATAACATGAGCATGATTTAGACCTATTAACGAAGTTATGTGAGCCTTTTCCTCATCGGTGTATACTACATCTGGATAACCTAAGCCTCCACTAACATCTCCGGGGCCTAGCATCCTCATCATGGAGAATATACCGCTTCTAAAGAACCATGCTGATGCTGCTGATGAAATCAATGTATCATTGAAAGGGTCGCTTGTGTCCTTGATTTTGTATGCACCGAAGAAGTTAGGAACTTCACCAGAGTTGTAAACACTTTTACCTTTATTAGTAACCCATAATTCAATAGCAAATCCGGCATCTGAAAGGGCTTCGGAGATAGCAACGACTATTGCCATAGCAGCAGCCAAAACATCAGAATCAACACTACAAGACGCTGAAAGCGGCAATACTAGAGCGATACTTTCCTTCGGAGCCTTTGTCTTCTTTCTTTTCTTACCCCATGATTCTCCCATAAGTAAGTTAAATGCATCTACCTTACATGGCATATCATCCGCTGCGAGATACTTAGCAACGAAGGCACTAAGGTCTATTTGGTCAACGTGTTTAATCGCTTCTTGACGGAACTTTACAAGTAAATCAATATCGGTCTGTCGGAAGTTACCCATTTCACCGGCTAATTCTGCTCTAGTGATGCTCTTGTTGCCGTCAATCCCTTCGGGGCGACCAATCCACTTGAGGTCTAGGTTCTTATCAGTTCTAGGGTCACAACTATGTTGACCGAATGGTAATTGAGACATTAATTTCATATTAGCGGGTCTTAGGAAATCCTGAATATCATGTGCCGTATGAGATATGATAGTTCTAGCATTGAATGTTTCATCAACGAAAATGCTAACTTGATTTTGGTCATTTAGTTCACTAAGATAGTGAGTTAATTCGGATTTATTCATATTTTTACCTCCTTGAATCTCTGAAAGAGAAAGAGGGAACTGCTAATTTAAGCAGCCCCCCCAAGTACATCAGCCTCAAGAACAAAAGGCTCATCATAGTCTCCGTGAACCCTTTCAGGGTCTTGTCCTATCATCTTCAAATCATTATCATTCCAACCTTGTAAGCATTCATAAAATACTTGTTCCTTTGGAATACCCATGATTTTATGATGTGCATATGACTGAATCATGGCTCTAGGTGAAATTATCCTTTGGATATTCGCTTGATTCATCTTGTTTCGAGCATCTAGAATCATTGAACGTAGTTCATCATCAGGACAGAAAGACCTTTCTAGGTCTTCATCATATGACCATTCTATGATACCGTTGGTAAATCGGTCTATCGTTGCTGAATCTAATTGATTAGCAGCGTTATACTTCCTATTTCCACCATGACCGAAGGTATTAGCAGTAGCAATAATGATAGTATTAGGGGACCTAATAGCAACGGAACCATCTGGAAGAGGCCATTTTGTACCTGCTAAAGCAGCATTAAGACCAACAGCAGCACCAGTCGTTAAACGGTCAAATTCATCGAACAACATTATCCCGCCTTTCTCGTACTGTTTCACCATGCTAGAACGTGTGAATGTTGGAGTTCCATCAGAAATATTTGGTACTGTAAGTCCATGTATATTTCCCGGAGTAGTATCTTCATTACATGAAATCATACAAAAATCATCCAGAGTTAAACCGGAACCTAGTAAACCACCCGCTTCCAAAGGTATGTTTACTAATGCACGGAGGACTTGTTCAGCAGTGAATGTCTTTCCACTGCCAGCATCTCCAACTAGTAAACTAGACTGTCTTTTGCCATCATTTAAAATCCTACAGTTACGAAGTAAACGACCAAACTTCTTATGTGTTTTCTCCGAGAAGATAACTTCTGGGTTATCTAATGCGGAAAGACGAAGAGGAGCCGTTGCTAAAGCATCCTCAACTTTTTGCATCATATCATCAAACTCGTTTCTCATATCTCCCTTTAGGGAACCAGTAAACTGATTGCTCCAAACCCTCAAAGAAGGTTCAATAAGGCTGAAAATTACATTCCCTTGCTCCGAAGGAGCAGTAATAATTTCTGGGGTTTCTTCCGTCTTTATTTCCTTTGGTATTGACCTAGGAACCTCTGGTACCGGGATACCTTGAGAATAATACATCATGTATTCGGCTGGAAACTTCTCTGATAATACATCAGGATGATGTATTTTATTCAAGCCATTCTTCTCGTTAGAGTCCATAGTGAGTTTTCTCGTTGCTAAAGCATTCTCAATTTCTAAAGGAGTGTAGATACCATCTACTGCGTGTGTATAAACAATTAATCTGTTTGCTTCGTTTGGATTTCCGGCAGACCTTCTCTTCACTGCTGGAATCATTCTAAGTTCCATTGCACAAGAGAGATGATACCAACTAGTGACTTTAGTTGAGGAACCTACTGGTCGAATAACTACGTTAAGTATTGGCTTTCCAATGAGGGATGAATGGCAACGAGGACAATCTTGTTCCTTCTCACCCTTCAACCTGTAAGCACCACTGTATTGGCCTTTTATTCTTGTTGCTAAAAGGTCTTGGTCGAACTTAGTAAAAGCACCCACTAATCCCACAAAGGCCAAAGCCTTTGACTTGACTAATGTTACTATTGGTACCCAAACCTCGAGGAGCGTAACTTCTCCTAAAGGGGCAATCATGCTGTTCAGCGTCATCCAAATCATTTCAATTTCCGAAACCATCATCTTACCCCGGGCAGCCATGCGTATAAAAGGCATGCGGTCTTATCTTGAAAGACTATGCTCCTTTGATTTTCTACCCTAAATCGGAGTAAAAAAAATCAGGAAAAGTTCAAATCAAATTTAATTAGATTAAATTACCCGCCTGTATACCATAGAAGACTAGTCTTCTATTGATGTCACTGAAGTGCGACTTCGCGCGATATTCTATACCTAGAATATTCCTGTGAAAGTTCACAGTTGTCAGTATACCTAAGACCTCCAAAAAACCGATTATCTTGGAGACACATGTGGCCTAGGTGGTAACCCGTATACATTATGGGTGCTGTTATTGACACGCGAGATGCTTGTTTTTGGTTGCTATTTTGTTCTAATTATAATACTAATATACTATTTACTTGTTAAATAGAATATTAGGCGGAGCAAAAAAAACTCCAATTTTTACTGCGACCTATTCTAGGTCTTCTTTGGTTGACCAAATCTTCATCAGAATAAGACCATTAGTTGCTAAAACTGAATGACCATTCAGATTGAATAACTTATTTACAAAAGGGGAAATTGCTGGAAATTGCTAACCCTCTCTATGAGAGAAGTCAAAAATTCCTAGAGAAGTTCCAGTCTTAATTCAATATCGAAGATATTGAGAATTGAATCGAAAAAAAAAGTACCGAATCAGACTTACCCCGAAGGGGTAAATCCAACCCGGATTTTTTGGTGGTTGCTGGATTTGATTTACCAGTGATTATTGACTGAATCGGCACCACAATCCTCGTTGTGAATGGAGAGCAGTACACCGATTCCTTCAAGGATTATGTCGGCCTTCATTTCAGTCCAATCTTCATCGGCTTCATGTTGACAATCTGTGCAGAAAATCAAGGTCCAATCTGCGTCCTCTGGATGATAATGCAGTTCTTCAAGCATCTGTTCAATATCGTCCCGGTCTAGCGTTTCCAGTTGATTAAACACCTTAATTCCTGTATGATATTCCATGTCAATAGTTTGTATTTGAATTAGCATGAATGCCTCTTGTGAGGTCTGGTCTGGCTCAAAATGGCACTCTAGGGCCACTAAACCGAGGTTTGGATACAATTCGACGGGTATATTGGTATAACTCCCTTGACAACTCGAAAAAATTGCTATATCATCCTCGGGTCTTTCTTCACCAGAACCCCATAGGGGTTCTCCTTGGTGGCAATCGTTGGTCGGCTTCTCGCTCGAATCCTTGTTAGGCTCCATGATTTTCAGACACCCCCCCAACTTAAAAAACTTAGCAACCGAACAATAGCCTAGCAGTACAGCGTTTATTCGAGTTAGCAACGGTCAAAATATACTATAGAAATAGTGCCAAAAATCGGGACCCGGTGGACCCAGTTATACGCTAACCCCCTCTCATTATTTTTTTTATTTTTTCTCAAAACCCCCAATATTATATAAAACAAGGTAAATCTTTAATAATCAGACCAATTACCCTTTAATCATGCCAAAGAACCGACAACTAAAAAACGTAATAATGAGCCATCATATTCAAGATGGTGGAGTAGATGCAGCCGATTTATCATCTGCTGTTAATGCTGTACTAGCAAATCAAGCAGTTGAAGTAACAACTGTTGGAGGAGCAGCATCAGAAGCCCTTGGGGTTTCTGGAGTAACTACAGGCTCAAAGATTATTGCTACACTAAAAGACAATGGAACAAACAACATAACTATACTAACTGCTAAGGCAACAAGTGCTAACGTAGTAACAGTCGTATTCTCGGGCGACCCGGGTAACGATGCAATAGTTGCTATCGCTGCATTCTAAAGTCTGAATCTAACATAACTAGAATTAGCATCTTGATGGGCGTTTGTGCTACGTTGATTCGTAGCCTTACCCCATTTACCCATAGATGCACTACTACCAACCATAGGAGCATCATTACCACTCTTACTTTTAATCTGGTCTACTGCATGAGCCAGAGCCATAACTATATCGTTATGTCTACCTTTGTCAACAATGATACCTCCATCCCAAGCATGAGTTTCTAACTCTTCTAACATTTCATTCATCATCTTTCTTGTATGGTCATTACCATAGGGGATAACTACTTTACCTTGTTCAAACCAAGTTCTTAATCTCATTAGCAATGCTTGCTTCAAAACTCTGTTGCTAACACTACTACCTCTATAATCAACATTAGCCCCCTTGTTTACTAAGAGTGTTTGATATAAACGCTGGAAGCCAGCGGATTCAGCAGCAAATATAGGATTCTTGTATACACTACACATACGAATAATTTCATCTGTCTGTTTACTAGGCTCAAAGTCATTATGCCTCCATATATTTACAATATGGATAAAGCCTTCATTATCTTGACGGATAACTACCATGACACTGTAATCTTTACCTATACCGTGAGAAGGGTCGAAACCAATAACATATCTACCAGTGTGTAGTTTTTCATACTCCATGAGAGTATCCATGTTCAAATTCTTTCTTGTTAGGTGAGAAGGATATACAGCCGAGGCATCATCTACTACTCTACATAGATATTCTTGTGAGAAGGCTAATTCACCCATAGCCAGTCTTTGTTCTAGTAAAAACTCAACAGGTCTGTATTCAGGCCAAAGACAAACGGGGATAATATTCTCGGGGTCTTTTACCCATTCATCGTAATTAAGAACACTACCTTCTTTCCAAGTCTTCCATACACTATTGTTTAGCATTTCAGTGTGATAAAGGTCAGTAAGAGCCAAAGGAGTACCAACTACAAATATAGAGGTATCTGGACTCAACATAGGAGTCATTTTCTTACGGAACCAATTACGCACTACCTCATCAGACATATCTCCTGAATCATCTAATACGTCATCTAGGATAATACGAGCAGGGTGTTCACCACGAATAGCGGAACCTACGGATGAGGCTTTAATCCAAGCCCCGTTATTCAAACGCAACTCCCATTTACCGCCCCTCTTCTCATCTAGTAACTTTGATAAGTCAGGGTGTCTTCGCATGTCTTCTCTTATTTCTTCTAGTCTATTTGCTGCTAAGTCTTTACTAGCAGAGAACAACCAAGTAGTAAATGGTTTATTACGCCATTTTTCAAATAAAGCGGAATGTAGAGCCTTAACTCTTAGTGTAGTAGATTTACTGTGGTCTCTTGGTGCAATCAAAAGTACACGATGAACTTGTGCGCCCTTTCTGTCATTAAACAATTCAAACCAATCACCTATATGGCTACCCCAAGTATAACCTAACCATTCGTAAAAGTGCTGGTGGTCGAACTTACTTCTTTGTAAGTTAAAACTACTCATTAATCCAGTCATCACTCTCACCTATATCAGTAGTGGATATAACTATAGGATAACCAACCCACTCTGCTAAATACTCAACTAAGCCTTCGATTTCTCTTCTATCTAGGATAGCCGTCATTATGTTGGTGTCTTCGTCTGCAATACATAAAACTAACGTATCTTCGTCAGTATGGGACTCACCCATGATTACACATGAATCTGGGGTAGACCAACCCGCGTCTTTCAAGAGTTATCACCGTTTAGAGTCTTAAGTGTTTTAATACCATCTCTAAGGTCTGAAAATACTTGAATGTCTCTTCTGTTAGGGGATAGTATAACTAGAGGACAAGTAGCCCTTTCTTTTTGGAAACCAATCATTTCAGCGAAACTGTCTATTAATTTATATGAACCCGGTCTAATAGCCCATCGTTCAAGACCATGCTTTGTAAAAGGCTCTATTACTGGAGTATGATGATGTCCTACAACCCCAATATCGAAATCACATTCACCATCTTCCCACATCTTTTTAACTACTCTACTAGGATGGATTTGTGAGTTACCCCTTCTCTTATGTCTAATAGAAAAGTTATAGGGGATATTGTTAACTAGTAATCTAATATTTAATTCGTGTGGATGATACATGACATTCATGTCACCGACCTTTTTAGCCAATGGGTCATAATCAGTTAATGCCGAAGTCCAAAGGTCATGATTACCTGCTACTACTGCAATAATTTTATTATCAAACATATCTAAGTAGTGGTCGCACAACTTCCATTGTACTGATGGAGGGATTCGTTGTTTCATAGAAGGTTTAGCCTTATCAATAACGAAGTTATCAATAAAGTCTCCAGCATGAATAACATAGCAGTTATCAGTAGTTTTAACCATATCAGCATCTTCACGCATACGAGCGTGGTCTGTATACTTATTACCTATATGTTGGTCACTTGCTAATGCAATACCTACATAACCTTTAGTATTAAACGAAACTTCGGCCCATCTTGCGCTCTCCATGTTACTGATACTCTTACTAGACAATAGTTCTACAGATGACCATAAGTCTTCCATAGTATCGCCTTCTGATTGGAAATGTGTTGTAGTAAACTCGTTACTCTCTCTGATAGTAATAGCCCCTGCTATTTTGGCTCTAGATATTCTAGCCTCCCAACCTCTTTGACTTATCTGCGGATAATCAGCATTTAGTTTTCGTGCAAGTGAATTACCAGTACCTTCCCAAGTAGATGGAATATAGTCTTCGTATGCACCAGTCTTTTTATAGAATGCTGTAGGTGTTTCTTCTGGGAAGTCTCTTCTAAAGTTTCTAACTTGCCATCTCCAACCTTCAACACTCTTATGCGGGTGAATGTTGCTTAGGAACCTAGCAAATGCTGTATCTGAACCTAATTCTTGCCAATCAGACATAAGTTCACTAAGTATTAACATGTCTCTGTTTTTGCCGTTTTCGCTACTCGCCATATTATAATGTCAGAACAGGATGCCTTATTAACCTTCAGTATATTTTAATTGTTTTTATTGTTTTAGTATATCACAGAAGAATTAATGTAGACTAGTACAACGGTTTTTTTATTCTTTTAATACTCTATAGGGTATTTTAGGTAAAGGGGGGTATATTAATCTCTAAATACCCTATAGGGAATAAAAAGAATTAGCAAAAGGCTGTACTGAATTGCATCAATTTGTTTTTATTAATTTTTACAACAAAAAGAATAGAATGCTCTAAAGATATAAAGAGTGATATATCGTATGTTAATTGCCTTAGTTATGGATGAGGCAACCCTAGCAGTGATGGCAAGATTAGATTTGGTAAGGGATGATGTTTCAGACATTAAAACTGTTCTTAGGGAACAACAAAAAGAACATGCCACTCATGGAAAAAGATTGGGAGAAGTTGAAATTACACTTGATACCCTTCAAAGCAATCAAGAAAAGATACTAGAAGGGCCTGTATACAGCCTAGACCGCTTTATTACCAAAAGAGTAGCCCAAACTACTGGTGGAATGGGTATGGTTTTATTTATTCTTTATCAACTGCTAATGTGAAAACTCTATTAAACAGTGACATTCTCGCTTAAACATGGGTCTATTCGATAGAATACTCGGCAGAACCGAAAAAATAGCCGAAAATCAAGAAATTAACACAACTGGCGCATGGGCGAATGCTAGACCAGCCAATTCAAGTGAAAATCCAATGCTTCTTGCGGCTGCTGCTGGACTAAGTGATATTATGTCACAAAGCAATGTTCTTAGAACTAATACTAACTTTGTAACAGATTTCGATATTTACGATAAGATGTTAGAACTGGACCCTGAACTAAACGGTGCAGTTCGTGCTGTATCACTTACTGCTAACAATTATCAAGTTAATTTCAAAGGAGCAAAGAATGGTGCTATAAGAGAAGCAATACGAATGCTAGTCGAAGAAACTATAGATTTCGATGACATATTGATTAATGCTATGAGGAACCTTATGGTATACGGTAATGATATGAATAAACTAGTTGGTAAGACTGGTGTAGGTATTACACAAGTACAATCACTACCTATCTCGCAAATGAGTGTTACAGACGGAAGGCCTAGTACAGAACAGACAGATAGGATGAACCCGATAACAGAAGCAACCAGTTACATTCTACGCGAAGGGGATGCTACCGAAGAACGGTTCAAAGCAGACGAAATTTTACATATTAGAATAGACTACAGAAGCCACTGGTTTATTGATTCAGAGAATAGAGAAACATACGGTGTATGGGGTGCTTCTAGGTTTTCATCACTTAAACAAGCAATTAGGTCTAAATACAACACTCTGAACAATAGAATGGCTTTAGAAGAATCAATGACTAAACAATTTATTACAATCAATTCATCTGCTATAGAACATATAAGTGACCCCGATGAACAGAAGGCTAGACTTACATACATTATGGATGAGGTAGTAAAGACACTTGAGTCACTTCGAGGCGACCAAGTACCTATATTCCCTGATTACATAGAAATACATCATACGGATACCAGAAACACAATACCGGATAACACCGCATTCCTAGATACAGTGAATGCAGATATTGCAGCGGTACTACAGGTTCCAAGAGTAGCAGCAGGGCAAGAGAGAGGTTCTACCTTCGCGGCTACATATAACGCGAATGTTTGGGCTACTACTGCAATTAAGCGTTTACAAGGTATATTAGCGCAATCAGTAATAACAATGTTCTCTAAGCATTTAGAATTAATGGGTATTGAACATTTAAGAAAGGATATACCTAAACTAGAGTTTTCACCAGTTGAGGATGAATCACCAAGCGTTAGGATGCAAAGAGCAAATATGGGATACAATGGTGGTATTCTAACATTAAACCAATCATTAGAAGTTATAGGTGAACCGGAAATTGGTTCATTAGGAGAAGTGAGAAAGGGCGACGAAGGTTCTGCCCCAACAGGAAGGCTACCTAGAAGGGACAGTCAACCCGGACAGACAGAACTAGACGATATAGGGACAGAAGAGACCGAAGAGAATCCAGAAGTGGATTTGGAGTCTACTGAATGAACCAAACTTGGATAGACGTATTTTATTTCATATGTTACATCGGAGGAAGTTATTTGTTAGGTGCATTACTCGCTAAGTTAATAAGTCGGAGACACACTCACAAGAATATGAGTAAAGTGAACATGGGCACTCCTAACGAAAAACTAATGCTCACATTCGGTTTTGGTGTAGTTATGGCGTGGGTCGTAATAGCGGCTACTGCCTCATATTTTAGTATAGTAGAACAAAGAGACATATCAGACTCACAATTAACAGTTATAGGTCTATTAGGTGGTCCAGCACTTCTTATTATTACAAACGTATTAGATTTGTTCAAAGGTAAAGAATCTGCTAAAATTGCAGTATTACCAGACCAACTAGCATCAGAAGTAGAATCAACTAACGCTTCGCTTGCACATGTAAGGCTACTAGAAGAGATTAAAATTAAGCATGACTTAGAAATGCAAAAGATTCAGAAAAACCACGAACTAAGAATGGAAGCATTCACTGTTACTGGTAATGATGATGGTCCTGAAGTTGGAGAAGACGGCGAAGAATAATCGTAGTCTTTGAAACAAACTTGATAAACCAGTGCATTATTAAGGTAGACATGTCGTGTGGATGTGGTTGTGATGGCGAGACTGTTGAGAGTGTTTATTCTACTGCTAAAATGGAAGACTATATATTTCTAGAACAAGAAGGAGCAATCCAAAAATCAGAAGAGATAGGCTTTGAGGGAGAAATCCATGAAAGCACAACGGCAGATGGAGGAACGCTTTACTTCCCCGCGAAGACCGAAGAAGAGTTCATTGAATGGTATAGGGAAAATGATTCCGATGCAGAAGATGAGTTAGAACCCGAAGATACTACTGCTAGTACATGTGGGTGTTCCTCATTAGAAGCAAGAGAAGTAGAAACTGATACTTACGATACTGCTGATGAAGCAAGAGAAAAAGCAAGAGAATTAGGTTGTTCTTCCATACACACACACGAAGGGAGTGATGGGACAACCTTGTATATGCCATGCGAGAGTATGGAAGCATATCAAGAAAAGAAGGATGGAATAGAAGCAGGTTATCATAATGCTCCTTCTTGTCCTCCGGGTAAAAAGATGCAAGATGGTAAGTGTGTTCCTATTGCTGTAACATTAGAAATTCAAATAGAATCCATAGGTACTACTATAGAAGCATCTACTGGTTCTACTATCATAACCATGAAAGGTACTGCATTCCATGAAGGCTTTAATAAAAACAATTGGCAGATAACTAATACTTTAGCAGAAACAGTAGCAAGTAATATGATTGGTGCTGATGTAACTCTTAATCACCCTGCTGTAGAAAATGGCAGGTTTACTAGAAATATGACTGGTGGTATTGACGAAGCAGTAGTTGGAGTAGTAACAGATGCTTTTGTATTATACAGTGGTACAAACTGGGAAGTAAAGTTTTCAGCAGACATTATGAGAGAAGAGTTATTCTCTAGTTTAGAGTCTGGTCTTTGGTTAAGAGAAGGTTACGGAGTATCCATTGGTGGTACTGGTATCCCCGATGTAGCATCAGAAGACGATAATGGTAGAGCGTTAATTACATTTTCAAGTAACTTTGCCTTTGACCATTTAGCAATAGTTCATAACCCTGCTTACAATAGAGCCTTAATAGACTCGGTTGAAAGAAAAGACATTGCTTTGCCCGCTACGGTTATATATGACAGCGACAGTGACTTAGAATATCCGAAAGGTGAGATTACTATGAGTGAAGAAATAAACGACACCGAAATAAGCAATTCCGCAGAGATTGAAGCACTAAGAGCAGAGAAAATTCTTTTAGAGGCACAAGTTGCGGAGTTTAACAACGAAAAGGCTGCAAAAGCAGAGACAGAGAGAATGCTTCTTGTTGAAGAGGCTTCTACACTAGGTATGAAGGGTCACGAAGACCTTTCAGAACCTACACTACAAGGATTAATTGCATCATGGAATGACGCACATCCAGTAGTTGTTGAAGAAGTTAGAGAGATGAAACCAGTAGGTGCATCTGTTGACGCTACAGAAGTAGCAACTCCATCAATTCCAGCAGCAACTTCGGAAGTAGTTGCTAACTACCTAAACCAAACCCGCCTAGAAACACCTAAAGATGTTTACGAAGCAGCATACAACACATGGGTTAGCGCATGGAATAGAACACTCACACCGGCAGAGACCAAATTTAGGGCTAAGTCATTTGAGGCAACAAGGAGAGTTGATTAAATATGTTATACGAAGGAAAAACACCACGAAATATCGAACTAGAAGACGCAACTGTAGTTTACGGAGCAGGTAAAATACTTAAAGCAGGGTCTACTGCTAATCACGCAGACCTTTCATCAAATGCTTCTGTTCCTATGGGAATTACTATAGCATCATCAAGTAGAGAAGGAGCAGACAATGCTCTTGATACTGCTGGTGCAACAGTTTCATATGTTCCACTAGGCGGAGTTCTAATGGTACAATGTGACGCAGCATCTACATTTGATTTTGGTGCAGTAGTATATGTAGGAGCAAGTGGACTTGCTTCTCATTCAGCAGCATCAAGTAAGAAAATTCTAGGTCTATACTTAGGAAGTGCTAACCATCCTACCACTGCATTAACTGCACCCCTATCGGGTGATACAGCCTCTTTAACAGAAGGCGTAATGATAGCAGTTGACACACACGCAGCGGTATTAGCATAAGGGAGATGAATGAAAATGAGTATACAAACATTAGACGAAATATTAAACGTACAAGCAGAAGCGGGACCTTTTGGCCCGGGCAATGCAGTTATGGAGCAAACTCTCCGTGACTTCATCCAATTACAATCTACAATGATTGCTGTAGGAACACAAGTTGTCGGTTCAAGAACCGTTGACTGGTTAACATTCAAGTGGTACACTGGTGTTGACGGAACTTTCACATACCCATTGGATGACAACGCAGTTGTTGACCCTACCCGTATTGGAACACAGTCATACGAGGCTAACCTAAAGAAAGGTCAAGGCCGTACAGTTTTCCTAGACAGTACATTACTACGAGGAGAATCCTTTGAGACTATGGATAGACAACAATTGGCTATCGTAAGAAACAGAGCAGATGTAATAGACGACCTTATCCTAGATACTTTAATCGCTGGAGCAGGTCAAACTCTTGCAGTAGCAGCAGGTTCAGAATGGGATACAGCATCAGAAGATGCAGAGTCAAACATTCTTTCAGCAATGGATAAAATCTTTGAACAGGCTAAAGTTAGTGGTGATGAACCTCTTGCTCTTATCGTACCTGCAAAGATGCGAAGTGTTTTACTAAACACAACTCTATACGGTAACGTAGTAGAGTCACTTGCAGACCACATGGCGCGTGTTGCTAACCTTAAAGTCTACTTTAGTAGAAATGCAGGTCTTGCAGACACAGCCGTACTAATGGTACCGGGTGCTGAAACTGGAGAGTTCTTCCAATACAATGGTGCTGGATTCATGGAAACAGAATTAACTCGTCTACCGGGCGTAGGTTATGACTGGATTCTAACTGGTTACATGGGTTGCATTATCCACGAACACCAAGATGGAGCAGCAGCAGGTAAGAACAACCGAATTTGCACTATCACTAACATATCTGCTTAAGTAGTTATTAGATTATAGGTGATTATGTGGTAAGTGTTAATAGCACAAACCTCATAAACACCTTTGATGATGCTATTAGCGTAGCAATAAAGGAGTGAAAACATGGAAATACAGTTACAGAAATTTTTAGCACAATACGCAGAAAGAAAATTAGGCAGAGCATTATCATCTACAGAATCTTTAGAGATTAAAGATATGTCTACTAGACGTTCAGTAAGAGATTGGGCTGCTTCATTATCAGAAGTAAAACCTAAAGTCATAGAAGAAGTAAAACCTAAGAAAGAGATTAAGTCAAAGAAGGAGAGTGTGAAAGTTGAGCAGAGCGTCATTAACAGCCGAATTAAGAAAGAAAAAGATACCAGTTCCGAATGAACCTACTATTGCTAAGTTAGAGCATAGGTTATCCCATTGGGAAGGTGGTCATGGTTATCTCATGCGTCTTATTAGAATACCTAGGAGATTAGGTCCTCAAAACAATCTTTCAATAGGTAGTACATATTGGATTCCAAATAGCGAATTTGCACGACAGATTCTTAAGTCGGGCGAAGTCTTTATGATGGGTAGGACAGCAGAAGTACCGCGCGATGCAGTTTTTTTGGATGTACCTATACAACAAAATGTGGATGAAGAGGAGTAAAAATGGCGATTTCTGTTACTAATAGTCAGATTAGAGACCTTCTCAATAGACCTAGAGGTTTAACCGAAGGTACTATAACAGAATATGTAACAATAAGAACTAATCAAGTCGTTAAAATGGCAAGAGGCGCAGAATACAATGTATCCCTTTTTGCAGTTAGTGACGCTGAAAAATCAGATGCAATAAAATATTTAGTTTGTTGTGATTGTTTAAGAGTGTTAATAGACACTGCCCCAATGTATGTACCGGATAATAAATTCCGGCAACAAGATATAAGGTTACGAACACAATTAGAAACTATGCAAAAACAGGCTGATTCAATCCTTGCGCTTATCTCGGAAAAAGGAGGCACTGCCTTCTATACGACAAAGAGTAGCACAAGGATTGAGTGAGTATGGTAGATTATTATTGGACTGGTGCTACCAACTCCACAGGTACAACTCTTTCTAATTGGAATACTGCTGTAAATGGTAGTGGTTCGGCACCAGCCGATTTAGCAGCCTTAAAAGCAGGTGTTCATGTATTTAGTGGTAGTCAAACTAACCATTGTACTTACAATTTAGATGACTCTGCTGGTATAGAGATATTAGCAGATTGGTTAATCAGTGGAGCAACTGGTATATTTACTTTAGCAAATGACGCTACTGCTAACCATTTAATATTAAAAGGTGGTATATGGAAGAATACTGTTCCAACAATATTAACATTAGATAGTGCTACTACTCTAGGAACTAGCAACGGAACAATAGTTGAATATGGTGATGGTTTTAGTTGGCATAGTGGTGTTAGAGATTTAGTTACCTTTATGATAACTAATGCTACTGGTACCCAGATGAAGTTTGATGATGGAGAATATCCTCATGTTGTATTAGTAAGTGGTACATATTCCCCTGCTTACGTTAGTACCGTATCTACTCATGAAAAAGTTAATTTCTATTCTCTTAATGTTAACGTAAATGCTAGTTTTACTCAAATAGCAACCGGTAGTCATAGTGTCAACGACAAAAGTAAACATTTCTTTTTAGCAACGGATGTTTTAACTATAGCAACCACTACGTTCTTATGTGGTAACTCAAAGTGGACTTTCCAAGGTAAAACTAGTGGATTTTTTGCCATACCTTCTACCGGTTCCCTTGCTACTTACGGTGCTAATGGTACATTTAATTGTGAAATACGTTCTATAGTTATTGATTGTTCCGACAACGGTGTTGGTTCTAAGGCTAGATTAGCAACGGGAGCAATATTAAATCTAGATAATCTAAAAATAGAATCAGGAGCAATGTTACTAGCACATGAAGGGGCAATTATATATTGTTCCAATCCCCCTACTATAGAGGGTACTTGGTCGTTCAAACAAGCATCTGTTGGGGTATATATTCCCCAAGATGAAGAGTTAGTTACTGGTATAGGACATGGTGGTACTGGTATTTCTACATTAGGTACCTCAAATCAAGTTCTAAGAGTTAATAGTGGTAGAACAGGATTGGAATGGGCTACTGTTTCAACAGGTGGCTCAACAGGTCCTACTGGTCCTAGTGGTTCAGCAGGTCCAAGTGGACCAACAGGTTCCCAAGGAACAACTGGCCCAAGTGGACCAACAGGTTCTACAGGCGCAGCCGGTCCAGCAGGTCCTAGTGGCCCAAGTGGACCAGCGGGACCTACAGGTTCTACAGGCGCAGCCTCATCAGTAGCCGGACCTACAGGTCCAACTGGGTCTACAGGTCCAAGTGGACCAACAGGAGCAGCGGGACCTACTGGTTCTACCGGTTCAGCGGGACCTACTGGTTCTACTGGTTCTACCGGTCCAACAGGCGCAGCCGGAGCAGATTCAAGTGTAGCAGGGCCAACAGGTCCTAGTGGACCAGCAGGTTCAACAGGACCGACAGGTTCTACAGGTCCCGCTGGTGCTGATTCAAATGTAGCAGGTCCTACAGGACCTACGGGTTCAACAGGTCCTACCGGAAATGCTGGTGCTACAGGACCAAGTGGTGCAGATTCTACAGTAGCAGGTCCTACTGGACCGGCGGGTTCAACAGGACCCACTGGACCAACAGGTTCAGCGGGAGCAGACGGTAATGACTCAACAGTAGCCGGACCCACAGGCCCAACTGGTCTTACTGGTTCCACAGGTAATACTGGTCCTACTGGTCCTACTGGAGCAGATTCTACAGTAGCCGGACCAACTGGTCCTACTGGTATACAAGGGGCTACTGGTCCTACAGGCCAAGCAGGGCCGACTGGTTCTACAGGTTCAACTGGACCCCAAGGTTCTACAGGTCCATCGGGAGATACAGGTCCTAGTGGACCAATAGGTGCAACTGGACCAACTGGTAATGCTGGACCAACTGGTCCTACCGGAAATGCTGGAGCAACAGGTCCTAGTGGACCTGCCGGTTCTACTGGAGCAGCAGGTGCAGATTCCACTGTAGCCGGTCCAACCGGTCTTACTGGACCTACTGGTGCAGCAGGTAATACTGGACCTACTGGTTCAGACGGAGCAGACTCTACAGTTGCAGGTCCTACTGGACCAACAGGTTCTACAGGTCCAACTGGCTCTACTGGACCAACAGGTTCAGCAGGTGCAGATTCTACAGTAGCCGGACCTACGGGACCTAGTGGTTCAACTGGACCAACTGGTAATACAGGCCCTACAGGTCCCGCTGGAGCAGATTCAAGTGTAGCAGGGCCGACTGGTCTTACTGGTTCAACCGGACCAACTGGTAATGTTGGGGCAACTGGACCAACTGGAGCAAACTCAACGGTGGCAGGTCCTACTGGTCCTACAGGTTCTAGTGGACCAACAGGTAATACAGGACCTAATGGACCAACAGGCCCAACAGGTATTACAGGTCCTAGTGGTCCTACCGGAGCAGCATCAAGTGTAGCCGGACCACAGGGGTCTACTGGACCAGCAGGTCCAACAGGTCCAACAGGTCCTACCGGACCAAGTGTAGGTGAAGGTGGTTCTATTATGAATGTAGGGTCAATAGTACCAGATGGAACTACGAATAGTGTCGTTATTTTTGGCTCTATAGACGTAAGTTAGATATAACAAAGACATTCTAAGGGAGACAGAGAAGATGAGTTTAAGTCAGAGTAAAAATCTATTAATTGGTACCCAAGCACAAAGAATCAGCGTAACTCCAGATGGAGCGCAGATGTTAAGGGATACAACTAGCAATGCCGTATTCGTAGGAGATGGTAATACTGCTGGTGGTCACGCTATAGATGTACGACCAACTTCTGAACAAACAAATGACTATACTACAACTAGAACAGACGAAGGATTACTAATAGTTGGTAATAAAGGTACTACTTTTACAATTACAATTCCTCCTAATTCATCAGTTGCTTATCCTACAAATCTAACTGAATTAAGAATATTCAACAAAGGAGCAGGGCAAATTACTATTGCTGGAGGCGTTGGTGTAACTCTTAACGGTACTACGTCTATAACTCAATACAGTAAAGCCCTTGTGCGAAAAATAGCAACTGATGAATGGATAGTTGTTGTACCCGGACAGGGTGCTACAGGAGCAGTGGGTCCTAGTGGACCAACAGGTTCACAAGGTTCTACTGGCCCAACAGGTCCAGCCGGTCCTAATGGTCCTACAGGTTCAGCAGGTCCAAGTGGGTCTACTGGACCAACAGGGCCAAGTGGCCCTACCGGTTCAGCAGGTCCTACAGGTACTACTGGCCCTACCGGTGCAACAGGTAGTTTTGGTGGAGCATCTTTCAAATATGATTTTTCTACAATAGAAGCAGATGCAGACCCCGGAGCCGGTATAGTTAGACTAAATAACTCTACTCAAAATGCTACTACTCATATTTATATTGATGATAGTGATTTAGATGGTACTGATATTCAAGCATATATGCGTACTATAGATGATTCTACATCTACAATTAAAGGTCATGTAAAAATGAGTAATTCAACAGATAGTTCTCAATTTATACTTTGGACTATTTCTTCTTTATTAGAAAAGTCTGGTTATTTTGATATAACAGTTAGCCCTGTTGATTCATCAGCCACTTCTCCTTTTAGCAACGGAGAAGATGTATACTTAACCTTTGCTCGTACTGGAGATAAAGGAGACACTGGTACTACTGGTACTACAGGTTCAACAGGACCTACAGGACCTACAGGTCCAAGTGGTGCTGCTGGTAGTGATGGTTCAGATGGTTCAGATGGAAGTACAGGTCCAACAGGACCTACTGGTTCGACAGGTCCTCAAGGTTCCACTGGAAATACAGGTCCTTCTGGTCCAACAGGTCCAAATGGCCCTACAGGTTCAACTGGACCAACTGGTTCACAAGGTCCTCAAGGAACACAAGGTATGATTTGGGAAGGAGAATGGGCTACTAGCACTGTTTTCCAATTAGATGATGTAGTATATTACGCTCCAACCGGTCAATCGTATATTTGCGTACAAGGTCATACTTCTTCTGGTTCTATACTTCCTACTAATACATCTTACTGGGAACAAGTAACCCAGAAAGGAGATACTGGTTCAGCAGGTCCTAGTGGACCACAGGGTTCTACTGGTTCACAAGGTTCTACCGGACCGTCTGGTCCAGCGGGTCCTAGTGGTCCTACCGGGCCAAGTGGGGGAACAGGACCTAGCGGTCCTACAGGTCCAGCAGGTTCAGATGGAAATGATGGGTCTACCGGTCCTACAGGACCGACTGGTTCTACAGGTAGTGCTGGTCCTACAGGTACAACTGGTTCTACAGGTCCTCAAGGAACTACTGGTAACTTTGGAGGTGCTTCTTTTAAGTATGATTTTAGTAGCACTACAACTGCTTCCGACCCCGGAGCAGGTTTAGCAAGACTTAACAATGCTACTCAAAATACGGCTACTCATTTAATATTAGATGATTCAGATAAAGATGGTACAGATATTCAATCTTACTTAAGGACTATAGATGACTCAACTTCTACAATTAAAGGGCATATTAAAATTACTAAAGATGGAGATGCGTCTAAGTTTATATTATTTACTATTTCTTCTTTAACAGAACAAACAGGATATTTTGATGTAACTGTTAGCCCAGTTGACTCTTCAAGTAGTAATCCTTTCGTTAATAGTGATGATATAATATTAACATTCGCTAGAACTGGAGATAAAGGAGATACTGGTGCTGCTGGCCCTACAGGTTCTACAGGTTCACAAGGTCCTACTGGTTCTACAGGACCTACTGGTCCTAGTGGTCCTACTGGTTCTGCTGGACCAGCAGGTTCAGATGGTTCAGATGGTAATACAGGTCCTACCGGACCTACAGGAAGCACAGGTCCTAGTGGCCCTACGGGTTCCACTGGAAGTACAGGAAGTGTTGGCCCTACTGGTTCATCAGCGGGATTCGGTACTCCTACTGTATCAACTGGTACACTAGCAATTTCAAGCAGTGGTCCAGATGTAGCAAAAGTATTTAATTTTACAATTCCTAGTGGCCCTACTGGACCTACTGGAAGCACAGGACCCACAGGCCCAAGTGGTCCTACAGGTTCACAAGGTTCACAGGGTTCTACAGGACCAAATGGTAGCACAGGACCAAGTGGTCCTACAGGTTCAGCCGGAGCAGCGGGAGGATTTGGAACTCCATCAGTATCGTCAGGTACATTAGCAATATCGTCTAGCGGTCCTGATTCTGCTAAAATATTTGCATTTACAATTCCTCCGGGTACCACTGGTCCCACTGGACCGACAGGTGCAGCAGGGCCTACTGGTTCAGTTGGACCTAATGGTAGTGATGGGGGAGCAGGGCCAACAGGTCCTACTGGTCCAGCGGGTGCTGATGGTTCAGATGGTGCTGGCGGTTCAGCAGGTCCAACGGGTCCAACAGGTCCTACTGGAAATACAGGTCCTTCTGGCCCCACAGGTTCCACAGGCCCAACAGGTCCAGCGGGTTCTACTGGAGCAGCCGGAGCAGATTCTACTGTTGCAGGTCCAACAGGTCCAGCGGGTTCACAAGGACCTACAGGAGCAGCAGGTCCAAGTGGACCTACAGGTTCAACTGGAGGGACAGGCCCAACAGGTCCAGCGGGTGCTGATGGTAGTGATGGTTCAGCAGGTTCTACTGGACCAGCAGGTCCTACTGGTTCAGCAGGTCCCACAGGTACCACAGGTCCTACTGGGCCAACAGGTACAACAGGTAATACTGGCTCGGCAGGTTCGACTGGTCCTACTGGTGCTGATGGTAACTTTGGCGGAGCATCTTTTAAGTACGACTTTTCTACAACTACATCAAAATCAGACCCCGGAGCAGGTAAGATTAGATTAGACAATTCAACACAAAACGGAGCAACAGGAATATATATTGATGATAGTGACCTTGATGGTAGTGATATTCAATTATTCTTAAGAACAATAGATGACTCAACATCTGCTATTAAAGGACATGTAAAGATTTCTAACTTAACTGATTCATCTCAATTTACATTACACACTATATCTTCATTAACAGAAGAGAGTGGTTATTTTGATATAACTGTAAGTACAATAGATTCTTCTGCTTCTGCGCCGTTTTCAAATGGCGAAGATGTTATAGTAACCTTTGCTCGTACTGGAGATAAAGGAGATACTGGAGTAACTGGTTCAAGTGGTCCTACCGGACCAACAGGCACAACAGGTCCTACCGGACCAACAGGAAGTACAGGTTCACAAGGACCTGCTGGTGCTACAGGTCCCACTGGTCCTGATGGTACTGATGGAGGAACTGGTCCTACAGGTCCAGCCGGTCCTACTGGACCCACTGGCGGCGCAGGTCCTACTGGTTCTCAAGGTTCTGCTGGACCGACAGGTACCGCTGCTGGATTTGGTACTCCAACAGTAGCATCAGGTCCACTAGCAATTAGTTCAAGTGGTGTTAATACTTCCAAAGTGTTTGCTTTTACTATACCTGCGGGAGCAACTGGTCCTACTGGCCCAACAGGTTCACAAGGAACAACAGGACCTACCGGTCCTACTGGTTCAGCCGGTTCAGATGGTGGTACAGGTCCAACAGGTTCACAAGGACCCGCTGGTCCAACTGGAGGAACAGGTCCTACTGGTGGTACTGGACCCCAAGGTTCTACGGGTCCTCAAGGTACTGCTGCTGGTTTTGGTACTCCTACGGTGGCAAGTGGTACATTAGCAATTAGTTCAAGCGGTCCAGCAACGGCAAAGGTCTTTGCATTTACAATTCCTCCGGGTTCAACAGGACCAACTGGTCCTACCGGTTCAACTGGTCCTACTGGACCAACGGGACCTGCCGGAGCAGATGGTGATGACGGTTCAACAGGTTCTACTGGACCTACCGGTTCACAAGGACCTGCTGGTGGTACAGGTCCAACCGGTCCAACAGGTTCACAAGGACCTACCGGACCTACAGGCGGTAATGGTTCTAATGGTGCTGCTGCCGGTTTTGGTACTCCAACAATAGCAACGGGAACTTTAGGAATAGCAACGAGTGGTCCAGCAACGGCTAAAGTATTCGCATTTACTATACCTGCCGGGGCTACTGGCCCTACAGGTCCTACGGGTCCTACCGGACCAACAGGTCCTACCGGTCCTGCTGGAGATGATGGAGATGACGGTTCTACAGGTCCAACTGGGCCTACAGGTTCTACGGGACCAACAGGCAGTGCAGGTAACGCTGGCGCAGCAGCAGGGTTTGGTACCCCTACAGTAGCAAGTGGTTCTTTAGCAATATCAAGTTCAGGTCCAGCAACGGCAAAGGTCTTTGCTTTTACTATTCCAGCAGGGGCTACTGGTCCTACCGGTCCTACCGGTCCGACTGGTTCAACAGGCCCTACTGGTCCTACCGGACCTACAGGTTCTACAGGTAGCGGTGGAGCAGCGGCAGGATTTGGTACCCCTACTGCAAGTACCGGTTCAATAGGAGTTAGTTCTAGTGGACCTGCTACTGCAAAAGTATTCGCATTCTCTATTCCAGCAGGAGCAGCAGGGCCAACAGGACCTACCGGACCTTCTGGTTCAGATGGTAACACAGGTCCTACAGGACCCACAGGACCTACAGGTTCTACTGGTCCAGCAGGTTCAACCGGACCCGAAGGTTTAATTTGGGAAGGTAATTGGGCTACATCTACAGCATATCAAGTTGATGACGCAATTTATTACACTGTTAATGAATCATCATATATTTGTGTGCAAGCACATACTTCTAGTGGTTCTATATTACCAACTAACGGTTCTTATTGGAGCCTTCTTGCATCTGCGGGAGATACAGGTCCAACTGGAGCAACTGGACCTACAGGTCCAACTGGTTCTACTGGAGGTGCAGGTCCTACAGGCCCTACGGGTCCAACTGGTTCTACTGGAGCAGACGGCCCTACAGGTCCAACTGGACCTACTGGTTCTCAAGGTACAGCGGCAGGATTTGGTACACCTACAGCATCTACTGGTTCTATAGGCGTAAGTTCTAGTGGTCCTAACGCATCAAAAGTATTCGCGTTTAGTATTCCAGCCGGTGCTACAGGACCTACTGGTCCTACTGGCCCAACTGGTTCTACCGGTCCAACTGGACCACAAGGTACAGCAGCAGGGTTTGGTACTCCTACTGTTTCTAGTGGTACTCTTGCTATATCTTCTTCTGGTCCTAATAACGCTAAAGTATTTGCATTTACAATTCCAGCCGGTGCTACTGGACCCACAGGACCTACTGGTCCCACAGGTCCTACAGGTAATACAGGTAATACTGGACCTACAGGTAATACAGGTTCAGCAGGAGCAGCAGCAGGATTTGGTACTCCAACAGCATCTACAGGTTCTATTGGTATAACTGCATCTGGACCAGCGACGGCAAAAGTATTTGCCTTCTCTATTCCATCCGGGGCTACAGGCCCAACAGGACCGACTGGTCCTACTGGTCCTACAGGTAATACTGGTACTACAGGTAACACTGGTCCTACAGGCCCAACTGGACCTACTGGTCCTACCGGAGCAGCCGGAGATGACGGAGATGATGGTAACACAGGACCTACAGGTCCTACAGGAACCGCAGCAGGGTTTGGTACTGCTACAGTAGCATCAGGTCCAATAGCAATATCAGCAAGTGGACCTGCAACTGCTAGAGTATTTGCTTTTACTATCCCAACAGGCGCAACTGGTCCTACCGGTCCAGCGGGTACGGCTGCTGGCTTTGGTACTCCTACTGCAAGCACAGGTTCAATAGGTGTAAGTGCATCTGGACCTAACTCTGCAAAAGTTTTCGCATTCTCAATACCTGCTGGCGCAACAGGACCTACAGGTCCAACTGGCGCAATAGGACCCGCTGCTGGTTTTGGTACTCCAACAGTAAGTAGCGGTTCTCTAGCAATTTCTTCAAGCGGCCCTAATACTGCAAAAGTATTTGCTTTTACAATCCCTCCGGGGGCAACTGGTCCCACTGGTCCTACAGGTTCTACAGGTCCAACCGGACCGACAGGGCCAACAGGGCCAACAGGTCCAACCGGTCCAGCCGGAGCAGATGGTGATGATGGTTCGGATGGTAGTAATGGTACTGCTGCTGGATTTGGAACACCAACGGTTGCATCTGGTACTCTCGGTATCGCTTCATCAGGTCCTAATTCTGCAAAGGTATTTGCATTCACAATCCCTCCGGGAGCAACTGGACCTGCGGGAGCAGCAGCCGGATTCGGTACTCCAACAGTAGCAAGTGGGCCACTAGCAATTGCTTCTAGCGGTCCGGCAACTGCTAAGATTTTTGCTTTTACAATTCCACCCGGCTCTACCGGACCGACAGGCCCAACAGGCCCAACAGGCCCAACAGGTCCGACTGGCCCTGCGGGTTCTAATGGGGGTACAGGTCCTACCGGACCTACTGGCCCAAGTGGTGTAGCCGGTGCTATTGATGATTTAACAGATGCAATTACACTTTCTAGCAGAAACTTAGGTCTTGGTACTAATGCGGGTGTGGCTTGGGTGAGTGGTGCTAATCAGAATATAGCAGTAGGTGAAGAATCGGGTAAAGCAATAACTACCGGAGATGGAAACGTATCAGTAGGTGCTTTTTCACTACAAACGGGTACAACATCAAGTTATAACACAGCAATAGGCGACCAAGCAGGTGCTTCTGCAACAGGTTGGAGAAATGTTATGGTTGGTTCTTCGGCAGGTTATAATCTAACAAGTTCTAATTCAACATTTGTTGGTTATCAAGCAGGTCAAGCCGCTACAAGTGGTCTTTACAATGTCGCATTAGGTTCGAGTGCATTAAATGACGTACAAACGGGTAATAGAAACATCGGTATTGGAACAAATGCCGGAGATGGTTTTGATACAGAATCAGATAACATCGCAATAGGTTATGATGCTCTTGGAGGTGCTATTGATGGTGCAGAAAAGAACGTAGCGATTGGAAACTATGCTATGGATGCGGCATTAACCGGCGACAACAGCGT
>TARA_R110002167_G_scaffold365236_1_pt1 | contig 27912 bp, 34 predicted proteins | sample TARA_R110002167 | Tara Oceans TARA_R110002167 (sample SAMEA4398238) | marine metagenome | biome: Polar Biome; feature: [MES] marine water layer (ENVO:01000295) within the mesopelagic zone...; material: water (ENVO:00002006), including particulate matter (ENVO:01000060) such...
CCTAAAAAATGGCAGAGCCTTTAAAACATGGCCACCGTCAAAGACGGGGGTTTTTCAGTAACAAATAAACTTTAAAAGGTGGTTGACGTCTTTGGTTTCTTCGACAATAGACTATCTTGGTCTTTTCACGGTTCAGTTCCAATTTACAGGTACTGAACCGCTCTTTTATTGCCTCCAACAACCGCAACGCTTCCTTGATGTTCTTGCAATGTACAATGATGTCATCGGCATACCTCTCAAAGCTATTCTCGGGATTCCTTTTGCTTATCCATTTATCAAACACAATATCCATAAAGATATTGGCAAGTACAGGACTGATTACTCCTCCCTGTGGCGTGCCTTTACCTTGTGGGTGTTCGGTGGTGCCGTCAGGATGTTCTACAGCAGCTTCTATCCACCGCTTTACATACAGCAGAATATGTTTCTTTTGTGTGTAATGGGTTACTGCTTTTAACAGTAACTCGTGGTCCATGTTGTCAAAGAAACCTTTTATGTCCAAGTTCAGAAAGCGGAATTCCAATAATTTACAGTTATAGCATCTTGAATTGGTTTAGGCACAAGACTCATTTTCCTTATTGCTACAGTTCTACTGCCTATTGTACATAAGTTTAAGTACCAGCAAACTAATGATTCCCAAGCTGTCCCTCCTGCTGAAACCTCACTTTGCCCACGCCCCTCACCGCCAGTTTATCTAAAAATATCGGAAAGACAATCTCCTTGCCGTAATGAATAAGATCTTTGGTTATGCATCTTTTTCGGTAAGGCTTTAAAGCTTTTTTTCAATAATCTCCTTTGCGGGGATAGTCAGTTTCAAGAAGTTTTTTATTTTGCCGTTCTTTATATAACACATTTAAAACTAGACCACCAATAATTAAACCAATCCCTAAAAAACTCCAAATGCTATAAAGCTCTCCAAACCAAAACAGACCAAATAATACGGTAAAAATCACCTCTATATATTTAAAGGGTGCCACTTGGCTAGCTGATGCCGTTTGAAATGCTTTAGTCATATAGACTTGTCCAAAATATCCAAAGACTCCTAAACTAAAGAGTAAAATATATTCTATTGCATTTGGATTTACCCAATTTCCAATAGATAACACACCTCCTGTAATTGTAGCGATTATCATAAAATAATTGACCACCACCACGGGATGATCCCTTTTTCCTATTTTACTTATGATGATGTATACAAAACCACTAAATACCGAAGCAATTAAAACTAAAATAAGGCCATAAGTACTCATTTCATTGTCCAATCCTTTCAGTACAACAACACCCAAAAAGGCGATTATAAAAAAGAGCCATTGTAACGGTTTTACCTTTTCCTTTAAAAATAAAACAGCAAAAATAGCGGCAAATATTGGTGCGATGTATCGCAGTGAAACAGCAGTCCCTACTGATAGGTATTTGATAGACATAAAGAACAATGTCATTGAAGTAACACCTACTAATCCTCTTAATATCAAAAGTTTATGATTGTTTCCTAACAGCGGTATCTTCTTTTTTAATAGATAGCCAAAGGTAAAGAACAATGAACTTGCCGATCTGAAAAACACGATTTGGTAGGCATTAACATTGACTAGATACTTTACCGTAACATTCATACAAGCAAAGGCTAATGTACTAATAATCATGAATGTTATGGCTTTTTTTATTTCCAACAGGTCAATTTTCTAATGCTAATTATAGACATTATTATTTAGGTATTTGCTGACTTAAACAATGTAAGGTTCCAAAACCCCAAATTAAATCAATGGCACTAATTCCAATAATTTCACGGTTTGGAAAACAATCAGCAATAATGTTTAAAGCCATTCTATCTTTTACATCATTAAAAGTTGGTACTAACACACACGTATTTAAAATTAAAAAATTGGCATAACTTGCAGGAATAGTAACCCCGTCAAATTCCAGATACGTTGGCATAGGCAACTCGACAATGTTTGGTGATTTACCTGTTTCTAAAACTGCTTTTTTAAGACGTTTTAAATTATCCTGTAATGCCGTATAGTTTTTACTTTTTTTATTGGATTCAACAACGGTGATAATGGTATCTTCATTTATAAATCGGCATAAATCGTCGATATGCCCATGTGTATCGTCGCCAATAATACCATCGCCTAACCAAATAACATTGTTAATTCCAAGATATTCTTTAAATATGGATTCGTAATCATGCTTGGTAAAATCTTTATTCCGTACCTGAATAGAAGGGTGTAACAAACATTCTTCAGAAGTCAACAAGGTTCCCTTTCCGTTGACATCGATAGCGCCACCTTCAAGAATTACTGGTTTTCCTTTATAGGTTACTTGAGTTAAAGGAATATTTAAATGATTTGAAACTTTTGAAGGCACATGTTTGTCCAATTGAAAGTTTTTATATTTGGCCCAACCATTAAAATTAAAGTTTAAAGCTTCTCTTTTTTCTCCATTTTTAACAATGATGGGGGCCGAATCACGCATCCAACTTCTGTTCGTTTTATGAATAATATAAGACACATTCAAAACATTTACATGAGCGGTTTCGAGCATACCATGAACCTTAGTTTTCAATTTTTCATTGGCAACGACTAAAAAAACGGTTTCAACAAAGGCAACTTTCTTAATAAACTCCACAAAAGCCCATTGAATAGCTCCGTATTTTCCAGGCCAATCGTTGCCATTATGAGGAAAACAAAGCAATAAACCTTGTTGTGCTTCCCATTCTGCAGGAAATCTTCTCATTGGTCTATAGCACGTTTAGTTATATCCCCAAAAGCATCGATACGTCTGTCTCGGAAAAATGGCCAATTTTGACGTACATTCTCTTGTAAATCTAAATCGACTTCAGCCATTAACAGTTCTTCCTTATCATGAGACGCTTGTGCTAAAATTTCACCTTGAGGGCCTGCAATAAATGAAGCTCCCCAAAATTCTATTCCATCCGTATTTGGTAGATATTTTTCTAATCCAACGCGATTCGCTGCAGCCACATAAACGCCATTTGCAACTGCATGCCCTTTTATTACATTCATCCATGCTCCATATTGGTTTTCACCATATTGTTCCTTTTCTTTAGGATGCCAACCAATAGCCGTTGGATAAAACAATATCTCTGCCCCTTTAAGAGCGGTTAATCTTGCTGCCTCTGGAAACCATTGATCCCAACAAATAAGAACACCTATATTTCCTTTTTTTGTCTGGTTTGACTTAAAACCTAAATCGCCAGGTGTGAAATAAAACTTTTCATAAAAATGGGGGTCATCTGGAATATGCATTTTGCGGTATAATCCAGCTTCCGACCCATCGGTATCCAATATATAAGCGCTGTTGTGATATATCCCAGCCATTCGTTTTTCGAAAAAAGGAACAATAATAACAACACCCAATTCTTTCGATAAGGCACTAAAGGCTTTAAAGGACGTGCTATAAAGTGGTTCTGCCAAAGCAAAATTGTCAGGTTCTTCACTCTGACAAAAATAATGACTACTGTACAATTCTGGTAATGAAACGACTTCCGCTCCTTTTTTAGCAGCCTCTTTAACCCAACTTAAACACTTCTTTAAATTATTTTCTGGTTTGTCATTTAAATTAAGCTGGATAACAGCAATTTTATATGTTCTATTTCCCATATATTTCGATTAAGAATACAAAAATAGTTATTTAGATTTGAAATGATAACGCGTTTTAAAAAATCAAGTATATTACCAATCAATAGGTCTGTAATCCTTTAAAAATTTGCCACTCCAATGTTTTCCGGTATTAATTCCATCAAATAATGGGTCCATAACACGTGCTGCACCATCAACTATATCTAATGGTGGTTGAAAATCGTGAACTTCAGCTTTATGTTTTGCTAAATCTGCAGGGTCTTCGTCAGTGACCCAACCTGTATCCACAGCATTAATATAAATACCAAATTTCGACAATTCATCGGACGCCGTATGTGTTAACATATTTAAAGCCGCTTTGGCCATATTGGTATGTGGATGACGTGAAGCCTTAAAAAACCGATGAAACTTTCCTTCCATAGCAGATACATTTATAATATGTTTCTTACCGGTATTATCTTTTTTCATGATTTCTGAAAGACGATTACACAATACAAAAGGCGCAACTGAGTTAACCAGTTGTACTTCAATCATTTCTGTGGTTTCAATGTCGCCTAGTTTTAAACGCCAACTGTTTGTTTTTCTTAAATCGACTTGTTGTAAATCGGCATCTAATTGTCCTTCTGGAAATACTTCTTTGGCAACCAAGGTACTATCAAAACTATAAGGAATTTGTGATAATTTAGCCGATGCTCTTAACCCTATTCCCGGTTCTGGACCATGCCAAGTGACCGGCATATTTTGATTCGATGATGCAACTGATGTCAATGCTTTTAACTCTTGAATACAATCGTTATGGTCTGTTAATAAATCTTTAGCATATTTTGGTAACGACTCGATAGAACGCCCTTCGTTTTCCATTAAATGTGCATAAAACCCTGCTGGTCTGCGAACGGTTTGTGCGGCATTATTTATAAGAATATCTAAACGCTCATATTTTTGCTCAATAAAATTACAAAAGATTTCAACACTAGGAATATGCCTTAAATCCAATCCGTAAATTTTTAATCGATGACCCCATTCGGTAAAATCAGCCTCTTTTGAAAACCGTAAAGCAGAATCTATCGGAAAACGTGTAGTTGCAATTACTGTTGCACCTGCTCGCAAATGCATTAAAGTAATGTGATACCCAATTTTTAATCTAGAACCAGTAATCACCGCAACTTGACCTCTTAAATCGGATGTTTGAAAACGCTTCGCGTAATTAAAATCTCCACAATCTGAGCACATGGTATCATAAAAATGATGTAACAAGGTAAACTCGGTTTTGCAGACGTAACAATTTCTTGGAGATTGTAACTCAAGCTGTTCTTTATTCGTTAAATCTGCAGAAGACAATAATTTAGGGACCTTAAATACAATAGATTCTCGTGCACTTCTAATACCTGTTTCTTTCCTTGCAGTTCTATCTTTTGCCGCTAACTTCCTTCGTTCTGCTTTTTTAGCATCTTTTTTCCGACGTGAAAACTCCTCACGATTTGGTCTTGACAATTGACCGCTAGCTTTAATCAAGGCTGTTCTTTGCTCTTTTGAAATCTCAAAAATTTGATTGGTGTTTGAAACTAATTGTTTCATTATTGAAATACACTTATCAATATCTTCCGAAGTAATTTCTGAAGAAACTGTACCATCTTCTTTTGTCATAACAAACAAGCTTGTAAATATTTAAGGCGCAAATGTAGTTTAAATTCTTTGTTGATAAAGAGATTATCGCAATGTTCGAATGTTTTTTTTAGCATTAATGAAGTAAACACCGGTTAATAAAATAGCAGCAGCCAAAATAGATTGCCCCGTAATGTGTTCATCTAAAATATACCATCCCAAAAGTAAAGCGATCACTGGATTTACATAAGCCGAGGTGGAAACTTTCTCTGTGGAAACAACTTTAAGTAAATAGTTAAACGAAGTAAAAGCAACGATGCTTCCAAATACAACAAGAAGGCCCATTGAAACTTTTACAGGTGTGGTCCATAAAAACGGAGATAGCCATTCCTCTCCTATTAAAAAACTTGCCATGAATAATAAAATTCCTCCAGATAGCATTTGATAGCCTGTATTGATGAAAAAATTACGAGGCAATTCGGCTCTTGCCACAAATAAACTCCCAAAACTCCAACTTAGCACACAGGTAAAAATCATTATAATTCCAAGGGTACTATGCTCTTGATACACTAGTTGTTTTTGACTTACCAACAAATACATTCCAATAATCCCCAAAACAATTCCGATAATAGAAGATGTTTTCACCTTTTTTCCATCTATCATTCGCATTAAAATCAACACTATTAAAGGTTGTACAGAAGCTTCTAGAGCACCAAAACCACTATCAACATATTTAAGCGCCCACACAAAAACGCCATTTCCATACGCTAAAAACAAGAATCCCGCAATAATGCAATTAATAAGCTGCTTCTTATTTATAGCCAAACTTAACTTCATGAATTTGGCAATAATAAAGATTAATAAACCAGCTGTAATAAAACGAATAGATGCTAAATAAAGTGGCGAAATTTGAGTTACCGCAATTTTATTTAAAAGATAGGTAGAACCCCAAATAACATAAATGGCAAAAAAGGCTAGAAGAATAAGTAAGGTTTTACGTGGTAATGCCATAAATTATGCTAGCTCAAAAAATTATTGAAAACATGATGAGACTTGTTTTTCTTAATTAAACTTCGCTAAATAGTTCCTCAACAATGGTTGCATCTAAAGTTAAACGTTCGTCTGTTTGTCCTTTTTTAGCATAATCTATGCTATTAACAACATAACGCATCACTTCTTTTCTAGCAACATCTCGTTCATTCCCTTTAATAACAATCCATGGAGCATGTGGCTTAGCTGTTTTTTTAAACATGGATTCTTTATAAAATGTAAACTCTTCCCATTTTGACTGCGCAGCAACATCAACACTACTGAGCTTCCATTGCTTTAATGGATTGTGTACGCGTTCATCTAAGCGTCGTTTTTGTTCTTCGGCATCAATTGAAAACCAAAATTTAAATAGATGGATCCCATCTTGCACAAGCATTTTTTCTAATGAAACCACTTGCTTGTTAAATAAATTATATTGTTTTTTTGTGCAAAAGCCCATTACGGGTTCAACAACGGCCCTATTATACCAGCTTCTATCGAAAAGGACAATTTCTCCCGGGCCAGGTAAATGCTCGATATAACGTTGAAAATACCATTGTCCGTCTTCCTTCTCGGTTGGTTTTGAAAGGGCTACGACTTTAAAAAGACGAGGATTTAAAAAACGAATAAATCGCATAATGGCACCACCTTTACCTGCTGTATCTCTGCCTTCAAATAAAATAAGAATACGCTGATTGGTTTCTTTGATATGCTGTTGTAACCAAACGAGTTCTGTTTGTAAATTAATGTATTCTTGATCCTGTTCTAGAAGATGTAAAGCCACGTAATCAATTATTAAATATTAGATGAACTAATAATTGTTAAACTTTTTTTACGCGAACAGCATTCATCCCTTTCTGACCTCTTTCAAGTTCATATTGAACCTTGTCATTTTCTTGAATATCTTCAAGTAAACCGCTAACATGAACAAAATACTTTTCTTGTGATTCGCTATCTATAATAAAACCAAAGCCTTTAGAGGTATCAAAAAATGATACTTTTCCCTTACGTATAGGATCTTCTTCTTCTCTTTCTTCTTTCTTGGGAACACCAATTTCAATACTTTCAGCTTCAACTTTTTCTCTCATTGAAGGGTCTGGTGGTGTATTGGTTAGATTTCCATTAAAATCTACATAAGCAAATTGAATCCCTTGAGGATTTTCTTTCGCTTCTGCTTTTCTTGCGTCCTTTTTCTTTTGCTTTTCTTCTCGTTTTTTTAAGCGCTTTTTTTCTTTTTCAATTTTGTTAAACGTGACTTGTGACTTTGCCATTCTTAATAATCTCTTGTTTTATGTTAGTGTATTAATTGCAGTGAATTTAATTTTTATTGAAATCTTAAACAAGAAACTTTTAGGTATTGAAAAAATTATATAAAAATTGGATTAACATGCTTACTTGCTGTAAAGGTAATATAAATTTTAGCTAAGAAAAAATATGAATTATAAATTTGAATATGAACTATTTAATCTTTTGGTGCAAAACCGTAAATAGTTTCAAAAACTTCATCAAAATTGGCACGTAAATAGGCATTTAGTTTTTTGCGATAGTCTCCTTTAAGCCACTCGACAAAGTTAAACGTACTTTTACTAATGCATTTTGTATACCTATTAATCCTAAAATCAATATCCTCTCCTAACATTTTAGCCAATGCTAAAGCGTCATACACATCTTCACTGTTTTCAACACATATCTTGGCATGTTGCGCAATAGAGCGTTCTAATACCACTTTAGAAGATTCACCATTTCGTATAGAATCGATATAAGTTTCATGAATATTAAAAGTAACATCTTGTGAATTTGAAAACTCTGCACGCAAGGCATCAGGCATTTCATATCTAAAATTACTTTCAAGTTCTTCATCATTCAATAAAGAATCCAAATAATAATTAGGCGATCTAAAGATACGTTGCCAATCTAAATTATCCCCCCAAGGGCCAAAACGATGAAAATTATTTCCTAAATCAATCACATCGAAGGTTGTTTTATTTTTTAGAATTCGAGACCCCCTGCCAATCATTTGATAATACAAGGTTAATGATTTGGTTGCTCTATTTAATATAATGCTGTCAACCGTTGGCTCATCAAATCCAGTTGTTAAAATACTAACCGATGTTAAGATAGCATCGGGTGTTTTTTTAAACCATCTTAAAATAAGGGCGCGTTCTTTTTTTGTATTTGTATTGTCCAAATGTGCAATTGGGTATCCAGCGGCTCTAAACGTATCATAAACATGCAATGAGGTATTGATTCCGTTATTAAAAATAAGCGTTTTTTTACCTTTTGAACGTTCTTCGTAAGCCCCCAATAATTTGGTAAGCATATCATTATCGGTATATAAATCTTCAGATGATTTCACTGTATAATCACCGTTTGCTCCAACCACCAAAGACGTTAGCCCAACATTATAGGTAAACATTTCTGCTCGTGCTAAAAATCCATTTTCTATTAAAGATTCGATGCTTTCACCTACAATTAATTCATCATAATTATCGGTCATTGGCAATTCAATACTCGAACTTAAAGGGGTGGCGGTAACACCAAGAATAAAAGATTTGCTGAAAAACTTAAATAGCTTTGTGAATGAATTGTAATGCGCCTCATCAATAATAACAAGACCAATATCAGAAATATCCAATTTATCATCATTCAGACGATTATTCAAGGTTTCTACCATGGCTACAAAACAGCTATAGTCTCCTTGATCGCTTAAATTGGCTTTACTATCAATAATCTTATTTACAACGCCAAACTCTGTAAGAACTGATGATGTTTGCTTGCAAAGTTCTATCCGGTGTGTCATCACCAAAACTTTTTTGTTGTGGTGTTTTAAATATTGTCTAACAATTTCAGAAAATATAACGGTCTTTCCACCACCAGTTGGTAGTTGATAGAGTAAATGATAATCGTCTGGCGATTCTTCAAAGTGTTTAAAAATTTTATCAATAGCACCTTTTTGATAGCTATATAAATCCTTACCCTCTTTACGATCTTCTAATTCTGTTTTTTTTGACATCCGTTAATTTTGGTAGCGTGCAAAAATAACATCTTTAAAGGGTTTTTGACGAATGATTGCTTGAAAATTTTTATTATTGTTGGTTCTACCATTATTTGTGCGGGTAAAGATTTAATCCTCCGTGAAAAAAAGAGAACTGCACTTCTAAAATCATTAAAGGTTCTGTATCCTCTGGCTACAGTTTTAATTTCCTGTATTTTCCCGTTCAGTCTTTCGGCCATCGCATTTGAAAAATTTTTGGTCAATGCATTACAAACACCTTTTACATGATTGTTAAACATTTTAGCGACTTTAACATCCTCTTTGATATTAGTGCTTAAAACACTTGCCCCATTTTATAAATAATGTAATTGCCTCTGTTCTCTAACCGTTCCATATGAAAAGCCAATGTGACCATTTTGCGTGAACGCTGTAAATGCTTCATAACAGTATTATGATTCATTGCCTTTGGATGCCCTTTTGGCCAATACGTATGTAAGAAAGTTTCAAAATCGCAAATGAATTTGTAATCCAGTTGTTTTAGAAATACATCGGTTGTTTTTAATGTTCTCGTTAGAAACCGTTTTATGTAGTTTTCAATGATTCCAAAATTAAAAATAGTACCAGGAGCTAAAGTGCCTTCTATTTTGCGTGTATGATAATCTATCATCTCCTGCAGCGTTTTACTTGTGTCCAACTCTCCTCCGTAACTGGCTTTGATGAGTTGAGCCGTGATTAATTCTCCCTTGAATTTCAAATCTTGATAGTATTGAAATAATTGAGTGTGCATTTGGTCCAAATACAGGTTTATTTGTCTGGCTTCACTGGAGGTTCCTTTTTCCCTTTTCTTTTTAGCATCCCAAAGTGAAACATCAATTTTTCGTTTAAGGCTTAAGTTTGCTCGTTTGCCATCAGCAGTAATTCTGGCATAAAGTAATGCCTGATCATCATTCGTGTTTTTTTGGTCCGCCCAAAAAAGAATGGAAAAAGTATTTGTGATTCTCATAGTTGTCGTCTTTAAATTATTAAACATTCATCTAGACGAAAGTCAAATCAACTATACCAATTCAATATGTGAAAATTTCAAAGTGTCAGTTCGAACTGACACTTTGAAATTTAACTGTCGAATAGCTACCATTTAAATTCAAAACATATCAAATTTAATGTACCCCTAAAAACCTGAAAACCACACGATTCATAAGAATTGTGTGGTTTTTGCAGCTATTTGACTAGCTAAAAGTGACCTCGACTGGATTCAAACCAGTAACCTCTTGAGCCGTAATCAAGTGCGCTATTCAGTTGCGCCACGAGGCCAATTTTGTGGGTGCAAATATACTATTTTTATTAAATTAGAGCCAAACAATTTATTTCAATTTTGAAAAATGATTACTTTTGGGCATGGCAAAAGAATTATTACTACAGAAATTCAATCAAATCCTTGATAATGACTTATTAAATGAAATTTTTGAATCTGGTATTTTTAAGAAATATAAAAAAGATGATATTATTATTGACATCGATCAACCCTTAAATTATATTCCCTTATTATTAAGCGGAAACATTAAAATATTACGTGAAGACAGTAATGGAAACGACCTACTCATCTACTTTTTGGAAGCTGGAGACACCTGTACCATGTCCATGACTTGCTGTTTAAAAACAGCAAAAAGTAATATTAGAGCAGTTGCCGAAAGTGATTCCAGTTTAATAATGATTCCCGTGAATAAAATTCATGATTGGTTTCATACCAATGCGAGTTGGAGAAATTTTATATTGGATGCTTATCAAATTCGTTTTAACGAAATGTTGGAAACCATCGATACATTAGCGTTTATGAAAATGGATGAACGCGTCTTTAAATATCTAATTGACAAAGTTAAACTTAGTGCTTCAACCAGTTTAGAAATTAAACACAACGATATTGCTGATGATTTAAATACCTCGCGTGTTGTTATATCGAGGATTTTGAAGCAATTGGAAAATGAAAATAAAATAAAATTAAGTAGAAATAAAATTGAAGTGATTCAGTTTTAAACTATTTATTATTCAAAATTAATCACAATTTTAACTTACAATTTACATTCATGGAATATATTTTAAATCCTTGGCCATGGTATATCTCTGGTCCTTTGATAACGTTGGTAATGGCGTTATTGCTTTATTTTGGAAAATCCTTTGGGATGTCATCTAATCTTGAAACCATGTGTTCTATTGCTGGTGCTGGAAAATTTATTGATTTTTTTAAATTTAACTGGAAAGAAAGCACTTGGAATTTAATTGTTGTATTAGGAGCTGTTATCGGAGGTTTCATTGCGAAATACGTCTTGTCAAATAATACTCCAACAAGTCTTAACCCAAAAACTATTCTAGAGTTAAATCAATTAGGTTTTAATAACCCTGGTAAAACAATAGTCCCAAATGAGATTTTTGGTTTTGAAGCTATGACAAGTTCTCATGGTCTTATAATATTAGTTGTTGGTGGACTCCTCGTTGGGTTTGGAACACGTTACGCTGGAGGATGTACTTCAGGTCATGCTATTTTAGGTTTAAGTAGTTTGCAAAAACAGTCTCTTATTGCGGTAATAGGCTTTTTTATTGGCGGTTTAATTATGACAAATTTTATTTTACCTTATATCCTATAACTTATGAAATATTTAAAATTTTTATTGGTTGGAATGTTCTTTGGAATTGTACTTGTAAAGTCAGAAGCTGTATCTTGGTATCGAATTTATGAAATGTTCCGCTTTCAATCCTTTCATATGTATGGCATCATTGGAACTGCTATTATTTCTGGAATCTTGTTTTTGCAAATTGCAAGCAAGCGTCATCTAAAAAGTGTAATAGGCTTAGATATTTTGGCTCCTAAAAAAGAAAATGGTTTTTATAGATATATTATAGGCGGAACTATTTTTGGTTTGGGCTGGGCACTAATTGGTGCATGTCCAGGCCCCATGTATGTATTAGTAGGGACGGGTGTTTTTAGTATGCTCATTGTTATAGCATCGGCTATGGTGGGCACACTTATTTATGGTATTATTAAAGATAGACTTCCGCACTAAAATGGAAATTTTACAGGTTTTTGGTTATATTGGAGCTCTTGTTGTTGGGCTTGTTTTAGGACTAATAGGTGGTGGCGGCTCCATTTTAACCGTTCCTTTATTGGTTTATGTCTTAGGATATAACCCTGTTATTGCAACAGCCTATTCGCTTTTTGTTGTGGGGTCCTCTTCTTTAGTGGGGACCTATCAAAAATTTAAAGCTGGTTTGGTCAATTTTAAAATTGGTCTGGCATTCTCCTTCCCGTCCTTTATTGCCGTGTATTTGTCAAGAAGATATATTGTGCCTGATTTACCTGAAATATTTTTTGGCATCGGTAATTTTAGCCTGACTAAGGATATGGGTATTATGACTCTTTTTGCTTTGGTTATATTGTTAGCTTCTTTTTCTATGATTCGAGATAAAAAAGAAGAAAAACTGTTAAAGATTAAACAACCCTATTACAAAACTTTTATTCAAGGATTGGTTATAGGCTTGGTTACAGGAATAATAGGTGCCGGCGGTGGATTTTTATACGTTCCAGCACTCGTACTATGGGCAAATTTACCAATGAAAAAGGCCGTTGGTACGTCACTTGTTATTATCACCTTAAATTCATTAATTGGATTTTCGGGCGATTTACATACCATTCAAGTAGATTGGCCGTTTTTGTTAACGTTTTCCATGTTTACCATTATAGGTATTATAATTGGCGTTTTCCTTTCGAAATATATTAGTGAAAAAAAACTAAAAAAAGCATTTGGATGGTTTACATTGGTTATGGGAATTTATATCTTATACAAAGAATTTAATAGATGATTGTTACCTTTGTAACAAAATGAAATAAAACGAATTGTAATTTTGAAAATTATTTGCAATACATGAAAATAGAACAAATATATACAGGATGTTTAGCGCAAGGGGCATATTATATAGAGTCGAATGGTGAAGTTGCTATAATTGACCCCTTAAGAGAAACCCAACAATATGTAGATAAGGCAACAAATGAAAATGCAAGGATTAAATATATTTTTGAAACTCATTTTCATGCAGATTTTGTATCGGGACATGTTGATTTAGCAAAAAAAACTGGCGCAACCATTGTTTTTGGTCCTGGTGCAGAAACAAATTACGATGCCCATATTGCCAAAGATAACGAACTGTTTAAAATTGGTAATATTACTTTAAAAGTGCTCCACACCCCTGGACATACCTTGGAATCTTCAACCTATTTATTAATTGACGAACACGGAAAAGATTATGCCATATTTTCTGGAGACACGTTGTTTTTAGGAGATGTGGGGCGACCAGATTTGGCAATTAAATCGGACCTTACCAAAGAAGATCTTGCCGCCATGTTATTTGATTCGTTACAAAATAAAATAATGCCTCTTGCAGATGATATTATAGTCTATCCCGCTCATGGAGCAGGGTCTGCTTGTGGCAAAAACTTAAGCAAAGAAACCGTTGGTGTTTTGGGAGAGCAAAAGCAAACGAATTATGCTCTAAGGTCTGATATGACTAAAGAAGAGTTTGTGAAAGAAGTTTTGGATGGAATTCCTCCCCCTCCTCAATATTTCGCTAAAAATGCCATGATGAATAAATCTGGGTATGAAACTTTTGAAACCGTACTTAAAAAAGGGAATATTCCCTTAGATGTTGATGATTTTGAAGCCATTGCCAATCATGAAAGCGCTTTGGTGTTGGATGTTAGACATCAGGACGAATTTGTCAAGGAGCACATTCCCAATTCCATTTTTATTGGTCTGGAAGGTGGATTTGCACCGTGGGTTGGTGCCTTGATAACCGATTTAAAACAACCCATTCTGTTAGTTACACCAACCGGCAAAGAAAAGGAAACGATAACCCGTTTATCACGTGTTGGTTATGACCATACTTTAGGTTATCTAGAAGGCGGCATTCAAGCCTGGAAAGATGCTGGAAAAGACATTGAGACTCTAGATTCCATTTCTGCCAAAGAATTGGCAAAACGGGTAAAAGAACACAAATTAAATATTCTTGATGTAAGAAAAGAAGGTGAGTTTCAATCCAAGCACTTGGAAGGTGATCATGTAAAAAATTTTCCGTTGGACTATATTAACGAAAACATGACCCAAATAGATAAAAACAAAGCATATTATGTACACTGCGCCGGCGGCTATCGGTCTGTCATTGCGGCTTCTATTTTAAAAGCCAGAGGATTTAATCAACTGGTAAATATTGAAGGTGGATTTGATGAATTAAAAAATACCGGCATACCAATATCAAACTATGTGTGCCCAACAACTTTGAAATAATTTAAACTAAATATATCATGAAAAAAAACATGGGAAGTGCAGACAAAGGTATTCGTGTAATTATTGCTTTGGTAATAGCTGCTTTATACTTTACTAATGTTATTGAAGGTACCTTGGCGTATGTATTAATGGCCTTAGCATTAATATTCTTGTTGACAAGTTTCATTAGCTTTTGCCCCCTTTACTTACCTTTTGGAATAAACACTGGTAAAAAAGAGTAACCACAAAAGTTGTTTTTTTAAATAATTTCAGCATTTAAACCCGCTTCGAGTAACATGGAGCAACGTGGTTTTAACTCGTTGTATGGCCCTGTTTTTACTGTGCATTTTCCATTATAATGTACAATAAGGGCACATTGTTCTGCTTGTTCAGGCGCATGTTCACAGGCCATCATTAAGGTTTCAATAACATGATCAAAAGTGTTTACATCGTCATTGTATAACACAATTTCTTTTTGAGAAACCAGTTTTTCGTCAAGTAGAAGGTCTTCTGAGGTTTTTTCTCTAGTACTCATATTAAAGATTTTTTACTAATTTAAAAATTTTAAGGAAACCCACTTATTTCTTTCCAGCTTTTCTTCAAATTTTAACATATGTTTTTCGCACTCTTGTTTAATAACAGCAATGTCATCATCGTAAAATCCACTTAAAAACAACATTCCATTTTTATTAAGACAGGATGTATAAACCGCCATATCGTTAAGCAAAATATTTCGATTTATATTGGCAATAATGATGTCGTATTTTCTATGTTTTAACACCGATGCATCGCCTTCTATAACTGTTATATACTTGCAGTTGTTTCTCTCGACATTTTCAATACTATTTAGGTAACACCAATTATCATAATCAACCGCATCAATTGGCTTGGCGCCTTTCATTTCCGCTAAAATGGCCAAAACGCCAGTACCACACCCCATGTCTAAAACTGATTTACCTGTGAAACCTGTTTTTAAAATATGCTGAATCATCATGTGTGTTGTTTCATGATGACCTGTACCAAAGCTCATTTTGGGCTCTATAATGATATCATAAAGCGTATTGGGTTTGTTATGAAAAGGTGCACGTACAGAACAAATATCGTCAACAACTATTGGACTAAAGTTTTTTTCCCATTCTTCATTCCAGTTGACTTGCTCGATATCTTCAAAAGTATATGCTATTTGAAATTCATCGGACTCTAAAATTTGAATATCATTTAGAATATTTTTATTCCACTTCTCTTTTTGGATATAAGCCGTAACACCTTCTTCGGTTTCTACAAAACTTTCAAAACCTGCATAACCGAGTTCTGCAATAAGAATTTCGACTCCGGGTTCTAAAGGGGTTACCTTAAATTGATAGCCTATATAAATGTTGTTCGGCATTTTTATTTATGATGTATAAATTATTGATTTAGCATAGTAGCATTGGGTTAAGTCCCGCGTTAGCGATTAAAACGGCATCCTTTTTTGAGGTACGAGAAAAAGATATAGTGAAAAGCGCGACCCCCAATTTATCGGGGTAACACCCATATTATTTGAATTTTTGATAGCTTAAAAAGCATTTACAATAGCAAAAAAATCGGATGCGTTAAGTGCCGCTCCACCAATTAATCCGCCATCAACATCTGGCTTTGAAAAAATTTCCTGTGCATTATTTGGTTTTACACTACCGCCATAAAGGATAGAGACAGAATTTGCCACCGTAGCACCATACTTACTGCTTAATGTCTTTCTTATAAAGGCGTGCATGTCTTGAGCTTGCTCTGGGCTTGCCGTTTCACCAGTGCCAATAGCCCAAACGGGTTCATAAGCCAAAACAATTTGTTTGAAAGCGTCTGGTTTTAAATGGAATAAAGCCTTTTCGATTTGGCTTTCTACAACATGCTCATGTTTTCCAGATTTTCTGTCGGCCAATTCTTCACCAAAACAGAAAATAATACGCATGTTATGAGCTAAAGCTGCATCTACTTTTTTAGCCAACATAGCGTCTGTCTCATTAAAATAGGCGCGACGTTCACTATGTCCTAAAATAACCGTTTTTACACCAACACTTTTTAGCATACTTGCACTTATTTCGCCAGTGTAAGCGCCGTTCTCGGCAAAATGCATGTTTTGTGCAATCACCTCAATAGTTGTCTCTTTTAATGCATTAAATGCTTTAAAAAGATTTGTAAAGGTTGGTGCTACCATAACCTCTGCATTGGATGTTTTTTCGATTTTTTTTAGTTCTGTAATTAATGATTCTGTTTGTGCTAAATCATTATTCATTTTCCAGTTTCCTACTACTATTTGTTGTCTCATTATAAAATATTTTTTATTTTTTGATCATCTGCTTCCACAGAATTAAATAATTTAATGTTTCCTTTTTTATCAACGACCATATATCGTGGTATCCAACTTAGGCCTACAAAGTTTCCAAAGGATCCTTTCCAACCCGATTGCATAAAATAATGGTTCCCTACAACATTATATTTTTCAATACCTTTTTTCCAGGCTTCTTGACTTTTATCCAAGGATAAAAATATATACGTCACTTCTTGATGTTCTTCTTGCAAAGCTTTTACTTTTGGCATTCCCCCAACACAATCTTTACACCAGGACGCCCAAATATCAATAACTAATGTTGATCCTTTATGGGCTTCTAAAATATCCTTAAAAGTCGTTGTATCACCTTTTAATGTAATGAAGGTATCGTTTAATGCGGCTTCTGAAAATGTTGTTGGCTCTTGACCTGTGCAATTAAAAAAAGCTAAGCATGCTAAAACCAAGTATTTTATTTTATTCATGTTTTTAAATTTTTAAAGCTACAAATTTACTCTAATTTTACTTTTGGGTCTAACCAAGCGTAAATTATATCGACAAAAATATTTATTATTATAAAAATTAAGGCAATAATTAATACAGAACCCATAATAACAGGTAAATCTAAGGTGTTTAGTGCATTAACTATTTCTTTACCAAGGCCATTCCATCCAAAAATAAACTCCACAAAAACAGCTCCTGCCAATAAGGATGCAAACCAACCCGAAATAGCAGTAACTACGGGATTCATAGCATTTTTAACAGCATGTTTCCTAATAATTTTAAATTCACTCAATCCTTTGGATCGCGCTGTGCGAATATAATCTTGATTAAACACTTCTAATAACGAACTTCGCATTAACTGAATAACAACCGCAAGTGGCCGTATCCCTAAAACAACAGCTGGAAGAATTAAGTTTTTCCATTGAATATTCATGGACTCACCAAAATCGTCCAATTCATACAAACTTCCCGTCATTTCTAAATGAGTATATTTATGTAAAATGTACCCAAAAAACCAAGCAAATAAAATAGCACTGAAAAAAGAAGGCACACTCATCCCTAAAGTACTAAACACTTGAATAATTTTATCCTGCCATTTATCTTTATAAAGTGCCGAAATTATACCAAAACCTATTCCTAAAAGTAAGGCAATAGCAATAGCCGATACCGCTAACACAAACGTATTTGGAAGTGTTTCTGCCAATACCTGACTTACTTTTTTTCCTTGTTTGGTAAAGGACTCTCTTAAATAAGGAAATTTTAAAACCGTAGTCGTGTTTCCTATTGAAAACAAGGACACGTAGGTATATTTCTCATCACTTAAATACGTGTAATCGTTGGGAGATTTAGAATGAAATGAGATGGGAGATAAATCATTGAGATAATAAAAATATTGAGTGCTCACCGGTTTATCAAAGCCATATTTTTGTTTTACAATGGCCAATTGCTCACTATCTTGATTTTGACCTAACATCATTTGTGCAGGATCTCCAGGTAATACATTAAATAAAAAGAAAATAACGGTAACCACTCCAAATAATGTGAGCAAGGCGTAACCGATTTTATTTAAAAGATAGCTTATCAGACTCTAAAAAGTTTATTGTTTATATTTAAAATTGCCACGAATTCACGAATGTTTTTCACTTGCTGTCCACTGCATACTGACCACTGTACACTAAAGTTCCAAATCATCTATATCATTCCAATGAACCTTTTGCATAATAGTTCCTTTGTACAATTTCAAAATTCCAGGGTTTGATCGTACTACTGTTTTAAGTGCTTTTTCATCACACAAATAAAACTCGAAATTAAGATGGTATTTGTCTGTTATTTTTTGTTTTGCTTCGTCGCCAGAAGCTGTTAAACCGATAACTGTATAACCCTTTTTTAAGGCTTCATCTGAAAATGCTTTTAATTTCCCTGCACCTTCTTTTTCAATAGTTTCCAAACTATACGAGACAATAATAACAAGGTTGTCCTCGGCCAAAAAATGTTGCGTTAAATCTTCATTATTCGATTCAATAGAAAAATCATAAATAGGAGGTTGATAGCCTTCGCTAATAATTTTAGTATCAACAGAAACAAATTTTCCATCTACCGAAGGATAGGAACCATTAGTGGTTATAATTTTTTCCTTTCCATTTTCATTAAATTTCCAATAATATTCCACAACGGGCTTTACAGCATCATCGGGAATTCTCATACCTTCTTGAATGTTTGCGCCAATGTGATAGGCTCTAAAATCCACTACTGGTAAATGCATTAAGACATAATACCCAAACCAAAAGCTTAAAATAAAGCTCAACAATGCTAAAATTGTTACTGTAAGCTTTCCAAATAATGGCTTGATACGCTTAACACCAAAAAATAAAACAAGGATGAAAAACAACAGTACAATATCTTTAGTAAAACTCTCCCAAGGGGTTAGTTTTAAAGCATCTCCAAAACATCCACAATCCCTTACTTTATCAAAATACGCGGAATAAAATGTTAAAAAGGTAAAAAACACAATCATTAACAATAAACTCCATACCGTAAATTTAGGTTTATATCCTATCAATAAAAACACCCCTAAAACAACTTCGAAAACCACTACTAGCACTGAAATAATTAAGGCATAGTGTTCTAAAAAGGGTAAGTTAAGCACTTCGGCACTAAAGTATTCTTGAAGCTTATATGAAAATCCCAAGGGATCGTTAAGCTTTATTAACCCGGAGATAATGAACAATACACCAACAATAATTCGTGATATATTTACGATATACTTCATCTTTTAAAATTTATTTATCCTCATTTAAATGAATCAATGCAAAAACAGCATAATTAATTATGTCTTGGTAATTTGCATCTATTCCTTCGCTTACTAAGGTTTTTCCTTGATTGTCTTCAATTTGTTTGACGCGTAGTAATTTTTGTAAAATTAAATCGGTTAAGGAACTTACTCTCATATCGCGCCAAGCTTCACCATAATCGTGATTTTTATCATCCATTAATTTTTTTGTAATGGCAACCTTTTCTTCATATAAGGTTGTTACTTCATCCATGAACATATCTGGTTGCTCTGCAATACCCTTATCCAATTGAATAAGTGCCATAATACAATAGTTTATAATACCAATAAACTCGCTAACTTCACCTTCATCTACTTTTCTAACATCATTTTGTTGCAAACCACGTATGCGTTGTGCTTTTATAAAAATTTGATCTGTAAGTGAAGGCAAGCGCATAATTCTCCATGCACTTCCGTAATCTTTCATTTTTTTAATAAATAAGTTCTTACATACTTTTATTACAGCATCGTATTGTTTGGAAGTATCTTGCATTGATAAGATTGTATTTTCTGTAAATTTCGATTAAATAGTTTAAAGTTCAAAGTTAAAGACCCAAAGTTTTAGCAGGTATAATTTAGCGTTAAAATTTCAAATCATTTTTAGATAATTAGGTTAACTTTGAAGTCTAATACATTGAAAATTGACTGTTCAAGATGACCATTAATTGCAAAGGGCAACTTATAGATTTATCGTTACCAAAAGTCATGGGGATTTTAAATATTACTCCAGATTCGTTCTATGACGGCGGAAAACATACTAAAGAAAAAGATGTTTTAAAACATGTTGAAAGCATGTTACTGGACGGTGCTACTTTTATTGATGTTGGTGGCTATAGCTCAAAACCTAATGCGGATTTTGTGAGTGAAGGTGAAGAGCTAAAACGTATTTTACCTATTGTTACATCTATTGTAAAAGAATTTCCAGAGGCCTTAATTTCGATAGATACTTTTAGAAGCCAAATTGCAAAGGCATGTATAGAGTCGGGTGCATCACTAATTAATGATATTTCTGCTGGAAAACTTGATGATGGCATGTTGCAAACTATAGCAGATCTGCATGTTCCATATAGTATGATGCATCTGCGAGGAACACCACAAACCATGCAACAATTCACCCATTATGAGAATCTTTTAAAAGACATTTTGTTTTATTTTTCTGAACGTGTTGTAGCTGCAAGAAAATTGGGCATTGTTGATATGATCGTTGACCCTGGGTTTGGTTTTGCAAAAACCAGCGAACAGAATTATCAATTGTTAAATCAACTGGAATTGTTCAACATGTTGGAATCACCTATTCTAGTTGGTGTTTCAAGAAAATCCATGATTTACAAAACCTTAAAAACCACTGCTGCCGAATCGCTTAATGGCACCTCGGTTTTAAATACCATAGCCTTACAAAAAGGCGCTTCTATTTTACGGGTTCATGATGTTAAGGAAGCCGTGGAATGCATCAAACTTGTTCAATCCTTAAACCCCAAGACTATTTAATGAAACCTTTTTTTTATTGCTTAATCCTTATCATGTGTTATGCTTGTGGAAAGGAAAAAATTGTTCAACTACCTGAAATAAATCATTCTAAAATTTCCAAAATAAATGATGTTTCTGCCGCTTATTTATTTTATGATGAAACAGCAAAAGATACTGTAGAACTCAATAGAAAGAATTTAATAAGTACCACCAATTGGTTAGTAAATGTTGATAAACGATTAACGTTGCGACAGGCTATTCCAAAAATCATGTTTTTACAAGATAAAAAGAAAAATGCCGAATTACATAAAAACGAAAATGCTAAAAATTTTTATACTTGTAATGATGTTAGTAAACATAGCTTAGGATTTGTGGATTTTACTGATGTAACCTATCATCTGGATACTTTTAAAAACAAGAATAATATTCCTGAAAATAACCAACTTATAACCATTACAGTTCAATCGTTAGATTCAATAACAGTTTCATTTACCATTGATGAGGCTACCTTAAGCCATACATCAAACCATGACCAGTTATTAACCCATTTAGAGACCAATATTATCAAAGAGGGCAAGGCTATCATTATCTTGGAATTCAGTAAAAACCTATCGTTTCAGGATTATATAACCTTAAAACATGTGCTTTCAAAAATAGATTTAAAAAATGTGAACATAGCCGATGACGAATTTGTTTTTAATTAACCATATTTTATTAAATTTACCAAAACCCTTGTACGTTGGATATTTTTAAAGATCTTTTAAAATTCACGGTTGTTGATGTCATTGATGTTATTTTAGTAGCACTTCTACTCTACTACATTTACAAACTGGTAAAAGGTACGGTTGCCATTAATATTTTTATTGGAATTATCATTATATATTTGGTTTGGCGGCTCACCGATTTGCTGCACATGGAATTACTAACTAGCATTTTTGGTGGTTTCATGAAAGTAGGGATTATTGCGCTTATTGTTGTTTTTCAACCTGAAATTCGGAAATTTTTATTAATGGTTGGCTCGACAAATTTTAGCAGAAGGCGAAACTTTTTAAAACATCTTAATTTTTTAAAAGCTGAAACAGGAGACGAAACCCATGTAGAGACTATTGTTTCGGCATGTAATAAACTAGCTATCAGTAAAACGGGTGCCTTAATAGTTTTTGAGCGAAATAATAATTTGGATTTTCTTATGACTACTGGTGACGAAATGAATATTAGAGTGACTCAGCCAATCATTGAAAGTATTTTTTTTAAAAACAGTCCGTTGCATGACGGTGCCATTATTATAAAAAACAATATTGTAAAGGCGACTCGGGTTATTCTTCCTGTTAACAACGAAAAAATTATCCCACAACGTTTCGGCCTTAGGCATAGAGCAGCTATTGGTGTTACTGAAAAAACAGATGCCTTGGCACTGGTTGTAAGCGAAGAAACCGGGCATATTTCCTATTTTGTAGATGGTGAATTTATTGTTTTTAAAGACACCACAGAGCTAACCGAACGAATTAAAAACGATTTGATGTAGTAAAGATCTCAAAACCTAAACCACTTCTTCTTCCTTTAAGAACTGAACTTCATATAGGTTTTTGTAATACCCGTTTTCTTTCTTTAAAAGCTCTTTGTGTGTTCCTTGTTCTACAATATTACCAGAATCCATGACAATAATTTTATCAGCCTTTTTAATGGTTGCCAACCTATGTGCAATAATAATGGATGTTCTTCCTTTTGTAATCTTATCTGTTGCTGTTTGAATAAGCTGTTCAGAATAGGAATCAACCGAAGAGGTCGCCTCGTCTAAAACCAGTATACTTGGGTTGGTTACATAGGCTCTTAAAAACGAAATTAACTGGCGTTGTCCAGACGACAGCATAACACCTCGCTCTTTAACATTATAGTAATACCCCCCTGGCAAGCTGGATATAAAATCGTGAATACCAATATCCTTAGCTGCCTGAATTACTTGTGCTTCGGTGACTTCCGGATTATCAAGCGAAATGTTACTGTAAATAGTATCTGCAAATAAAAACACATCCTGTAAAACCACCGCAATTTGCTTTCTTAATGATGCTAAGGTTACTTCTTTAATATCTATACCGTCAATTGCAATAGTACCTTCCTTAATTTCATAAAACCGATTTAACAAATTAATAATGGTCGATTTCCCTGCTCCCGTAGCACCAACAATAGCCACTGTTTCTCCATCTTTAACATCAAACGAAATACCGTTTAAAACAAGTTCATCTTCAACATAGCTAAAATAAACATCGCTAAAACCAATAGCTCCTTTAAACGATTCAACTTCTATAGTTCCCTTATCATCAATTTGCGATGTTGTTTCTAAAACTCTAAATACTCTGTTAGCAGCCACCATGCCCATTTGCAACGTATTGAAATTATCGGCTATTTGCCGTAACGGTCGAAACAGCATAGGAACAAACATAATAAATGCCGTTAAATCGCCTTCGGTAGTTGTGCCGCTTAGTACCACATTTAACCCGCCATACCATGCAATTAAGCCAATGGTTATTGACGTGGAAAGCTCAGCAATAGGAAAAAATATAGAGTTATACCAAACGGTTTTGAGCCAGCCTTTTTTGTGGCGTTCATTTATAGCTTTAAACTTTTCATATTCGGTGTCCTCTCTTGTAAATAATTGCAGGATTTTCATACCTGTTAACCGTTCTTGTACAAATGAATTTAAATTGGAAACTTCGGTACGAACTTCCTCAAATGCTTTCTTCATATACTTTTGAAAAATTCTGGTTGCAATCAACACTAACGGAAGCATAATAAACACTATTAAACTTAACTTCCAATTCATAAAAAGCATAAATACCGATACTACAATCATAGTGAGCAAGTCCCGGAAAATGGTGAATAAACCTTGACCAAAAATATCGGCAATTCGTTCCATATCGGTCACCGCCCTGGTGATTAAAACACCAACCGATGAATTATCATAATACTTCATTTTAAAGCGAAGCAAATGATTAAATAATTTAACCCTTACATCTTTAACAACATTTTGCCCTAACCAACCAGAATAATATATAAACAGTAATTGACCAATAACTTCCAAAAGCAACATGATGGCCATAATAACAACATATGGTAAAAATCCTTTAAGGTTTTTAGTGGCTAAATTGGTGTCTATTGCCAACTGCAATATTTTTGGCCTTATCGCTCCGAATAGTGCTATTAAAATGGTGGCAACCAGAACCCCAACAAAGACTAATCTATAAGGCTTTATATAAACTAGAAGACGTTTAAATAGATTCATGTCAAAAATCTCATCTTTATTTTTTTCCATTTATAGTAATCTGTCTTTTGGATATTCTACTTCTGTTAAATATAAGGCATGCGCCGGTACAGAATAACCTGCTTCACTTCTGCTTTTAGATTTTATAATATCGTGCAAATCTGAAACTTCAATTTTTCCAATACCAATATTAATCATAGTGCCTACAATGGCTCTTACCATATTTCGCAAAAATCTATCGGCTTTAATTATAAAATGAAGTTCATTATTTTCAATAGACCATGCTGCTCTACTAATCTTACAATTATACGTTTTTACATCGGTATTACTTTTTGAAAAGCATTGAAAATCTTTATACTGCAATAATAATTTTGAAGCGTCATTCATTTTAACTAAATCCAACTCCTTTGATAAATAATAGGCGTTTTCAAAGTTAAACGCATTCTTTTTTAGGGAAATTCTGTATGTATACGTTCTACCAATAGCATCAAACCGTGCATGAGAATCTGACTTTACCTTAAAAATCTGAGAAATACTTATATCATTTGGTAAAAAGGAATTTAGTTTAAATACCAAATCCTTTTCATTAAATTTAGTCTCTGTATCAAAATGGGCGAACATCTGTAATGCATGAACCCCTGTATCGGTTCTACCCGCTCCAACAATGGCTAGTGTCTCTTTTAAAATGATAGACAACGCATGTTCAATAACTTCTTGTACAGATATATCTTTTGGTTGATTTTGCCAACCGTGATATGCTTTTCCATTATAAGAAAGTTCAATAAAATATCGCAATTTGTATTTATACTTTTGTTGAAAGGCAAAGATAGACAGTTTTGTCTTTCCCCGTAGGCAAGAATCTTAATTATATATTAAAAAGATTGTTTTGGGCGTTACCCTATTGGGTCGGGCTTGGAGTTTATCCTGAGCGAAGAGGAAGGGCTCTATCTTTTTAAAACGTTATTGAGGAGTGAGCGACGAAGCAATCTCCCAATTTTTAGTTTTTCACCTTATGTATTACTATCAAGTTTTAAAAAGGATGCCACTGCAATCCCTGATGCACTTTTTTGCTTGCTTGGGTTCTTAAACGAAAAGTCATTTTATTTTTTGGGAGGTACGTTTAACGTATGTATGGTTAGTTGTGTGGTTAAGCACGTAATTTAGCAAATAAAAACCGAAGTAGTCTAGAACCAAGCAATTATTTTTGAACGGTGTTCTACGCAGTTTTTATTTCAGACGTTTTTTTATATCCATTCTCACATGTAAAATTCTAACGATTTCTACAATTTCATTTTCCACTTTTCTATAAAAAATCAGATGAGATTTGATTTTGGTTACTCGATAGTTTTTTCGAGTTTGTTCTACGGATTTTCCAATCTGATAATTGTCAGCAATAAATTCAATTTCTCCGATAATCAAGTCGTAATATCTATCCGCTTGCTCTTTAGACCATTTATGAAAAGTATAAACCCAAATATCATTTAAATCGTTAATAGCTTGTTCACTTATACGATACTTGTTTTTACTCATAGGTGTTGGCGATGTAATTCAGTCAGATTTTGTTTTGGATCGAAATTTTCCACAAATCCGCTTTGTTCTCCGATTTCAAGAGCTTTTATTAGTTCTCTTTCTTTTTTTTCTTCACTTTCTAAAAGGCGTAGTGCAGAACGAATTACTTCACTAACAGAACTATATCTGCCAGATTTAACTTCGTCTTTGATGAAATCCTCAAAGTAATTTCCGAGTGATATTGATGTGTTTTTTCCCATTTTGAGTGTAAATTTACTCAAATATACCAAATCTTGGTAACGTAACCAAATTGCGTAGAACGGTCTGGATATGAAATCGTTTAAATGTGTTATATCCAATGTTAAACGAAGTTCGGCATTTTTCTGATAAAGTCAAGAAAAGTTCAACTTCATATACTTGCAATTAACGCACTTTTTTGCTTGCTTGGGTTCTTAAACGAAAAGTCATTTTATTTTTTGGGAGGTACGTTTAACGTGTATGGTTAGTTGCGTGGTTAAGCACCTAATTTAGCAAATAAAAACCGAACCTGCCTGCCGGCAGGCAGAAAATCCGTAAGGATTTTCGTAAGTAGTCTAAAACCAAGCAATTATTTTTGCACGGTGTTGGCAACTGGCTTTATTTTGTCCGTTTCAATTTCGGCGGATTTTGTCTAGTATCAAAAACATCAGCGGTTTTTATAAATCCGTTTTGTTCATCAACCGAATATATTAATTTATAGTTTTTGAAAGCTAAATAACGATATTGGATTTTTCTTTCTTTAAGCAACTCTTCTTCCTGTCCGATAAAAGATGCTTTTATCAATTTTTCCGATTCCTTTATAATTCCGTTAACTATTTTAGAGGCAACTCTTGCACTTGCTTTCTTTTCATAATATTCATAGATTTCGTCAAGTTGAGTTTCGGAAAAAGCAGACCAAATAATTTTAAAAGTCATTATTTGTACTTTGCTAATAGTTCGGAACTGGTTTTATATCTATTATTTCGGAAATCAGATTCAGACTGGTCAATTCGTTTATTTAATTCCTCCACTGTCATTGGCTCAAATACTTTTTCATTAGAAGTATTATTTTCCTTTCTTAATAGCTTTTCTAGACGTGAAATGACGTCCTCACTTTGAACTTTTAAAAATTCTTGTACAAATTCTATTTTTCGGGCTTCTAAATTCATTTCGATTTTCTTTTTATCAAATATACTAAATTATCAAATTCAGTCAATATTTTTCTTGATTTAACGGATTTTCAGCTTGTTGCCAACGGTCTTGTATAATAGTTGCGGTTTTTGTGCGAGGATTTTCGTAAGTAGGCTTGCACTAGCAATGAATTATACACGACTGTAAACAGTTATTTCCATACATAAGTTTCATTTAAAAAATCTCCACTAATAAAAGTCCCGTCAGGTTTATAAATCTTAAATCCATTTTCATTGCGCCTGTTCTCAACAAGTTCTATAACCTCATCAGTTGTGCGAATTTCAAAATAACGAAAATAAACCCTATATGCCCAACGAACTTTATTCTCTCCTAATAATTCCTCCCATGTTAATTCACAATTCGGACAATAATATTTAGAATCCCATAATCCGGTACCATCATTATAAAATTCAAAAATACTAAAACGGTCATTTTTTATAATCACAGCCATTTCATCAATTTCAGATTGGGTGAAAATGTACCCATTAGTTCCTTTTACTTCATTTATTTCAACTCGATCAAGTGTCCATGGACTTTGTTGGACAATTATTTCGGATAAATTAAATGATACAGCCTCAGGTTCGTTTGAATGGCAAGAAATGAACAGCATAATAAGCATTAAATGTTTTATTTTTCTCATGATCATAATTGTTTACAACGGTTTTGGGTTTGGTTTCGTTGCGGGATTTAGCTCAAAGTTAATTAAAAAATCATTAATGTCCAATAAAAAATAAAATCAACGGGTTTTATTTTTTATCATTGTTGTCCGATAAAAAAGAAGCCAAAAAGATGGCTTCTTTAA